>Ga0207864_1000290_pt1 | contig 75574 bp, 63 predicted proteins | sample HigsolmetaAR202D_FD_184834 | JGI IMG/M metagenome (GOLD analysis project Ga0207864, IMG submission 184834) | Ionic liquid and high solid enriched microbial communities from the Joint BioEnergy Institute, USA - AR20-2-D (SPAdes) (version 2) ...
CGTCGGCGGCTCCGGGGACGCGAGCCGGAGCGCCCCCAGCACGGAGCCTTGGTCCCGCGCGTGGAAGACGAGCGCGCCGTTCGCGTCGAGCGCGACCACGTAGTCGCGCGCGACGACGGTGCGCGTGCACGGCGCGCCCTTCGTGCTCCACGCGCGCACGCCGTCGCGAGACCAGAGCTCGACGTGCTCGCCTCGCCCGACCGCGACCGCATCGTCGCGTCCGACGCCGAACGCCGTGATCGTCCCCTTCCCGGAGGCGAAAGGACCGGGCACGCCGTCGACGACGTGCAGCAGGTGCTTCTTCTTCTCGAGGCGGACGAGCCAATCGTCACCGAACCTCGCCACCGCCCTCGCCCGGTCGCCGAGCCCGTACTCGTCCACCCGAGCGCCCGCGGCGTCGTAGACCACGAGGCCGCGCTCGGAGACCGCGACCGCGCCGGCGGCCGAAGGGGCGAGAAGGCTCAACTCAGTTGCCTTCCCACCGGAGGCTCTCGCCGGTGACGTTGGCGATCTTCTGCTGGTTCAAACCCTGCGGGTTCGAGATGTACAGGCCGCCGCGCGTCGAGAAGAACGCGACCATCCTGCCGTCGGGAGAGCACGCGGGATACGTGTTCGATCCCTGGTCCTGGGTCAGGCGCTTCATGTTCCCGCCGCTGGGGTCGATGCTGAAGATGTCCCAGGTGCCTCCGTCACGACCCATGAAGAGGATCTTGAGCCCCTCGGGATCGTTGCAGAATACAGGGGCCATGTTGTAGGTGCCGCGGTAGCTCACCCGCTTGCCGTCCACGAAGATCTGCGGGTTGCCGCTCGCGTTCGAGACGTAAGCGAGCTGCCCGCCCGGACCGAACGCGGGATGCGTGTTGAGGCCGCCGTTCGTCACCTTCTTGAGACCGGTCCCGTCGGGGTTGCCCGTCCAGATGTCGCTGTGGCCGTTCTGCGAGATGACGAGCGCCATCTTCCCTGCGCCGAACGCGACGCCGAAGATGAGCCCCGCGTGCTTGAGCACGGCGACGGGGTTGCCGACCTTGAAGAGCTGGTAGCTGCCGTCGGGCAGGCCGCCGGCGTAGTAGATGCCGCCGGGGCCGATGGCCGGAGCGAGGGCGACGTTCGAGACGGCGGGCAGCCGGGTGAGCCCCTGGCCGTCGCTCTCGATCGAGTAGATCGCCTTCTGCCCGCGGCCGGCGCTGTAGACGAGGCGGCCGCCGAAGCTGCCGGGGATCCCGGTGAAGTACTTCACCACCTCGTTGTCGAACTGGTGGACGGCGCTCCGGATGTTGCTGATCGGGACCTCGTACTCCTTCTTGAGCACCGGATCCGATCCACGCGACACGACGTAGAGCCGCAGCTCGACCTTCACCTGCGACCCGCGCGGCGAGAGGTTGCCCTTCACCACGCCCTCGGCGCCGATGTTCCTCCACGAGCTCGGCTCGATCGAGGAGCCCTCCTGGGCGAGGTTCGCGGTGAAGCTCTTCGGGTCGAGCACCTGGAACAGGCTCGAGAGCGTAAAATCGCGCGTCGCCGTCTCGACGACGCTCTTCGCGAGCTGGTCGTCACCGATCGGAGGCGTGACCGCGATCTTGAAGAGCGATCGGCTCCCGCCCTGGACGACGACGGTGGTGACCGCCCCCTGGTTCGTCGCGCTGGGGAGCGCGGTCGCATCCGACGTCGGCTGCTGGGCGACGGCCGGCATCGTGAGCGTGAGGGCCGCCCCCGCGCCGAGCGCCGCGACGATCGGGCACCAGGTGAAGACGCAACGGCGAATGGTTCGGGAAGCGAAGCGACTCATCTTGGCATGCACCTCGAAGGATCTCCGTTACGACCGGTGACGACGATTTGAATGCGGCGACCGCGATACAGCTCGTCGACTTCCTTGGGGGGCTCGGGGAGCGGGGTTTTGTCGTCGAGCAGCTTCAATAGCATCGTCCGCGCGGCATCGTCGAAGAGCTCGTTGCCCGAGCTCCGGATGGGCGACGTCTTCACGTGCCAGATCACCATGTTGCGGCCGACGTTGATTTCGTAGACGGCACACAGGCGCCGCTCCTCGCCGACCGAGATGACCGACGGCACGTTGAGATGCTGTCCGAAGAACTGCCCGAGCTGCGTCGCGTACATGTCGCCCGCGCGCACCTTGTTCGGGTCCGTCTCGGTGCCGCCGTCGACGCCGCTCTCGTGGCCCTCCTCCGGTCGGCTGGCCGCGTCCTCGGCGAACGGATCGCTCTTCGCCACGAGGTTCAGGATGTCCGAGTCTTCGGCGTTCGGCGGCGGCGTGCCCGCGTCCTCGAGCTTCTTGGTGGGCTCCTCCTGCGAGGCCACAATCTGCTTCTTCGGAGCGGTCCGCTGCTGCGGCACGAACCGGTCCGGCAGCTTGCTCGGATCGAGCGGCTTGCCGAGCTTGAGCAGCGCGGCCTGCACGACCGGCCGTGCGACGAGCGGCTTCTCCTCCTCCGGCTCCTGCGCGCTCGGGACCATCGCCCGGTAGACGAAGGGCCCTATCGCCGCGACGTGCAGCGCGATCGCGACGACGACCCCGAGGACGGTCTCGTCGAGCGTGTAGCGCGGCGTGTAGGGGACTCCGGGGAGTTTCATGAGGGGGAGGCTCCAGGCTCCAGGCTCCAGGCTCCAGAGGAAGCGAGGGAGAAGAGCGTGGCGACGGTCATTCTATGGGTGGGCGAGCTCATTTCCTCGCTCGGCTTCGTTTGACGAGCGCCGCGCGACATCGGTCTAGTCGAGCTTGCACGCGGCGTCTCGCGACGGATGAGTTTCACCCCAGCCCGAGGCCCCGAAGCATCGATCATTCTGGAGCCCGGAGCCCGCAGCCTGGAGCCTCATGCGTCACTTCACCATGAGGGGATCCGTGATCATCCCGAGCTTCTCGACGCCGGCGCTGCGGGCGGCGGCCATCACGCGGAGCACCACGCCGTACTTCACGTTCTCGTCCGCCTGGACGTAGAGCTCCTTCTCCTCCTGCAGGCGCGCGTTCGTCCGGAGGCGATCCTCGACCGCGTCGGTGATCTCGTCCTTGCCGAGGTAGACGTGCTCGTCGGCGGTGACGATCACGATCATCTTCGACTCGTCGGTCTGCATCGGCGAGCTCTTCACCTTCGGCAGATCGACCTCGACGCCGGTCGTGAGCAACGGCGCCGTGACCATGAAGATGACGAGGAGAACGAGCATGACGTCGATGAGCGGCGTCACGTTGATCTCGTTCATCCCGCCCATGCGGCGGCGCCGGCCTCCCCCGCCCGCGGCGGCTCCTCCCATCGCCATCAGATGCCTCCGAGCTTGGCGCGCGAGGCGACGTCCGCGGCGAACGCGTCCATGATGTCGGCGAGCTCACCGACGCGGCGCGCGAAGTAGTTGTAGGCCATGACGCTCGGGATGGCCGCGACGAGGCCGATCGCGGTCGCGATCAGCGCCTCGGCGATCTTCGGCGCGACGACGGGGAGGTTCGCGCTCTGCTGGTTCCCGATGCTGAGGAACGCGTCCATGATGCCGTAGACGGTGCCGAAGAGGCCGATGAACGGCGCGGTCGATCCGATCGTGCCGAGGAGGCTCATCCACGACTCGAGGTGCGTGACCTCGGAGGCGGCGGCGCGGCGGGTAATGCTCTCGACGTGCGTGCCCTGCGCGTCGTCGAGGCGACGACCGCGCTCACCCTTCGTCAGGCGAACCATCTCGTCGTAGCCCGTCGCGAAGATGCGCGCGAACGGCGAGCCGCGGAAGCTCGAGAGGCCCTGCTGCGCGAGCGCGTCGAGCGAGCCGGCGGCGTCGAACGCCTTGATGAAGCGCTCGGAGTCGCTGCGCGCACGCGCGAGGTGCAGCGCCTTCGCGAAGATGACGATCCAGCAAATCACCGAAAAGGCTACGAGGATGACGAGTACGAGCTTGACCGGGATCGACGCTTGCAGGACCAGCTGCATCGGGTCGAGGCGCTCTCCGCCGCCGCCACCGCTCGCCGCCGGTGCGGCCGGCTGGAGCGCGACGTGGATGGAGGCGGTGGCGAGATTCGCAGCGTGCTCGGCGTCCGCTAGGAAAGTCATGGGTCAACCTTATGGGCCGGACCCTTCCGCGGTGTCAAACCCCAGGTTCCGGCCCTGGCCCCGAGCGAGCACGGCCAGAGAGCCCAGCCGACGAGGGGTGACGAGAAGAAGCGTTGGTGAAGCGGCTCTGCCGAGGTAAAAGGCGGCCGTGCTGAGGAGACGGCTTGCGTTTTCGTCCTTGCTGCTCGCGAGCGTCCTCGGCGGGGTCTACGCGTGCAGCGGGACCTCATCGACGAGCTTCCTCCGGCCGACGACCGGCATCCTCGTCCGTGCCGAGACGCTGACGACGGGCCGCGGGTGCGGCCGCGAGCCGACGAACCTGTACAAGTACGCGGTCGTCGTCTTCGGGTACACGAGCGGCGACGAGCTCGAGCCCGCCAGCTACCAGACGCCGGTGACCGCGAACGTCTTCGACTGCTTCACCGACGGCGCGTTCATCGAGCTCACGCCCGTCCAGGACAACCCTCGCTTCCGCCTCGAGGTCTACGCGTACAACGAGCAGGCGTACACGGCGGCACGCGATCTCATCGAGAGCGCCGGCACGAACACGACGCAGCTCCGAGAGACGTCGCCGACCTGGACGACCGAGTGCACCGCCACGCAGCACACGGACGTGCAGACGCTCGCGCTCTGCGCCCCGCTCGCGCCCGGCCTGTCGGGCCTCGGCGGAGCGGTCGAGCCGACGCGCATCGCGCTCGAGACGACGTCCTTCCGTCTGGCGGACGGGGGCATCGCGAGGTGCGACACGTTGGTCGACGCGGGAGTGACCGAGCCGGACGCCGACGTCCCGGACGCCGACGTCGCGGATGCCTCCGACGAGGATGCGTCGGACGAAGCCGACGCGGGCGCGATGAACCTCTTCGAAGACGAGCCGGTCGGCGTGGTCACGTTCACCACGGCGCGCGTCCGATGGCGCACGGGCGCAGTCGTCGGACCGACGATCGACGTCCGCTGCCCCGACCCGTACACGGCCGAGGTCGCCGGCGGCCCCACGCGCTACCAGCTCGACGTCGGCCTCCTCGACGAGAGCGGCGAGCCCGTCGGACAGACGGTCTGCTCGGTCACGACGGAGACCGGCGCGACGACCTCGGCCGTGTGTCCCTGAAGCTCTCACCACGGCACGACGGCGATCGCACACCGCTGCGCCGCGCCCGCCGCGACGAACCTCGGCCCACGCGATCGCGCGATGCGCGTCGGCAGGCGCCCTTGCCCCTGCATCGTCGCGAAACTAGAGTCTAAGGAGCATGAGAGAGCCGGGCGAGATCGCTGCCGCCTTGCCTCGACCGGGGCCGGTGCTCAAAGCCGTGCTCGGGCTCCTCGCAGCGTTCGCCGTCCTCGGCGCGGTCGTCGTCCATTGGCTCCCGGGCGGTGAGACCGGCGCGAAGCTCTACACTTTCCTCGCGTTCCAGCCGACGGAGTTCCTGAGGGGCGGATCGTTCCCTCGCTTCTGGACGCTCGTCACTTCGGGTCTGCTCACGTACCCCGAGGGCATCAGCCACGTGCTGTGGTCGCTCGTGGGCCTCTACTTCCTCGCGCCCGACCTCGAGAGGCGCTGGGGCGGCGCTCGGTTCGTCCGCTTCCTGCTCGTGAGCGTGCTCATCGGCAACCTCACCGTGCTCGCGGGCACGTTCCTTCCCGTCGCGAAGGGCGTCTTCCACCCGCCGCTCGTCGTCGGGCCGTGGGCCGCGATCACGGCGATCATCGTCGCGTGGTCGAAGGAGCACGCGCACCGACAAATCCGTTTCATGTTCGTGCTGCCGATGAGCGGCCGCACGCTCTTCTGGATCACGGTCGGCTTCGCGCTGCTCTCGATCGTCTTCTTGCAGGGCACGCCGGAAGGCGCGCTCGCGCCGCTCGGCGGCGTCCTCGCGGGCCTCGCCTTCTCGGGCTCGCCCTCCCCCGTCCGAGAGCTCTGGCTCCGGCTCCGACTGCGATCGCTCCGCCGCCGCGGCGGCGGCATCACCGTCGAGGACCTCCTCGACGACGGCGCTCCTCGGCCGCGCACGAGCTCGAAGCGAACGGGAGGCAACGTCCCTGCGCTCCGCATCCTCCAGGGCGGGCTCGAGGAGGATCTCAAGAATCGGAAGCCGCCGAAGGACAAGAGGTATCTGAATTAGAGAGGCTCCGGGCTCCAGGCTCCGGGCTCCAGGGGGGTTTGGGGCTCCGGGCTCCAGGCTCCGGGCTCCAGGGGGGTTTGGGGCTCCGGGCTCCAGGGGGACTGGCCCGCCAGGCCGAGCGCGGCGTCGAAGGCCCACGGGCAGGCGCGTGCGAGCGCGAGGAGGGCGCGACGCGCGGGGGCGCGACGAGCGACGGCGAGGAGCGCCGTCGTGAGCGCGAACGAGCGGCGGGTGATGCTTCGATGGAGGCGCTCGTACGCCTCGGGGCGGTCCTCGAGGATGCACGCGACGGCCGCGCTCGCCGTCGCGAGGCCGAGCGCCACGCCTTCGCCGGTGATCGGGTCGACGTAGCCGGCGGCGTCGCCTGCGAGCAGCACGCGCCCGACGACACGGCGCCGCACGCGTTGCTCGAACGGACCCGCGCCGCGGACGGAGCTCGCCCGCGGGCGACCTTCGAGACCGCGCGCGAGCGATGGGAAGCGTGCGAGCAGCGCGTCGAAGCTCTGGCCTCTGCCCTCGAACAGGAACGCGACCTGGACCAGGTCCGACGCCACGGGCGTGACGTACGCCTCCACCCCTTCCGCGAAGTGGACCTCCACGCGGTCGCTCCACGGCCGAACCGCGAAGTGTTGGCGCAGCCCGAAGCGCGGGCGCGAGCGGGGCGGAAGCTCGACACCGAGGGCGCGACGCACGCGCGAACGCAGCCCGTCGGCGCCGACGAGCCATCGCGCTCGGTGCTCCCCGGCCCGGACCTCGTCCGCTCGTTGCTCGATCGCCGTGACGCGCCCGACGCACCAGCGGACGCCGAGAGCGAGCGCGCGATCGCGCAGCGCCGCGTGGAGCGTCGTCCGGCGGACGCCGCGCGCCGCGCCGCGCGGGAACGTCCCGGTGGCGCGGAGGTCGGGGTCGAGCGCGTCGGCCCAGAGCACTCCCGCGATGGGCATCCCCTCGGGCTCGACCCCGAGCGCCGCGAGGCCTTCGACCCCACCGGGCAGGATCCCCTCGCCGCACGCCTTGTCGATCACGCCCTCGCGCGGCTCGACGACGACGACGCTCATCCCCGCGCGAGCCGCGACGATCGCCGCGGCGAGGCCCGTGGGCCCGCCCCCCGCCACGACGAGATCGACGTACGCGCTCATGCTCGCCTCGCGGCGTCATGGCTCGTCGCGCGACCACTCGAGCAGCACGAGCTCCGCGCAGAAGCCCGGGCCCATCGCCATGAGCAGCCCGAGATCGCCTTCGCGAGCGCGCTCGAGCGTCGTCTGGAGCACGTGGAGCACGGAGGCGCTCGAGAGGTTCCCCACCGACGCCAGCGACGCGCGCGTGACGTCGAGCGCTCGCGGATGCAGATCGAGCGACTCCTCGATCGCGGCGATCACCTTCGGTCCGCCCGGATGGCAGATCCAGTGCGCGACGTCGCGGCGCGACAGGCCGTTCCGGGCGAGCAGCGCGTCGACCTCTCCGGGTAGGTGCTTTTTCACGAGCGCCGGCACGCCGGCCGAGAGCACGACCTTGAAGCCGGTCGCGCCGATGTCCCAGCCCATCACGCGCTCCGTGTCGTGGAAGAACGCGCTCGACGTATCGACGATGCGCGCGTGCGGCCGCCGCTCGTCGGACGCCGCCGACGGACGCGCGGCGCCGGCGAGGATCACCGCCGCGGCGCCGTCGCCGAAGAGGCCCGTGGCGACGAGGTTGGGGACGGAAAAATCGTCCTGGAGCGTGAGCGAGCACAGCTCCACCGAGAGGAGCACGGCGACGTGGTCGGGGTGACCGAGGAGGTGATCGCGCGCCCGCGCGAGGCCGGCCGCCCCGCCGACGCAACCGAGCCCGAACATCGGGGCACGGCGGACGTCGCGTCGGAGACCGAGACGGTTCACGAGGCGCGCGTCGATCGTCGGCGCCGCGACCCCCGTGACGGTCGTGAAGAAGACGGCGTCGATGTCGCGGAGCCCGATCCCGGCACGGCGGGCCGCACCGTCGATCGCACGAGCCCCGAGCTCGGTGCCGACGCGGATGAACGCGTCGTTCGCGTCGCCGAAGCCGTCGAGCCGATCGTACGCCTCGAGCGGCAGCGCGAGCCGGCGACGGCGGACCTGGACGGACGCGTGCAGGCGCTCGAGCAGCGCGAGGTCGGCGCGACGTCCCTCCCAGCGTCGCTCGAGGCTGGCGAGCAGCTCGTGCTGCTCGTACTCGTGCTCGGGGAAGGCGACCTCCACGGCGGCCACCCGGGGGGCGCGCGAAGCCGCCGACGAACGACCTCGAGCGAACGCCGCTGGTTCGAACGCCGTACCCGATCGCCTCATGTGGAGCTCCTCCGCCCGAGCCGCGCGCGATCCGAGCCGGATGGGCCGCGCGCAGGCCAGCGACGTGCACTCGACATGCCCTCCCCCGGCCTGTCTTTCTCGGCTACCGCGGGCGTGGTAAGCGTGCGGCGCGATGTGGACGCATCGGCACCTGCTCGGGATCGAGGACCTCTCGCCCGCGGACATCGACGCCGTGCTCGACCGCGCGGACGCGTGGTTCGAACGCAGCCGCCGCGGCGAGCGCAAGTCGAGCCTGCTCAAGGGGCGGACCATCATCAACCTCTTCTTCGAGGCCTCGACCCGCACGCGCACCTCGTTCGAGGCCGCCGGCAAGCGCCTGGGCGCGGACGTGGTCAACATCAGCTCCTCCGGGTCGAGCGTCAGCAAGGGGGAGACGCTCCTCGACACCGCGAAGAACCTCGAGGCCATGCGCGCCGATGCGCTCGTGGTCCGACATTCCAGCTCGGGCGCTGCGGCCTACCTCGCGGGGCGCGTCTCGTGCGCGATCGTCAACGCGGGCGACGGCGCGCACGAGCATCCGACGCAGGCGCTCCTCGACGCGTTCACGATCCGCAAGAACCTCGGCCGCCTCGAAGGCCTCGTCGTGGCGATCTGCGGAGACATCGCGCACTCGCGCGTGGCGCGGTCGAACGCCTTGTTGCTCGGAAAGAAGGGCGCCGAGGTGAGGCTCACCGGGCCGAAGACGATGCTGCCGAGGGAGGCCGAGACGCTAGGTCCCACGACGCGCGTCTTCTCGCGCCTCGAAGACGCGATCGAGGGCGCCGACGTGGTGATGATGCTGCGCATCCAGAAAGAGCGCCTCTCGCCCGGCGGCGACGGCGGAGCGCCTCCGATGTCGACGACGCGGGAGTACGCGCGGACGTTCGGCCTGAACGCGACGAAGCTCGCCCGCGCCAAGCCGAGCGCGATCGTCATGCATCCGGGGCCCATCAACCGCGGCGTCGAGCTCGATCCGTTCGTCGCCGACGGAGAGCGCAGCGTGATCCTCGACCAGGTGGAGGCCGGCGTCGCCGTGCGCATGGCCGTCCTCGAGCTGCTCCTCGGAGGCGCGACGGCCGCGTGACCACGCAGAGCGGGACGCGAGTGCTCGACGCGAACGCGCCGCTCGGCGTGTTCGACTCGGGGCTCGGCGGCCTCACGGTCGTCCGTGCCCTGCGCCGCGTGCTGCCGAACGAGGACATCATCTACCTGGGTGACACCGCGCGCGTCCCGTACGGGACGAAGGGCCCGGCCACGGTCACGAGATACGCCCTCGCGTGCGCGGGGCACCTCGTCGGACGCGGCGTCAAGGCGATCATCGTCGCGTGCAACACGGTGAGCGCCGTGGCGCCGGAGCGCCTTCGCGTCGAGCTCGATCTGCCGGTCCTCGGCGTGATCGAGCCCGGCGCTCGCGCGGCGGCCGCCGCGACGAAGGTGTTCAAGGTCGGCGTCCTCGCGACCGCGGGCACGATCGCGTCGGGCGCGTACCCGCGCGCGATCGCCGCTTGCTCGACGCGGATCGAGACGTACGGACAAGCGGCGCCGCTCTTCGTTCCGCTCGCGGAGGAGGGTTGGACCGAAGGCGACGTGCCCGCCCTCGCGGCGCGCCGCTACCTCGAGCCGCTCGCGCGCGCGGGGGTCGATGTCGTCATTCTCGGCTGCACGCACTACCCGCTGCTCTTCGACGTCATCGAGCGCGAGGCGAAGGCGATGATCGGCCCGCACGTGACGATCCTCGACAGCGCCACCGCCGTCGCTCGCGAGGTCGCCGCGTTCCTCGCCGAACGCGACCTGCTCAAGAAGCCGAGCGGCGACGACGCGCGCCCGGGCGAGACGCGCCTCTTCGTGACGGATCTCCCGAAGGCGTTCGACGAGACCGCCGCGCGCTTCCTCGGTGCGCGCATCGAGGGCGCAGAGCAGATCGATCTCTAGGCGTCCAGCCCTCACTCGAGCGGCGCGAGGGTTAATTCCCGCCCGACTATACCAATTATCACTGTCCGCCGCTGCCCACATCGAAGACAATGACGCCGTGGGCCTGCCGCGTCTCGTCCTCGCGACCGACGACACACGGGAGATCGCACGGGTGCTCCGCGGCGCACTGCGCCTCCGGACGGAGATCGTCGCGCTCGTCGAGCCTCCCCGAGGGACGGGGCAGCACCTGCTCGACATCGCCATCCCCGGCGTGGGCAACGTCTCGCTCCTCGCGGAGCCGGCGGGCAGCGAGCGGCCCGGAGGCCACCCCCTCGCCCTCCGCCCGATCACGCGCGTCCAGATGGCCGAGCTCTTCTCGCTGGTCGAGCGGCTCGACGAGCCTTCGCGCACGGAGCCGCCCCCGCCGCCGGACGACGAATGGGAGAGCGCCGAAGGCTCCGACGACACGGTGGTCGACCCGGTCGACTCGCGTATCGTGCTCCCACCGTTCGGAGAGCCCGACAACACCGTCTCGCCGCCGTCGTCGACCGGGCTCTCGCCGCTCGGCGTGGTCGTGGAGCGGCCGCCGCCGCCGAGCAGCCACAGGACGCCGCCTCCGCCCGCCGCCGTACCGAGGGGCGACCGCTCGCCCTCCTCGCTCCAGAGGGCGCCCGATCCGCGCATCGGCAGGATCCTCGCAGGCAAGTACCGGATCGACGCGCCGATCGGCAGCGGCGCGGCCGCGACCGTCTACCGAGCCACGCACAAGGATCTCCGGCGCGCCGTCGCGGTGAAGATCCTCCACGCGGAGAACCAGAGCGAGACGCAGTTCATCCGCCGCTTCAAGGCGGAGGCGCTCACGGCGAGCAAGCTCGAGCACGTGAACGTCACGCGCGTCATCGATTTCGGTGAGGAGAACGGCGAGCTCTACCTCGTCATGGAGCTCGTGCCGGGCCGCACGCTCGAGGCCGTCCTCGCGGCCGAGGGGCCGATGCCGCAACGGCGCATCATCGACATCGGCATCCAGGTCTGTCGCGCGCTCGTCTTCGCCCACGCGCAGGGCGTCATCCATCGCGACATCAAGCCCGAGAACGTCATGCTCGTCCCCGATCACGACGACGACGGCGAGCCGTGCGATCTCGTGAAGGTCTGCGACTTCGGGCTCGCGAAGATGCGCGACCGCGGCGACGGCGAGTCCAGCGTCGAGCTCACGGTGAGCGGGATGCTCTGCGGCTCGCCCGCGTACATGTCTCCGGAGCAGACGCGCGGCGAGGCGCTCGATGCCCGGACGGACATCTACTCGCTCGGCGTGACGATGTTCGAGGCGCTCACGGGCATGTTCCCGCACGAGGCCTACAGCATCACGGAGCTGTTCCTGAAGAAGTGCACCGAGCCCCCGCGTCGCGTGTCGTCGCTGATCCCGGTCGATCCGCTCCTCGACGACATCCTCGCGCGCGCCATGGCGACCGATCCGCGAAACCGCCACGAGTCGGCGCGCGAGCTCTTGACCGAGCTCCGCACGGCGCGCGATCAGCTCACCGAAGAGGACCACGAGCACAACACGATCGTCGGCGGCTGAGCCCGCCTCCGTGCGAGGCGGCTCGCCCCGCCACGACGTCGCGCGCCGCGACGGGGCAGCCTCAGTGCACGCGGATCATCCGCGGCGCTCGCGCGACGTAGTCGCTCTTCGCGATCGTCTCGAGCGCCGCCTGGATCGCGGCCTCCTTCGCCTCGTGCGTGAGCATGACCACGTCGACCGGCACGTCGGCCGTGCCCCTGCCCTGCTGGACGAGCTGCTCGATCGACACGCCGCGCTCGCCGAGCGCGCCGGTGATCTTGGCGAGCACGCCCGGGCGGTCGTAGACCGAGAAGCGCACGTAGTAGCGCGTCTCGACGTCGGCCATCGGCGCGAGCTTGCGCTCGCCGAGTCGGATGGCACGCGTCATCTTGCCCGCGACGCCGCTCTTCCTCGCGATGGCGACGTCGACGAGATCCGCGACGACGCTCACCGCCGTCGGCATGTCGCCTGCGCCGCGGCCCGAGAGCAGGCAGGGGCCGAGCGCCCTGCCCTCGATCGCCACCGCGTTGAGGACGCCGCTGATGTTCGCGAGCGGCGCGTCCTTCGCGACGAGCGCGGGGTGGACGCGGAGCTCGAGCGGCGCCGACGGACCTTCGCCCTTCAGCTTCGCGATCGCGAGCTGCTTCACGACGAACCCGAAGCGATCGGCGAAGGCGTGATCGACAGGCTCGACGGTGTCGATGCCCTCCGTCGAGATGGGCGCGCCGTCGAGGCGGGCGCCGAACGCGAGCATCGCGAGCACCGCGAGCTTGTGCGCGGCGTCGCCGCCGCCGACGTCGAGCGTGGGATCGGCCTCCGCGTATCCCTTCTGCTGCGCCTCCTCGACGGCGGCGTCGAACGAGAGCCCGTCCTGACGCATCCGCGTCAGCACGTAGTTCGAGGTGCCGTTGATGATGCCGGAGATCTGGCTGATCGTGTCGCTCGCGAGCGAGTCGCGCAGGACGCGGATCACGGGGATGCCTCCGCCGACGGCGCCCTCGAAGGCGAGGTCGACGCCGCGGGTGCGAGCCCGCTCGAGGAGCTCGCCGCCGTGCAGGGCGAGGAGCATCTTGTTCGCGGTGACGACCTGCTTGCCCGACTCGATCGCGGTCGTGAGCAGCTGGCGCGCCGGATCGACGCCGCCCATCACCTCGACGATGACGTCGATCGACGCGTCGCCGATGACCGCGGCCGGGTCCGTGGTGATGCGGCTCCGATCGAGCTCGGGGACGCGCTCCTTGTTCGGATCGCGCACGAGCACGCGGACGATGTCGATGGGAGCTCCGACGCGGGCCTCGATGTAGCTCGCGTTGGCGCGCAAGAGCTGGACGACGCCGCCTCCGACGGTGCCGCAACCGAGAAGACCGACCTTGATCATGGGCGGAATGCTCGCCGGATCAGAAGCCGGGGTCACGCGCGATGTTCGGCTCCTGGCCCGGCTTGCGGCGCGGCGCCGGCTTGCCGCGCTTCGGCGCCGCAAAGCGGCCGGGCTGCTTCCGACCCTTGGCCGCGGGGGTCGCACGCGGCTTCGGTGACGCCGCGGCAGCGGTCTCGGCAGGCGGCGTCTCGTCGAGCGGCTCCGGTGGCGCCGCCGAAGGAGCCTCGCCCTCCTCGCGCCGAGGCTCGGCCTCCGTCGTGGCCGTCGTCGCCGTCGCGGTCGTCGCCGCGCTCGGAGCCTCCGGCTCGGCCGGCGCGGCGCTCGCGGCCGCGGCCGCCCTCGCGGAGCTCGCGCCGGAGCCGGGGCGGACGAGGGCGGAGATCCCCGCGGCGACGAGGATGGCCGCCGAGATCCCGACGGCGGCCGCGACGACGAGACGCCGGCGTCTCGCGGCGGGCGACGTTCCGGGGGTCTCCACCGTCCCGGGCGCCGCGGAGGATCGCTCGTACGTGGCGCTCGCCACGTCCGGAATGCTCGGGCTCGAGATCGGGCCGACGGGCAACACGGGGTTCGACTCGGTCGTCGCCTTCCGCCCGGCCGCCTTGCGGAGCGCGATGCCCATCTCGGTGGCGTCGGCGAAGCGCTCGGCGGGGTTCTTCCGGATGGCCTGCTCGATGACCGCCCAGATCGCCGGCGGCACGTCCTCGATCGGCGGCACCTCCTTCCGGAGGATCGCGTCGACGGCCGATGCGAAGTCGTGCGCCTCGAACGGGTTCTTCCCCGTGAGCATCAGGTAGAAGAGGATCCCCGCGGAGAAGACGTCGCTCCGTGCGTCGATCTCGCGGGCGCCGCGCGCCTGCTCGGGCGACATGAACGAGGGCGTGCCGACGATGACGCCGTCGACGGTGATCGCCTCCGCGCTCTGGAGCTTCGAGACGCCGAAGTCGAGGACCTTCGGCGTGACGTGTCCGTCCGGATCGCGCGCCAGGAAGATGTTGTCGGGCTTGAGGTCGCGGTGGATGATGGAGGCGCGGTGCGCGTGGCCGAGCGCCGAGACGACGGGCAGGAAGATGTCGAGCGCCTCCTCGAGCGGCAGCTTCCCACGCTTCGCCAGCGTGTCGCCGAGCGTCTCGCCGTGGAGCAGCTCCATGACGATCGCGTAGGCGGCCGGCGGTCCCTTGGTGACCTCCCCCTCCGCGTCGAGCTCGAGGAGGTCGAACACGGTGACGATCGCGCGGTGGCTCAACTTGGCGGCGGCATGCGCCTCGCGTCGGAACCTCTCGACGGCCTCGTCCGCATCCTCACCCCGCGCGACGAGCAGCTTCACGCAGACCTCGGCGCCGGTCGCTTGGTTCGTCGCGACCCAGACCTGCGCCATCCCGCCGAACCCCGCGCGCCGCTCGAGGACGTACTTGCGCGCGATGACCTTCCCGGCCTCGAACAGCTCGTCCGCATCGGACGCGCCTTCGACGACGTGCATGATCGCCCGCTCGGCGGAAGCGTCGAGGTCCGCGCTCGGGACGACGTCGGCCGACGTCCGCTGCGCCGCCGGCGCAGCGGGCGGCTGCGACGGTCCAGCGACGAGGGCCGTCGGCGCCGCCGGCGCAGCGGGCGGCTGCGAAGGCCCAGCGGCGAGCGGCTTCGGCGCCACCGGGGCAGCCGGCGGCTTCGGAGCCGTAGGCGCAGCGACCGGCTTCGGAGGTGCAGGCGCAGCGACCGGCTTCGGAGCCGTGCTGGCGCTCCCGCCCACGGCGCCCGACGCCCCGCCGGCCTGCTTGTCGGCGCCCCGCGGAGTCGGTCGCGGCGGTGACGCAGGACGCGGCGGAAGTGGCCGTTCGGGACGCACGACTCTAGCTTACACCCCGATCGTGACGGGATCCGTCGCTGGCGTCCAGGTGAGCCCGTGAGCACCGGGCTTCCGGAGCTCAGGCTCCAGGCTCCAGGCTCCAGGCTCCAGGCGGTCGTGGCGACACTGCGAGGGCCTCGCTTCGGGCGAACCCAGGCGGGTGCCTCCCTCGCCTCGTCGTGCGCGGCATGCAGGATACTTGCATCCTGCACGTACGGTAAGAACGTCCACGCTCGACGAGGACGTCGCTCCGGCCGAGGCCGCCGGTGGGATCGCGTCGCAGTTGGTCTGCAGTTGCGCGAGGCGCCGTGGGTCGGAAGCGAGACTCCCCTTTTCCGCAGGAAATGCGAAGCATTCCTGCGGGCTCCCTGTCTCCCTGTTGAACCCTGTCTCCCCCAGGGAGGCTCCCGCGGCGGAAGACGGAGACAGGGGTCAACGGGGAGCCACGACGCACGCGCTCCCCCCCGCTGAGGCCCGAGGCCTGAGGTCTCAGTTGGGCGTCGGCTGCGTGGTCGGCTCGGACTTCGGCTGGAGCTTCTCCTCGAGCGCCGCGTCGAGCAGCTGGTCCATCTTCGAGATGAGGATGAACTCGAGGTCGTTCTTGATCTCGGCCGGGATCTCGTCGAGGTCGGCCTTGTTGCGCTCCGGGATGAGCACGCGCTTGATGCCCGCGCGGTGCGCCGCGAGGACCTTCTCCTTGAGGCCGCCGATCGGGAGGACGCGGCCGCGGAGCGTGATCTCGCCGGTCATCGCGACGTCGTGACGGACGCGGACGCCCGTGAGCATCGAGACGAGCGCCGTGAACATCGTCACGCCGGCGGACGGGCCGTCCTTCGGCATCGCGCCCGCGGGGATGTGGATGTGTAGATCGCTCTTCTCGAGGAAGTCCTTCGGGATGCCCAGCTTCTCCGCGTTCGCGCGGACGTAGCTGAGCGCCGCCTGAGCGGACTCCTTCATGACATCGCCGAGCTGGCCCGTGAGCTGGAGCTTGCCCGTGCCGAACATGCGCGTGGCCTCGATGAAGAGGATCTCTCCACCGACGCTCGTCCACGCGAGGCCCGTCGCGACGCCCGGCTCCTCCGTGCGCTCGGCGACCTCGCTCGTGTAGCGGGGGGCGCCGAGGAACTCACGGACCGCCTCGGGCGTCTCGATTTTGCGCGGGGTCGTGTCGCCCTCCGCGATCTTCACGGCGACGCCACGGATGACGCTCGCGATCTGGCGCTCGAGCGTACGGACACCCGCCTCACGCGTGTAGTGGTCGATGATCTCGTCGACCGCCGCGTCCGTGATCTCGAGCTGCTCCTTCGTGATCCCGTGCTCCTCGATCTGCTTCGGGATGAGGTGCTGCCGGGCGATCGCGAGCTTCTCGTTCCGCGTGTAGCCGGGGATCTCGAGGATCTCCATACGGTCACGCAGCGGAGGCGGGATCGGGTCGGCGACGTTCGCGGTCGCGACGAACATCACGTTCGACAGGTCGAACGGGATCTCGAGGTAGTGGTCCGCGAACGTGTTGTTCTGCTCGGGGTCGAGGACCTCGAGGAGCGCCGCCGCGGGGTCGCCGCGGAAGTCGTGACCGATCTTGTCGACCTCGTCGAGCATGAAGACCGGGTTGATCGTCCCGACCTTCTTCATGCCCTGGATGATCTGTCCGGGCAGCGCGCCGACGTACGTGCGGCGGTGACCGCGGATCGCGGCCTCGTCGTGCACGCCGCCGAGCGAGATGCGGTGGAACTTCCTGCCGAGCGCGCGCGCGATCGAGCGACCGAGCGAGGTCTTGCCGACGCCGGGCGGGCCGATGAGGCAGAGGATCGGACCCTTCTTGTCCTTCTTCAGCTTCCGGACGGCGAGGTACTCGAGGATGCGCTTCTTGACCTTCTCGAGGCCGTAGTGGTCCTCGTCGAGGACCTTGCGGACGGCCGCGATGTCGAGGTTGTCCTGCGTCGCGTTGTGCCAGGGCAGGTCGAGGATCCAGTCGAGGTACGTGCGGACGACGGTGTACTCCGCCGAGCCGACCTGCATGTTGCGCAGGCGCTTGAGCTGCTTCTTCGCGACCTGCTCCGCCTCGGACGGCAGGTGCGCCTTCGCGATGCGCTCCTCGAGCCCGTCGAGATCGCCCTGATCGCCGTCGTCCTCGCCGAGCTCCTCCTTGATCGCCTTGAGCTGCTGGCGGAGGACGTACTCGCGCTGGTTCTTGCCCATCTCCTCCTTGATCTGGGAGTTGATGCGCTCGCGCATCTTCAGGATCTCGAGCTGCCGCGTCAGCAGCCGGAGGACCTTGCGGATGCGCTCCTTCGCGTCGACCGTCTCGAGGAGCTGCGCCTTCTCCTCGACGGGCGCGTCGAGGTTGGCGGCGACGAGATCGGCGAGCGCGCCCGGCGCCTGGATCGAGTCGATGAGCGACCCGGCCTCGCGCGGCAGCTCCGGCATGAGCTGGATGACCTGCTTCGCGATGTCGCGCAGGCTCATGCTGAGAGCCTCGGCCTCGTCGTCGTCGACGCCGGTCTCCTCCAGGCGCTTCACCTTCGCCTTGAGGTACGGCGTGCTCTGGACCACGTCCTCGAGCTTGATGCGCTGGAGCCCCTGCAGGATGAGGCTGTAGTTGCCCGAGCTGTGCTTCAGCGCCTTGAGGACGCGCGCTGCGCACCCGACCTGGTGCAGGTCGTCCGCGCCGGGGTCGTCGGTCGCCGGATCTTTCTGCGCGAAGATCGCGATGACGGGCGCCGGGAAATTGTCGACGTCCTCGACGAGCGCGACCGACTTCTCGCGCCCGACGTCGAACGGCGCCACCGCGCCCGGGAACAGCACGGCGTTGCGGATCGGCAGAACGGGGAGCTCGTCTCCGAACTGCACCTGATCCTCATCCTTGTCGCGCGCGGAACCCTTCTTCTCGGACATTCTTCGACCTCACTGGGGCTCGAACGGAGCCCACCTCGAATCTTACGGCTATCTTTCGTGCTTATCGCGAAGCCAGAGACGAAACCAGCGATAATCCGCTGACAATCCTATCCTCGGGCAGCCCGCCACGACCCGCGAAAGCGTCCCATCTGGGATCGGATGCCCGGAACGGCGGCGCCGTTTCGTGGCCCTTCGCGGGCGCGAGCCCAGCCCGCCGGGCGCCAACCCGCGGACGGCCACGGGGGCCGGCTCACCCGAGCCCTCGTGCAACCGAACGTAGCCAGCGTGAGGCCATCTGCCTAGTGCCGCACCCCGCGAAGCACGGGCGCATGCGACACGGACGCGAGCGATCCGCCGAGGGGCGGGGCGACGCCGGCGCTCGAGCGCAGGCCGCAGGTCAGACGCTCGGGACCGAGCGCTCCGGGTCGAGCGTGTGGATGCAGAGGCCGGTCAGCACCTTCGGGTAGAAGAACGTGCTCTTCTGAGGCATGACCTCGCCGGCCTCGGCGACCTCGCGGACCTGGCTCACGGGCGTGCCGTTCATGAGGAAGAGGGTCTGGCCCTTGCCCCCGCGGAGCTCGGCGAGCGCGGCCGCCGCGTCCTGCGGGTACCAGATGTTCGTCTTCGCGGCCTGTGCCTCGGGGGTGATGCCGAGGACGGGCTCGAGGATGCCCATGTGGAGGAGGGCGACGTCCGTCTTGCGCAGCGCCGGGACGCGCTTGCCGAGGATGGGGTGCTTCCCGAGGTCGATCCCCACCTTGAGCGCGAGGAGCGAGGCTCGGCCGTCGCCGGCGCACATGACGAGCGACGGGCGCTCCTTCCCGCTCTTCGCGAGCGCGTCGACGTAGACCTCGGCGCTCGCGCCCGGCGGCAGGGGCGTCACGTCGAACAGCTCGGACGCGCCTTTCTGCGCCTCCTCGAAATCGAACCGCGGCAGCGAGTGGACGTGCCGATGCGTCGGGAAGACGACGAGGTCGGGGTCGTCCCCGTTGGCGAAGAACTCGAGGAAGAAGGCGTGCTCGGGCCGCTCGCGCGTGCTCTTCGGCGCCTCCTTCGAGTAGCGGAGGGCCGTCTCGTAGCGGTGATGCCCGTCGGCGATGAGGAGCGACGACTTCGCGACGACCTCGACGATCGTGCGGAGCGCGTCCTTGTCCGTCACCTTCGAGAGGCGATGCTCGACGCCGTCGGGCGTCTGGAACGCCGCGAGCTCCTTCGCCGTGGCGAGCGGTGCGTCGAGCGCGCGCTCGGGATCGCGGTAGAGCAAGAAGCCGGGCGAGAGGTTCGTGCGCGTGGCGCGGAACAGCTTGAGGCGGTCCTCCTTCGGACCGGACAGCGTGCGCTCGTGCGGCAGCACGATCCCCTTGTCGAGGTCGACGAGCCGGACGAGGCCGAGGAAGCCGCGTCGCGTCCGCCGCGCCCCGCCTCCCGGCGGCGTGAACGTCTGGTCGTAGCGGTAGAACGCGGGCTCCTCGTCGCGGACGAGGACGCCCTCCTTGCGCCACGCCTCGAACAGCTCGCGCGCCCGCTCGTACTTCGTGTCGCCCTCCCCCTCCGGGAGGATCAGCTTCACGACGTTGTGCGGATGCCGTGCCGCCAGCTCGGCGCGTTGCTCGGCGTCGATCACGTCGTACGGCGGAGCGACGACGCTCGCGAGCCCACCCGAGCCGGCGAGGCGTGCGAGGTCGTAACGGAGCGGCGTGAGCGGTGCGATCTCGGCCATGCGCGTTCGCTACCACACCCGAGGGGCGGGTCGAAGAGGGCCGTCGCTCCGGCTTCGAATCAGGGGTTCGGCTTGAACGCGACGCAGCGCACGTACCGGGCGTCGTCGGGGTGCGCCAGCCGGGTCTCGCCCGTTTGGAAATCGACCGTCCAGACTTGCCCGTCCGGATTGACCGACGAGGTCCAGTACGCTTTGTCGGTGGGCGTCTGGGCGCCGAACGCGAACTGGTCGATCATCTTCGGGACGTTCTTGAGCTGCGTCTCGTCGTAGGTGTAGTGCGGCTCCTCGTCGACGATGGTGAGGAGCTCCTTCAGGGTCGGCAGACGAGTCCCCGACGCGCAGCTCGCGTCTGCGAACGGAAGGGGCCCCGACACGAGCCGGTCCCACTCGAGGCCGGTCTTCCGGTCTTTGATCTTGAGCGTCTCGGCGGAGAAAAACTCGTACTGATCCCTCGGCGCGTCCGCGAGCACCGGCGACGCGATCACGAGCGCCACGACGACGCCGCGGAGAGGGAAGCGAGCTCGGGTCCTGCTCATCATGGGCGATCCTTCACGCAGCGAACGGCGGCACTCGTGCCCGCATGCAGCTTGGCGAGCCCTCCGCTTCCGAAGTCGACGACCCAGTACTGCCGTTCGGGCTCGAAGGGCCGGACCTCGGAGCTCGTCCAGTGCGCGACGGGCAGCGTCCCCTCGAACGTCGCGGCGATCTTCGCGGTGCCTTGCTTGGACAGGTCGAGCAACGTGACGAGCTCGATGCGGCTGGGCAGGCGCCACGGCCCGTTCGGGAGCCGGTCGCAGAGGGCCTTCGCTTGCTCGAAGGGCATCGGGCTGCCTGCCTCGGAGGGCATCGGGTGCGCCCACACGAGCCCCGTCACGTCGTCGACGAAGCCGCCCGTGGTCGCGCTGTACGAGAGCGGGTTGTCGACCGAATCCGGCGACGCGTCCGGCGGAACGTAGTTCGGCATCGGCCACGCGGCCCAGCGCACCGGCTGCGTGCCCGAAGCGTCGCCCCTGCCGCCTCCATCGGTCCCGTCGGTCGCGTCGATCGTCGACGTGTCGGGGAGCCCGCCGCCGTCGCAGACCAGTCCGGTGCACTCGACGCGTTGGTAGTCCGACAGACCGATGATGTCGTTGCACGCGATCATGGCCGCGGGCACGGCGACGACGCCGGCGAGGGCCGAGAGCATGCGGCGCCTAGAAGGTGCCATGGATCCCTGCCCCTCCGAGTCCGAGCACCGGCGTCACGGTCGGCCGCGACGGCTTCGGCGCGCTCGCCGTTCGAGGCGGCAGCGCGCCCGACTTCGACGAGGACGTCGCGAGCATGGAGACGACGCCCGCGCCGAGCCCGATCCCCGCGATCACGAAGAACGCGGTGCTCACGTTGCCCCAGGTCTTCGCGGACTCGAGATCGTCGTGCAGCTCGCGACCGCACTGCTTGTTCGTGCATTTGTCCGCCAGGTCGCTCTCCCCGGACATCGCGGCGAGGCCGGCCGCCGTACCGACCAGCGCCGCGACGCCGCCGACGGTGAACGCGACCACGGGGAAAACATTGCTCCTCTTCTTCTCCGGAGCCGGCAGAGGCGAGGTAGCGCCCTGCCCCGCGCCGACGACGGGCGCCGGCTGCTCACCCGCGGGCGGCGGCTGGACGATGAGCTCGACGTCGCGGACCTCGCCCTCCTTCGTCTCGAGCGTCGCCTTGGTCTCGACGCCGCTGCCGACCCTGGCGCTGATGGTGTGCGTACCCGGGTTCACGGCGCGCGGCTCACCGAGCGCCGCCGGCGGGATCGTGACGCCGTCGACGACGACCGTGGGCTCCCATCCGGCAGGCACGCCCGAGACCTTGATGCGGAGCGCGCCGATCTTCGCTTTCTCGGCCTCGGCGATGCGCGCGGCCTCCGCGCGCGCCTCTTGCGAGCGCTGCGTCTCCTGAGGCAGCGGCGGGATGCGCCCGACGCCGAGGCAGATCTCGCGAGCCTCGACCGGCTGCCCGAGCGCCGCGTGCGCCTTGCAGAGCTCGACCCCCGTGATGGGCGTGTTGCCGAGCGCATGCGCTGCGCGGAACTTCTCGAGGGCGCCCTTCATGTCGCCCTTGTCGCGCAGCTCGATGCCCTCGTTGTAGAGTCGCCGCGCCGACTCGATGTCGGCCGCCGTCCGCTGCGCGCCGGCGACGCCGGGCGCCGACGCCAGAGCCGCGAACAGGAGCACGGCGAAGGTCCTTCCGCCGAAGAGCGCGCGCCGCTCTCGTCGGCGACGCGGCGATCCAAGCTCTCTAGAAGATGTCATGACCGGTGGGGGCGGCGGGCGGAGCTGCCGTCGTCGCCGAAGGTAAGGGAGGACGTTGCGAAGTAGAAGTGGCAGGCGCTCGAGCCGCCGCCTGCCCGGCCGCCTTGACGGTGGGACGCCCTCCGCGCGCCGAGGGCTTGTCGACCGGAGGCGTCCCCGGCGCCTCCGCGCTCGCGGTCACCGCGGTCGTCGTGCTCGACGCGGGGTCCGGCGGGCTCGGAGCCGGCGCAGCAGCGGTCGTCTCGGCGCCCGTCGTCGTCGCGACCGGTTCGGCGCTCGGCCCCGGCGGCGGTGTCGACGTCTCGGCGACGACCGCCCGACCACGCACGAGGGCGTTCTGCCGGTACGCGGTCACGCCGACGAACGTCCCCACGCCGAGGACACCGGCGAAGGCGACGAGCGCGAGCACGCGGTTGCGCGTCGAAGCGCTCGTCGGGGTACGGACCACGCCGGACTCGGTGGTCGCGCCCGCCACGAGCGCCGGCATGCGAGCCGCGTCGGGGTTCGACCCCGTGCGCGAGCGCGGCACCTCGACCGAGCGAGGCGCCTCCCCTCCGAGCGCTACGGCGAGCGCCTCGGCCATCTCCTTGGCGCTGCCGAAACGCTCCGTCACCGGTCGAGCGCACGCGCGGTGGAACCACGCATCGACCGCGGGCGGCAGGTCCTTCACGTACTGCGACGGGAACGGGAGCGGATCGGAGTGGATGCGGATGGCGAGGCCGCCCATCGTCTCGGCGTCGAAGGGCTTGCAGCCGGTGAGCGCCTCGAACACGACGACGCCGACCGACCAGAGGTCGCTCCGGTAGTCGACGTTCTTCGAGCCGAGGATCTGCTCCGGGCTCATGTAGAAGGGCGATCCGATCATCGCGCCGGTCTTCGTGGCGCTGTCGATGTTCGGGACGTCGACGCCCTTCGCGATGCCGAAGTCCAGGAGCTTGACGAAGACCTCGCCGCTGCCTGCGTCGCAGAGGAAGATGTTTCCCGGCTTGATGTCACGGTGGACGATCCCCCGCTCGTGCGCGCGGTCGAGGGCACGGGCGAGCTGCGTGACGATCTCGACGACGAGATGCGGCGGGCACCTGCCCTCCGCATCGAGGTACGCGCCGAGGTCGCGCCCCTCGAGGAGCTCCATGACGATGTACGGGACGCCGTCGGCCGTGAAGCCGTGATCGAACGTCTGCACGACGTGCGGGCTCTTCACCTGCGCGGCGGCGGCGGCCTCGCGCGAGAAGCGCTCGGTCGCTTCCTTGCTGTCCTTCAGGTCGTTCGCGATGAACTTCACGACGACCTGCGTCCGCAGCGCGAGGTGATCGGCGACCCACACCGAGCCCATCCCGCCCGCTCCCAGAGGGCGAACGAGCCTGACGCTGGGCGTCACCATCATCCCCGCGTACGCCTCGGGCACGAGAAAAGGATGCGTGAGGGGTCGATCTTCCGCAACATCTTTGGCGGCATCCGCGCGGTCCGCCTGCACGACGACGCGGGCGCTCGCTTCGCTGCTCGCGCGGGTGTCGGCCGTCGTTCGTTCGAGACGACGCGAGCCTCGCTCCGCGAAGACCATGACAGCGTCGCCATGGGAGTGGCACATCCGAGAGCGCCGGCGCTGCGCGATTCTCCGATCATTCCCGATCCCGAGAGCTTGGCCCGCCGGATGCTATCCTCGCGTTGCATGACGTATGCGAAGGCGAGCTTCCTCGGTGTCGTGGGTGCCGTAATCGTGGCGGTCGGCTCGGCGTGCTCGGGGATCGCCGCGTCGGAGGACGGCCCGAACGGGGCTCCCTCGTTCGAGAACCCGGACGCCGCCTCCGAAGCGGCCGATCCCGGCCCCAGAGCCCCCGGCGCACCCAGCGCGAGCGGCGTCGTGCTCGTGCACGCGGCGGCGTTCCCGGCCTTCCGCCTCTGCTTCGAGAACATGCCCGAGCTGAAGCCGCAGCCCGACTCGAAGATCATGCCGCAGGCGAACGTCGTCGGCGTCGAGGTGGGAAGCGTCGTCCGCCTCGATCCGATGAAGGCGCCCGGACGCATCTACGTGATGAACGAGCGCGACGTGCGCACGAACGATTTCACGTGCGGAGAGCTCCTCGACGATCCGTCCAAGAAGCTCGTCGTCGACAAGGACTACCACGTCGCGAACGAAATCGACCATCCCCTCGGCGAAGGCCGGGTCGACGTCCTCGCGATCACCGGGTGTGGAGGGAAGGCCTTCTTGAACTACCTCGAGACGGACGAGACGAACTGCGACGAGGGCGCCTCCCGGAAGTGGGACGTGACGAAGGGCAACCTCGAGGCGCGCGTCATCCCGCTCGAGCCGTCGCCCGTGGGCGCGACGGAGTCGAGCCTTCCCGTGCAGCTCGTCCACCTCGCGCCGAAGCTGCAGGCGATGGTCGGCTCCGGCACGCTCGAGATCCGCTTCGGCGACCTCGCCGACTCCGGAGAGCTGCTGCAAACGGTCGCGAGCGGGATCCCGCTCTTCGAGAAAGGCGACGCCGTCACGCTCCAAGTCGACCAGACGAACCTCGGCGTCTACGGCACGCACGGCTTCCGGATCACCGTGCGCGACCAAGGGACGACCAAGTTCGAGATCGACCAGTCGCTCGCCTCGATCCAGCAGCTCTCCTCGCCCCGCGATACGCCGGATGCGTACTACCGGACACCGTCGAACTACGCCCTCCTCTTGCTGGGCGATCCTTCCGTGGGCGAGGCGACGGACGGCGGGCCGATCACGAGCCGCCGGCAGGTGCAGCTCCTCGCGATCCCCGTGCTCGATCCGTCGCAGGTCCCGGAGCAGCCCGACGCCGGCGTCGATGCCGCAGCCGTCGAGGAGGACGCCGGCGCTCCGTGACGCTGCTCCCGGGCGGCCGGCCTGCTCACGCGCGCGCGCGGCCGAGCGCGCGATGGCCGATGTCGCCGCGGTGATGCTCGCCGCGCCAGCGGATGCGCGAGACGCCCTCGTACGCGAGCTCGCGCGCCTCGGCCAGCGACGCCGCGTGCGCGCCGACGGTCAGGACGCGACCACCGGCCGTCACGAAGGCGTCGCCGTCGCGCTTGGTACCTGCATGATACACGTGAACGCGTCCGCCCTCGAGCTGCCCCTGCGCGTCGAGGCCCTCGATGCGATCGCCGGTGACCGGCGTCGCGGGGTAGCGCTCGGCCGCCATCACGACCGAAAGCGCCGCGCCCTCGCGCGTCTTCGCCTCGAAGCCGGACAGATCGCCACGCGCCGCGCCGTCGAGCAACGCGAACCAGTCGCCGTCGAGCATCGGGACGAGGACCGTCGCCTCCGGATCGCCGAAGCGCACGTTGAACTCGAGGACGTACGGCCGCCCGCGATCGATCATGAGGCCGACGAAGAGCACCCCGTGGAACGGAGCGCCCGCATCCGCCATCGCGCGCAGCGTCGGCGTCACGATCGCGCTCATGATCTCGCGCTCGACCTCGGGCGTGACGACGGGCGCGGGCGCGTACGCGCCCATGCCGCCGGTGTTCGGGCCGCGATCGCCGTCGTGGACGCGCTTGTGGTCCTGGGCGGCGACGAGCGGGACGGCGCGCGTCCCGTCGCAGACGACGTGGAAGCTCGCTTCTTCCCCCGGGAGCAGCTCCTCGACGACGACGACCCGCCCGGCGTCTCCGAGCTCGCGACGGACGAGCATGCGATCGATCGCGTCGCACGCCTCCTCGACGCTCGACGCGACGACGACGCCCTTGCCGGCGCAGAGACCGTCGGCCTTCACGACCATGGGCCGACCGGCGGCGCGCACGTGCGCCTTCGCCGCTTCGGCGTCGTCGAACACCGCGAAGTCCGCCGTCGGGACGCCCGCGCGCCGACAGAGATCCTTCATGAACGCCTTCGATCCCTCGAGGCGCGCCGCCGCGCGAGAGGGCCCGAACGCCCGGATCCCGCGTGCCTCGAGCGCATCGACGAGCCCGAGCGTCAGCGGGAGCTCGGGCCCGATGACCACGAGGTCGACGCGCTCCTTCACGGCGAGCTCGACGAGACCGTCCGTGTCCGACGCCGCGACCGCGACGTTTCTCCCGATCGAGGCCGTTCCGGCGTTCCCCGGAGCGAAGAGCAGCTCGTGCGTGCCGGCGCTCCGAGCCAGGCCGGCTCCGAGCGCGTGCTCCCGTGCTCCACCACCGACGATGAGGATGCGCGCCATCGGCGCGCCGTCTACCACGCGTGCGTGTTAGCATGAAGCCGTGGCCGACAACGCGCGCCCTCCCGTCGCCGTACGCATCGTCCGTCCGTACGAAACGGAAGAGGCATTTCTCGAGAACGAGCTCGAGACCGTCGGCAAGACGAGCGTCATCCTCATCGGCGCGCATCCGCGCCCGACCGGCGTCATCCTCCGCTTCGAGGTCACGCTCGCCTCGGGCACGACGGTGCTGCGCGGCGAGGGACGCGTGCTCGGGCACAAGGAGAACGCCTTCCGCGGGCAGCCGGGGCTCGCGCTGCGCTTCACGCGGCTCGATCCCCGATCGAAGGCCCTCGTCGATCGCGCGGCCGCGATCCGCGAAGCCCGCCTCGCCAACGAGACGCGCTCGGCTTCGGCCCCTCCGCCCGCACCGCCGGCGGAGCCCGCGCGACCGCCCCAGCGCGCCCCTTCCCCGAGCGACGCGCGCGCCGATGCGAAGCCGGCGCCGTCCCGCCCGATGAGGCCCAGCGCGCCCTCCATGTCGGTGCCGGCCCCCGATCCCGTGCTCGCGGAGATCCTTTCGTCGCCGACGCCCCCTCCACCCGAGGCGAAAGGCGGATCTTCTCCGGCCCCCTCTTCGCCTGCCGCCGAGAAGACCGAGCCGCCGAGCGCCACGGAGCAGGCCGCGTCCGCGCCTGCCGCCGAGCCCGTTCCGACGGACCAACCTTCGCGGCCGCAGGCGAGCACGATCGTCGACGACGCCGAGGTCCAGACGACCGAGACGAAGTTCGAGATGGACGAGGGCACGGCGGCCTCCGCGCCCTCGAGCGAGGTCTCCGATCCACCGCCCGCGCCGCACACGAGCGACGTCCCCGCCCCTGCGCCCGCGCCCGCGCGGGCCACCTCGGCGCAGCCCGCTCCGGCGCAACCCGTGCCACCGTTCACGCGCCCGACCGATCGCGAAGGGCTCCTCGCGCGCCTGCGCCAACGCGCAGCCGCCCTCACCGAAGACCAAGTGGCGGCGATCCTCGGCGTGCATCCCAATCGGAGCTGAGAGCACTATTCCGACCGAGTGCCCGGTCGTCCCGATCGTGCGGCTCTTGCGGGAAGGATGCGTCTGCGCGCGCACGGCCGAGGTGTGTGCTTTTCACCTGCTCACGTGGTCGCATCACGCACAAAGACCGCGGAGGATGTGGAAAACCTGGGGCCGGTCGATCTTCTCGCGTGCGATCCGCTTATGGGCGATACTTGAACCCGGGAGATGGATCCCACGCAACTCCAGCCCGGGTACCGGCTCGACCGGTACGAGCTGCTGTGTCCGCTCGCGTATGGCGGCATGGCCTCGGTGTGGCTCGCCCGATTCGGCGGCCGCCTCGGGTTCGAGCGCATGGTGGTCGTCAAGATGATCCTGCCCCAGTACTCGCAGGATCCGCGCTTCCAGGAGATGTTCCTCGACGAAGCGCGCATCGCATCGAAGATCGAGCACTCGAACGTCGCTCGCATCCTCGACGTCGGCGAGCACCAGGACAGCTACTTCATCGTGATGGAGTGGGTCGACGGCGACTCGCTCTCGAAGGTTCTCCGAGCGGCCGATCAGCGCAAGCAGCGCGTCCCCGCGGGCGTCGCGTTGCGCATCATCGCCGACGCCGCCGCGGGCCTCCACGCCGCGCACGAGCTCAAGGATCGCGACGGCAACCCGCTCAACGTCGTCCACCGCGACGTCTCCCCGCAGAACATCCTGATCGCGAACAACGGCACGACGATGATCATCGACTTCGGCGTGGCCAAGGCGCGCGATCGCGTCTCGCAGGAGACGAGCGCGGGACAGCTCAAAGGGAAGATCCGGTACATGGCGCCCGAGCAGGCACTCGGACGCGCGCTGGATCACCGCGCCGACGTCTGGGCGCTCGGAGCGATCCTCTACGAGATCTTCACGGGACAGCCGCCCTACGACGGTCCGAACGAAATCGCGACGCTGCACAAGCTCACGAGCGGCCAGCCTCCGCCGCCCATGCCGCGTTCGACGCCGGAGGTCATTCGCGCCATCGTGGAGCGCGCGCTCGCGTACGAGCCGGATCAGCGTTTCGCGACCGCGCTCGAGATGAACCTCGCGCTCGAAGGCGCGATGGTCGAGATCAACGAGCCGACGACCGCGGCCATCGTCGCGCACTACACGGGTCAGCTCCTCGCCGAGCGCAAAGCCGCCCGCAAGCGCGCGGTGGACGCCGCGCTCGAAGCGGCACGCAAGCGCGATGCGGGTCAGCCGACGTCGGCCCAGTCGCTCCCGCTCCCGGCGCCGTCGACCAACCAGCTGCCCGTCCCTGCTCCGTCGAGCCGATCGGCGACCGGATCGGGTCATGGCGAGCCGCCGTCGGTCACCACGGAGCCGTCCTCTCCGTCGATCCCGAGCTCGGCCTCGACGTCGAACGGGCCGATGAGCCTCGGCGAGGTGCCGAGCACGACGAGCAATGCGACGCTCGGCTCCGCGGCGATCGAGTACCCGCCGGACCCGTCGGCGACCTTCGATGCTGCACGTCGCAAGCGCTACGCCGCCGCGGCGGTGCTCGGCGTGTCCGTCGCCGCCGGCCTGACCGGCGCCATCCTCATCATCACCACGATGATGAAGCAGGAGGATCCGACGACGCGCGCGACCGACCCGACTTCGGACGAGGTCACCAACGTCGTCGGCACCGCTCCCGCTCCGACGACGGATTTCGAGCTGTCCGACCCGCCCGTCCCGCCGTCGGCCACGGCGTCGGCCACGGCCACGGTCGCAGCTGCGACCGCGACGACCGCCGCCACGACGACGCCGACCGCGACGGCGACGGCGACCGCGACGGCGACCGCGACGGCCGCGAGCAACGATTCTCCCCCGACCAAGGTTTACACCAAGCCAGCTACGCCGCCGCCCCGACCGAAGTCGACGGCGACGGCCACGACCCCAACACCCTCGTCGACGAAGGATCGAGGGTTCTGAACGATGCGTCGGATCCAGAGACCCATCCACGAAGAGTGGGCGTCTTGATGCTGAAACGAACTTCTTTCGCCTTCATCATCGCCGCATGCGTCCTCTCCTTCGCTTCCAACGCCCTCGCGGAGCCGAGCCTCGCCGATCGTGAGACGGCGCGAAGCCTGATGGACGAGGGCGACCGGAAGCGTGACGCCGGTGACCTGCAGGGCGCACTCAAGAGCTACGAGGCGGCAGACGCGATCATGCACGTCCCGACGACGGGCCTCGAGGTCGCGCGCACGCAGATCGCGCTCGGCCTGCTGCTCGAGGCTCGCGAGACGCTCGGGCGCATCCTGCGCAGCCCCGTGAAGCCGAACGAGCCGGCGCCGTTCACGGCGGCGCGCAAGGCGGCGGACGCGCTCAACGCAGAGCTCGCCCCGAAGATCCCCGCGATCCAAGTCGTCGTCCAGAACGCGGATCAGAGCCAGGCGCAGATCAGCGTCGACAACGAGCAGATCCCGCCGGCGGCGTCGGCCGCGCCGCGCAAGGTCAACCCCGGCTCCCACGTCGTGCTGGTGAAGGTGGGCTCCGCCGAGAAGCAGGTCGAGGTGACGGTCAGCGAGGGCGAGACGAAGACGGTCACGGTCGATTTTGCGGACGTCTTGGCGGAGCCTCCCCCGAGCCCGCCGCAGGAGTCGGGCTCCGGACGAGAGCTCCTCCCGAAAGCCCTGATGTTCGGCGGGTTCGGTCTCGGCGCCGTCGGCATCGGCGTCGGTGCCGTCACCGGCCTGATGACGATCGCGAAGACGAACGAGCTCCAGAAGGACTGCCCCGAAAACGCCTGCCCGCCGGGCTACCAGGGCCGCATCGACGAGGCCACCGGGCTCGGCAACGTCTCGACGGCCGCGTTCATCGTCGGCGGCGTCGGTGTCGCAGCGGGCGTCGTCGGCTTCGTTCTCCTGAAGAACCAGAAGAAGGAATCGTCGAGCACCGAGGCGAAGCGCCAGGACGTCCGCGCGGTGGTCGGGCCCTCGTACGTGGGGCTGAGCGGCACGTTCTGACCTCCGCGTCGGTCAGCCGAACACCTTCCGAAACGCGTCGGCGAACTGCTTCGCCAGCTCGGGATCGATCGGGCCGCCGGGGACGCCGCCGGGACGGAGCGCGCTGCCGACGACGACGCCGTTCGCGTGTGTCGCGAGCGCGGGCAGCGTGTCGAGCGTGGCGCCGCTCGCGACGAGGACCGGGGTCGTGCCGGCGGCTCGTTTCACCGCTGCGAGCTTCTCGAGATCGACGCCCTTGCCCGTCCCTTCGCCCGTGACCAGGACCACGTCCGCCATCCCGCGCTTCGTCGTGTCCTCCACCTCCTGCGCGATGGGGCGGGCGGGGCCGAGCGGCGCCGAGTGCTTGACGTCGACGTCGGCCCAGATGGCGACGGACTCGGCGCCGAGCGCACGCCGGAGGCGGAGCGTCGCGGCGGCCTCGCCCTGGACGATCCCTTGATCCGTCACGCGCGCCCCCGTGTGCACGTTCACGCGGAGGAAGCGCGCCCCCACGCAGGCCGCGATCGAGAGCGCAGCCTCCGCGTCGTTGCGCAGCACGTTGACCCCGAGCGCCACCGACGGCGCCGCCTCGCGCACGGCGAGCGCGCATGCGGTCATCGCCGCGACCGTGACGGGCGGCACCTTCGTCGCGAAGAACGGAGCATCCCCGAAGTTCTCGACGATGATCGCGTCGTAGGAAGCCTCCGCGAGCGCACGCGCACACGACGCCGCCGACCGCGCACAGTCGGCCGCCGACAGCGAGCTCCGAGGGCTTCCCGGAAGCGGGGGGAGGTGGATGACGCCTACCAGCATGACCTCAGGCTCCAGGCTCCAGGCTCCAGGCTCGAGAGGGGCGGGCGAACGGTGCGTCCCGCCGCGAGAACGGTCCGTGGGAGGTTGGGCGCTCGAAGTTGGGACATGAAGAAACGACGCTCTGGAGCCTGGAGCCCGGAGCCTGGAGCCTCATTTGAAGTTCAAGCCCCCCGGCACGTTGACGACCCCGCCGCCGCCCGGTTGGACGTCGGGCCTCGCGAGCGTGCCGCCGACGCGCAAGGCGTAGAAGCCGTCCGCGGTCTTCGCGCGGCTCATCTTCGGGTCCATCTCGATCATCGGCTTCTCCTTCGAGCCCGGGGCGCCGAAGAGGAGCTTCGTCTTGTCGTTCTTCGAGCGGTAGCTGTCGTTGATCTTCAGCTTGAGGTTCACGTCGAGGAGCGCGTCCGTCGCGAGCTCGCGCATCTGGATCTTGCCGTCGCCCTGCACGTCGACGTCGCCTCCGCTCGCGGCGATCTTCGACAGCTTGAGGACGCCGTCCTTCGCCTCGCCGTTCACGGTGAAGCTGCCCACCTTGAGGCGAGGGAGCGTGAAGGGGCCCATCGGAGTCTTGATCGTGAGCTCCTTCTGGTTGCCCGCGTACATCTCCTTGATGTCGAGCGCGATGCTGCCGTTGCCCTTCGACGCCTTGCCCTCCGGGAGGTTCAGCTTGATGGTCCCATTGAGCTTCCCTTCGATCGGGAAGCCCACGTTCGCCGCGATCGTGTCGATCCGTCCGACGTCGACACCATCGAACTCGACCTCGACGTCGCGAGCCTTCCCGGTGTCCGAGAAGGTCCCCTTGATCCTCCCGTCGAAGGCGTCGATGCGGAAGCTCACGTTCTTGTTGCCGACGATGAGACCGAGGAGGGAGATGCGCGCACGCGCCTCGTCGATCGAGAGGACGCTGGGCGCCTTCCCCGGCTCCGATGCCGGCGTGATCAGGCGGATGCCCTTCGCCTTGATGCCCGTGATGAACGACGAATCGAGCTCGTCGATCTGGAGCTCCTGAGGGTTGGTCGACCTACCCTGCTGCGCGTTGAACTGCGCGACGATGCGCTCCTTCAGCTTGTCGTACGGGAACGTCCACGACAGAAAGACGACGAGGCAGAAGAGGTAGAAGACCGGGTACCCGGCCTTCGGCCCGATGCGCTTGAGGCGCTCTTTCCACTTCTCGAGCATCGCCCGCCTACTTCTTGTCCTTGCCTTCGGACGCCTTGTCCGACGTCGGCGTGTTCCGATCGTACGCCGACACGCCGATCTCGATCGGACCGTACGAGTCGTTCTCGCCGGCGCGCTTGCGGATGTTCAGGCGCGTGACGGCGATCGGGTACTCGCTCTTCGCGAGCGACTCGAGGAAACGCGCGATCGGCCCCATCCCCGTGTTCTTCAGGTGGATGACCGTGTGGCGCTCGACGTACTGCTTGCCGTGATTGACGTCGGGGCGGTCGGTCGAGTCCGAGACCTGGACCGAGGCCGCGCTCGCCTTCTGCTCGAGGAAACCGCCGAGCGGAGGCGCCTTCTTCTGGTACCGCCGAGCGATGGCGTTCTTCCGCTCCTGACGCTCGCGGATCTTGGCGCGCGAGGAGTTCACCGCCTGGAGCGCCTCCCGGAGCTCCTCGTTCTCGGCGCGCCGACTCGAGACGAGCGCCTGGAGACCGAACGGGACGGCGAGCAAGAGCAGCGCCGCGAGCACGAACACCGCGACCGTTGCGACGCGCTGCTCGCGAGGATTGAGGCCCCAGCGTTCGAAGATCGGGATGACCATCTCTCACTTCCCTCCCGAGGCAGCCGCGCTCGAGGCGCCCGCCGCGCCCGTCGCCTTCTTGTCGCTGCTCTTCTTGTTGTCCTCGGGGCACCGGAGGTCGAACTCGAGCACGTACTTCTGGCGGTTCTCACCGACCATCTGCGTGGTGCGCGTGATCTTCGGCTCCGTGAAGCACCGCTCTTCCTTCAGGTTCGTCTTGATCTGCTCGGCGTCGGCGACGGTGTTCACGATCCCGTGCACGACGACGTGGTTCTTCTGGAAGTCGAGCTCCTCGATGTCGTGCGTGATCGACTCGGGGATCCGCTCCGACAGCTTCACCATCACGTCGAACGCGTCGGCGTGAGGCATGGGGTCCTCGTCGTTGATGGTCGTCTGCTTCGAGAGGAGCTCCTTGGCGCGCGCGGCGCTCGTCGTCTCTTCGCCGAGCACCTCCTTCGTGACCGCAGCGAGAGCCGCCTCGAGCACCTCCTTCTCCTTCGACTTCGCGTAGAGCTGCGCCCACGCCGAGAAGACGAAGCTCACGAGGATCACGGCGGCGAGCCCCGCGAGCAGCGGGATCCGCTCCTTGATCCACGCCATCCCGCGCTCGAACGCGAGCGGCCCTCGCCGGAGGTTCAGGCCGACCCCGCGCGGGCCGAGGCTCAACGCGAGCCCGATCGCCTTCGCGAACCGCGCGATCGTCATCCCGTACTCCTGCGGGATCGCCGTGGCCTCGATGTTCGGCGGCGGGAGCTTCTCGACGGGCAGCTCGAGCGCGCTCGAGAGGAACGCCTCCGCGCCGGGGACGTACGCGCCGCCGCCGCAGAGGAACACCCGCGTCGGAGCTTCGCCTCCCTGCGCACGATGGGCCGCGATCGTGGTGCGGAGCTCGCGTGCGAGCTTCGCGGCGGTCCCGGGAAGGCCCTTCGTGCCGAGGGTGAGCGTGCGGGCGAAGACCACCTCGCCGCCCGCGAGGATGACCACGTCGCTCGACACGGTGCCGAGGTCGACGACCGCGACGACGCCCTCCGCGAGCCCGGGGACGATCGGGACGAGGTTCGCGACCGGGAAGGCGCCGAGCCCTACGCGCTCCGGCTCCACGCCGCCGAGCGCGCCTTTCACGAGCTCGATTCGTGCCGCCACGTCGGCCGTCTTGGCGACGCCGACGAGGACGCCGAGCTCCTCTCCCTTCTTGGGACGCGTCCCGGGAAGGACGCGATAGTCGAAGACGGCCTCGGCGATGTCGAACGGCAACGAGGCCTCGAGCTCGAACGGCAGGACCTCGCCGATCTGCTTCGCCGCGCTCGCCGGCAGTCCGATGACCTTCACCGTCGCGCGCGATCCTTCGAGGGCGATCGCCATCGCGTCGCCGAAGCCGTTGGCCACGCCCATCGCAGCGCGCGCGGCCATCGCGATGGCCTCGGGGACGCCGCCGGCCTGGACGACCTCCACGTTCGACATCCCGACGATTTGGGACTTCCGATACGTGGAGCGGACCGCCACCGCCTTGACCGCGGTCGTCCCGATGTCGATGCCCAACCAGGTGCTCATTGCTCACTCCACCCTGAAGTACACGATCTGGCCGCCCGTGCTCGGCATGTTCGCCGCTGCAATCGCGTCTGCCCCTGCGGGCAACGAGCCGGTCGTGGAGGTCAATCCCCCGAGCGCGTTCGTCCCGGTCGTCATGCCGGTGGTGCCCGTCGTCGTCCCCGTCATGCCCGCCCCGAGCGCGGGCGCGTTCCGGAAGTCGACGACGGCATGCAGCTTCACGCGCGTCTCCCGCCGATAGCCCGTCTTGATGCCGACGGCGTAGATCGAGAACACCTTGCTCTCGGTCGTGATCTGCTTCTGGAACTCCGAGGCCGACTGGAACTGCACCGGCTGCAGGCCCATCGCGGCGAGGATCGGGCCGACCTGTCCCTGACCGGAGAGCGCGGAGACGAAGTCCTTGGGGGACCCGAACAGCGGGGCGCCCATCGTGATTCCTCGCGCCATCGTCACGGCCGTGATGAACGTCTGCGCCTGCATCGGGTCGACGCACATCGGCGTGTTCGGCAGCGCGCCCGAGCAGACGACCGCGTGCAGCGTCTGGGCATTCGCCGTGTTGACGTTGATCGCGCCCTGCCCCCATACGGTGATGACGCGCTTCTTCGGGTCCGACGGATCGGGATCGACGAAGGTCGCCCAGAAGTCCTCGCTCACGCCGCGCACCATGTGCAGCTCCTCGAGCGAGTCGTACGGCGCGTTCTTCCGCCGGTACGGCTTCGGCAGGAGGGAGTAGTAATTGTCCTCCATGCCGGCGCTCGCCGCGGCGGTGAGCTGGCGCATGTCGCAGTTGAAGGCCTGCTCGTCGACGTCGGCCCAGTCGATGAGCGCCTGACACGTCTGGAAGCGATCGCTGAACTGCCCGGTCCCGTCGGCCGACGAGAACAGCGGGTCGTACTGCATGGGCGAGATGAGGCCCATGATCTCCTTGGCCAGGCGGATGTGCGCGAACTCGTTCGCCGCGCCGAGGTTCATGTTGATCTTCGAGTCCTCGTCGACGATGACGAGCTCCCACCGGCCGTGCGGCATGCCGAGGTTCTTCCCGGAGGAGAGGTCTACACCGATCGTGCTCGAGAACTCGGTGCTCGACTCCTCGTCGTTGAAGGCGCCGAGGAGCCGGTCGGAGAACTCCCAGAGCGGAAGCTGCGGCGGCGTCCGCCTCATCATCATGAAGAGCGGCGCGATGGCCTTCCGCATCGTCGGCTCGCTGGCGATGAGCAGACGCGAGAGGTTGAGCGCGCTCCGTGCGACGTACTCCGCCTGCACGGCGTCGCGCTGACCGGTGGCCGCGGCGAGCTCGGCGCTCGTCTCGTCCTGGAACTCGGCGAGCATGACGGTGAGGATGGCGATGGCCCCCATCACCATGACGAGCGCGATCCCGCGCTCGCGCCCCTTGCGCCTCCTCCTCCAGCGTCTGCGAGCCGCAAGCCGTGCCTCGTCCGACCGGAGACTGGAGTCTGGCGTCTGGAGACTCGTGTCTCCCCGGAGCCTGGAGCCCGGAGCCTGGAGCCTGGGCGAGCGCAGCGAACCCTCTCTCATTGCTGAATCCCGAACGTGAGAGGTTGCTGCATCGGTATCATCACCTTCGTGACGTACCGGAAGGGCGGGCTGTTCCGCACCGGCTTCAGCTCGAGCTCGATCCGCACCTCGAGCGGCAGGCGGTTCTGCTGGCCGGTGAGCGTCGTCGAGTCCCAGCTCTCGAGCCACTGGCCCGTGAGCGGATCGAGGTAGCGGAGGTCGAAGCGCTCGACGTCTTCGGCGAGCACGTTCACCACACCGCCGCGCTTGAAGTCGTAGTCGATCGGCGCCTGCTCGCGGCGGACGAGGTCCATCTTGCCGTCGACCTCGGGGTCCGGGACGACGAAGTAGCCGATCTCCGCCTGATCCGACTCCTTCGCCTCCTTGACGATCCGGCGATGCGCGAACGACGTGAAATCGAGGCGGTCGAACTGCGAGCTGTTCTCGCCGACGAACCCGGTGGTCCTCGTGACGAGCGCCGGGTTGAGCGGCTGATGCATGGAGAGGAACGCGCTCTGGAGCTCGCGTGCGATCCGCTCCACGGCGTCGCGCCCCTGTCGCGCGCGATCCGCCCGGAGCGCCTCCCCTCGGCGGCCGCGCGACATCGAGTCGAACGCGCCGTAGATGAGGAGGGAGATCATCGCCATGACGCCGAGCGAGACCATCGTCTCGAGCAGCGTCATGCCGCGCGTCCGGCCAGGGACCCGGAGGAGCCATGACGATCTCACAGCCCACCTCCCAGTCGCGATCCCGAGCCGGAGCCGGGGCCGAAGCCCGTCCCCGTACCGGTGCCCGTGCTCGTCCCCGTGCCCGTGCCGGTCGTCGGCGAGAAGTCCATGACGCCGCCGTCGGCCATCAGCGCGTTGCCGGCGAAGCCGCCGCGCTGCGGATTGGTCACGAACTGCGTGAGGGGGAGCTCGCGCTCGTTCGGCCCCTCCTTCCACTTCACCGTGACGCTGACGCGGCGAATGCTCGCCTCGTACATCGGCTTGATCGACGGGTAGAGCATCCCCATGACCATCGAGAGCAAGCCCTCGGCCCCGGCGTTGCCGCCGAACTGGGTCATGAGCTGCGTGCCGAGGTCCTGGATGCCGGCGTCGACGTTCAGGTCGAGACCGGGTCCGCCCGCGACGTTGTTCGGCCCGAGCATCGAGGTGTTCGCGCCGATGAGCGCGCCGCCGTCACCGAGCGAGTTGCCGGTGTTCATGTTCGGCAGCTCGATCCGTTCGACCTTGACGTCGCAACGGAACCCCTCCGGGGTGGCGCCCTCGCAGCACTCGACGTCGGTCTCGATCTGATCGGTCTCCTGGTAGCCGAGCTTGAGGAGCTGCTCCTCCGTCTCGGTCATCTTGCAGCGCGCGAGATGCACGGCCATCCCCATGTTGGCCGCGCTCCGGTTCGATGCCGCCAGGCCGCCCTGCGCCGAGAGGATGACCGTCAGGGTCAGGCCGAGGATCGCCACCGCGACCATGACCTCGAGGAGAGAGAAGCCGCGCCGTGCGGTTCGCCGCTGCTCCGTTCGCATCGCCTGCGCCCTCTCTCTCGCGAACATCAGAAGGCCCTCGGGTCTTCGCGCTCGGACGCCTCTCGGTCGTCCGTCGGCATGACGAGGTCGTGGGCCCCGTCCTTGATCGTGACCTTCCCGGTGAGCGGCGACACGAGGAGCGTGACGACGCCCGACTCGTCGTCGCCATCGCCCGCCTTGAGCTGGATGGCGGCGCGCTCCGTCTGCCCGCCCGGCCAGAAGTAGAGATACGCGCGCCCCTCCCTCCGCGGCTCGTCGTCGTGCGCCGTCTGCACCTGACGGAAGCGGATGCCGCGATCGAGCGGCTTGTGGCCCTTCCCGGGCTCCGAGACGGCGACCCCCATCGCGTCGATCTCGGTGAAGTTCGTCCGCGGAGCCTGCGGGCCCTTCAAGATCCGGCTCGACTCCTCCAGCGCCGCCTGCTCGGCCTCCGTGGCCGCCGCCGCTCCGCCCGTCATGTCCTTGGACTGGACGAGGTGCGGCTGGTTGCCTTCCTCGAGCCAGATCGCGTTGTCGGTGAAGTCCATGACGAGGCGCACCGTCTTCGACGTCGACGTCGCCCTCGAGTACGCCACGCGGATCGCTCCGGCGATCATCGTCGAGGAATGCCGCAGGCGGGCCGAGCCGAGCTGTCCCGACCCGACCATCACCGAGCCGAGGATGAGCGCGACGAGCGCCAGCACGATGAGCACCTCGATGAGGGTCATCGCGCGCGAAGCAGCGCGCCGAGCCGCACCACGCCTCGGCGCGCTGCTTCGCGCGCAGGCTCCGGGCTCCGGGCGGAAGGCCCCAGGGAGAAGAGAGCGGCCCCACGGCTCCTCTGCGGGGTACGGACGAGTGAGGAGCGAGGACTGCATGGCGGGCTTCTCTTCTTCTCTCTTCCTTCTCTTGTTCTTGCCTTCGCAAAAGTCTGGAGCGGACGGTATCGCCCCTCTGGAGCCTGGAGCCTGGAGCCTGGAGCCTGAAGAGGCTCAGTTCCCCGCCACCGGCGTGTCGGGGATGCGAATGTCGTCGGCCGTCCCCTCCTTCTTGTCGGGCCCGAAGCTGATGACGTAGGTCTCGTCGTCCTCGCAGCGGATGGCGTAGGGCGTGTCCCACGGGTCCGTGATCTTCGACGCCGCGCTGATCTCCTTCTCCGCCCGGAGCTGCTCGACCGTCGGGCACTGGCCGGGGTGATCGACGCGGTACTTCTCGGCGATCGGGTGGATCGTGCGTGCGTCGATCTTCGCCTGGTTCTTCTGCGACTCGGCGTACTTCGGGATCGCGACGACGGCGACGCCACCCGCGATGAGACCGACGATGGCGAGCACGATGAGGATCTCGATCAGCGTGACGCCGCGGGAGAGGGCCGCAGAGACACGGCGAACACGGCGGAAGGAGGAAGAGGCCCTAGTTTTCATCTGACTGGTCTCCTTTGATGGCACGCATCCTACTCATCCCTCGCTCTTCAACACCCCGGATTCGACCTTCCATCCACGGACCGGGTCATTCGACGCGGTCGAGCCCCCCTGGTAGGCCATCCGGCCCGTCGCTCGAGATCTCGAAGCCCTTCGGATCGCGGCGACCTGGACAAGTGAGTCGCAGCGGGCGACCCCAGGCGTCCACGGGGATGTCGCGGACGTAGCCGCCTGCGACGAGCTCGCCAAGCTCCTTCGGGCACGCGCCGGAGTGATCGGCGCGGTACGCAGAGACGGCCCGGTACATCGTCGTGATCGACGCCCGCGTCGCGCGGATGGCGGCCGACCTCTCCTCCCGGTTCCGAATCCAGACGACGACGACGACCGCGAGCACCACCCCCGCGACGATGCGCAGTCGCGCTCGACCGATGACGCCGAACAGCCCGCGCCGCCGCTCCCAGGGAAAGAAGACCTTGGAGGTGTGCTTGCGTTTCATCTCAGGCTCCAGGCTCCAGGCTCCAGGCTCCAGGAGTCGAACCCCAGGCTGCGCCCTCCGAACGCGGGGCGGACACACGGAATCCTCGCAAGCTCTCCCGCCTGCTCCTCGCTCGCGTTCGCCCGGTTCGGTTCATCGGTGTCCCTCTTCTCGAACGCCCGAGGCCCGAGGCCCCTTCTACCTGGAGCCTGGAGACTGGAGCCTGGAGCCTCATTGCACGAAGTCATTCATCTGAATCAGCGGCATCAGAATCGAGAACGCGATGAACCCGACGCCGCCGCCCATGAACACGATGATGAGAGGCTCGAGCAAGCTCGTCATCGCCTGGACGCGCGTGTCGACCTGGGCGTCGTACGCTCGTGACACGTTCTCGAGCATGGCCTCGAGCTGACCGGACCGCTCGCCGACCGCGATCATGTGGACGACGATCGGCGGGAACTGCTTGCTCCGCTTGAGCGGCACCGAAATCGACTCGCCCTCCCGGATCTGCCCCGCGGCGTCCTCGACGATCTTCGAGAGCAGCGCGTTGTCGAGGACGTGACGGACGATGTCCATCGCCTTGAGGAGCGGTACGCCGCTCTTGAGGAGCGTCGCGAGCGTGCGCGAGAAGCGCGAGACCGCGAGCATGCGGAAGACGGGGCCGAAGAGCGGAAGCTTCAGCTTCATCCCGTCCTTCCAAATCTGCCCCGCCGGCGTCGCGAGCCACTTGAGGAGGCGCGCGATGACGAGACCGACGACGACGCCCACGCCGACGCCGAGCAGATACGCGAGCTTCGACGCGACGACGAAGAGCGAGAGGAGCATCGTGCACGCGTCGATGATCGCCGCCGCCGTCCACGCCGTCTTCTTCGCCCCCGGCGCGAGCGCCTTCCGCGTGAAGACGAGGGTGCTCAGCGCCAGCACGAAGCCGACCATCTGGTTCGACGAGAGCGAGCTCGACACGAAGATGAGGAGCGACGTGTACCAGGGCAGCGCGCGGTCGAGCGTGGCGTAGATGTTCGTCACCTTCGGGACGACGACGATCATCATCGTCGTCATGAGGCCGGTCCCGAGGAGCAGCATGAGGACCGGATAGGCGAGCGCGCCGCCGATCTTGCTCTTGAGGTGCGCCTGCTTCTCCAGGTAGTCGGCGAGGCGCTCGAGGACCGTCTCGAGCGTACCGGAGGCCTCACCGGCCGCGACCATGTTCACGTAGATGGACTCGAAGATGTGCGGGTGCGCCTCGAGCGCCTTCGCCAGGCTCGAGCCTTCGTTGAGGCGGTCGCGGACGAGCGCCAACGTCTTCGCGAGCTCCTCCTTCTCGACCTGCTCGATGAGGGCCGAGACGGCCTCGACGAGCGGGATGCCGGCGCCGACCAGGGTCGCGAGCTGACGCGTCAGCATCGCGACGTCGCTGACGGACACGCGGTTGAAGAACGCGCCGAAGTTGATCGACCGCCCGCGCTTCTTCCCGCGCTTCTCTTCGGTCGCCTCCGTGAGGAGGATCCCTTCGCGCTTGAGCGCGGCGCGCAGGGCCTTCTGGTTGTCCGCGTCGCGGACACCGGTCACCTTCTTGCCGGTGGCGATGGAGAGACCGGTGTAGACCCAGACGGCCATGGCTCACACCCTCACGTTCCGAACGCTGGTGGGCGGCGGCTCCGCCGCTTCGGCGTCCTCCTGCGTGGCGACGAGGATCTCCTCGACGCTGGTGATGCCCGAGAGCACCTTGCGCGCGCCGTCGTCGCGCAGGCTGTCCATGCCCTGCTCCATGGCGGCGCGCTTGATCGTCTGAGCGTCCGCGCCCTTGAGGACGAGCGGACCGACGATGTCGTCCATCAAGAGCAGCTCGTAGATGCCGCGGCGGCCCGAGAACCCCGTGTGCGCGCACTTGTCGCAGCCCTTCGGGCGGTAGAACGTGAGGCGGACGTCCGAGATGTTCTCCAGCGGATCCTCCGCCGTGACGCTGCGCGGGTAGTAGCGCGAGCTCGGGTTCGTCTTCCGCTTGCGCCGCCACGCCGCGCGCTCCGGCGTGATGCCGAGCTCCTCGAGGTCGGTCGGCGACGCCTCGTACGGCTCCTTGCAGTGCGGGCAGAGGACGCGCACGAGACGCTGGGCGAGGACGCCGATGACCGACGAGCGCAAGAGGAACGGCTCGACGCCCATGTCGATCATACGCGTGAAGGCGCCGGCGGCGTCGTTCGTGTGGATCGTCGACAGCACGAGGTGGCCCGTGAGCGACGCGTTGATCGCGATCTCGACCGTCTCCTTGTCACGGATCTCGCCGACCATGACGACGTCGGGGTCCTGACGAAGGAAGGCGCGGAGCGCGCTCGCGAACGTGAGCCCGATCTTCGGGTTGACGTGGACCTGGTGGATCTGCGGGAGCTCGTACTCGACCGGGTCCTCGGCCGTGAGGATGTTGATGTTCGGCTGGTTGATCCGGTTGAGGCACGCGTAGAGCGTGGTCGTCTTACCGGAGCCCGTCGGGCCCGTGACGAGGATGATGCCGTCGGGCCGATGGATGAGGTGATCCATCAGCGCGTAGTCGCGCGGGCTGAAGCCGAGGTCGGGCAAGTCGAGCAAGACGCTCGACTTGTTGAGCAGACGCATGACGATCCGCTCGTAGCCGCGGCTCGTCGGGATCGTGCTCACGCGGATGTCGAAGCTCTTGCCCGCCATCTTCTTCGTGATGCGTCCGTCCTGGGGCAGGCGCTTCTCCGCGATGTTGAGCGCGCTCTCGATCTTGATGCGGCTGATGATGCTGTTCATGAACGCCTTCGGCGCTCGCCGCGCGATGTAGAGCTCGCCGTCGATGCGGTAGCGGACGACGACCTCCTTCTCCTCCGGCTCGATGTGGATGTCGCTCGCGCGCTCCTTCATCGCCTGGAGGAAGAGCGAGTTGACCCAGCGGATGACCGGCGCCTCGTCGTCGGAGTCGAGGATGTCGCCGGCACCGTCGTCTTCGCCGATGTCCGCCTCGTCGCTCTCGAGCTCGCTGCCGCCGGCCTCGCGCTCGTAGACGCGGTTGATGGCCTCCTCGATGCGCTCGCGAGGAGCGACGCTCGCCTCCACGGGCTTTCCGAAGAGCACGCGGATCTCGTCGAGCGCGACCGTATCGAACGGATCGCCGATGAGGACGAAGACGGAGAAGTCGTCCTCGGCCGTGACGAGCACCTTGTGCTGGCGCGCGAAGGCGATCGGCACGCGCGTCGCCAGCGCCGTCGGGATCCGGTCCGGATCCGGCTGATCGACGTACGGCAGCTCCGACTCCTCGGCGAGCGCCCGCGCGATCGACGCCTCGTCGAGGACGTTGCCGTTCACGAGGAGGTCGATCAGATCGATCCCCTTCTCGCGCTGCACGGCGTAGAGCGCCTCGAGACGCTCGAGAGGCACTCCCGTGCGCCGGTGGAGGATCTCGCCGAGGAAGCGCTGTTCCATCAGTAGGTAGGCTCCAGGCTCCAGGCTCCAGGCTCCAGACGAATGCGCGTAGTGCCGATTTGCTGGGCTCGCATCTCTACTGTCCTCATCTCTTCACTCTCGCCCCGACTGTTCGTCTGTCTCCACGTCTACGCCGTCTAGTCTGCCTCCGTGACTCCAGCTCGGAGCCCCATGACTGGAGCCCGGAGCCTGGAGCCTCCTCCTACCGTTCAATCCTCTCGATATTCCTTACCGCCGGATTCACGTTCACGGGTGGCGTCGTCGCGCCGCCGGGCGCCGGAGAGGCGGGGGCGGGCGTCGCCGGAATCGGGTTGGTGGGCGCGTCGGGAGTCGTAGCGCCTCCGCCGGCCGGACGCAGGTTCTGCGGCATCTCGAGCGGACTCTGCGGCTCATGCGTCTTGAGCGTCTTCGGGCGCGCGATCTCCTCGAGGCGGCGGCGCTCCTCGAGCTTGAGGTAGGACTGGCGGATGTCCTCGAGGAGGCCGTTCGCCCGGGACCAGTCCTTCGGCGGGTTGTACTCGGACGCGTCGCTGAAGACGAAGTAGCGGTCGAGGTACTCCTGCCGCTCCTGCATCTTGCGCTCGAACACCGTGCGCAGGTCCTGCTGGCTCCGGATGATGTACGGCGTGAGGATGAGGATGAGGTTGCGCTTCTCGTTCTGGTTCGTGCGCTTGCGGAAGAGCGCGCCGAGGACCGGGATGTCGCCGAGGACGGGGACCTTCTCCTCGGAGCGGCCGACGACGTTGCGGATGAGGCCGCCGATCACGATCGTCTGCTGATCCTGGACGACCAGCTTCGTGGTCGCGGTGCGCTTCGAGATGTTGAACGCGCCCGACGTACCGCCGACGTTCGCGCCGACCTCGCTGATCTCCTCCGTCACGTCGAGGCGCACCTCGTTGGAGTCGTTGAGGTGGGGCTTGATCTTGATCTTCGTACCGACGTCCTGACGGGGGACGCCGAAGGCGCCGAAGCCGAGGCCGCCGAGGCCGCCGAGCGCACCGAGCGCGCCGGTCGCGCCCGCGGCGCCCGGGACGGCGCCCGCGAGCCCCGCGAGCGAGCCGATGCCTTGGTTCGTCTGGAGCGGGACGTTGTCGCCGACGTTGATCTCGGCGTCCTCGTTGTCGAGCGCGAGGATGTGCGGCGTCGAGAGGAGGTCCGTGTCGCCGGTCTTCGCGATCGCCTGGATGAAGGTGCCGAACGCGGGGATCGAGATGCCCGTCCCGAGGAAGTTCTGCGAGCCGCTGATACCCGGGCCTCGCACGCCGAGGGCGAAGCCTTGGAGCGCCTCGGGATCGGTCGGGACCGGCAAGATCGTGTTCATGATCTTGTTGCCGCCGTAGACGACCGAGTCGTCGGGCGCCTGCGTCTCGAACGGCGCGCCGCCGTGGAAGCTCACACCGAGCGTGTTGGACCGCTTGAGCTGCAGGTCCATGATGACCGCCTCGATGAAGACCTGGCGGCGCGGCTGATCGAGCCGTTCGATGACGCGCTGGAGAGAGACGAAGTCGCGGAGCGACGACGTGATGACGAGCGAGTTCGTCGCCTTGTCGGCAGAGACCTTGATGCCGCCCTCGAAGATGCCGGACGGCGGCGCACCCGGCGACGATGCAGCGGCCGTCTGACCCCTCGGGCCTCCAGGGGTGGCGGGCGTTCCGGCCGTACCGGCGCCGCTGATGATGTCGTTCAGCGTCTTCGTGAGCTCCGTCGCATCGGCGTGCTGGAGCGACAGGACGTGGATCTCCCCTTCCCCCGTCTGCGGGACGTCGATGCGCTTGATGAGCTCGAGCATGCGCAGGTACGCGCGCTCGGTCGCGACGATGATGAGCGAGTTGGACCGGTCGTCGGCGACGACCTTCGTCACGTGGAGGTCGGAGGCCGCGGGGGCGGCGCTCGTCGTGCTGCCGCCGGCGGCCTTCGGCGCCGAGGGAGCCGAGGATCCCGACCTCACGTCGAACAGGTCGTTGAGCTTCTTCTCGACCTCCGAGGCCGACGCGTAGTGGATCGGCTCGATGAAGATCTGATCGCCCGAGGAGCCGACGTCGATCTCCTCGAGGATGCTCATCATCCGCCGGATGTTCGATCCGGTGTCGGTGATGATGATCATGTTCCCCGGGCCGTAGACCGTGATGTCGGCTTCCTTCGACTTGAACTTCCCGAGGACGGCGGCGGCGTCGTCCGCGCTGATGTGCGCGAGGCGGTGCATCCGCGTGACGTACCGATCCTCGGCCGGAGCGCCCTGGTGCGTGCCGTAGATCGGCGTGCCCGTGGTGGCGATCGCGTCCGTGTCGACGATCTTCAAGAACCGGCCGTGCGGGACGACGGTGAGCTTGTTCGCCTCGAGGATCGAGAGGAAGGCCTGGTAGGCCTCCGCGACGGTCACCTTCTGCGGCGAGTAGACGCTCGCCTTGATGTTCTTGACCTTGCCGCCGAAGATGAAGCGCTTGCCCGTCAGCTGCGAGATGACGCGAACGAGCTCGTTGAGGTCGGCGTCCTCGAGCGAGAACGCGACCTTGTAGTTCGGGCTCCGCGGCTCGAACTCGATCCCGCTCTCGAACTGGCTGAGGCCGGAGGTGTCCGCCTGTGCCTTCCCGCTCGGCCCCACGGTCGTCGTCGTGGTGGTCTTCGTCGACGAGCCGCTGCCCGTGGAGCTTCCGCCCGACGCGGAGTCGTCCCCCGGGGACGTCTGCGCGAGCGCCCCCGCAGCCGCCGGGTTGCGATCGCGAAGACGCGGCTGGGCGTGGAGCTGTCCGACGACGAGCGGGACAGCGGCGGTCGCGGCGAGGAGCGCTACTTTTCGCTTCTTCATCGAATCCGTTCTTCGCGGTGGGAGCTATGGTCCTCAGATCGAGACGGGGTTCTTGGGCGCTGCGACGCGCGTGTCGTGGACCTCCCCCTGCCCGGCGCTCTGGCCGGCGCTCGACGACGAGCCCATCGCCTTGCTCGTGATGACGACGGCTGCGAGCGATAGCGCGCCCACGAAGAGAACGCACGCCCCAACGAGGACGGCGACGGTCCGCACCGTCCGGCCCCACAGATCGGAGGACGGGCTCGTGAGGCTGGGGATCTTCGTCTCTTCGCTCATCATCTCTCGTCTCGTTTCTCGTTCTCGTCCGGCGCGAGGGCCGGAAAATCACTTGATGTTGTAGTCGATGTTGATGTTCTGCCCGCGGCGGTTCAGGCTCACGGTGAGCTTGTCCGCCGTGCGCAAACGCGCGTAGGCCTCGAGCGCTTTCTCGGGGCTCGACATGTCGAAGCCGTTGATCGTCTGGAGACGATCGCCGTTCTCCATCCCGAGCACGCCGAGCAGCGTGTCCTTGCGGATGCCGAAGAGGCGGATGCCGACGACGCGCCCGTTCTCCTGCTCGGGGACGATGCGTGCCTGCCGCATCAGGTCCGCTTGGTTCTCGAGAATCTTGTCGACGACGCCGCGGTCGATGTTGAACTCGGTCGGGCTGACTTGCTGGATGCCCTTGGCGAGCTCCGGATCGAGAGGCTTTGCGCCGCGGGCGGAAGGCCGCGACGACGTCGTGGTCGGCGCGGGCGCGGGCGCCGGCTCCGACGACTTCGGCACCTCCGCCGTGTCGAAGAGCATCGCCTGGCAGAGCGACCCGCCGCTCTCGAGCCAGACGCGATCCCATCCGACGAAGTGAACGACCTTGCCGTTCACGTCGCCGCCGCGACGACGCATGATGCTCTTGTTGTCACCGAGGCTGAACGCGGCGAGAGACCAGTCCGGATCGGACGCCGCGGCGATGATGAGGACCTTCACGCCGTCGCACTTCGGCGCGCTCCACGGGTCGCTCGTGTCGATCGTCCCTCCGCCTTCCGAAGCGATGGCGTCGTCGACCGGCGGAGGCTTGAGCGAGCCCGTGACGTGATCGAACGGGTTGCGCGCGAGGATGGGCTCCGCGCTCGTGCTGCGCGTGGCGGCGGTGGAAGCGGGGGCGACCTTGGCCACCGGAGGCGGCGCCGCGAGCGCCTTTTCGTCGGGCCCGAGCCCGATGCCGACGAGCTCGCTCACCGCCTTCGCGTTGAGCAAGGCGGCAATCGCGATCAACGGGAGGATCGCGATCCAGAAGTTCTTCTTGAGGAGCTGATCGAATCGAGCCACGGCCAGACCGTCTCGCCGCCCGTCCAAAGCGAGCGGCATGCCAGTGCCTCAGCCTTCGGAAGCCTCGGAGATCCCTGGACATTCCGGCGGCTGCAGAGCTCGACCCTCGACAGGTTGGCGCGGCCACCTCGAATGGGACCTTCCGGGTGACAAAGTGACAACCGCTCCGACCTGGCGCGAGCGACCAGCCCGGCCCTGCCGCGGCAGCGGAGCCGGGCGGCCGTCGCCAAGCGTGCCCGGGTGGACGCGGACGATCCACGAGCGGATCGAGATCCCCGAGACGTCGGCGGACGGACTCGGAAGATCCGACGACCGACGGCGCTCGCGCGTGCGGCAGCCGTCCTCGGCAGGAAGCTCCCCGGCGCTCTACCTCCCGTCATCGTTCGAAGATTCGACGGCGCCGATCGCGCCCGACATCCACCCTGAGGTTCGGGCGATCCAGGCATTTTTTGCGTCTCAGACGTGGAACGTACGTTGCTGAAACGCTCCGGCGATCATGTCGAGGCCCTGCTGGAGCACGTCGAAGATCCCGTCTGCAGCCGCCGTCGTCGCCGCCTTCGGCGCCCTCGCCATGGGCTGCGCCGGGAGCCCCGAGAGCCCGGAGACCGTGGGCCAGGTGATCCAGCCCATCATCCACGGCGAGGCGTCTGGTACGGAACATGACGCGGTCGTCGTCCTGACGAACTTCCGCGACGGCCTCCGCCGGAACCTCTGCTCGGCGACCCTGGTCGCGCCGAACATGATCATCACGGCGCGGCACTGCGTCTCCGACACGGAGTCCTCCTCCGCATGTACGGACCAGGGGACGGCGCTGACGGGAGCCGGCGTGAAGGCCGATCGGCCGCCGGAGAACCTCGTCGTGTTCGTGGGCAAGAACGGCGTCGTCCCGGACACGGAGGTGGAGGAGAACGGCACCGCGCGCGGCGCCAAGATCGTCGTCGGCGACTCGAAGACGATCTGCAACGCCGACATCGCCTTCCTCATCCTGGACAGGAAGGTCGACGCGCCGATCGCGCCGATCCGCCTCGCTCCTCCGTCGCCGGACGAGAAGGTCTCGGCGGTCGGGTGGGGCGTCGACGAGACGGGCAAGCTGCCTCCGCAGCGCGAGGTCCGCCGGGACATCCCGCTCATCGGCATCGGCCCGGGCCTCTACCCGGAGAACCCGAACTTCGGCTACGGCGACTCCGAGTTCATGATCGGCGAGTCCGCCTGCTCCGGCGACAGCGGGGGCCCGGCGCTCTCGAAGGCCGGCGCCGTCGTCGGCGTGGCGTCGCGCGCGGGCAACGGCAAGCCGCGCGATCCGAACAACTACGCGTCGACCTGCATGGGCCCGACGGCGCATGCCGTCTACACGCATCTCGGCGCGCACAAGGACCTCGTCCTCCGCGCCTTCCAAGAGGCCGGCGAGCCGATGTGGCTCGAGGGCGAGCCGGATCCGCGCGCGCCGAAGCCGCAGGCGAACGAGTCGCTGCCCGACGAGGCGGGCGAGAACACGAAGAAGACGGCGCAAGAGGAGCTTCCTCTCCCCGACGACGACGACGCGGAGAGCAGCACGCCCGCCGCCGGCGGATGCAGCGTCTCCTCCGAGCCGCAGAAGGGCGCCGTCGAGTACGCCGCCGGCGTCGTCGCGCTCCTCGCGACCCTCTTCGGCCTGCGCCGCCGCTTCGGCCGCCGGAAGGCGGACGAGGCGATGCTCGCCGACGAGGAGGACGAGCTGCATCGGCCGAGGATGCCGTCGATGCCCTGACGGGCTTCGCCCGTCAGGGCAGTCCTCAGTCCTCAGTCCTCAGTCCTCAGCGGGGGCTTTCTGTCAGCACCTCGATCGTCGCACGCGCCTCGCCCTCCGTCGCGCCGAAGCACGTCGCATTTCCTCGCACTGCGTTTTGAAGCACGAGGCTGAAGGCAAGAGGCCCGAAGAGCGCCATCGCCGAAGATGCGCGCCGTAGCTTCGGGGCGCGACGGTGAGGCAACCTCGATACGGCCCGCGAGGACGCGAAGCTGAGGACTGAGGACTGAGGACTGAGGACTCCTGCGCTAGCGCGCGCAGCGCGCTAGCGCAGGTTCACCGTCACATCATCGAACCGCACCCTCCACGGCGACGACGGCGGGTCGATGAAGACCGTTCCGAGGAAGAACGACGGTGGTGCGCTCGGAGGTGTCACGACGACCGGGACGGGGGCGCCGATGACGATCGCGCCGTCCATCGCGACGTCCAGCTTGCCGTCGCTCATGCGGATGGCGACACGCTTCCACGTCCCGGGCGTGAACGACGGGAGCTCGTGCTCCGCGTAGGCGCGTGGGCCGCCGTCGGCGCCGGCGGGGCCGATCTCGACGAGCGCCGCTCTTCCGCCCGCGTAGACGTTGAGCTGCACCTTGTACTCGTACGGGTACTCGCCGAACTGCAGGACCGCGATCGTGCCGCCTTTGTTCGGCACCGCCCCGATCTGATCGATGCGAACCGAGAAGGAGTAGTCGATGTCCGTCGAGAGCTCGGTGAAGTCCTTCCGCAGGTAGGCTCTCGCCGGGACGTTCTCCTCGACCGCCGTCGTCTCGGCGACGAACGACTGCTCCTGATGCCGCGTCTCGCCGTGCTGGACGAGACGCGACGACCAGCCCTTCATGAGATCGTCGTCGAAGTCGGCGCAGAAGCTCGCCTTCACGCCGGCGGTCGAGGTCGCAATCGACGCACAGTAGGACTTGCCGCCGGGAGGTGGGTCGGAGGGACCGGGAGAGCCCTCGCCGTCGGGGCTCGGCTCCGCGCGCTGCCGGCTGCCTCCGTCGCTCGTGAGCGGATCGTCAGGCGTCGTCCCTTCCGTCGACGTGCACGCCAGCAGGGCCACCGCGAGGAGGTGGATCGACGGATCCAGCCACCCCCGCTCGAATGCTCGTCGCCCCATGGAGTTTCCCTCTCTTCACCCTACCGCTCGATCCTTCGAGAGCACGGTGAGTGCCATGGTACGCGACTCGCCGCACGACGAGCTTCTCGGCGAAATTTTCAGGTCGGATGGACGGAGGCGCGCGCACGACGAGCGCGTCGTCGTCAGCGCATCACGACGTAGCGCGGGCCGCCCGCGACCCACGTGCTCAACCGCGGCGGCGGCCCGAGCTCCGGGCCGGCGCCGATCGCGCGCGCGGTCGCGGGAGTCGCGAGCATCCACGCCTGTTGGAGGCCGCGATCCATGACGGGCGGAGCAGGCACCTCGTCGGATCGGAAGCCGAGCCGATACGGGCTCGGCGCACCGGAAGGTTCGGTCGCGTGCGCGACGCGGAGCGCATCGCCTCCCGACAGGAGCTTCGACCCGAGGTCCGGCGAGAAGAGCTCGCCTGCCTTCACGTAGGTGTACGGAGTGGCGAACGCGGCGTACGGCACGGCGACGAGATGGGCGCTCTTCGGGTCGAGCGGCATCGGCAGCCCCGATCGCGTGTTGCGCGGGCCCGGCAAGACGCGCCACACGTGGGACGGCGGCGTGGGTCCCCAGCCGACCACGCCGTCGCCGCCCGATCGCGGCGTGCGCCAGTCGACCCACGCTCCGGCGTAACGGCGACCGGCGATCCAAGCCCAGCCGCGCTCGCCCGTGAACGCCCAACGGCCGTAGTGGAAGGTCACCCAGCCCCAAGGCAGGTCGCTGACCCAGACGTACTCGTGAACCGGACGCGGGCCACTCTCGGTGACTGAAACGACCTCGCGATACGTCCATCGTCCGTGCGTGCCGTAGGGAACGAACGACTCGCCGACGGAGTCTCGCGACGGGATCCAGACGACGCCGAGCCGCGGGTCGTCCGTCCACGTTCCGAACGGCGCGAGCACGTCGTAGAACAACCGCACGGCCTCGGGATCCACGTCGTCGAATTGAGGCGGCGCTCGGCGGACGGGCGGCGTCATGGAGATGCCCACCGATCCTTCGTCGAGACGGCGCTCGGGCGCTGCGACCGATTGTGCCGGTCGGACCGTGTCGGCGTTCGCGGCGCAACCGAGCGCGACCACAGGAACGACGAAGACGCCGTAGCGAAACCGCATCGGACGGAGACTCGCCCCGCGGGATGAAGTCGATTCCATGAGGTGATTCGCCATGACGAGGGCAACACTGGCGTACCCCCCGCCCCTCGACGCGCCAGCTCGAGCCGACGAGACGTGACGAGAAGCGGACGGCACCCGTTCCCGCTATGCTGCTCCGGGATCGGAGCCCGAGCCCGGGGCAGACACGCTGCATGCAAGGAGCGCGCTTCGTCCTCTTCACGATCGTTCTCGCGGCGATCGCCTGCGCGCCGCGCCCGCCACGCGCGGCTCCGCCAACGCCCGGTCACGACGACGTTGCAGGACACCACGACCCGGGCGGGGCCGACGCCGGCGACGAGGAGCCCGAGGACGATGGCGAGGACGAACGCCCGCCGCCGCCTCCGTCCGAGCCCGTCGTCCCGGGCGGCAACCAGAAGATCCGCTCGTTCGCCGAGGCGAAGCGGCTGCTCGGCAAGATCTACGAGCGGCACCGCGTCGACCTCTACTGCGGGTGCACCTTCTTCCCGAAGGAAGACCACGGATACCGCGTCGACCTCGCGTCGTGCGGCTACGTCGTAGCGCGGGACGCCGCACGCGCGAGTCGGATCGAGTGGGAGCACGCGGTGCCGGCAGCGACCTTCGGACGGACGTTCGTCGAGTGGACGCACGGCGACGATCGATGCGTGGACCGGAAGGGCAAGCGCTTCAAAGGAAGGAAGTGCGCCCGCAAGTCGCCCGAGTTCGCGCGCATGGAGGCCGACCTCCACAACCTCTTTCCCGTCGTCGGCGAGGTGAACGGCCTTCGCGGCGACCTCCCGATGGGGATCCTCGACCCGCCCGATCGGCGGCCGCCGCACCAACAGAAGACGAAGGACGTGTTCGTCTTCGGTGCCTGCAAGAGCACGATCGACCGCGGCGTGTTCCTGCCGCGCCCGGAGGTCCGTGGCGACGTCGCGCGGGCGGCCCTCTACATGGACTGGGCGTATCCGTCACGCCGTTGGCTCGACGAAGATCACCGGCGTCTGTTCGAGAGGTGGAGCGCGGAGGACCCGCCGGACGCCTGGGAGCGCGAGCGGAACGCCGCCATCGCCGAGCGCCAGGGCAACGCCAACCCGTTCATCTCCGGAGGCGCTCCGCCCGCCGGCTCCCTCACCCACTGACGACGCGTGCGACGAACCAGACGCCGCCGGCGAGGGCGACCGCGCCGCTGAGGACGCGGAACCCGCGCGGCTCGAACCAAGCCTTGGCGCGCAGCACCATCACGACGGGGAGCAGCACGGCGAGCACGGCGACCTGCCCCGCCTCGACGCCCAGGTTGAACGAGAAGAGCGCGCTCGGCACGGCGCTGCTCGACAGCGCCACCTCCCGCAGCGCTCCCGCGAAGCCGAAGCCGTGCACGAGGCCGAACGGGAACGTGATGCGCCACCGCTTGCTCGCGTCCTTCACGAAGAAGTTCTCGATCCCGACGTACGCGATCGAAAGAGCGATCGCCGGCTCGATCACGCGCGGGCTCGGCGTCCAAACGTCGAGCACGGCGAGCGCGAGCGTGATGGAGTGCGCGACGGTGAAGGCGGTCACGACGGCCACGAGCGCGCGCAGCCGGGCGCGCGCGAGCACGAGGCCGAGGATGAAGACGAGGTGGTCGTACCCCGTCAGGATGTGCTCGATGCCCATCACGAAGAACGACCACGCGCTCGTCGATCGCGCTTGGTCGGACGCCGCGCTCGCCGGCCGCGCCGCCGCGCTCGCCGGCTCGGGAGCGACGGTGAACCTGCGCTGCTCGCCGAACAGCACCTCGTCGTGCGTGACCTCCCCGGAAACCGTGCGCGCGACGTGCCGATGTCCACGCCGAAGGTCGTCGAGGACGGCCAGCTCGACGTCGAACGGCGCGTCCGACGACGGACAATCCCACCGCCCGCCGAGCAGGAGGCCGTCTTCCTCCGTGAGGCCTGCTTCGGTGACGGCGGGCGAGCACGCGACGCCGCCCGACGTGACGACGATGCGGCCGAGGATCTTTTCGCGCAGGAGCGCGCGTGCGGAGTCGACCTCGAACGGCGAGAGGTGCCCGTCGCGGTTCGCGTCGATCGCCGGCACGAGCGCCGCGACCTCGCCGCGTGCGAACGAGAGCGTGGCGACGAGGCTCGATCCCTTCGCCTTGTACTCGCCCGTCGAGAGGCCGATGACGTGCGCCGACGCTGCGCGCGGCACGAGCACGAGCGCGAGCGCGGCGAGGACCAGCGCCACGACCGCGAGGACGCGTCGTCTCGCGCCGCCGTTCCGTCGCCGCCGCCGTCGATCCGAGCACGCCCACACGCTGCCAGCGTCTCGGCCCTCGAGCCCCATGGCGCGCCATCCTAGGCACGCCGCGCCCGGCAGCAACCGCGACGTGGACGGTCGCGCTCGCCCCGCCCGCAGAGCGCGCAGCTACACCCAGCCGGAGAAGTGGGAGCGGCTTCCGCGGTACGAGCGATCGAGCTCGACGACACCGCGCGCGCAGAGGCCGCAGAGCGTGTCGAGCAGCTCGGAGACCGGCAGCCCCGAGCTCTCGAGCAGCGCGCCGACGGTCGCGTGACCGTCCATCAACGACAGCACCCATGCCTCGCGCTCGTCGACGACCGCGGTGTCCTCCGGCGCGACGATGCGCGGGACGTCGCTGTGCCAGAGATCGAACAAGAGCCCGCTCGTGAGCTCGTCGACGGATCCCTCGCGGAAGACGATCTCCTGCTCGGACGCCCAGGCGAACGACTCGAGATCGCGATCGCCCTCGATGCGCGGCAGTCCCGTGTGGACCCATGCATACGCCGCGAGGTCCTCCGGGACCGTCGGCAACGTGTCACGCGGCGGCTCGTACGGCTGCGTGGCCCGTGCGTCTCGAGCTTGCATGTCCATGACGGCCTGGGGGTAATCGAGTCGGAGGCACATGACCAAGTTCGTGGCGCCGATCGATGCGTGGATGTGGGAACGCTCCGTGCCGCGCGCGTCCGTGCTATGGGCGCGGGCGTGTCCGTCCCCGAGCTGATCGTCCGTCCCATCGGCTTCGTGCGCTCGCCCTTCGTCGAGAAGGTGGAGGCGCCGCGGCAACCGACCGCCGCATCGGGGGTCGAGGGCACGGTCGATGTGCTCCCGCCGTACGCGGATGCGCTCGCGGACCTCGAAGGCTTCGAGCGGATCTGGATCGTCTTCTGGTTCGATCGCGTGACCGGCTGGCGGCCGAAGGTGCTGCCGCCGCGGAGCGAGGTGCGACGCGGCGTCTTCGCGACGCGCTCCCCTCACCGCCCGAACCCGATCGGCATCAGCGCGGTGAGGCTCGAGCGGGTCGAAGGGCTCGTCCTCCACGTCCGCGACCTCGACGTCGTCGACGGGACGCCCGTGCTCGACATCAAGCCCTACGTCCCGTACGCCGACGCGTTCCCCGAGGCCGGAGCCGGATGGCTCGACGCCCGCGACCCGCGCGCGCCATGGACGGTGACGTTCGAGCCGAGCGCCGACGCGGCGCTCGATTGGGTCGCCCGCGAGAGCGGCCTCGACCTGCGGGGCCGCGTGCGCTCGACGCTCGCGCTCGGACCTCAGCCGCACGCCTACCGGCGCATCAAGGAGCTGCCCGACGGCGGTCGCGTGCTCGCGGTGAAGGACTGGCGCGTCGCGTTCCGCGTCGACGAGGCCTCGCGGGCCATCGTCGTCGAGCGCGTCATGACCGGGTACCGGGCGCGCGAGCTCGCGACCGGAGCGGAGCCGGCGCATGTGCTGCACCGCGCGTTCGTCGAGCGGTTCGGTTAGCCTTCGCCCATGAGCGACCTCATCGAGCAAGGCGCGGTGCTCGTCCTCGACGAGATCGTTCGCCGCGCGGTGCGGGCGAAGGCGAGCGACATCCACCTCGAGCCGAAGCGCGATCGCCTGAACGTGCGATTCCGTGTCGACGGAGAGATGGTCGAGGAGCAGAGCGTCCCGCTCGACATCGCGCTCGAGGTCATCTCGCGCGTGAAGGTCCTCGCGCGCATGGACATCGCCGAGCGGCGGCTGCCGCAGGACGGACAGCTCACGCTCAACCCGAACGACGAGCTCGTCCACCTCCGCGCGTCCACGTTCCCGAGCTCGCTCGGCGAGAAGGTCGTGCTGCGCATCCTGTCCGGACAGAGCCTCATTCCCTTCGAGAAGCTCGGGATGGATCCGTCGACGCAGACCGTGGTGCGCGAGCTCGTCGGCCGACCGCAAGGGTTCATCGTCGCGAGCGGACCGACCGGCGCCGGGAAGACGTCGACGCTCTACTCGTTCCTTCGCCTGATCGACACGCGGCGCACGAACGTGATGACCCTCGAGGATCCCATCGAGGTGGAGCTGCCGCAGATCACGCAGGGCCAGACCAACCCGAAGGCCGGCTTCACCTTCGCCACGGGCCTACGCGCGATCCTCCGTCAGGACCCGGACGTGATCATGGTGGGCGAGATCCGAGACGCGGAGACGGCCGGCATCGCGCTCCAGGCCTCGCTCACGGGCCACCTCGTGCTCTCGACGCTGCACACGTCGGACTCGGTCGAGAGCATCGTCCGTCTCGTCGACCTCGGCGTCGAGCCTTGGATCATCGCGAACGCGCTCACGGCGGTCATCGCGCAGCGCCTCGTGCGGATCGTCTGCAACTCGTGTCAGGTCGAAGTGGAGCTCTCCGAGCCCGTGGTCGACGGTGAGGAGGTCGTCTTGCCGAAGGGCACGAAGGTCAAGCAGCCGAAAGGCTGCCAGCAGTGCCTGAGGACCGGCTACAAGGGCCGCACCGGGATCTTCGAGGTCGTGGTCATCGACGACGACATCCGCGAGATGATCAAGGCGAAGGCGAGCCCGCGCGAGTACCGCGCGCTGCTCAAGAAGCGCGGGATCTCGAGCCTGCGCCGCGTCGGCCTCGAGCGCGTCAAGGACGGTCTCACGACGATCGACGAGGTCGTGCGCGTGACGACGTAGCCCGGATCAAGGGCGCGGGAGCGAGCGCGGCGCGGCGTCCGGATCGACGATGGGCAGAAGCTGCTCGATCTTCTCGCACAGCTCGTTCCGGTCCTGCGCGCGGATGGTCACGTGCCCGAGCTTCCTGCCGGGCGACGCGTCCTTGCCGTAGACGTGCAGGTGCGCTCCCTCGACGGCGAGGACGCGATCCCTGGGCGGGACCTGGCCGATGACGTTGATCATCGCCGACCAGCCGATCATCCGCGTGGAGCCGAGCGGGAGGCCGAGGATGGCGCGCACGTGGTTCTCGAACTGGCTCGTCTCGGCGCCTTCGATGGTCCAATGACCGGAGTTGTGCACGCGCGGGGCGAGCTCGTTCGCGAGCAGCTCGCCGTCCTTCGAGAACAGCTCGATCGCGAGGACGCCGACGTAGTCGAGCGCGGAGAGGACGTTCGTCGCGTGCCGCTCGGCTCGCGCCTGGAGCTCGGGCGTCCACGCGTCGCTCTTCGGGATCGACAGGCGGAGGATGCCGTCACGGTGCTCGTTCTCGACGAGCGGCCAGAAGCGCGTCTCGCCGGTCCGGCTCCGCACCGCGAGGATCGACAGCTCGCGCTCGAACGGGACGAGCCCCTCCACGATGAGCTGCGCGGCGCCGAGCGCCTCCCACGCGCGTTCGACGTCCGACGGCTCCCGGAGGACCATCTGGCCTTTGCCGTCGTACCCGAAGCGGCGCGTCTTCACGACGACGGGCAGACCGATGCGCTCGACGGCCGCGTAGAGCTCCTCCCGCGACGAGGCGGGCGCGAACGGAGGCGTCGGAATGCCGACCTTCGCGAAGAACTCCTTCTCGTCGAGGCGATCCTGACTGACCTCGAGCGCGCGCGGCGGCGGGAAGACCGGGACGAGCTCGTTGAGGAAGCGCGCCGAGGCGACGGGCACGTTCTCGAACTCGTACGTCACGAGATCGCTCCTGCGCGCGAGCTCGGAGAGGCGCTCCTCGTCGTCGTACGCGCCGACGCGCAAGTCGCCGACGTGCCCCGCGGAGGACTCGGCGCCGGGATCGAGGAAGACGAACCGGTGCCCGAGCTTGTAGCCCGCGAGGGCGATCATGCGTCCGAGCTGGCCGCCGCCGAGGACTCCGATCTTCACTTCGTCGACACCTGCGTGGAGGGCTCGGCGGGGACGCGCGGATCCGGCCGCCCGAGCACGGCTTGCGTCTGCTCTTCGCGCTGGCGGGCGAGGGCTGCGCGGACGGCCTCGTCCTTTCGCGCCAGGATCTGCGCGGCGTAGAGCGCCGCGTTGATGGCGCCCGCCTTGCCGATGGCGAACGTCGCGACGGGCACCCCGGCCGGCATCTGGACGATCGACAGGAGGGAGTCGACGCCGCGCAGCACCTTCGACTCGACCGGTACCCCGAGCACCGGCAGGAGCGTCTTGGCCGCGGTCATTCCCGGCAGGTGAGCCGCTCCTCCGGCCCCCGCGATGATGACCTCGAGCCCGCGCGACTCCGCCGTGGAGGCGTACTCGAACAAGAGGTCGGGCGTGCGATGAGCGGACACGACGCGCGTTTCGAACGGGATCCCGAGCTGCTCGAGCGTCGCCGCGGCGTGGCTCATCGTCTCCCAATCCGAGACCGAGCCCATGATGATGCCAACCTTCGGTGGGCGAGCGTCGTCCACGGTCCGAGACATGAGGCGCGGAGGATACCATGCGCGCAGCTCCTTGAGCGGTCACGCATGCGGGTGACGCCGCACGGGGGCCGGCGCGCTCTACACGCCGGATGCGCTTGGGTATGCTCGCCTGCATGCATGAGTTCGATCGCTCCTCCGCCGGGCTCGGTGCGCGCGCCGCGTCACGTGGGCTCTTCCTGGTGATCACGGCCGCTGCAGCGGCCGCCTGGGCTTCGGGCTGCTCCGACGATCCCGAGCCGGCGACGCCGACGAGCGACGCGGGCCCCGACGCGATCGCGCCGCCCGCGAACGACGGAGGGACGACGGACGCACCGCCGTCCGGACGCGACTGCTCGAACGACCTCAACGACGAGCAGATCTGGACGCACCTCGAGTGCTCGGGCCTCTACGCGTCGTTCGCGGACAAGCAGGTCGCGCCGGACGTGCTCCCGTACAAACCGGCGACCGAGTTCTGGAGCGACGGCGCCGAGAAGCAGCGGTGGATCTACCTGCCGCCGGGCACGAAGATCGACATCTCCGACTGGAACGAGTGGAGCTTCCCCGTCGGCACCAAGATCTGGAAGGAGTTCAAGATCGGCGGCAAGCGGATCGAGACGCGCCTCCTCACGAAGATCGACGCCTCGACGTGGGCCCACACGACGTATCGCTGGAACGACGACGAGACGGACGCCGTCGCCAAGAGCGGCGGTGAGAGCATCGCCGGGCTCGGCCCGGACGGCGGGACGTACGAGATCCCGAACGCGGGCGAATGCGAGCAGTGTCACTACGGCCGCAAGGATCGAGTCCTCGGCTTCGACGCCGTGAGCCTCGGCATGCCCGGCGCCGAAGGGGTCACGCTCGCCGACCTCGCGACGCGAGACCTGCTCTCGACGACGCCGCCGGCGACCGCGATGACGGTGCCCTCGTCCACGAGCTCCACCGGAGGCGACAAGGCCGTCCCGGCGGTCATGTGGCTGCACGCGAACTGCGGCGCCTGCCACAACGCGAACACGAACGCGGCGGCGTCCTTCACGAACATCCACTTCCTCGTCCGCGCCGATCAGCTCGCGCCCTCGGACGGCGGAGCCGCCGCGACGGTCGCAGAGCTCGACGCGTACGTGAAGGGCTGGTGCAAGCCATCGTTCCGCGAGGAGCCCGGCACCGGAGAGAAGTACATGTACCTGCGTGGCGGCGCGCCGGAGCGGAGCATCGTCTCCGTGCTCAGCGGAAGCCGCGTCCCGGAGGGCACGAAGCCGAACGGCTCGATCCAGATGCCGCCGATCGTGACGCGCGCGGTCGACCTCGCCGGGCATGCGCTGCTCGACGAGTGGATCACCGCCCTGCCCCCCTGCCCGTAGGCTCGCATCGGCGCGCGGCCGATGCTTTCCCCGGAAATAGGTAGCGGGCCCCCGACTTTCGCCGAGGGCCCGCCAGACGTTCCTTACCGTCACGGCCGTGTGCGGACTTTCATGAACCCCTAGCCCTCGGCTAGGTGGGCGGCGCTGACCGCGCTTCAGGCTTCCGAGTTATCCAGAGCTGCGAAGAGATGGCCCGGCATGCACAACGAGCGGTCGATTGCCTCCCTGGTTCACTTTCATAAGGGGATCATGACTACCGCAATCACGAACCTTTCAGAGGGAACGTCGTCTAGCGTAGGAACCCGCCCGCGGTCGGTCAATGGACACCCCGCCCCGGCGGCTCGGTGATCTCCCCGGCGAAGAGAAGCAAGAAAGTGGGCCAAATCGGCGCGAAGCGGCCACATCTCGAGCATGCAGCTTGTCGAGCAGGCCCTGTGCGACGCGCACGATCGAACCGCGAGCCGTAAGGAGAGCCTTCGAGGGGAGGTCGCTTTCGCGAGCATGGAAGAGCAAGCGCAGAGAAGCGCCGAGCTGCTCGGCGCGGGCGCGTTGCTCGTCACGGTGCCGCCGCCGACCCGCGAGGCACGAGGTCGCCTCGCCGAGCTCCTCGACGACGTCATCGAGCGTGAGCTGACGAGGCAAGGAGCGCCTGCGCCGTACCTCACGGCATGGGCCGAGATGCCCGACGACACCGAGACGCGGCTGGCCGGCCAGCTCTTCCGCGCTCGTACCGTCGGCGCCACCGGTCTCGCCATCGCCATGGGATCGCTGAGCGCGATCGCCGCGCCCGCCTTGACACCGGCCGACAGCACGACGTTGCGCGTGTTCGCCGAGGCGACGCGCGTGGCGCCGCTCGTGCTCTTGCTCGACGACGCGGATCTCTTCCTGCTCGGCTACTCGGCGCCGCGCCCGCTCGTCGAGCTGCTCGCGCCCTCCGAGCCCGCCGAAACGCCGAGCCAGCCGCCGGAGTCGGAGTCGAAGATCGAGGTGGCACGCGAGGTCGTGGAGTCGGAGCCACCGGTCGAGCTGACCGGAGACGACGCGACGACGAACGACACGCGCGTCGCGTCCATCGATTTCGCGGACGCGGTCGTCGGCACGCCGCCGCCTGCGCCCGTGACGGAGCCGGACCTCTCGGTGCGCGAGGGCGCGACGTCGAGCGTTCTCGAGCACTCGCTCGACCACTCGCTGTCGCTCGAGCACTCGCTTTCCATTTCGGCGTCGATCGCGTCCTCCATCGGGCACGACGACCGGACGGAGGTGCCGCCTCCGGTCGTGCAGGTGGCCGTCGAGCAGGCGCCCTCGCCACCAGTCGAGGACGAGCACGAGCACGAGCACGAGAAGGTCGTGCAGGAAGCCGCGCCCGTGCAGGAAGCCGCGCCCGTGCAGGAAGCCGCGCCCGTGCAGGAAGCCGTGGCCGTGCAGGAAGCGGCGCCTGTGAGGGAGGCGGCGCCCGTGCAGGAGGCTGCGCCCGTGCAGGAGCCGAGCTCCGAAACGACGAACAAGCACGCTCGCGCGCGGGCGCGGGTGCGTTATCGCGACGGGGCGCGCTCCTCGCGCGAGAACGAGAACGACGACGAGCACGAGCACGAGAAGAGGGGGCGGGACGCCTCCTCTCGGCGGGATGGGAGCTCGATTCGTCAGGAGAGGGCGACGGTCGGGGTGCCCGTCGTGCGCGAGTCGGACGCTTGGCGGAGCTGGGCGATCGCGCTCGCGAGCGCGCGAGGGGCGCAGCCGCTCGCCGTGTTCGAACGGCTCTTCACGGAGAGCTACGTTCCGCTCGCGAACGCGATTGCCTCCGGGCTCGACGATCCGCGCGCGGTTCGTGCGTACGACGACTTCCGGCGCTCCTTCGAGCGCTCGTACACGGACGCGTTCGCGACCTTCGGCGCGACGAACCGGCGGCCGAAGCTCGTGATGGACGCGTACGACGTCGCGTCGAAGCAGGCACGGCTCGCCAGCGCGCGCACGACGCAGATCCTCCTCGTGGACTCGATGCGCTTCGATCTCGGCTGCCTCGTCCGCGACGCCCTCGCCCGCCGGGTCGCGGGAGCGGCCACGCTCGTCGCCGAGATGCTCCTCTGGGCCGCGCTGCCCACGACGACGATGCGCCAGCTCGAGACGCTCGCCCGTGGGCTCGATGCGCTCCGCGATCCAGCGCGCGAGGAGCCGGTCGAGTCGCTCCGCGGACGGGCCGCCGAGCTCGTCCGGCGGATGCGCGTGGGGTCCCGAGAGCTCTTCAAGCTCGACCTCGTTCCGGCGCTGCTCGACGGCAGGAACCGCGACGTGGTCGCGTCCCTCCCCACGGTCGCGGAAGAGACGGCCTCGGCCCTCGCGCGGCACGTCTCGACGCTCCCGCCGCGGACGCTGCTCTTCATCGTCGGCGATCACGGCTTCTGCATCGACCGGCGCGGCCAGGTGCAGACAGGCGGCGCGTCACCGGAGGAGGTGCTCGTCCCCGCCTTCGCGTGGCTCGTCGGCGAGCTGCACTGAAGCGCTCGCTCAGGCCTCGGGCCTCGGGCCTCAGCGTTTGGTCATCAGTCTTCAGTCCTCAGTCCTCAGTCCTCAGTCTTCAGCGTCTGAGGATGCGCGCGCGAGGCGCGCGCGCTTCTGGAGCCCGGAGCCTCATCCACGAGAGGCCAACCGATGTGCAGCGCGCCAGGCGCCTGCGGTCACGCCTTCTCCTGCTGAGGACTGAGGACTGAGGACTGAGGACTCCCTTCCTGGAGCCTGGAGCCTGGAGCCTGGAGCCTCATGTCTGCTAAGAGCCCCCCGCGATGAGTCAGCTCACCGAACGCTTCCTCGCGCGCGCCGCCGACGAGCGCACGGCCGTCCTCGACGACGCGGGCTCGCACTCCCATGCGGCGATCGTCCGCGGAGCCAAGGCGATCGCGGGCGCGCTGCGCGGCATTCGCCCCGGTGAGCGCGTCGCGCTCCTCGTCCACCCGTCCGCGGAGTTCGTCTCCGCGTTCCACGGCGTGCTGCTCGCGGGCGGCTGCGTCGTCGTGCTGTCACCGCTCCATCCGCCGCCGGAGTCGCGCTACTTCTGCTCCGACGGAGGCGTGCGGACCGTCCTCGTCTCCGCGCCGCACGCCGAGCTCGCGCGGGCCATCGCGTCGGAGGGAAGCCTCGAGGTCCGCGACGTGGCGACGTTGCTCGAGACCGCGCCGGCGACCGACCTCGAGGACGTCCCCGAGTCGGCGCACGCGCTGCAGCTCTACACGAGCGGCACGACCGGCAAGCCGAAGGGCGCCGTGCTCACGCACGCCAACATCGGCATCCAGCAGCGGCTCGTCGGCGAGGCCTGGGGGTTCTCGGAGCGCGACGTGCTCCTGCACGCCCTGCCCCTCCATCACATGCACGGGCTCGTGATCGCGCTCCTCACGGCGATCGGAGCGGGCGCGACGGTGCGCATGCGCTCGTTCGACGCCGTCGCCATCTGGGACGAGATGGCGAAGGCGACCGTCTTCATGGGCGTGCCCGCGATGTACCACCGCCTCTTCCTCGCCTTCGATGCGGCGACCGACGCCGAGCGCGCGCGCTGGTCGGCGAACGCGAAGCAGCTCCGGCTGGCGACGAGCGGCAGCGCGGCCCTGCCGGTCACGCTCGCGGAGCGATGGAAGGCGCTCACGGGGACGATCCCGCTCGAGCGGTACGGCATGACCGAGATCGGCGTCGGCATCACCAACGCGCTCGAAGGGCCTCGCTTCGCAGGCTGCGTCGGGCTCCCGCTGCCCACCGTGGAGGCGCGCATCGTGGGCGACGACGGTCAGGACGCAGAGGTCGGCGAGCTCTGGATCCGCGGGCCGAGCGTCTTCGTCGGCTATCACGGGCGCGAGGAGGAGACGAACAAGGCGTTCGTCCCCGCGCCCGGCGGCGCGTGGTTCCGCACGGGCGACACGGTGACGCGCGACGCGTCGCTGCCCGGCAATCCGTTCCGCATCCTCGGCCGGACGAGCGTCGACATCCTCAAGAGCGGCGGCTACAAGCTGAGCGCCCTCGAGATCGAGGAGGTCCTCCGCGAGCACCCCGCCGTCGCGGAAGTCGCCGTCGTCGGCGTCCCGGACGAGGCGTGGGGAGAGCGCGTCGTCGCGTGCGTCGTGCGGCGGAGCGGCGCCGCGTGCGAGGCCGCGGACCTCCGCGCCTTCGTCCGCGAGCGGCTCGCGCCGTACAAGGTCCCGAAGGACGTGCTCTTCATGTCCGAGCTCCCGAAGAACGCGCTCGGCAAGGTCGTCAAACCCGACCTGGTCCGCTCCTGCTCGCAGGCGCTCGGGGGCTGAGGCGCCCTCGTCGACTGGCGCGGAAAAATTTCGAGCTCGTCGTTTGCACGGCGTTCCGGTTGCGCTACGGTCCGCGCCCGATGAGCTCTCCTCGCGCGCGATGTCTGGCGCCAATGGCAATCATTCTCACCGCTTGCGCCACGAGCGAGCGCGTTGCCTTCGACGAGGAGGTCGCTCCCGCGTCGCCGGAAGAGGGGGAAGGAGCCAAAGCGCCCGAGGCCCCCGAGCCTCCGAGCGGCACGTTCGGCAACGATCCTCCGCCTCCGGCGCCGGAGCCCGAAGAGGTCCACGAGGTCTACGGACACAGCGCGAAGACGCTCTACAAGCTCGAGCCGAAGACGAAGGCCGTCACCGTCGTCGGCAACTTCAAGGACTGCGAAGACATCATCGACATCGCGCTCGACGAAAAATCGCGGCTCTTCGGGGTCTCGTACAAGACGCTCTACGAGATCGACAAGGAGACGGCGACCTGCACCAAGCTCCACTCGGGCACGTTCCCGAACTCGCTCTCGTTCATCCCCAAGGGGATCCTCGATCCGAACGAGGAGGTGCTCGTCGGCTACGACAAGGCCGACTACGTCCGCATCGACCTCGCCACGGGCGCCCGCAAGGTCATCGGCAACCTGTCCGCGGGAAAAGGCATCGAGTCGAGCGGCGACATCGTCTCGGTCAAGGGCGGCAAGACGTTCCTCACGGTCAAAGGCGGGAGCTGCTCGCAGACGGACTGCCTCTACGAGGTCGACCCCGCGACCGGGAAGAAGATCCACGACTGGGGCTCGATCGAGCACAAGAAGGTCTTCGGGCTGTCGTTCTGGGGCGGCAAGCTCTATGGCTTCGACGAGGCGGGCAACCTCTTCGAGGTGACGTTCGGCTCGACGCGGATCGTGACGACGACGATCCCGATCCCGCAGAAGCCTGCGAACCTCAGCTTCTGGGGCGCCGGCTCGTCGACGTCCGCGCCGCTCGTCTTCGACCCCGAGTGAGCGGGGCGCGCTCCTCGGCTCCTCAGATCCAGCGCGCCCAGCCGTTCGGGTGCGCCGCCTTGTAGCGCCGATACCACGCGCACGCCGGGTAGAGCGCCACGAGGACGCCGAGCGCGCCGAGGTACGCGGAGCCGACCCCGAGGCGCCCCTCGAGCCCCGTGCTCCACGCCGCGAGCTTGAGCACGTGGATGTGGAGCAGGTAGTAGAAGAGCGCGGTCTGCCCCAAGAGGCGGAGCGGCTCGAGCGCGCGAAGCGCACGTGATCCCCACCGGAAGAGCGCCGCGAGGATCAGCGCGGCGATCCCGAGCTCGAGGCCGACGTACGTGGCGCTCGGCGGGTACTTGCTGACGTGCAGCCACTGGACGAGCCCGCCACTTTCGCGCAAGAGGCGCATGTTGCCGAACCCGTTCGCGGCACGCAGCGCGACGAAGAGCGAGAGGCCGATCGCGCCGGCGATCACGAGCAGGCGCGAGGCCTCGGCCGCCTCGTCCTTGCCCTCGGCACGCCACTTCACCATCCGCCTGCCGAAGGCCCAACCGAGGCACATCATCCCCAGCCACGGCAAGAGCGGGTACGCGATGACGAGCTTGCCCCCGAAGAACCACCCGCCGGTCGAGAGCAGCGCCGTCGGGATCCGGTCGACGAGGCCCGCGGCCATGAAGGCGCCGATCACGACCTCCGATCCGAGCGCGAGCGCGAGGCCGACGGCGACCATGGCGCGATCGCCGAGGCGCCGGAGCAGCGGCATGCACACGAGCGACGCGCCGATCGCGTAGAGCACCTGGAAGAGGAAGCGGCCCCACGCGTCCATCATCGCCCACGACATCCAGAGGACCTCGAAGACGACGAGCAAGAGACCGCGGACGAGGACGTGTCGATCGATCTCCCACGGCGACTCGCCCCTGCTCTTCCGCGCCTCCACCGACATCGCGAGCGCGGCGCCCGCGAGCGCGACGAACGTGGGCGCGCAGAGATGGGTGATCCAGCGCGTCATGAACTGGTCGAACGGCAGCTCCGTCCCCGGCCGATACATCCGGACGCCGTCGGTCATGAGCCGGCCGCGGTTGAACGCCTCCGACGCGTGATCGATCGACATCAGGACCATGACGAAGCCGCGCATCACGTCGATCGCGGCGACGCGGGGCCTCTTCTTCGATTCGTCCGCCTCGTGCCGGGTCACTTGCGCTTCGGATTCGGGGGCGCGACGCCCTTCTTCGGCGGCCGCGGGCCGGCGGGCGGCCCGGGCGGCGGGAGCTTCTTCGCGGCGAACGGGCGGCGGCTCGCGGGCGCGCCGGACGACAGCCCGCCGACCTTCCACCGGCCATGCTCGAAACGGAGCACGAGCTCGCGCGTCTCGAAGCTCGCGAGCCGGATGCGGTACTTGACCTCGTCGGGGCTCGTCGATGCGGGATCGACGTCCTCGCACGTCTCGAGCGCGCTCGGTCCGCCCCCGACGGCGAGCTGGGCGCGGACCTTCACGAGCGTGGCGATGCGCATCGCGCGAACGGAGTCGGCGTTCCAGAGCTGCTCGAAGCCCTCCTCTTCGCTCAGCGCCGCGGCGGCGTTCAGCCCTTCCACGCCGACGAGGTGATTCGAGATCATCTGCTCGAGCACCGGCATGCGCGGCTCCGGAGCGCCGAGCTCCGCGAGGAATCCGAGACAAGCGAGCCGCGCGGCGCGCCGTCGGTTCGGCTCGGACGCGTGACGCGCCTCGACGGTCGAAGCGACACGGATCGTGTCGAGGACGTACTGCGACGGGACCGCGAGCCCGACGGCCTCGCGCCCCATCACCTTGAGCGTGTTCACGCCGAGGACCTTGCCCGTCTCGTCCGTGAGCGGCCCGCCGCTCGAGCCGGGATCGATCGGCGCGGTGTGCTGGACGTACGTGATCGGCCTCGACGAGCCGTCGTCGAGCAAGAAGCTCTGGTTCGACACGTAGCCCCGCGTGGTCTGGTACGACGGCCGCCCGACGATGCCCGGGAAGCCCGTGGCGATCACGGTCTGCTGATCCTTCGCCGGAGACGAAGCCACCGCGAACCCTTCCTCGACGTCGATCTTTCCGGTCGGCCGGAGCACGGCGAGGTCGAAGGTGGGGCTCGCGTAGATCACGTCGGCGGACCCGAGCGACGTCCCGTCCGCGAGCCTCAGGGCGGCGCGGTCGCCGAGCTCGACGACGTGGCGGTTCGTGATGACGAGGACCTCGTTGCCCTTGTCGGTCTTCCTGACGAGGAGGAACCCGCTCCCGAACGCGCCCTCCGCGCGCGCTCGGTAGAAGGCGCGCTCGTCCTCGTCCTTGGACGAGCGCGCGAGCGAGAGCAGCGATCGCTCGACGCCCGCGGGCGGCTTCACGTGCAGCAGCACCGTCAGCCGCCGCGGATCGGGGTGCTCGGCGGCGACGAGCGGCGACGGCGGGGGCGCCTCGCCCTTGCACGCGTCGACGAGCCCGTCCATCGCCGCGGCGAGCTCCTTCTGCACGGTCACCCAGCGCTTCGGCATCGACGCGGCCGCCTCGGCGCGCGCCCGCATCGCCGCCTGCACCGCCTTGCTCGCCGCGACCGCGCGATCGCGCGACCTCGCCAAGGCCTTCGACCGGAGCTCGAGGCCGACGAGGTCCTGGACGGCGCGCTCGTGCTGCGCGGCGGTCTCGGCCTCGTCGAAGCGCGCGATCGCCTTCCGGATGCCGCCGCAGTCGGGAGGCGTCCTCCTCCCCTCGCACGCCGCGCGGAGCGCGCTCCAGGCCTGCCGCGTCTCCTGCGCCAGCGGGGCGATCTCGCGGGCGTGCTTCTCGACGGCGGTCCGCTCGTCGTGCGCGAATCGCGCGGACGACTGGAGCGCTTCGCGCGCGGCCTTCAGCCGTCGCTCGAGCTCGGGCTTCGACGGTCGAATCGCGGCGAGCTCCGCGTCCAAGTCTTCGGCGGCGCCTTCGAACGACAAGAGGAGCTCGAGGAGACCGGCGTACGTGACCAGACGAGCCTTCGCGTCGATCGAGCTCGACTCGAGGACGTCGCCGAAGCTCGCGAGGTGCGTGGTCACCGCCGCGCACGCCGACGCGCTCGGCGGCGGCGCAGGCGCCGCCGGCGCCTTGCCCGGACCACACCCGAGCAGGGCGCACGCGAGGCCGGCGATCGTCGCGAGCTCGAAGCGCATGCGGCCTGGATGGTACTCCGCGCCCGAGCTTCGTGCTCGACGAGTCAGAGGCCGCGCATGTGGCGGCGGATCTCATCGCTTTTCGCGAGGCCCGTGTGCTTCCACACGAGGCGCCCTTCGCGATCGAGGAGGACGAGCGTGGGCACCGCCGGGATCTCCCCGAACGGGCCGCCGGCCTTCGTCACCGAGGGATCGCCGAGCGCGACGGGGAACTCGACGCCGAGCGTCCTACAGTACGCCTCCACGAGGACGATCTCCTTGCGGGGGTGGAGAGCGACCATCGCGTAGTTGACGCGATCGCCGTCGGACTTCGCCATGTGCACGAGGTAGCTGACCTGCGCCTGCCCGACGATGTCGCCCGTGCTGACGAAGACGATGACGGTCGGCTTGCCGCGCATCGCCTCCGACGAGACGGGACGCTCGTCGAGCGAGTCGAACTCGTAGACCGCCGCCTTCTCCGGAATCGGAAGGGGCTCGGCGCCCTTCGTCGAGACGCCCACCGGCGGCCCGGGATCCGCCTTCGGTCCACAGCCGGCGAGCACGCACGACAGGGCCGTCGCGGCCGCGAGGCCGATCGTACGCCGCCGCCCGTTGCCTCCGATCTCCCCGCGCATGGCCCCCGATCAGCCGTCGCCGCGCTGCCCCACGAAGTGATCTTCCTTGTTGGCGAAGAGGATGTTGAAGGTCGTCAGCGATCCGTAGCAGCCGGTGACGTACTGCTGCATCTGGACCTTCTCCTCGGCCGTGAGCTTGGTGTTCGAGTTGATCTTCTGCTCGAGCACGCGAAGCCGGTCGCGGATCATCACGATCTTCGAGAAGAAGACCTCGAGCGGGATGCGCTTCTCCTGCGTCCCTTCCTTGCCCGGCTTGAGGATCACCTCCCCGCCCTGCCAGCGGCCGCCGAGCTCGACGTCGGAGACGCCCAGCTCGTCACGGATCACCTCGCGGAGGACGGCGCGGAACTCGTCAGCATTCATGTCCAGAAGCTCCTCGGGTAGCTCGAATTCGAAAGGTACACGCGGCTCGCCCGGACGCGCTCCGGGGCGCGGAGCACGCGGCGAAGACCGTCGCTTGGGCTCGGGCTTGCCGGTGAAGGTGCCGCGTTTGACGTACTGCGAGCAGGTGTTGTGCTCGTAGAGCGGCGGCGGCCAGACCGAGAGGAGGCACTCGCCCTTGCGCTTGACCTCTCCGTTCTCGTCGATCGTCTCGACGACGCGGACGAAGCGCGCGCAGCTTCCGCATCGCTTGTCGAGGTCGGGACGGTCCATGCTCATTCTCGTGAGGGTCGCTCCTCCCTGCGTTCGGCCTCGTCGTCCCGAGCGGGAGGCGCGAGGTCCGGCGCGAACAAGTCGATGTAGCGCATCAAAGACGGCGGCGCCGCACGTCCCGCACGCCGATCGGCGACCACCGCATGGGCGAGCTCTTCCACCAGCTCGGCGAGCCTTGCTTCGTGCATCGGCACGCCGACGTCCGAAGCGTGCTTGGAGACGTCGCTCGCGTGCACGAGCGACTCGTGCCACGCCTCGCGGATGCCAACGTCGGGGTCGTACCGGCAGAAGAGGACCTCGACGAAGTCGAGGTAGAGGGGCGTGACGAGGAGACAGACGCGGTCCGTTGCCTTCCTCCCGACCAGCGCATACGGCGGTGCGCACTTGCCCGCGGCCTCGACGACGTTGCGCGAGATGCGGGCACGGCGCTCCTCGTCGTCGTCCTCGATGCCGAGCAGAGGTGCATAGAGGGCGACCCTGGGAACGCCGACGTGCGGCGCGTCCTGCTCGAGCGCGTCGAGCCACGCATCGCGTCCGTCGGGACCGAGCGACTCGTACGCGAGCGCCGCCGCGGCCACCGCGTCGGGATCCTTGGCGAGCGCGGCGAGCCAGGTGCGCCACGCGGCGTGCGCACGGGGATCGACCGAGCTCGCACGCTCGCTCGCGGCGATCCGAACGGACGTGACGTGCTCTTCGTTCGGCTTCTGAGGCTCGGTCATACGAGGAGGAGGTCGCGAGAGGATCGGACGGCGAACCGGACCGTAGCATCACGGCGGCGGACCGGAAGACACGACGAGCGACTTTGCATCGTCGCGACGTCGCGTCCACCGGCGAAGGCACCGAACGCTCACGACCGGACGCGCTCGTTTTCGTTCGGACGGTCTTGACGGGGGCATCGACCGCGCGGATCGTGAAAAGCCGTGGGGCAGCAACAGCCGTCCGGTCCCCGAGCGCCGGCCGATCCGCCGGAGGTCCTCGCACGCATCGAGGAGGGGCTCGAGCTCGTGAGGATCCTGGCGCGCAGCATGCGCCGGCAGCTCGGTCCGGACGTGACGGTCGAAGACCTCACGTCCTCGGGTCACGAGGCGCTCCTCGCCGCAGCGCGCTCGTACGATCCCGATCGCGGCGTCCCGTTCCGGAAGTGGGCGGCGCTCCGGATCCGCGGCGCGATGATCGACAGCGCGCGACAGAACGGCAACCTCCCGAAGCGCGTCTATCGAAGGCTCCGCGCGCTCCAGGCCGCCGACCTCGTGCACGACGCGGCGAACGAGGAGCAAGCCGCGGCGCCGCCTCGCTCGGCGGAGGAGGCGGACGCGCAGCTCGGCGATCGGCTCGCGGCGGCCGCGATGGCCGCTGCGATCGGCTTCCTCGCGATGCGCAACAGCGAGGCGCTCGAGCGGGCGCGCGATCCGAACCACAGCCCCGAGTCCGACGTCGGCCATGCGGAGCTGCTCGAGCGCGTCAAGCGCGCCATCGCCGAGCGCCCGGAACAGGAGAGGCGGCTCATCGAGCGGCACTACTTCGACGACGTCAACTTCGACGAGGCGGCGAAGGAGCTCGGGCTCTCCAAGTCCTGGGCGAGCCGCCTCCACGCCCGCGCGATCGAAGGCATCGTCCGCTCCCTCAAGCGCGCGCGCGTCGCTCCCTGAGCGCCTTCGAGACGGAGAAGACGTGCGGAACCGCGGCCTTTCCGCGCCCTTCCGGGCGCGCCATTTTCCACGCAACTCGGGCGCGAGACGGCCGACGTCGGGGACATGCGAGTCGGTGATGGCGGCTTCCGCGACGGCAAGATCGTCACGGAGCCCTGGTCGAAGAAGGAGAAGCCCGCCGCCGGGAGCGAGCGCCGCGCGCCCGAGCGGCCGAAGGACGCGGAGGGCCCGAGCCCGTTTGCACGGATCCTGCGAGGCCTCGGGCGCGAGGTCGATCGCGGCGAGACGCTCGTGCAGCGGGCGCTCGGGGGCGCGAGCGCTGGGAAGGAGATCGGGAACCTCGAGCTGCTCGCGCTCCAGGCGGGCGTGTACCGCTACAGCGAGGCGGTGGACCTCTCGGCGAAGCTGATCGACCGCGCGACGAACGGCGTGAAGACGGTGCTCCAAGGCCAGTGATGCGCTAAGAAGCGTCGCGATGCCCAAGGAGCGTGTGCTCATCGCGATGAGCGGCGGAGTCGACTCTGCCGTGGCCGCGGCGCGCCTCGTCGACGAGGGGCTCGACGTCGTCGGCGTCACGCTCCACCTCTGGGACTACCCGGACGAGGGCCCGGGCGCCCACGGCCGGTGCTGCGCGCCGGAGGACCAGTACGACGCGCGCCGCACCGCCGACGCGCTCGGCATCCCGCACTTCACGTTCGACCGCCGGGAGCTCTTCCAGAAGCTCGTCGTCGATCCGTTCGTCGAGGCCTACCTCGCCGGCGAGACGCCGAGCCCGTGCGCGGCCTGCAACCGCGGGGTGAAGATCGCGGAGCTCACCGCCCTCGCCGATCGCCTCGGCGCGGCGAAGATCGCGACCGGCCACTACGCGCGGATCGGTCGATCTCCCGAGGGCACGCCGTACATCCGCGAAGGCAAGGACACCGCGAAGGACCAGAGCTACTTCCTCTACGCGACGAACCGCGAGCAGCTCGAGCGGCTCGTGTTCCCGCTCGGCGAGAGCACGAAGGCCGAGGTCCGCGCCGAGGCCGTGGCGCGGAAGATCCCCGGCGCGACGAAGGGAGAGAGCCAGGAGCTCTGCTTCGTCGGGTCGGGAGCGCATGCATACACCGCCTTCGTCGAGCAGCGGGCGCGCGATCGGTTGCGGCCCGGACCGATCGTGGACGCCGACGGTCGCGTCGTCGGTCGCCACGAGGGCGTGCATCGATTCACCATCGGACAGCGCAAGGGCCTCGGGGTCGCGCTCGGCAAGCCCGCCTTCGTGACGGCGATCGATCCGAAGACCGGGACCGTCCACCTCGGCGGCGAGGAAGATCTCGCCTCGATGGAGGCACGCGTGGAGGACGTGGTGCTCGCGCCCGACGTCGAGCTGCCCGTCCGCGCGCGCGTGCGCGTCCGCTACCGCCACGACGGGGCGCTCGGTCGCGTGGAGCCGGACGCCTCCGGCGATCGCAGGGCGACGATCCGCTTCGACGCCCCCGTCCGCGCGGTGAGCCGCGGACAGATCGCCGTCTTCTACGACGGCGACCGCGTCCTCGGCGGTGGTCGCATCTGCTAGGCTCGCCGCCGTGAGGTCGAGCAAGCCGCGCCGCGGTCGCCTCACGAAGGCGATCTGCTCGCTGTGCGCCGCGACGGCGCTCGGCGTGATCGCGCCCGCATGCTCGCAAGGCGAAGGCGAAGGCCGCATCGCCGGCACGCTGAACGTCCCGAACTGCTGGACCGGCAGCTTCGAGCTCGTGTCCGATTTCTTCGCCGCCGTCCCTTACCGCGAGGGCATGCTCCTTCGCATCCAGAGCGGCAGCGACTTCCAGAGCTTCTCGGACGGGCTGACGATCCTCATCAACGACATCACGAAGGTTCGCCCCGACCCGGCGAAGCAGTTCCCGGGACGCTACGGCGAGCCGCTCCGCGTCGATCTCCCGCCGGCCGTGACGCCGCCCGGCACGCCGGTCCAGCCCGACCCCGACCCTCCGCTCGTGAGCATGGCGCTCTACCTGCAGCGGAGCTGCCAGACCCAGGTGGTCACGCTGCACGCCGTCGACGAGGTCACGCTCCCGTCCGACGGTACGTGCACGGTACCGGCGATGTTGGGCGCCGATCCGACGCAAGGCTGCGCGCCCGACAAGGAGGCGCCGGCGGGTGTCGGCACCGGCAAGAGCCTCATCACCTTCACCAGCGTGGCGAACGGCAAGCTCGACGAAGAGACCGCCGCCGAACGCCTGAACGCCGGCTGCTTCGACGTCTACTTCGCCGACCCGCGCGAATCCGAGCCCGGCGGCCAAGGCCCGCCCCCACCCTGCCGCGCCCACATCCGCGGGCACTTCTCGTTCTTCTTCGAACGCGGTCGGCCGAGTCAGCCATTCCCCTGAAGGGAGTCCTCAGTCCTCAGCAGGGGCATCCCGCTCGCCTCCACGCGGCGTCCGTCCGGTCACGTCTCGACGCCTGCTCGAAGGGCCGAGCACCTGATGCGTCCGCTCGTCGGGAGACGAGCCATCCGCGAATTTCCGCCGATCAAGGAAGCGCCCGAATGGCGAGACGCCCGGCGGTGCTTGCCCGACGCCCGGCAGAAAACCCCCGCTGAGGACTGAGGACTGAGGACTGAGGACTGAGGACTGAGGACTGAGGACTGACGAGAGCCTACCTGTAGGCCCATACGCTCATCAGGCGGAGCGGGTAGCCAGCAATCCGCAACCGCCTGGGTCCTTGCGTGTTCTTGGCGAGCCCGATAGCGTTTTTCGACAGTGGAGAGATCCGACGCTCTCGTCACATCGGGAGGAAAGAAGCCTCCGACGATGTCGTGCGTGGTCGCGCTGAGCGCGCTGCTCGCGTGTGCGCTCACGAGCGTCGATGCATCGGCCTCCGACGCACCTGGAGCAGCGGCGCTCGACAAGGCGCGGGCTGCGTGGGAGCGCGGCTCGCTCGAAGCGGCCGAGCCGCTCTATCGCGAGGCGCTCGAGAAAGGTGGCCTCGCTCCCTCGGAGGTGCTCGAGGGCTACGTTCGTCTCGGATCGATCCGTGCGGCTCTCGGCAAGAAGGACTCTGCGCTCGCCGCGTTCCGTGCGGCGTCGATCCTCGACGACAAGTTCACCGTGCCCAGCGAGGCCGGGTCGAAGGGCATCGCGCTCGCCGAAAGGGCCAAGAAGGACACGGCGAAGATCGGCGGCATCAAGTTCGCCATCGAGGTCCCGTCGGAGGTGACGGCCGGCAAGCCGTTCACGGTGACGGCGACGCTCGACAAGAGCCACCTGCCGGTCGTCGACAAGATCGGCCTCGTCGCGAAGGACGGAACGTCCGGCAAGGAGGTCACCCTCGACGCGAAGCCGGAGGAGTCCGTCGAGTTCGAGGTGAGCGGCGACATCACGCTGCCCGGCGCGAGCATCCTCGTCCGCGTCGACGCGCTCGACGCTCGAAAGAACCGGCTCGCCTCCGCGGAAGAGCGCGTGCGCGTGCCGGAAGACGAGGAGACGAGCTCCGGCGCGGAAGCGAGCACGCCCGCGCCCTTCAAGAAGCCCTCCACGGGCGATTCGGCCGCTCGTCGCGGAGCGACGTTCTGGTCCTCGCCGTGGCCTTACCTCATTGGTGGCCTCGCCGTCGTCGGCGCGGGAGCCGCCGTGTACTTCGGGACTCGTCCGGCCGAGAACGTCTCGGTCGGGCAGGTCGACCTTCGCACCCAGTGATTGACTGTCGACTCCCAACCTCCTCACGGTAGGAACGACTTGCCGCACGATCGCGCTCACCGCCCCGAATCGAGCTCGGTTCCATCGAGCAGCGGAGATGGTGCGCCTCCGGTCCCGTCGGGCTCGATGCCCGAGATCCGGAGCGGCGGCACGTACTTCCTCGGTCGCTATCGCGTCGTCGACGAGATCGGCGTCGGAGGCATGGCCAGCGTGCACCTGGCACGCATGGATGGCCCCGGCGGGTTCCAGAAGTGGGTGGCGATCAAGAAGATCCACCCGCACCTCGTCGAGGACGAGTCGTTCGTGCAGATGTTCCTCGACGAGGCGCGTGTCGCCGCGCGCATCTCGCACCCGAACGTCGCGACGGTGTTCGACGTCGGCAAGCACGAGGACACCTACTGGATCGCCATGGAGTACCTCCACGGCGAGCCGCTCCGCGAAGTGATGCGGCGGACCGAGGAGCTCGGGACGGCGATGCCGCCCGAGATCGCGTGCCGTGTCATCGCCGACGCCGCCGAAGGACTCCACGCCGCGCACGAGCTGCTCGGCAAGAACGGAGAGAAGCTCGGTCTCGTCCACCGCGACGTCACCCCGCACAACCTCTTCGTCACCTACGACGGCGTGACGAAGGTCGTGGACTTCGGCATCGCGAAGTTCAGCTCGCGAATGAGCCACACGCGCGCGGGCACGCTGAAGGGCAAGCTCGCGTACATGTCGCCGGAGCAGGTGCACGGCGAGGGGATCGACCGGCGCACCGACATCTTCGCGCTCGGCGTCGTCCTCTGGGAGCTCACGACGGGACAGCGTCTCTTCCGGATGGAGAGCGACCTCGACACGCTCGCCAAGGTGCAGGAGTGCAACGTCCCGCGGCCCTCGACGCTGATCCGCGGCTATCCGGTCGATCTCGAGAAGATCGTGATGAAGGCGCTCGCCAAGAACCGCGGCGAGCGCTTCCGCACGGCTCGCGAGTTCTCCCGCGCGCTCCAGTCGCTCCTCATGCGCCGCGGGCTGTTCATCGCGTCGGACGAGGTCGCGGCCTACACGCAGTCGATCTTCGCCGACCGCATCCAAAAGCGCGAGGCGCACCTCCGATGGGCGGCGGAGGTCACGCAGACGATCAACGTCGACCACCTGCTCTCGAGGCCGAAGCTCGGCGCCGAGTTCACGAGCTCGGAGGTACAGCCTTCGGCTCCCGCGCAGAAGGCGCCGCTCCCTGCTGCGGGCGCGCCGCCGCCTCGTCCTGCCGCTGGTGCTCCGCCGCTGCCGCCCGGGCAGATGCCGCCGCCCGGCCTTCAGTCGATTCCGGACGACGCGAAGGAGACCGCCGCTTCGCTGACCACGCCGCGAAACCCGGCTCCGCTGAGGCCGCTCGGACGGCCGCCGCCGGCGCCCCGACCCGCCGCGGGCACGCCCGCGACGCTCCAGCCTTCCGGCGTCGACGAGCCGCACCCGGCCGACGGCGACGGCCCGACCATCCAGGGCGCGCCCGCGGCCATGGACGACGGGTACCCGACCCTCATGTCGATTCCGGAGAAGGATCGGCCGCGGCTCGGCAGCAGCCCGTCGCCCGCGGAGGTCCTCGGCTCCGACGATCTCGAGGAGGATCAGGACGCGACGATCGTCGCGAAGCAGAAGGCGTCCGTCGGCGGTCCGGCGTTCCCGCAACCCGCCACGACCGCGCGCAAGGCGAACGCGCCGCAGCCGCCGGGTCCCGCGCCCTCGCCTCCTCGTCCTCAGCAGCAGCGCTTCCCCGCGACGGGAGCGCTCCCGCAAGGATCGCTCGGCCCGACCACCAGCCCGCTCGCGCCGCCTCTGCAGAGCTACGGCGGCCCGCCCCCCTATACGGGTGAGGTGCCGTTCGTCGAGCCTGCGCCGATCTC
>Ga0207864_1000292_pt1 | contig 75495 bp, 66 predicted proteins | sample HigsolmetaAR202D_FD_184834 | JGI IMG/M metagenome (GOLD analysis project Ga0207864, IMG submission 184834) | Ionic liquid and high solid enriched microbial communities from the Joint BioEnergy Institute, USA - AR20-2-D (SPAdes) (version 2) ...
TCCGGGCTCCAGGCTCCAGGGGCGCGCGCTCTGCGCGCGCATCCTCAGACGCTGAGGACTGAGGACTGAGGACTGAGGACTGGAAAGGCTCCAGGCTCCAGGCTCCAGGCTCCGGGGGCGCGCGCTCCGCGCGCGCAGTCACGGTTGGTGCGGAGCGCGACCTTTCGGTTTCGGGAGGGTGCGCTTCCTGAAGGACTTCGCGATGACGTCCGGAGGCACGTACGTCGCTTGCGACCACGTCACCTCGTCGGGCGTCCATTCCTTCGTGAGCAGATGCGGGGGCGACGCGAAGTCCTTCACGCTCGACTCCTCGCCGATCGTGACCTCCCACGGTAGCTCGCCCGCCGCCCAGTCGACGCGGGCGACGCCCTCGGAGACGCGTTCGTAGACCGTCCTCTCGAGCTTCGCCCGGTCCGGGCCCTCGTCCACGAGGGCCGGCTCGACCGGCTCGACGACGCTCCAATGGCCGTCGGCGACGACGAGCCAAGAGAAGCCACGCTCGCGCGCGTAGAGGAGGTACTCGTCCCAGCGTGCGCGACCGCCGTCGGGGTCGGCGACGCTGCGGCTCAGCGTCCCGATCACGACCGAGCGCACGCCTCGGAGGTCGCCTTCGTCGCCGATCCCGAGCCACGGCTCGACGCCCTTCGGGCGCGACAGCTCCGGGACCGGGACGAAGCGCGGGCGCTCGGCACGCGCGGCGAGCGACAGCTGGGCGAGGGTGATCTTGCGGCCGACGAACACGCGCGGCCCGGGCTCGCCGTACTCGATCGTCGCCGTCGTACCGGCGCGGGACGAGAGGGTCGCGTAACGAAACGTGTCCGGCGCGCCCTCCCGTTCACCCCACCGCGCGATGCGCGTCGCTTCGCCGCGCTCGACGACCACGAAGCCGGTCTCGAGGCCGCGGCCGACGGCGAGCGCGTCCCAGCTCGGCACGAGCGTGCCCTCCTCGAAGAGCACGAAGCCCGCGACCGACTCGCTCAGGAAGAGCGTGCGACCGTCGTCGAGGCAGAGCCGCCACTCGTTCCAGAGCGCTCCGCGCCGCCCGCGGACGCAGGTCCGCGCGGTGAGCGTGAAGGGCACGCCGTCGAGCGCGCCGCGCGTGCCGAGCACGAGCGCGGTGCTCTCCTCGACGTGGAGGGGCGGGCGCACGTCGGGCCTCGTCAGGCCTCCTCGAGGACGCGCATGACGTTCCCGCGGAGGATCTTGGCGATGGTCGTCTGCGAGAAGCCGGCGGCGAGCAGCGCGTCGGTGAGGAGCGGGAGGCCGCGCGGATCCTTGAGCGGCTTCGTGGGGACGATGAAGCCGTCCCAGTCGCTGCCGAGGGCGGGGACGTCCTCGCCGACGACGTCGACGATGTGCTTGAGATGCTGGACGACGGGCTCGAGGCCGTCGCCGCCGATGTACCGCGGGCAGAAGATGACGCCGACGACGCCGCCGCGATCGGCGACGGCGCGGAGCTGCTCGTCGTCGATGTTGCGCCAGTGCTCGAACGCGCCGAGCACGCCGGTGTGGCTCACGATCGGCGGCTTCTTCGCGATGCGGCAGGCATCGAGGAAGCCGCGCTTGTTGATGTGGGCGAGATCGACGAGCACGCCCTCGGTCTCGCAGCGCTCGACGAGCTGGAAGCCCCACGGCGTGAGGCCCTCGGTGTCGCGGCGACCGCGGCCGTAGGCGGGGTAGCCCGCCTCGTTCGCGCTGAAGTGGAGGAGGCCGATGTATCGAACGCCGCGCCGAGCGAAGACCGCGACGTTGTCGAGCGAGCCTTCGAGCGCGTGCGCTCCTTCGATCCCGAGCAGCGCACCCATCGTCCCGTCGCGCCGGCAGCTCTCGATCTCGTGGGCCTTGCGGACGAGCCTGAGGGATCCGGGCCGGTGCGCGATCTGGCGCTCGAGCGCGTCGATCTGCTCGTGGACGGCGCGGGCCATCCCGCGCGGGCGCTCGGCGAGCGGGAGCGAGACGAGGCCGAAGAACTGCGCGCCCATCCCGCCCTCGCGCATGCGCGGGATGTCCACGTGCCCGCCGAGCGCCGCGAACGGCAGCGGCGGCTCGTGCGCCTTGTGGAGGTCGTAGCCGATCCATCGCGACCACATGAGCGTGTCCGCGTGGAGGTCGATCGCCGGATGTTCCGCGTGGATCGCGCGCGCGGTGTCGGAGCCGACCGGGACGGCGGGCATGGCGCCCAGTCTAGTCGAGGCCGCGGCGCGGGTGGTGCGCGACGACACCACGGACACGGTACGCGGCAAGGTGCAAATTCATGTGTGACAGCGAACATTTGTATGCAATTCCCGAGTTTTTCGATGTGCCAATCTTCCCACGGCGCTGCGGCGCGTTATGATGCGAGCGTGCTCCGTCTCTCGAACCGCGGAAGGTATGCGCTCCGAGCGGCGTTCGACCTCGCCACGCACGGCGACACGCCGGCTCAGGTCCGCGACATCGCGGCGCGGCAGCGCATCCCGGTGCGGTTCCTCGAGCAGATCTTCCAGCTCCTCAAGCGCGCCGGATTGGTCGAGTCCAAGCGGGGGCCGCGCGGCGGCTTCGTGCTGACGCGCGATCCGGAGGAGGTCCGGCTCGGCGACGTGCTGCGCGCGGTCGAGGGACCGGTCGTGCTCACCGATCCGCGACGTTCTCGCGGCGCGCCCCGGGACGTCACCGAGGCGGTGCTCGCCGACCTGTCCCGCTCCGTCGAGCGCTGTTTCGACGGCGTGACGCTCCAGGATCTCCGCACGCGAGGCGAGCGCGCAGCCGCCGCGCGCCGACCGGCATCGTACGTGATCTGAGACATGTCCCTCGCGAGGTCCGAATGATCGTCCAGTCCATGCTCGACCTCGTCGGACACACCCCGCTCGTGCGCGTGCGCATGAGGGGCGACGACGAGTCGCGGTGCGCGGCCGTCTGGGCGAAGATGGAGCACCTGAACCCGGGCGGCAGCGTGAAGGACCGCATCTGCCGCGCGATGATCGAGGACGCGGAGGCGCGCGGTGTGCTCGTCCCGCCGGGGCCCGTCGTCGAGCCGACGAGCGGCAACACCGGCATCGGGCTCGCGCTCGTGTGCGCCGTGAAGGGCTACGAGCTCATCCTCACGATGCCGGAGAGCATGAGCCTCGAGCGGCGGCAGCTGCTCGCCGCCTACGGCGCGAAGATCGAGCTCACGCCCGCCGAAGAGCAGATGGAGGGCGCCATCGCGCGCGCGAAGGAGATCGTCGCGCGGACGCCGGGCGCGTACATGCCCCAGCAGTTCGAGAATCCGGCGAACCCGTCCGTCCACGCGCGGACGACCGCGTTCGAGATCCTCCAGGCGATGGAGGGCCTGTCGATCGACGCGTTCGTCGCGGGCGTCGGGACGGGCGGGACGATCAGCGGCGTCGGTGCGGAGCTGGCGAAGGTCCATCCCGGGGTGCGCGTCGTCGCGGTCGAGCCCGCTTCGTGCGCAACCATCTCGCGCGGCGAGCGAGGACCCTCGAAGATCCAAGGCCTCGCGGCCGGGTTCGTGCCGAAGAACTACGACGCGTCGGTCGTCACGGAGGTGCGCACCGTGACGGACGAGGATGCGTGGCGCGCGAAGGTCCGGCTCGCGCGGCGCGCGGGGATCCTCGTCGGCATCAGCGCGGGCGCGGCGGTGCACGTCGCGCTCGAGGTCGCCCGCGAGCTCGGCGACCCCGGCAAGAACGTGGTCACGGTGCTGCCCGACACGGGCGAGCGGTACTTCAGCCTCGAGGAGTACTTCCCGGGCATCGCGGAGGAGGTGACGCCGTGAGCGTCGCGCAGGAGCTCCGCGAAGCGCGCGTGCTCGTCGTCGGCATCGGCGGCCTCGGCTGTCCGACGGCGATCGCCCTCGCGCGCGCCGGCGTCGGGACGCTCGGCATCGCCGACGACGACGAGGTCGACCTCTCGAACCTGCACCGGCAGATCCTGTTCGACGACGCGGACGTGGGACGTCCCAAGGTGCCGGCCGCCGCGGCCGCGCTCGCGCGCCTCGCCCCCGAGGTCCGCGTGGAGAGGCACGCGACGCGGCTCTTGCCGTCCAACGCCGTCGAGCTGGTCTCCGGCTACGACCTCGTCGTCGAGGGCAGCGACAACTTCGCGACGAAGTTCTTGACCGCCGACGCGTGCGCCATCGCGCGGCGGCCCGTCGTTCATGCCGCGGCCGTGCGATGGCACGGGACCGCGCTCGCCGTCGGGCCGGAGGGCGGTCCTTGCTATCGCTGCTTGTTCGAGGACGTTCCGCTCGAGAACGCGCCGAACTGCGCCGAGGCGGGCGTCATCGGCCCCGTCGTCGGCGTGGTCGCGGCCGCGCAGGCCGACCTCGCGCTCTCGATGCTCGAGGGACGCGCGAGCGGCGGCGGGCCGGCGGGCGAGCTCTTCACGTTCGACGGCAAGTCGCTCGCCGTGCGGCGCCGGCGCATCCCGCGACGCAAGGACTGCCCGCTCTGCGGCGATGGCCCGCGCATCCGCGACATCGAACCCAAACGTTACGTCGAGGGCATCGCGTGCCCCGATCGGAAGGAGACGACATGGACACCATCGTGAGGATTCCCGCAGCCTTGAGGACGTTGACCGGCGGCGCCGACGAGGTGAAGGCCTCGGGCAAGACCGTGGGCGAGGTCATCGAGGACCTCGAGAGGCGACACCCCGGGCTGAAGGACCGCCTGCTCGACGAGAAGGGCGTCCGGCGCTTCATCAACATCTACGTCGGCGAGGAAGACGTCCGGTTCACCGGCGGCCTCGCGACCGAGCTCAAGGCCGGCGATCAGATCAGCATCATCCCGGCGATCGCGGGCGGATGACGTTCTCACCCGAGCTCGCGCGCCGCTACGGCCGACAGATCCGCCTCGCCGACGTCGGAGAGGCCGGCCAGGCGAAGCTCTGCGCCACGGAGGTGAAGCTCGGCGCGTCGGGGTTCGCTCGCGACGTCGAGGAGCGCTACGTGCGCTCGGCGGGCATGAAGATCGCGTCTCCGGACGGAGGCACCGCGCCGCTCTCGGTCGACGAGCACCTCGCCGCGCTCGGGTTGCGCCACCGCGCGGCCTCCGAGGTCGCCGAAGGCGCGCTGCGTGCGCTCGTCGCGATCCGCGCGGCGCTGGGGATCGAGCGATGAGCGGCTGGCTTCGCGCCCGGAGGATCGAGTCGGTCGTCGAGGCGGTGGGGGACACGCCGCTCCTCCAGCTCCGCTCCGTCACGAAGAACGCGCCCGACGTCCCCGTCTACGCGAAGCTCGAGTTCGAGAACCCCGGCGGCAGCGTGAAGGACCGCGCCGCGCTCCGCATGATCCTCGACGCCCAGAAGGATGGCCGGCTCACGAAGGGCAAGCGGCTCATCGACTCGACGAGCGGCAATACCGGCGTGGCCTACTCGCTCTTCGGCGCGGCGCTCGGCATCCGGGTCACGCTCGTCATGCCCTCGAACGTGTCGCAGGCGCGCAAGGACATCGCGCGCGCGTTCGGCACGGAGATCATCTTCTCGGATCCGCTCGAAGGCTCGGACGGCGCGATGCGTCTGGCGAAGAAGATCGTCGAGGAGGATCCCGACCGCTGGTTCTACCCCGATCAGTACGCGAACCCCTCGAACCCGCTCGCGCACTACTACGGCACCGGCCCCGAGATCCTCCGCGACGTCGGCGATCGCATCACGCACTTCGTCGCGGGCCTCGGCACGAGCGGCACGATGATGGGCACGGCGCGTCGGCTCAAGGAGCACCATCGCCCGATCCGGTGCGTCGCCGTGGAGCCGGACTCGCCGTTCCACGGGCTCGAGGGCCTCAAGCACATGGCGTCGAGCATCGTGCCGCCCATCTACGATCCGAAGCTCCACGACGAGGTGTTCCCCGTCTCGACCGAGGACGGCTGGGACATGGCCGACCGCCTCGCGCGCGAAGAGGGGCTCCACGTGGGTCACTCCTCGGGCGCGAACGTCTTCGCGGCCGTGAAGATCGCCGAGCGGCTCCAGGCCGAAGGCAAGCCGGGCTGCGTCGTCGTCATCGTGGCCGATCGTGGCGACCGGTACTTTTCGCCGCTGCGGTGGGAGAAGAAGTACGTTTGGTGAGGCGCCAGGCTCCAGAAAGAGTGAGCAGCAAAGCTCGGGTTGTCAGGAGGAGAGAGCAATGCAGAGAACCCGTGTGACGACGGCCGAGATCGGGCTCGAGACCCCTGGAGCCTGGAGCCTGGAGCCTGGAGCCTCATGAAGCCCTGGACCCGCGGCGGGCTTCGCATCCCTCGGGCCGTCCTCGACCGCGTCGACGAAGAGGCGCGCGCCGGGTTCGAGCGCGACGAGGAGAGCTGCGGGCTCTTGGTCGGGCCCGCGGACGATCCGCTGCTCGTCGACGAGGTCGTCGTGATGAAGAACCGCGCGAACGACCTGCACCGGCTCGATCCCGAGACGTACCCGAGGACCGGGCGCACGTACTTCGACATCGACCCGCTGAGATTCGAGCGCGCCGTCCGGGCGGGCGAGTCGAACGGACGGCCCGTCAAGGTGCTCTACCACTCGCACATCGACGTCGGCGCGTACTTCTCGGAGACGGACGCCGCGGCCGCGACCATGGGCGGCGATGCGCCCGCGTACGATCTCGCGTACCTCGTGACGTCGGTGCGCGGCGGCGTCGTCGACGATCACAAGCTGTTCGTGTGGGATGAGACCACGCGCTCCTTCGTCGAGTCGACCTTCGACGTCGTCTGAGCGCGGCCGTATGCAGGAGACGGCGTCCTCGCGGCGCCGTCGTGCTAGCGTTTCTGGCCTCGATGAGGCTCGTGCGAGGCACCTTCGGCGCCGTGGTCGTCGCGACCGCGCTCACCGGCGGGGTGGCCCGGGCGAATGCGCGCGAGGTCGCTGCGCGGGTCGTGCAGGAGTGGAAGGCCGCCGGGGCGCGCGTGGACGAGGTGACGTCACGGTTCCTCTTCGAGGACGGGCGGGTGCTCATCCCCGTGCCGTCGGAGCCCGAAGGCGCCGAGAGCATGTGCACGCACGTCGCCGTCGTCGGCGCGCGTGGCCTCAGCTTCCGGGCGCGCCTGTCGGACGCGCCGATGGACCCGCTGCTGCCGCCGGAGCCGGGGGCGCGCGCGTCCAGCACGGCCGGGGTGCTCGAGCTCCGTCGCTGCGATCCCGAACGCCCGCCGGTTCGGCACGTGGTGCTCGGATCGGAGGCGGGGCGCGGAGCCGTCGAGATCGTCGTCGCACGCTCGAATCATCCGCTGCCCCCGCTCGCCACGATCATCCCCGAGCGCACGGGCGGAGCGCTCCCTCCGGCGCCGGAGGCCGGTCCGCTCCCTCCGCTCGTCTCGCAGGAGAAGCGCGCCGAGGCCGCGGAGGCGCGCGCACGTCGCGAGGCGGCGACGATCGGCGAGCGGCTCGTCACGCGGGCCGGGGACGACGGCGCCGGCGAGGAGGAGATCGAGCTCGAGGACGGATGTCACCGGATCGAGGTCTTCGGACGCGAGCTCGCACGGCGCAGGTTCCGGCTCGACCTCGATGCCGAGCTCCGCGACGGCGATCGCCTGCTCGCTCGCGATCGCACCGAGGCTCCGGACGCCCGCCTCGAGACCTGCGTCGGGAGCCCGACGCGCATGTCGCTCGCGTTCACGGGCGCGCCGCCTCGGTCCGAGGTCGTCGTCACGCGCGCGAGCTGGCCGCTGCCCGCGCGCCTGCCGCCGCTCTGGGGACCGGAGACGCGCAGCAAGATGGCGCGCGTGATGTTCATCCGTCACGTCGCCGTCCCGACCGACGACCCGGTGTACCTGGTGCAAGGCGGCACCGGCGCCGAGCCGACGGTGCTGCCGATCTCCGTCGAGACGGGCGCGTGCTACGTGGCGGTCGTCGGCGTGACGAACGGCCGCGCGCGCCAGCTCCAGCTCCGGGCGATCGTCGGCGCACGAGAGTCGACCGACGAGCGCGGTGCTGCCGAGGAGGCGGCGCTCGTCGCGTTCTGCGTCCAGGCGCACGAGAAGGCGAGGCTCGAGGTCGTCGCGAAGGGCAATGGCGTGAGCTGGGGGCTCGCGTTGTTCCGCGTGAAGAGCGGGATATGGGAGCCCGGCCGATGACGAAGCCGCTCGCTGTATGCGTGCTCGCGGTCGCGGTCGCGGCCGGATGCGGAGGGCGGGGCAGCCCGGTCCCGGCGCAGCGCCCCACGGTCCTCAGCGAGCCGCCGCGTGTCGTGCTCGGACCTCTCGAGGCGAGGCCGCTCCTCGGCGACCTGCCGGAGCGAGCCTCGCACTTCGGCGCGGGCCCGCTCGCGATCGTCACGTCCGGTCCGATCACCGAAGGCGAGCGCGTCGGCGCGTTCGTCGAGGTGCCCAAGACCGCCTGCCTCCTCGTCTACGCGCGCGCGTCGGCGTCGCTCGAGGACATCGACCTCGCAGCCTTCGCGGAGGAGGGGAGTCCCATCGCCGTCGACGAGACGCGCGACGCGCGACCGACGCTCCTCGTCTGTCCGCCGCACCCCGAGCGCATGTACGTCGCCGTCCACGCCGCTTCGGGCGAGGGCCTCTGCGTGGTCGGGGCCCAGCTCGTCCCGCGCGAGCGCGCCGAGGCGGTCGGCCGCGCGGTGGGTGCGCACGGCGCGGCCCCGAAGTCGCCGGAGACGTGGCCGGGGCTCGAAGACGCCGTCCGCGCCCACCGGACGGCGATCGGCGGAACGTGGGAGGAGCAACGTCGCGTCGCCGTCGCCGTCGACGCCCGCGCGCCGTCGGCGGTCTCGTTCCCGATCGAGGAGGGAGGTTGCACGGACGCCGTCGTCGTCCCGGACGAGGACGTGGCGGTGATCGACGTCGACGTGTTCGACGCGGACGGCCGCGTCGTCGCCCGCGCGAAGGACACGTCCGCCGTTCGCTCGATCACGGTGTGCTCGCCGATCGCCGTCACCGGCTCGCTCCAGGTCCGCCCGCACGTGGGACGTGGCTTCGTCGCCGTCGTCCTCGCGAAATCGAAGGGCTCGACCGAGATGCTGGCGCGACCCGAGATCGCGTGGGTCGCCGCCGGCCAGCCCCTCGAGACGGCACGTGCCGCGCGCGAGAAGCTCCTCGTCGGCGCCGGCTATCCGCCCGCGGCGGCCGCGCACACCGGCACGCTCCACCTCGGCCGGCGCGCGACCGTGCCGGTCGATCTCGGAGCCGGTCCGTGCACGCGCATCGACGTCGTGGCCGGCGCCCCGCTCGCGCTGGTCGACGCCGCCATCTGGGACGATCGCGGCTCGCTCCTCGCGAGCGGCGACGGCGCGGACGGCGCGCTGCTCTTCGCGTGCGGGCGCGGCAAGGTCCGGGTCGATCTCGGCACCCGCGGACGGCCGGGCCCGTTCGCGCTCCTCGTGCGCCCGGAGCGCTGGCAGGATCCGACCTTCGTGGCGCACCCGCTCGCGGCGAGCCGCATGCTGTCGCGCTCCGCGGGCCCGAGCTCCGCTCCGTCGCACGAAGGACGCCCCGGGGTCGTCCGCCACGCCGTCCTCGAGTCGTCGAGGCGATACGTGCATGATGCAAATATAGCCCCCGACCACTGCCTGCGCGTCGCGGTGGGAGTCGAGGGCGAGGGAACCGGCATCGAGCTCCGCATGTTCGACGCGGTCACCGGCGACGAGCTCGATCGCTCGCACGGCCAGTTCTCCGCGAGCGTGCGTGCGTGCTCCGGCAACGCCCCCGCCTCGGTGCGCGTCGAGGCGCGCGCGAGCGCGGGAAAGCTCCAGGCGATCCTCGGCGAGAGGATCACCGCCGTGAAGGGCGATCACTCGCAGTAGTGGACGATCACGCCGACGCTGTCGACGTGCCCGTCACCCCGTCCTCTCGCGGTGATCCTCACGGCGAAGGTGGACGCGTTGATCTCTTCTCTCGTCCACGTGGCGCCCCACGTGTCCGTCGAGCTCCCGTAGGTCGCCGTCTGATAGGGCCCGGACATCGCGCCATCCGGCCAAGGCCCGCCGGACTTGCTGGTGCCTTTGACGAGGGCGACGGTGTCCGTGACCGGGCCTTCGGAGGTGTCCGCGATGCGTGCGATCTGGACGACGATCCCGCGCACGCGGGCGCCCGGCGGGAGGTCGAAACGGAAGTCCGATATCTCGATCGTGCCTTCCTTGTTGTTCGTGTGCGCCCACTGCTCGTCGCCGGGGACGAGCGCGCCGTTCTTGTTCGACCACGTGGACGGCGTCACGTACGTCGCGAGCGCCCCGTAGCGTGGGCCCACCGATCGGGGCACGCACGGCGCCTCCACGTCCTCGCTCGCGTCCGACGACGCGTCGTTCGTCCCGTCGCCTCCGTCGCGTTGCCCGTCCGAACCGTCGCTCGTGATGGGAGCCCGCTCCTCGGGAGAAGCGTCCGGGTCCGACGAGAAGCTCGCGTCGTCGTCGGTGACGGCGAAGTCGCCGGCGCCCGTGAGTGCGTTGCACGCCACGAGACACGCGGCGTAGACGAGCGCTCCACCAGCCGTACGACCGGGTTTCACGAACGCCGATCGTACCACCTACGAGATTTTCAGCGGCGAACGAGGGATCGCGCGATCGCGTCGTCGGCGCGCCTCACGTCGACGTCACCCACGCACAAGGTCGGTCCCTTCCGCGGGACGAACGCGAGGCGGCAGCGTCCACGCGAGCCGGGGATCAAGGTCCCGAGCACGAAGTCGAGCGCGATGCCGAGCGCGACGATCGCGATGCCGACGAGGAGCAGGGACGGCGATGCGGCACGGACGCCGTCGGTGAACGCGCGCACACCGACGTAGCTGCCCGTCGCGAGCGCGAGCAGCCCCGCATAGAAGGCGAGGCGCGGGAAGCGGACCTCGCGGACGACGCGGACGAGCCCGGTGCGGAGGATGACGTGCTCGCGCTCGCGGAGCGTCCGCCCGAGCATCTCCGTTCGCGTCTTCACGCGCACGCCGGACTCGGAGAGCGAGACCTCGGCCGGCCGGCGGTACGCGAGCGCCAGTCGCGCGACGAGCCGGACCGCGTGAAGGACGAGGAGGATGCCGGTGAAGGCGAGCAGCGTCGTGACGACGGGACCTCGCCGCGCGGGCAGCAGCTCGCCTTCGAGACGGATCTCCTCCGTGGCCGCTTGCTCCCCGGTCGCGAGCAGGCGGAGCAGGACGGGATCCTTCACCTCGGTCGCGAGCTCGGCGCAGAGCGCCTTGGCGCGCTCCGAGCTCGAGGCCGCGAGCGCGGCGCAGCCGACGATCGCCTCGCCTCGACCGAGAGCGCCGCCCCGGCCGCGTTCGATGCGTCGGATGCGATCGGCGATCGCTGTCCAGAGATCGGCGGCGTCCTCGCCGAGCGCGCGGTCGAGCAAGGGCGTCGCGTCGAACGACGTATGTGTCGCGAGCCAGAGGATGTCGCCGGCGAGGCTGTCCTCCTCCTCCGGCCGACCGCGCGGTGCCTCCGCGACGGCATGCGCCCACAGCGCGCAGGCGAGCGCGCGCTCCGCAGGGCTCTCGCCGCCGGTGGAGAGCACGTCGAGCGCGTTGCCGAAGCGCGTGTCGGCGTCCTCGTGGGACAGCTGCTGCTCCTCGGCAGCCGCGGTGACCTTCGACGAGAAGAACCATCCCGACACGCGGCTCCGTGCCGCCTCCGACACGATTTGCTGGGTGACGGTCACGAGGTCGGCGAGCCGAGCCGAGCGCGCGAGCATCTCGTAGGCCGCGAGCGGCCGCGCTTCGACGGGCATCGAGAGCACCGACGGGCTGCCGGCCGCCGAGGGTCTCTCGCTCTTCCTTCCGTCGGACGCCTCGTCCTTCGCTCGAGCGACGGCGCGCGCTTCGACGCCGGTGCTCGGAACGGCGGCCTGCGCCTTCTGCGACGGCGCGCTCGGCTTTCGTCCGTTGCCGTCGATCGCGTGCGTCGCGGACGTGGAGGGATCGGCGCCCGTCGCGCTCGCTTCGGTCTTCTCGCTTCGTGCGGGGTCCACGCTGGCCTCGGGATCGTTCGCCGTCGCGGCGGGTGCCTTCGGCGCGACGGGGGCGGTCGTATCCGTCGCCGCGGCGGCCGCCGGTACGCTCGACGACGACTTCGGCGGCGTCAAGGCCGACGCGCTCGATTTGGGCGCGGGCGGCGGCCCCGAGGCGGGGCGCGACGCAGGCGCAGGGGGCGCACCCGAGCCGGAGCGGCCGGGACGTGGTGGGGACAACGTGCCGATCGGCCTCGACGGCGGAGGGGCCTTCGAAGAAGAAGCGGTCGTTGCCGCTGCGGCGCCCGCCTCGTCACGCACGACCGACTGCGGCGCCTCGCGCGCCGTCTCGGCGTTGTCGGGGCTCTTGTCCGGCTCAGCCATGGTCTTGCCGCGCTCCATCGTCTAGCCGAATGCCTGCGCGGCGACCACTAATTGATGCGGCTCGATGCGGCGGGCGACCCTCCCGAAAGTTGGCCCATCGCCGCGCGATCCGATACCCACGGCCGAGCGGGACGGCGACCTCCACGCGACCGCGTTCGGAGGAACGGAAGAGGACCGCCCGCGGGAGGCGTCGACATGAAGAAGGCAGAAGTGATCTCGGGGCTCAGGGCGATGCTCGCCGATGTCTTCGCCGCGAAGGCGGCCGGCAAGGCGTACGCCCGGATCGCTCGCGCTCACGGGTACGTCGACGGCTACATGGCGGCGTTGCTCGAGCTCGGTGTCGCTTCGAAGGAGGAGCTGCTCGAGATCGTCCATAGCGAGCGCGAGCGCTCGAGCGGCCCGGCGATGCGGCCGCTGTCCGAGGTGGTCGAGGCCGCGGCCTGACCGCCGCCGATCGCCCGGATCAGGGCGAGAGGACGAGCACGTTCCCTTCGACGGTCTTGCTGGAGCGCGTGGTCTGACGCCACCACACCGCGATACGGTCGTCATCGGGGACGATCGCCGGGAACGCGACCCACTTGTTCGGCTGATCGATCGACCGGAGCTCCCACTCGTGCCCGCTCGACGACGGCTTGCGCGTCCCCGTCGCACGCCGGAGCCCGAGCGAGGTCGAGTCGGAGTAGAAGATGGTGATGACGTCGCCGTCGACGCGGATGGCGGAGTCGTCGCCGACGAGGTGCTTGCCGTCGGGGTGCGGCTTGCCGTCGACGCTGCTGCCGTCGTCGACGATCTCGGGCCTGCCGGGCTTGCCGTCGGCGAACGAGACGTACCGCAGGCTCTCGTCGATGCCGTTGACGTAGCTCACGTGCCACGTCCCGCTCGAGTCGATGGCGAGCGAAGCGGCGATGCCGACGTCGCCCGTGTCGATCGCCGTCTTGTCCGCGCGGTTGCCGGTCTCGCCGTCGAGGATCACGCGCTGCCACGGGACGCTGCCGTCGTCGACGAAGGCGAGCAGGTTGCCGTGGTAGCCGTCGTACGCGACGATGCCCAGCCTCCCGTTCGGGGCCACCGCCATGCTGATGTACGCGCCGAGGCCGCGCGGATAGGTCTCGACGGAGCCCATCTTCGCGAGGCACTGCGCCTTGTCGTCCTTCGTCACGCAGGCCGCCGAGTCGCCGCAGCTCTCCGGGCAGCCGCCGACGGTCTTCATGCAGGCGCCCGTCTCCTTGATGCAGGCCTCGCCGGGGCCGCAGGAGTCGGCGCGGCACGGTCCGTCGTCGTCGACGGCGACGTCCTCGAACGCGAAGTCCTCGGGGCCTTGCGGGAGCTCCTTCTTCGATCGCGCGAGCACGATCTTCGATCGCGTGCGCCCATTGTCGCCGGGCTCGAGCTGCATGAAGGCGACGGCGGGCTTTCCGTCGACGAGCACCATCTTGCTGTACTTGCCGATGTCGGCTCCGGGCTGCTCGCGCAGGACGAAGACCTTCCAACCGCCGCCGTCGTTGACCGCGAACTTCAGGCGGTTGTGCGTGTCGTCGTAGTAGCTGACCATCGGCTGGTCGTTCGTCGAGAGCTGGATGCTCGCCCAGCGGCCGACGTTGTCGCCGGAGTCGGTCTCGCCGCGGCGCCAGCCATGCGGCTCGAAGACCGGGCAGGTCCCGTCCGTGCGCTCCGGGATGCCGTCGACGGTCTCCCAGTCGACCTCCTGCTTGCCGAGATCGTACTTGCCGACGACGAGATCGCCCCAGAGGTACGAATCGCCCTCCGAGAGGAGCGCGTCGTTGTAGCCGGCCGCCCAGATCGTGCCGTCCTTCGCCTTGGCGACGGAGAGGTAGGCGCCGGGCTGGCCGATGGCGAGGCCGGTGAGGCACTCCTGGTTGCAGTCCGCGCCGCAGCCGCTATTCGGCGGCTCGCCCTCGCTCCCGCACGAGCAGCCTTGGCTCGTCGCGGCGACCGCGCCGATGGCGCCGAGCGCGATGCCGGCGCGCGTCGTCGCGCGCGAGCCGCCCACGGCGCCCCCGCGGCGGCGGAGCGCGACGAGCGCCAGCGCGCCGAGCGTGGCCGCGAGGGCGAGGAGCCCGCCGCGGCCGCCGTCCGTGCCCGGCGTCGTGCACCCGCAGCCGCTGCCGGCCGCGACGATGGTCGGATCGGCGCGCCCACGAATGAGCGCCTGGCGCACGGTGCCGACGTTGCCTTCCTCGTCGCGCACCTCGACCTCGATCGTCGCGGCGCCGCTCGCATCGATGCGCGACAGCTCGCTCGCGGGCCGCCAGTCCGTCCAGTCGCCGTCGTCGAAGCGGTAGCGAGCGACGAGCGACTCCTTCGCGCTGACGAGGTCCCACGCCTCGACGCGGACGGCGCCGGCTTCCTCGGCCACCCGCACGAACGGCGCGAGCGTGTCGATGACGTACGGGATCTCCGCCGGCGTCGCGTCCTCGGTCTCGGGCGCGCCGACGAGACGCGCGGCGACGCGGAGCACGTGACGTCCTTGGAGGAAGAGCTGGTCGTCCTTGATGACGATCGTGCGTGCGTCGGTCATCCCGAGCCGCTCGGCCGTCGCCCACGGCGACCGCGTGCCGTTGTCGATCCACCACGAGTACTCGACGAGGTGCTTCTTGTCGTCGAGCGACGACGAGAGCTCGACCTCGAGCTCGGGCAGCTTGTCGCGCCGGTACGTCGAGGGCTGCATGTGCTCGGGCCACACGCGCTTGTCGACGAGCCGCGCGCGCGTGTCCACCTCCACGGTCGCGGCGCTCTCCTTCTTGGCGAGCGTCGCGAAGACACCGACGAAGTCGTCGCTGCCCTTGGTGAGCTTCCTGATCTCGTCGACCTGGAGCTGGAGGCCGAGGCTGTCGACCGACGAGCCGATGTCGATCGGCGAGAAGCCGGAGCCGACGAGCTGCTTCGACACGGTGCCGAAGATGCCGCTCACCGCGCCCGCGACGATCTTCGGGTCGTCCATCAACAGGACGTCGGCGTTCGAGACCGAGCCGTTCGCGATCTTGATCTCGCCGAGCGAGGGGACGATCCCCGTGTTGGCGCCGCCCGGGCCCTTCGCCGTCTGGAGCGTCGCCGGGACGGTCAGGTCCGCCGTGTACGTGAACACGCGGGCGAAGCGATCGAAGCTCCAGACGTAGAAGTCGAGGCTCAGCTTCGGGATGGTGACGAGCAGGAGCGGGTCGGCGTTCGGATCGGTGCCGCCGCCGATCGTCACCGCCGGCGGCTCCTGCGGGCGAACGACGATGGCCGCCGCGGCGTCCTCCTGCTCGAACGTGAGCGTCTTCATCGACGGGACGACGAAGCTGAGCAGCCCCGTCTTCAGCATGTCGAACTGCTCGGTCGACACGCCGAGGCACAAGAGGCCGCTGTTGTAGACGCTCGTGAACGCGTAATCGAGGAAGCGCCCGGAGAGCGCGATGCCGACGTGCGGCGTGCCTTGGGGCTCGGCCGCCGTGGGCAACAGCTCGTCCGGGATCGGGATGCCCGTCGGCGGCGTGACCGGCTTCTGCACGACGCACTTGGAGGGCGGCTGCGGGAGGACGCCGCCGACCATGCCGAGCGTGATCCCGTTCGCCGTGCGGCCTTGGCCGTTCGGATCGAGGCCGGGCGCGGGCTGCATCGCTCCGAAGGACGCGAGGGCGAAGTCGAGGCCGCCCTCGGTGCCCGGCGAGATGCTCGCGAGCAGGCCGCCGAGCTCGATGTGCGCGTCGGTCCCGAGGAGCATCGGCACGCACTTGTCCTTCGCGGTGTCGTAGACGCAGTACTTGCCGCTACCGTCCGGCGACGAGCCCGTCGGGCACGACGGGACGAGCGTCGGGTTCGGCTTCGTGCAGAGCTGGTCGCGGAGCAGGTTCTTGACCTGGCCCTCGAGGCCGCCTTTGAGCGAGTTGACGACGCGATCCTTGATGAAGGACCAATTGAGGAGCGTCTCGCACCAGTTGTCCGGCAGCGCGCCGCAGGTGGCGCAGAGCCGGATGTCTCCCGGCTGAATTGCGCTGAGGTCGATCGACGCGGCATCGACGTCGATCTTCGAGTAGCCGGTGCGCGGCGCCGTCGTCTCCGCGACGATGGGGATCGTCACGGTCACGGGGAGCTGCTTCGCCTGCACGACCGGCTTCTCGTTGTTGCACGTGGCGTTCGCGCCGTAGCCGACGTGAACCGTCGCCGAGACCGGATCGGTGATGGAGACTGGCGTGTCGTCGAGCTTGAGCGGGATGACCGCCTTGACCGTGATGGCGTTCGGCTTGACGGCGTCGATCTGGAACTGCGCGCTGCCGATGTTCGCGGAGGCCACGCAGCGCGGCGGGTTCGCCTCTGCGTTCGGACCGCCGGGGCAGAAGCTGCCTTTGACGTCCGGCTGAATACACAGCGGACAGAACCCGATCGTGAACGCGTCCTGCACCTCGAACGGCGTCTCGGGGATCTCGAGGCTCACCGTCCCGTTCCGAGCGTTCATCAGACTGGCGGCGACCGGCCCGAGCTCCTTCTCGACGAGGTCGAGGCCTTGGCGCGAGATGCGCACCGACGCGGCGTTCTCGACGGCCTTGTCCGCAGGGAAGCCGCCGGGCAGGGGAGTCATGCCGGCGCATCCTCCGCATCCTCCACACCCGCCGCCGCTGCAGGAGGCGACGAGGAGGAAGAACAGGACGGCGAAGAGATGGCGGAAACGACCAAGCATGCGAGACTCCTCCTCGTAACCGCGCGCTGGCGGGCGAGCGACCCCGTTCCCTCGGTTCATTCTGACAGGAACGAAATCGGCCACCACACCTCCACCAGGGCGAGGCCCCGGCAACCCCTCAGGCGGGCGAGCCTTAGCACGCGGCACCGCACAGGACCGCGGAAATCTGCAAAGAACCGAGTGCCTTGCCTCCGTCCGAGGCGAGATGGACGGCGATGTAGGTACGGCGTCGGGCGGCGACCGGATCAGGGATCGGCCGCGTCCGCCGACGCGTCGTCCGGTACGTCGGCGTCGGCTCCCGCGTCGGCGGGCTCGCCCGTCGTCGCCCCCGAGCAGCCCTCGACCACGCCCTGGCCGTCGAAGATCTTCACGGCGCTCGCCGCGAAGGTGGCGGCGAGCCACACGCTGTCCTGGCAGCTCCCGGGCTGCTCGTCCTCCGAGCAGTAGTCGCCGCGGAACTGGATCTTTCCGCTGTCGTCGCGCGCGCAGGTCGTGCCCTGCTCCGACGCGAGGAAGGCGCAGAGCGACTTGTCGTTCAGGTCGCGGATTTTGACCGTGTCGGCCTGCTCGAGCGTGATGTAGCCGCCGAGCGCGCCGGCCGTCCGCCACTTCGGGCAGAGCTCGCGGTCCTCGGCGCACGACGGATCGAGCGCCGCGGCGTTGAACGACCCGATGCAGTTGCCGTCCGGCGAGAGCGTGACCTCTTCGATGCGCGCGCCGCGGATGGGCAGGATGATGGCGCTCGAGAGCTGGTCGGACAGGAAGATCGGGATGTTGATGTCCGCGCGCTCCGTCGACCGGAACGTGCTCCCGGTCATCTCGATCTTCACCGTGACCGGCTCGATCTTCGTGCCGTTCAGCTCGAAGCTCGCGAAGCAGAAGCCCTGACCGAAGGGATCGGCCGCCGGCGGCGCGCCGCCCGTGATCACGGTGCCGGCCTTCTTGTCGACGCGCAGGAGCCACGTGAAAAGACCCTTGCCCTTCTCCGCGCAGCTCGGCTCCGCGAGGTCGATGCCGCTGTTGACGACCGTGTTCTGGATGAAGGGCCCCGCGAGCGCCGGAGGGGCGGCGATGTTCAGGCGGCGGAGCCGGAGGTCGACGACGTCCTTCCCCTCGTTGTTCGCGAGGGGCAGGCACGTCGATTTCGAGCCGCACCTCGCCTCGTCGATCTCGCAGCCGGGGACGGGGGCGCACGAGTTCAGCGAGTCGTCGCAGTCGGGCGCCGGCAGCTCGCCCGGCTTCGCCTCGCACGCGCCGCCGCCGCCCACGATCTTTCCGGGCGGCGTGCGCCTGTGCTCGTCGTCGCACGCGAGCGCGACGAGGCCGATCGCCGATGCCGCGACGGCCACGAGGACTGCGGAACGTGCGACCCCGATCCTCATTCGGGCAAGGTGACCGGCCCGCCGGTCTCGACGAGCTTCGTGAAGGCGTCCATGCGCAGCGCGAGGTCCTTCGGTCCGACGTCGAGAAGGCGCTTCGGCCCGATGCCCTCGACGCAGAACGATCCGAGCGCGGAGCCGAAGTAGATCGCGCGGCGGATGGTCTGGTGATCGACCTGGCCGACGCGGGCGATGTAGCCGATGAGACCTCCGGCGAACGAGTCGCCCGCGCCCGTCGGATCGAGCACCTCCTCGAGCGGGTAGCCCGGCGCGAAGAACACGCCCGCATCGTCGAAGTAGAGGGCGCCGTACTCGCCGCGCTTCACGATGAGGCGCGACGGGCCGCGCTTGCGGATGTCGGCCGCCGCCTTCACGAGGTTGTGGATGCCCGTGAGATCGCGCGCCTCCTCGTCGTTGATGACGAGCATGTCGATCTTCGAGAGGACCTGGGCGAGCAGCTTCGGCTCTCCCTTGATCCAGAAGTTCATCGTGTCCGCCATCACGAGCGTCGGCTTCTCGACCTGCGCGAGGACCTCGAGCTGGAGGGCAGGGTGGATGTTGCCGAGGAGCACGAAGGGCGTGTCCCGGAACGCCTCCGGGATCTTCGGACGGAAGTCCGCGAAGACGTTGAGCTGCGTGTCGAGCGTCGTGCGGCTCGCGAGGTCCTGGGAGTACCGCCCGCGCCAGCGGAAGGTCTTCCCGTTCGCGCGCTCGACGCCGGAGGTGTCGACGCCACGCCGCTTGAGGTCCTCGAGGACGGCGCTCGGGAAATCGGTCCCCACCACGCCGACGAGGCGGACGGGCGTGAGGAGCGACGCGCAGATCGACGAGTACGTGGCGGCGCCGCCGAGCACGTCGTTGAACGTTCCGGTCGGCATCTCGAGGTCGTCGAACGCGAGGGAGCCGACGATGAGGGCGGGGCTCTTCTTCATTGCCGGCGCAGCCTAATACCTCGACCCCATGAAAGCGAGGGGAAGCTCGAGGCTCGGGACGGGCGAGGGGCCCGAGCCTCCCTGCACGGCTTCCGTCCGCCGGAAAATCGCCTCGATCTCTCAGGGCTCGCCGAGCAGCCACCCGAGCCGCGCCTTCGTCTCCGGCGGGACGAGGTTCGGCGCGGTCATGATCGCGCCGCGGGAGGCCCCGTGCGCGATGCTCTTCGTCGGGTCGGGGAGGGCGGAGGCGAGCTCCACGAGGGTCTTCTTCGCGAAGGCCACGTTCGCCTTCATGGTCGCGACCACCTGCTCGACCGTGACCGCGTCGTGGCCCTCGTGCCAGCAGTCGTAGTCCGTGGCGAGCGCGAGCGTGGCGAACGGCAGCTCGGCCTCACGGGCGAGCTTCGCTTCGGGCATCGAGGTCATGCCGATGACGGACACGCCCCAGCTCCGGTACACGTGGCTCTCGGCGCGGGTCGAGAACTGCGGGCCTTCGATGCACACGTACGTGCCGCCGCGATGCACCTTGGCGCCCGCCCGCGCGGCCGCGTCCGCGACGGCGCTCGCGAGGAGCTTGCACACCGGATCGGCGAACGGCACGTGACCGGCGATGCCGTCCTCGAAGAAGGTCGAGATGCGCCGCTTCGTCAGGTCGATGAACTGATCCGGCACGACGAGGTGCCCCGGCTCGATCTCCTCCTTCATCGAGCCGACGGCGCTGACGCTCACGAGGTGCGTCGCTCCCGCCTTCTTCAGGGCGCAGACGTTCGCCCGGAAGTTGATCTGGTGCGGCGGGATACGGTGGCCGCGGCCGTGACGCGGCAAGAAGACGAGCGTCGTGCCGTTCGGGAGCGTCCCCTTCACGAGCACGTCGCTCGGGCGCCCGAACGGGGTGTCGACCTCGAGCTCCTTCACGTCGCGGAGGCCTTCCATCTCGTAGAGTCCACTGCCGCCGAGGACGCCCAGTGTGTAGCTCATGCACCCCCGCATAGCCGGCTTCGAGCGGCGCGTCGAGGCTGGTATCGTCGGGCTGCGACCTCGCATGCGCCCCGAGCTCTTCCGCCTCTTCGACGTCGGCTTCCCCTCGTACTTCGTCCTCCTGCTCTCGGGGTTCCTCTTCGCGACGGCGCTCGGCGTGCTCTGGGCGCGCCGCATCGGGCTCGACGCGGACGTCATCGTCGACCTCGGCCTCGCCATGCTCCTCGCGGGCGTCGCCGGCGGGCGCATCCTCCACGTGATCGCCGACGGTCACTTCATGGAGTACGTCCACCTGTGCACCGATCCGTCGAAGGTCGACTGGCCGTTCGACCGGGCCGAGTGCATCTCACCGATGTACGACGGCGTGTGGGACGCCGAGCGCGGCGTCTGCCACCCGAAGAACCGCGACTGCTTCGCGTGGGCGAAGTTCTGGGCCGGGGGCCTCACGTACTACGGCGGCTTCATCGGCGCGACGGTCGCCGCCGTGTTCCTCCTGCGGCGCGATCGGTTCCCGTTCTGGAAGGCCGCGGACATGGCGGGCTTCGCGATCCCGATGGGGCTCACGTTCGGCCGCATGGGCTGCCTTCTCGCTGGCTGCTGCTTCGGCGCGCCCACTTCTCTGCCGTGGGGGCTCTCGTTCCCTCCGCGCAGCCCCGCGAGCGACGCCCAGGCGAAGGAGCACATCATCGCGAGCGCGCGGATGTGGAGCGAGCCTGTGCATCCTACACAGATCTACGAGTCGGCCGCGTCGCTCGCGATCGCGTTCGTCTGCCTGTACGTCGTGCTCCCGCGCAAGCGCTACGACGGTCAGGTGTTCGCCGCGTCGCTCGTGCTCTACGCCGTCGCGAGGTTCGTGCTCGAGTTCTTGCGACGGGACGATCGCGGCGGCCTCTTCGGTCTCTCGACGTCGCAGCTCATCGGCTTCGGGCTCGTCGCGGCCGCGCTCGTCATCCACCGGACGCTGGGCCGGCGTCCGGCCGAGCCGGCCGCCGCCGCGGCTTGATCGCGACGCTCGACCACGAGCGCGTTCGGAACACACCTTGCGTCGAGCCAGGTCGCAACCCGGCCGGAGGACTGCCATGCCGATGCGACTGTCCGAGCTCCATCCGTCGACCGTTCACTTCCCGATCGCGCTCGTCCCGCTCGCCGTCGGCGCCGACGCCGTGGGCTACTTCACCGGCAGCCGCCGTGCGCGAGAGATGGGCGAGACGTGCATCGTCGGCGCGGTGATCGCGGCCGCCGTGGCAGGCGTGTTCGGGCTCGTCGCTCAGGAGGAGGTCGAGCTCGACGACGCCGGCTACGACGTGCTCAAGACCCACCGCACGCTCAACCTCGGCGCGCTCGTCGCGCTCGGGACGATGGCCTATCTGCGCGTCCGGCGGAAGAAGCCCTCGCTCGGCTACGTCCTCGCCGGCATCGGCATGGTCGGGCTCGTCGCGGTGAGCGCGTACCTCGGCGGCAAGCTGGTCTACGATCACGGCGCCGGCGTCGCGAAGACGCGCGGGCTCCATGGACGGGACCCGCAGCTCCGCATCGCCGACGCGCTCGCGGTCACCGCACGCGCCGCGAAGGACATCGGTAGGGGCGTCGTCCACGCGGCCAAAGACACGGCGAAGGGCGACATTCTGCCGGCGTTCGGCGCGAGGGCCGAGTAGACGCGTCGTGCGCGAGGCGTTTTGCGCGGTTGAGACCTTGTGAACCGACCGGCGCCCGCGCGCCCGCGTCGGCGGGACCGAAGGACGAGCGAGAGGTTTCGCGAAGGGGGAAGGGGGCGTTCCGCGCGGAGCGTGACCGACGCTCATCGGCGTCCCATCGATCGAAGCGCGAGCCGACGAGGAATGCGGGTTGCTCGCTCGATCGACGCGGCTCCCGTGCGCCGTCGTTGGAGCTCGACGTCATGGACATGGAACCCACGTACTTCCTCTTCTCCGGCAGGCTCTTCCACGCGTGCGCGGCGCCGTTCCTTTCGAACGCCTCGAACGCCCCGAAGCCCCACCGCGGCGAGAGCGCGACGCCGGAGCCGCCGCCGCCGCCGAGCCGCGGCGAAGGCGCGAGCGACGCGACGTCCTGGCAGCCCCGCCGTGGCGAGGACCCGGGGCCGACGGGGCCCGAGGGCGAGCCCGTCGGGGACTACGGCGACGAGGACGAAGACGAGGACGAAGAGGAGTGCGTCCCGACGGAGCGCATGCCCGGTCTCGGCGCCACCCTCGTGCCCGATCGTGACGCCCCCGACGCCGAGCCGCTCGACCCGCGCGCGTACGAGCGGCACTGACGCGCGGTTTTCCCCGAGGACAGGGGAGCCCGCGCGATCGCGTGAGGCATCCCATGTGCGACCGCGAGCCGATCCCGATTGGAGACGCGCGGTGCGCCTTTTGAGACGCGGATTACGCCTTGCGCGTCGACGGCTGAGGTGTAAACGTTGCGCGCCACTAGAGGGGAGCGCCGCGATGAATTCACCCAGCCTCATGCAGGATTCGCAGCGAGACGTCGTGGCCGCCGCTCTCGCGGCGCAGGCGATGGACCTGAACGAGCCGTGGTTCGACGAGCCGCCGAAGAGCACCCGGCGCTTCTCGAGCCGCCCGCCGCCGGTCGTGCACGTCGGCGAGTTCCTCGGCGACCCCGAAGTCGACGCGTGGCTGCGCTGACGGCCTGACGGGCCGGCACCGCACGCGGGCGTGGGCGCGCGCGATCGCGTCGTTCGGTCGTCCGTGCGCGCGGAGGCGCCCTGATGCCTCCGGCGTCCGCGTGCGCCGAGCCGGGTGATCTGCTGGTGTCATCGCGTGGCGACGGGTGGATCCCGTCAGATCCTCCAGGGCGAACCAGATTATTCAATTTTTCAGTGCCTCGGAACTCGCGTAACCAGGCGATTTTGCTGGAGAACGCCGGTATCTTCCGAGGTGGTTTGATGTGTGCAGAGGCCCGCTGCGTTGGGGCTCGGTCAACGCGGAGGGTCTTCGATGCTCGCACGTCGTCTCTTCTCGATCTTCTTCGTGTCCTCGGCTTGTGCGGCTCTGGCGGGATGTCTCGCCGAGCCGAGCGACGACGACGTCGAGGTCTACGCGGGCGACGGTGACGTGCGCGGAGACGAGCTGGTCGCGGAGCGACAGCTCAATGGCGCGGAGCTGCCGGACAAGACGATCAGCCTCACGTTCGACGACGGCCCGGGGCGCCGGACGACGGAGCTCGCCGACTATCTCGCGTCGAAGGGCATCAAGGCCGCGTTCTTCATCAACGGGTCCAAGGTCTCCGGGCGTCAGGCAGCGCTCGACGCGATCGTCTCGCGAGGCCATCTCCTCGCGAACCATACGCACAACCACAAGTCGCTGACGTCGCTGTCCCCGGCCCGCGTGGTGGAAGAGATCGCGCAGACGGACGCGATCATCTCGGACTATCAGCCGGACGGGCCATGGGTGCTCCGCGCGCCGTACGGCGCGTGGAACGGGAGCGTCGCGCGGGCGGTCAACGCGAGCGCGATGCGGAAGTACGTCGGCAGCGTCTTCTGGGACGAGGGCGGCGCGCTCACCTCGAACGCGGGGGCGGACTGGGACTGCTGGGGCAGGGGCGTCAGCGTGGAGCGCTGCGGCGAGCTCTATCTCCGCGAGATCCGGGCGAAGCGCCGCGGCATCGTGCTTCTGCACGACATCCACGACAAGACCGTCGACATGATCAAGCAGATCGTCCCGGTGCTCATCGCCGAGGGTTACAAGTTCGCTCCCCTCCAGGACGTGCCGTCCGTCCGCCGTGCGATCGAGGCGGCCGCCGGTGGCACCACGGCGGCGGACGACGAGTGCGACAGCGCGACGCTCGGTCGTCCCGTCGCCGAGAACGTCTGCGTCCAGTCGCGCAGCGACCGGCGATGGTACCGATGCGTGGACGGCGAGTGGGCCGCGTCGGCGGGGCCGTCGGACACGCGCTGCACGGAGCGATACCCGCTCTGAGCGACATCAGGCCCTCCCGCCGCGAGCGACGGGCGTGCCCGACCACCGCCGAGCCTTCCCAGCCGCCGTGGTCCGGTGATACGCCGGAGCAATGCGAACACCCGTACTCGTCCTCGCCGTCGTCTCGGCGTTCCTGGTCCTGGCGTGCAAGAGCGGACTCAAGAGCCAGGCGTGCGTCGACTTCTTCGAGAAGACGGAGGCGTGCGCCGCGAAGGCGCCGCCGATCAAGGCGGAGATGCTGAAGAAGAGCGCTGCCGTCTCGAAGGAGAACTTCGAAAAGAACGCGAACCCGATCGCGGTCGAGCAGTCGTGCAAGATGATGCTGGAGACGCTCGAGAAGGACCCCGACTGCAAGTGACCCCTCGGGGAATCGTTTGAGCCGCAAGGATTGAGCGCTTATCCTCGCGCCCCTCGATGGGTGGACGGCTTTTCGAGCATCTCGACGAGGAGCAGCGCGCGCTCCACGATTCGTGGGACAACGTCGCCCGCGTCATGGCGGTCGTGGCGCTGCTCGCCACGGCGGTGTGGGGGCTCTGTGCGCTGCTCGGCTGGGTCATCCACGGCTGCGGCGACTGGCTGATCGCGTTCGCCGAGCGACGCGGCGACCTCCTCGGCTGGGCGGCGCTCTTCACGGCGCTCGTCTTCGCGGGCCTCGTACGTGGCTTCCTCACCGAGCGGCCGGGGTGGAGCGAAGCGAAGGGCGACGGCATCGACGTCGCGCTCTCGAACTACCACGTCACGTACGAGCACGCCGGCGACGATCCCCAGCCGCGCTACGAACGACCGGCCTTCGGGCTCGCGATTCGGAAGGCGATCGCGACCGCGCTGACGCTCGGCAGCGGCGCGAGCGGCGGGCTCGAGGCGCCGGTGGTGCTCATCGGCGAGTCGATCGGTGCGGGCTGGTCCCGCGTCTTCCGAGCGCGCTCGGAGCACGAGCTCCGCACCTACCAGCTCGCGGGCATCGCGGCGGCCGTCGGCACGCTCCTCGGCGCGCCGTTCACGGCGGCGCTGTTCGCCATCGAGATCGCCTACGGCGACCGCATCATCTACCGGAAGTTCGCGTACTGCCTTCTCGCGGCCATCATCGTCTTCGCGCTGAATCAGGCCGTGTTGAAGGCGCCGCCGCTGTTCGTGACGCCCCCGCACCCCGGCGAGTACACGGTCCGGCAGTACGCGCTGAGCACCGTCGTCGCGATCGCGATCTCCGCCCCGGTGGCGCTCGGCTTCGGCAAGCTGATGACGCATGCGGAGCGCATCTCCGAGCGCATACCGGTCTGGCTCCGCGGACCCGCGGGCGCCGCTGCCGGCGGCCTCGTCGCCCTCGTCCTCTGGCTTTCGCTCGGGATCGACGCGCACCACGTGCTCGGGATGGGATCGCAGACGCTCCGCGAGCTGCTCACGAGCCCAGCGTCGGCGTTCCCGTGGTGGTTCCTGCTGCTCGCGATGCTCGGAAAGATGATCGCGACGGGCTTCACTATCCGCTCCGGCGGGTCGGCGGGCATCCTCGTCCCGGCGATGTACCTCGGCGGCGTCTCGGGCGCCGCCACCGGGAGGCTCCTCGATCTCGCGGGCGTCGCGCAGGGCACGGCGCCCCAGATCTTCGTCGTCGTCGGCGTGGCTTCGGCGCTCGTCGCGGTGATCGGCGTCCCCCTCGCGGCGATCGCGCTCGTGCTCGAGGTCTTCGGCCCGACGTACGGTCCGCCGGCGATCCTCGCGTGCGGCGTCACGTACGTGCTCTCGCTGCGCCTGCGCATCTACAAGGGCCAGCGCATGTCCGCCGATCCGGACGCCGACGAGACGGGCGGCCGCGACACGTAGCGTGCTCGTTGAACGCCGCGACCGCCGTCGCGTACGCTCCCGGAGATGGCGGCTCGACGAAAGACACCGACGAACCCCGACGAGGCTGCGCTCCGTGAGCTCGGGCTGAGCTTCCCCGAGACCACGGAGGCCTTCCCGTGGAACCATCGAGCGCTCAAGGTCCGCGGCAAAGCCTTCGTCTACATGGGGACGGGGAGGGAAGGAGGCGCGAATCACGACGACTTCTTCATCACGTGCAAGCTGCCTCACTCCGCCGCGATGGCGCTCCTCGATCCGCGCGTCCGTCCGACCGGCTACGGGCTCGGGAGGTCCGGCTGGGTCAGCGCGCGATACCCGCCCGGCAAGGCTCCGGTCGAGATGCTGAAAGAGTGGCTGCGTGAGAGCTATCAGGCCGTCGCGCCGAAGAAGCTCGCGGCGCTCGTCGACGCCCGCCCGGCGCCCTCGAGGACGAACAAGCCCGCTGCCAAGACGAAGAAGGCCGCCGCCAAGACGAAGAAGGCCGCCGCCAAGACGAAGAAGCGTACGTCGCGCGCGAAGGCGTGAAGGGACGGCCGCCGTTCGAGGCGTCGATCGACGGATGCGCCCCCTCGAACGGCAGAGCTCGTCTTTGCGTTCCGCTCCTCCGCGCGCACGGCTCGGGGCATTGACGGAGCGAAGGCCTGCGTTACGTATGCGGCCGGCGTCCCTGGCTCCGTGAGCTCGCAACGCCGGGCGGCGAGCGGTCGAGCGAGACGCGAGGGTGACAGCGCGCCCGCCCGGCTGCCGGAGACCGCTGCTTGCGAGGAGGTAGCGATGTCGCGCATTCCCATGCTGTTTCCCGTGCTCTTTGCCTTCGTTGCGGCGTGCGGTGGTGCCGAGAAGAAGCCGCCGGCCGAGCCGCCCACGCTCTCGGGCGGCGATACGGGTGTGAAGACCGTCTCGCCGTCGCTCGGTGTCTCCGACGAGATCGCTCGCCAGTGCGAGCTGCACTTCGACGACATGAACAAGGCGCCGAAGTTCGACTTCGACAAGAGCGAGCTGAGCTCTCGCGATCGAGACGTCCTCGAGCAGATCGGCAAGTGCCTGACGGAGGGGCCGCTGAAGGGGCGTTCCGTGAAGCTGGTCGGTCGCGCCGACCCCCGAGGGACGACGGATTACAACATGGCGCTCGGAGCGCGCCGCGCGAACGGTGTTGCGAAGTACCTCAAACAGCTCGGCGTCGAGCCCGATCGCCTGAAGGAGACGTCTCGCGGAGAGCTCGACGCCACGGGGACCGACGAGGCGTCGTGGCAGATGGATCGCCGCGTCGACATTCTGCTCGCCGATCGCGCACCGGAGCAGCAAGCTGCGAAGAACTGAGGACGCCGGTGCCGAGCCCGTGCACGGGGCGGCACGGCGTCCATGCGCTTTCGCGCGCAAAGGTTTCGCGCGCGGTCGTGAGCTCGTCGTGGGCCGTGCGCGGCCTGCGGTCTCAGCCGTCCCGTCGACCGGCCGGACGAGCATGCCGCCGTCGGCTTCGTCCTTCTCCCCACGACGAGGACGTGGCGTAAACTCGCCCGCCGAATGTCCCAGGACGAAAGCGCCGCGTTCGATCTGGTGCCGCTGCTCGATCGCATCGCGACCGCGCTCGCGGCGGTCCGCGACGAAGCCGGGCTCGTCTCGACGATGGACGACATCATGCGTCGCATCGTCGACGTCGAGTACGTTGCCGTCTTCTTCCTCGACCGCGAGACGAACCGGCTACGCCACGTGTTCGCGCGTGGCTTCACCGAGGAGGAGCGGCGCGAGGCGGAGCGCACCGCCATGGACCGGCACGTCGGGGACGTCTTTCGCTCGCAGAAGCTCCTGCACATCCCCGAGGTGCAGGTCGAGAAGGATCCGTCGGCGCGGCTGAGCCCGCGGCGAATCCCCGTCCGCTCGCGGCTGACGCTGCCGCTCGTCGGTCGTGGGCAGAGCGTCGGAGCGATATCGCTCGGCTGCTCGAGGCCGCGGGCCTTCACGCAGACCCACCTCACGCTCTTGTCGCTCGTCGCGAGCCTGGTGGGCGTCGTCTACTGGAACCTCGAGGATCTGAAGGCGCTCGAGAGGCAGCTCGCTCTGACGCGAGCGCAACAGGAAGAGCTGCGCACGCTCTCGGCCCCGATCCTCGAGGCCGCGCCGGGCCTATTGCTCCTCCCGCTGGTGGGTCGGATGGACACGGCCCGCGCCGAGCACATCGCCAATCGCCTGCTCCAGACCATCGCGGATCGTTCGGACGTCGAGGCCGCGCTCATCGACGTGACCGGCCTCGAGACGGTGGACACGGACGCCGTCACGGCGCTCGTCTCCATCGCGCGCGCGACGACGCTGATGGGTGTCCGCTGCCTCCTCTCGGGTGTGTCCCCGAAGAGCGCGGTCCAGATGACGTCGCTCGGCGTCAGCCTCCATGGCGTCCAGATCTTCGCCACGGCGAGCGACGCCCTCCTCTCGACGGTGCGCCTCCCGCGCGCCCCGAAGTGCTCTTCGTCGCCGCGAAGCGTGAGCTAGCCCCCGCTACCAGCCCCCTCTCGACAAGCACGGAGTCCACGAAGCGGACCAAGCAGCGAGCACACGCGCGCGACCGTGAGGTCGTCGTTGGCGACCTGCGAGGCGCGACCCCAGCGTGAATCGACTCGAACTGCACGGAGCCCACGAAGTGGACCAAGCAGCGGCGTACTCACGCTGCGCGCCGCGAGGGGCGACCCCAGCGGGAATCGACTCGAACTGCACGGAGTCCACGAAGTGGACGGAGTGCAGTGAGAGCAGATGAGCGCTGGCGAGTGAGCGCGCTCCGCGCGCGAGCAATAGCGACCCCAGCGGGAATCGACTCGAACTGCACGGAGTCCACGAAGTGGACGGAGTGCAGTGAGAGCAGATGAGCGCTGGCGAGTGAGCGCGCTCCGCGCGCGAGCAATAGCGACCCCAGCGGGAATCGAACCCGCGTTACCGGCGTGAGAGGCCGATGTCCTAACCGCTAGACGATGGGGCCGAGTTCTCTTCGAACCAAGAAAGCTGAAGCGTAAGCGGGAGGGAGAAAGCTGGGCTGGGGGACTAGGATTCGAACCTAGATAGACGGAGCCAGAATCCGTCGTCCTGCCATTAGACGATCCCCCATCAAGGGAGTGTTGGCGGGCTGAACTTTTGGTCCGCGCACCATACTCAGGCGGAATTGCTTGTCAAGGTCCGGTGAACGGTCGCCGCATTTTCGTTCGCTGGCGAGGTCCGACCTGCCGTGACCAAGCAGGGTTCGCCTGAGGAACTAGCGCAATTTCGGCGGCTCGGCCAGCCGGGATGGGTGGGTGAAGCCTGCGGCCGTGTCGCGGCGCGGGCGAGGCGCTCTCGGCTTGGGGATGGGCATTTCGTTCGCGAGGGTGCGAGTCTGCGTGGCGATCGTCGCGGCGTGGGCCGGGGGCGCGGGGTGCGGCGCCGGCGGCTTCGTCCCGGGATCGGCCGGATCGAACGAGGGCGGGACGAGGGGCCTCGGGGCGAAGTCGCGCGCCTCGACGTAGCTCGTGTCGGGGGCCTGGTCATCGAGGCTGGGCGGCTTGACGAGCAGGCCGGCGACGGTGAGCGCAGCTGCAGCGCCGACCATGGCGGCGGACTTGGCGCGGGGGCGGAGCCGTTCGCGGCGGTCGGCGTCGACGCTCGCGGCCGCGAGGGCAGGCGGGCTCGCGTCCTGCGCGAGGGGAGGGGAGGCGAGGCTGTCTTCGCGCCCGTCCTCGTGCGGCGTCGTGGCGGCGGCCTCGACGGCGGCGGCGAGCGCGTCACCTTCGGCGCCGGCGAACGGGGCCAGCATGCGGGCGAGGGTCGGGACGTCCGCCGGCCGGGCGTCCGGTTCCTTCGCGAGGCAGGCGTGGACGATGCGGGCGAGCTCGGGAGGGGCGTCGGGCGTGGCGAGGAGCGCCGGTTCGTCTCGCATGACGGACAGGCACATCCCCGAGACGGTGTCCGCGTCGAACGGGAGCCTGCCCGAGGCGAGCTGGTGGAGGACGACGCCGAGGGCCCAGATGTCCGCGCGCGGGCCGACCTCCTCCGTGGCCGCGAGCTGCTCCGGCGCGAGGTAGGCCGGCGAGGTGAAGCACATCGGAAGGGAGCCCTCGTCGGGGCCGTCCTCGAGGAACGGATTGGGGCTCCCGAAGTCGAGCAGCTGGAGCGAGGGCGAGGCGTGGACGTCCTCCGTGTCCGTCGAGGCGAGCAGGAGGTTCTGCGGCTTGAGGCTGCCGTGGACGATGCCGTTCGCATGGGCCTCGGCGAGCGCCTCGCATGCCTCGAGCACCCAGCGGACGGCCTCCGGCACCGGCAGCCGCTCGCGCCGGGAGAGCTCGTCGGCGAGCGTCGGTCCGTCGTGATGCTCGGTGGCGATGAACGGCAGGCCTTCCTCGGTGAAGCCGGTGTCGACGACGCGAGCGACGTGGCGGCTCCGGAGCGACGCGACGAGGTGAGCCATCGCGAAGCAGCGCCGCTGAGCCTTCTGCTGCGCGTCCGTCAGCGACGCGAGGATCTTCAGTCGGACGCGACCGCGCAGGTACACGTGACGCGCGACGACGACGTAGCCGTGGCTCGTCGCGCCCAGCAGCTTCTCGACGCGGTATCGCCCGGCGATCGCTTCGCCTTTGGCGTGCAGGCCTGGAAGGACCGGACCGCGTCTGTCCTTCGCCCCTGGGTGAAGCATGGCGGTGGGCCGCGTGCAGGCTCGGTGCCTCCGGACGGGCGCCGGGGCCCTCCCGAAGCTTTTCGGACGTTGCCGCTCCGCTCGCGCCCGGCTCGTGCCAGGCACATTGCCTCGCTGAGGCCATCCGTGACGACGTAGCCCAGCCGTGGCGCGCGTACGGTCGGGCCGCGGGCGCGTGCGGTCGCGCGGAACTCGCGGGAGGGGGGCTTGACGCCGCCGCATGAGCGCCTAGGTTGGCCGCCGGTTTTCTGGCACTCACCGAGGGCGAGTGCTAACAGCCGCGCCCGGTCAGCGGTGCGGCAGGCATGGCCACCGCCTGTGATTGGCCAAGAAAGCGGGAAAAAGACATGAAAATCCGTCCGCTCCAGGATCGTCTCGTCGTCAAGCGCACGAAGGAAGAGGAGAAGACCAAGGGGGGCATCATCATCCCCGACACCGCCAAGGAGAAGCCGCTCGAGGGCGTGGTCATCGCCGTTGGCTCGGGCAAGGTCCTCAAGAACGGCAAGGTCGTCCCGCTCGACGTGAAGGAGAACGACCGCGTCCTGTTCGGCAAGTACGCGGGTACGGAGGTCAAGGTCGACGGCGAGGAGCTCGTGCTCCTGCGCGAGGACGACATCCTCGCGGTCTTCACGCAGTGACCTGACGGGACACCCAGACGGAGAAGGGAATCATGAGCGCCAAGCAGATCCTCTACAGCCGCCACGCTCGCGGTCGCATCCTCCACGGCGTCAACCTCCTCGCCGACGCGGTCAAGGTCACGCTCGGGCCGAAGGGCCGGAACGTCGTCATCGAGAAGAGCTTCGGCTCGCCGGTGGTGACGAAGGACGGCGTGACGGTCGCCAAGGAGATCGAGCTCGCCGACAAGTTCGAGAACATGGGCGCACAGATGGTGCGCGAGGTCGCCTCGAAGACGAGCGACAAGGCCGGTGACGGCACGACGACGGCCACCGTGCTCGCGCAGGCCCTCTACACGCAGGGCCTCATGCTCGTCGAGGCGGGCCACAACCCGATGGAGCTCAAGCGCGGCATCGACAAGGCCGTGCAGGCGATGGTCGCCGAGATCAAGAAGATCGCGACGCCGACGAAGGACAAGGAGCACATCGCCCAGGTCGGCACGATCAGCGCGAACGGCGACCGCAGCATCGGCGAGATGCTCGCCGAGGCGATGGAGAAGGTCGGCAAGGAGGGGGTCATCACCGTCGAGGAGGCGAAGGGCATGGAGTCCTCCCTCGAGGTGGTGGAGGGCATGCAGTTCGACCGCGGCTACCTCTCTCCGTACTTCGTGACGAACACGGAGAAGATGACGGCCGAGCTCGAGGACCCGTACATCCTCATCAGCGAGAAGAAGATCAGCGCGATGGCCGATCTCATCCCGCTGCTCGAGCAGGTCGCGCGGGAGGGTCGTCCGCTGCTCATCATCGCGGAGGACGTCGAGGGCGAGGCGCTCGCGACGCTCGTCGTCAACAAGCTCCGCGGTGCGCTCAAGGTCTGCGCCGTCAAGGCGCCGGGCTTCGGCGACCGCCGCAAGGAGATGCTGCGTGACATCGCCATCCTCACGGGCGGTCAGGTCGTCAGCGACGATCTCGGCGTGAAGCTCGAGTCCGTCACGACGAAGGAGCTCGGCCGCGCGAAGCGCGTCACGGTCGACAAGGACAACACGACGATCGTCGACGGCGCGGGCGACCAGAAGGAGATCAAGGGTCGCTGCGAGACGATCCGCAAGCAGATCGAGACGACGACGAGCGACTACGACCGCGAGAAGCTCCAGGAGCGCCTCGCGAAGCTCGCCGGCGGCGTCGCGGTCATCAAGGTCGGTGCGGCCACCGAGACCGAGATGAAGGAGAAGAAGGCGCGCGTCGAGGATGCGCTGCACGCGACCCGCGCGGCCGTCGAGGAGGGCATCGTGCCCGGCGGCGGCGTCACGCTGCTCCGCGCTGCGAAGGCCCTCGACGACCTCAAGGTCGAGGGTGAGCAGCAGTTCGGCGTCCGCCTCGTCCGCCGCGCCGTCGAGGAGCCGCTCCGCCAGATCGCGCGCAACGCCGGTCAGGACGGCTCGGTCGTCGTCGAGAAGGTCCGCGCGGGCACCGGCTCGTTCGGCTTCAACGCCGCGACGGAGACCTACGAGGACCTCGTCAAGGCGGGCGTCATCGACCCGGCGAAGGTCGTGCGCTCCGCGCTCGAGTTCGCGGCCAGCGTCGCGGGCATGATGCTCACGACCGAGGCGCTCATCGCCGACAAGCCGAAGAAGGAGAAGTCCGGCGGCGCCGGCGGCGGCATGGGCGGCATGGGCGGCGACTTCGACATGGATTGATCGGCGCGGGTCGAAGGCCGAGCGAGTCGATCTCGCTCGGACCTCGACCGCCGCTCTGTCAACGACGAAGCCCCGGCTCTCGCGTGAGGGTCGGGGCTTCGTGCTGCTCGGAGTCGCGATTCGTGCCGGCCGTCGCGGGCAACGCGTTCGTGCCGTGCACGCGTGGAGGGGAGGGGCGCGGAGCCCGAAACGAAGAAAGCCCCGGAGGTGCTCCTCGGGGCTTTCGTTCGACGTGCGGCGGATCGAGCGGCGGTGGTTCAGAGGAGCGCCTTGATCTCCTTCTCGATCTCCTTCTCCTCGCCGTCGTGGTAGCCGTTGTGCAGGTGCTTCACGATGCCGTCCTTGTCGATGACGAACGCGGACGGCATGCTCGGCGGCTTGTAGCACTCGGCGACCTTGTGGCCCTCGTCCCAGGCGACGGGGAACTTCGCGCCGTAGGTCTTCACGAAGTCCGCGATGCCGCTCTTCTCGTCGTCGACGGAGACGGCGACGATCTCGAGGCCGCTCGCCTTGTACTTGACGTAGAGCTCCTGGTACTTCGGGAAGGACTTCTTGCAGGGCTCACACCACGTGGCCCAGAAGTCGACGATCGTGACCTTGCCTTTCTCGAGGCTGATCTTCTCGCCGTCGATCGTCGTGAGCTTGAACGACGGGGCCGGCTTGCCGACCTCCACGGAGCCTTTGCAGCTGATCTCAGCGCCTCCGCCCCCCTTGTCGCCACCACCCTTCTCGCCCGAGGACTTCACGGAAGACGGATCCTTGGCCGGCGGATCTTCGCCGCAGGCTGCGAGCGCCAGAAGCGAAGTCGCGATCAAGGAAATGGGAGTTCGAATTCGCATGGGCCGCAGTCTACTTGGTCGTTCACGACTTGCGAAGGTCTCAGCAGCGCGCCGGGGTGCTCGGGGCGCGCTCGGCTTCGCGGTCGAGCTCCGTCCCGCACGCGGGTGATCGGGGCGGGCCGCCCCCGCCGCGCCCCGACCGGTCGCCCGGCGCTCGGGGCGCCGCCGGAACGGCTCAGCACCAGGACGAGCGGGCTCGTCGGAAAGTTCCCCTTTTTGACTCTTCTCGATCCCAAGCGATAAGCTCGTGTCTGCCGATGTCGCGCGGACGAGCACTCTCAGCGGTTGCCATCGTGCGTGACCCTGCCCGGAAGGTCGCGTGCAGCTTCGTGTAGTCGGATGCCACGGGGGCGAGACGCCGAAGCACCGCACGTGCGCCTTCGTCCTCGACGAACGGCTCGCGATCGATGCCGGCTCGCTGACGAGCGGCCTCGACCTGTCGCTCCAGTACAAGCTGGAGGCGGTCCTCGTCAGTCATTCGCATCTCGATCACATCCGCGACCTCGCCACGATCGCGGACAACCGAGCGCAGCACGGGTGTCCGCCGCTGCAGGTCGTCGGGACCAAGCCGACGCTCGACATCCTCCGTAAGCACTTCTTCAACGACCTGCTCTGGCCCGACTTCAGCGCCATCCCGTCGAAGAAGGAGCCGACGATCGTCTACCGGGCGCTCAAGCCGGAGGTGCGGACGGAGATCGCCGGCTTCGTCGTGCGGGCGATCGCGGTCACGCACACGATCGACACGTCGGCGTTCGTCATCGAGAAGAACGGCGCGGCGGTCGCGTACAGCGGCGATACGGGCCCGACCGACCGCCTCTGGCAGGTCCTCAACGAGCAGAAGGACCTGCGGGCGCTCCTCATGGAGGTCAGCTTCCCGAACGAGGCGCAGCGGGTCGCGACGTTGAGCGGCCACCACACGCCGCAGACCCTCATCAAGGACCTCCAGAAGTACGCCCGCCCGAAGGACCTGCCGACGCTCCTCTATCACATCAAGCCGGCCTTCCAGTCCGAGGTCGAGCGGCAGTGCGCCAAGCTCAAGGGCGTGAACCTCACCGTCCTCACGCTCGGCGAGCAGCTCCTTCTCTGACCTCCGAGCGGCCCTTCGGGGAAGGGGGAGCGGACGCGGAGGGGAGGTCGCGGCGGGCACGGTCCGGCCGTGTCCGTGCGCCCGAGCCGAGCCGCACGGCGCATCGACGTCGCTGGGCCCCGCTCTCCAGCACGGACTGTGCTATGTCCGCTCGTCTTGGGGAAATCAGCCCCTGTCGAGAGAACCGATGGACGTTTCCGATACCGCAGCATCCGCATCGACCACCGGGGACGAGCTCGTGCCCGGGCTGGAAGGCGACCCGGAGGGCAGCCGCATCGTCCGGGAAGAGATGCGCCTGCTCGAGGTCGTGCTGCGCGCGCTCGGGCCCGAGGGGCAGGCGCGGCCGGAGGGCGACGTGCGCGCCTCGTCCATCCCGCCGCCGGGCGCGCTCGCCGAGGCGCTCGCGGACGACGATCGCCGGCTCGTCGAGCTTCGCGACCTCGCGGCGACGGCCAAGGCCGAGGACCTTCCGGCCATCTTCGATCAGATGCACAACCTGGGCGCCCTCCGCGCGCACCGCGGGAAGGGCGTGAGCGGCACGCTCGATCGGAAGAGCCCGTACTTCGCCCACCTGCGGCTCGAGGAGACGGTGCGCACGCACGGCGGACGCGGGCCGGGCAAGGAGCGGCGCCGCGACGTGCTCGTCGGGTCGAAGCAGTACCTCGATGCGGGCGCGGGAATTCGCATCGTCGATTGGCGCAACGCCCCCGTGAGCCGCATCTTCTATCGCTACCGCGAGGGCGACAGCTACGAAGAGACGCTGGGCGATCAGCCCGTCGAGGGCGTCGTCGTGGCCCGGCGAACGGTCGCCATCGTCGACGGCGTGCTCCGGAAGGTGACCGCGCCGCAGGGCACGTTCGTCCGCGAAGCCGACGGCCGTTGGCGCCGCGCCGACACGCACACGGCGCGCCTGCGGCTGCCCTCGCGCGGCGACTCCGTCGCGGTGCCCGCCCCGACCTCGTCGGCGGACGGTCGCGTGAAGACGACGGCCGCCGATCGCCTCCTGCCGGCGATCGCCGCGATGCTCGACAAGGAGCAGTACGACCTCATCACGAAGCCGGGCACGGGCCTCGTGGCGATCCAGGGCAGCGCAGGCAGCGGAAAGACGACCGTGGGCCTGCACCGCGTGGCCTATCTGCACGCGAGCCAGCCCAGTCGCTTCCGGCCGAGCAAGATGCTCGTCATCGTCCCGAACGACGCGCTCGTCCACTACACGAGCCGGGTCCTCCCGAGCCTCGGCGTCGAGGGCGTGCCCGTCACGACGTTCCAGCGTTGGGCGGTGCGCGTCATCTTCGACCTGTTCCCGAAGCTCCCGACCGCGATCAGCGAGGAGACGCCTCCGCTCGTCTCGCGGCTCAAGTCGCACCCGGCGATGCTCGAGGCGATCGACACGCTCGTGGCCGAGGTGACGGAGCGCCTCGACGCTCGCGTCGCCGAGGCGATGTCCCGCTGGCCCGAGGGCGACCGCGTGGTCGCCGCGTGGAAGGCGACGAAGGGCGCGCCCGACAGGCGCGTCACGCAGCTCGCGTCCTGGGCCGCCGGCAAGCGCGAGCTCTCCGGCGTGGACTCCGCCGCCACGCTCCCCGAGGTGACGAAAGGCGCGGTCGAGTCGCTCGCCCAGGAGCTCCGCACCGAGTCGCGCAACGTTCTCGGCGCGTGGGACGAGATCCTCACGAGCCGGCCGCGCCTCGACAGGCACTTCCGCAAGCACTTCGGATCCGGCCAGCTCGATCAGGTGCACGAGTGGTGCGTCCGCCAAGCCCGCGTCCGCGCGGAAGGGGAGCGCGACGGCGAGTCGCCGACGCTCGATCTCGAGGATCGCGCGCTGCTCCTGCGCCTGTTCCAGACGCTCCGCGGTCCCTTGGTCGACATCGAGGGGCAGCCCATCACGGTCTCGCACCTGTTCGTCGACGAGGTGCAGGACGCGAGCCTCGTGGAGCTGAAGGTCCTCATCGACGTCGCCTCCGGCGCCAAGGACCTGGCCCCGGGCGCGAGCCCGCAGGATCTGTCCGTCACGCTCGCCGGCGACTTCGCCCAGCGCATGCAGGACGAGGACGACGTCCACGTCGCCTTCGACTGGGACGAGACGCTCAAGCAGCTCGGCGTGCCGGGCGGCGCGGGCATGATCGAGCCGCTGAAGGTGAGCTACCGCTCGACGGCGGAGATCACGTCGTTCGCGCGCGGCGTGCTCGGGCCGTTCGCGCACGACGCCGAGCCGATCGCGACGCGTCACGGCCCGCCCGTCGAGCTGTTCACGTTCGCCTCCGCCGGTGAAGCCGTGGCGTTCCTCTCCGACGCCCTGCGCGAGCTCGCCGCGAACGAGCCCGACGCCAACGTCGCGCTGCTGTCGCGGTTCCCGCAGCAGGCCGACGTCTACTACGAGGGGCTCGTCAAGGCGGAGGTGCCGAACGTCCGGCGCATCCGCAAGCAGGACTTCACCTGGGAGCGCGGCTTCGACGTCACCGACGTCCGGCAGACGAAGGGCCTCGAGTTCGACGAGGTCATCCTGCTCGAGACGACGCATTCCAGCTATCCCGACTCGCCGCAGGCGAGGCAGGCGCTCTACGTCGGCGCGACGCGCGCGGCGCACCAGCTCTGGTGCATCTCGAGCGAGACGCCGTCGAAGCTCGTTCGAGAGGGCCTCGCGAGCATGGAAGAGGCGGCGAAGCGCGAGGGCGCCTGAGTCGCGTATGCTTGGCCCGTGAGCACGGACGAGGCGCGTTCCAAGAAGAAGATCGCTGTGATCGGAGCGGGCGCGTGGGGGACCGCGCTCGCCACGCACGCGGCGAGGCTCGATCACGAGGTGAGCATCTGGGCCCGCGAGCCCGAGGTGGTCGCCGACATCAACGAGAAGCACGAAAATCGGCTGTTCCTCGAGGGCGTCGCGCTGCCGGCGTCGATTCGGGCGTCGAACGACCCCGCGGAGGTCCTCGCAGGCGCGGACGTCGTGATCCTGGTCCCGCCCTCGGCGTTCTTGCGTTCGGTCGCGACCGCGATCGCGCCGCACCTGCCCGAACAGGCGCGCGTGGTGATCGCGACGAAAGGGATCGAGAACGACACGCTCCTCTTGATGCTCGACGTCGTCGGGCAGGCGATCCCGCGGCTCGACCCGAGCACGCTCGCCGTGCTCTCCGGACCGAGCTTCGCGCGCGAGGTCGCCTCGGGATTGCCGACGGACGTGGTGGTCGCCTCGCGCGACGAGGCCGTCGCGGCGGAGATCCAAGCCGCGCTGCACTCGCCGATGTTCCGCGTCTACACGAGCCGCGACCCCGTCGGGGTCGAGGTCGGCGGCGCGCTCAAGAACGTCCTCGCGATCGCCGCGGGCGCGTGCGACGGCCTCGGTCTCGGCACGAACGCCCGCGCGGCCCTCGTCACGCGAGGCCTCTCGGAGATGGCCCGCCTCGGCGTCGCGCTCGGCGGCGATCCGCTGACGTTCATGGGGCTCTCCGGTGTCGGCGATCTCATCCTGACGACGACCGGCGCGCTCTCGAGGAACCGGGCGCTCGGTCTGAAGGTCGCCGAGGGCGTCGACCCGAAGGCGTACCTCGCGTCCCAGAGGACCGTGGCCGAGGGCTTCCTCACCGCGAAGGCGGCCTACGAGCTCGCGAAGAAGCACGGCGTCGAGCTGCCGATCACCGAGCAGGTCTATCACGTGCTCCACGAGGGTCGCCCGCTGCTCGAGGCGATGAAGCAGCTCGTGACGCGCTCGCACAAGGACGAGCTCTGGGGCATCCGTCCGAAGGCGTGACGCCCGCGCCCGACGTGCGCACGAAGGGCGCGCGCGAGGTGCGAGAGCCTTGCCTCTGCAACCGAGCCCGCGATATTCCGTTCCGACATGAAGAAGTGGAGCTTCGCCGCGATCGTGGCCGCGGCCGTGCTCTCGGGCTCGAGCGCTCGCGCCGACGAGAAGGGCACGACGCCCACTTCGCCCGCCGAGACGCCGGGTGCGTCGGCGCCGGCCGCCGGGGCTCCCCGGCAGGAGTCGCCGCCCGTGAGCGAGCAGGCGAAGCGGCACTTCGAGGCAGGCGTCGCGCTCCTGCAGGACCCGGAAGGGGAGAAGGTCGAAGAGGCCTACCGGCAGTTCAAGACCGCGTACGACCTGTCCGGCTCGCCGAAGATCCTCGGCAACATGGGCTTCTGCGCCATGCGCCTCGAGCGCGACGGCGAGGCCATCGACGCGTACTCGCGTTATCTGCGCGAGGTCTCGGACATCGATCCCGAGGAGCGAGAGCAGATCGTTCGCGACCTGCAGACGCTCACCGTCGGCGTCGTCCGCGTGAAGATCGAGGTCAACGTACCGGGCGCGATCGTGATCGACGAGCGCATCCCCGTCCGCGGAGACCGGGTGACGAACGCCTACGGGCCCGTCGACGGCTCGATCGAGATCGGGATCCGGCCGGGGCACCACGTGTTCACGGTGAAGCACCCCGGCTACGAGCCGGCCACGTGGGAGCTCGAGGCCTACGCGGGAACGAAGGAGCAGCACACGTTCGTGCTCAAGGAGCGCGGGGCCGCCGCGCCGGTCGCTCCGCGCCGTGAAGAGAAGCCGTCGATGGTCGGGCCCGTCGTCGTCCTCTCCGCGGGCGCCGCGATGCTCGTCGGCGGCGCCGTCACGGGGGCGATCGCGCTCAGCAAGACGAGCGACATCGCCGACCGGTGTCCGAACGACGTGTGTCCTCGTTCCTTCGACCTCGAGGGAGAGCGGTCGAGCGCCAGGACGTTCGTCACCGTGACCGACGTGCTCTTGCTCCTCGGCGGCGCCACGGTCGTCGGCGGCCTCTACTGGCTGTACCGGACGACGTCGGCGCCCGCCTCGACGCCGGCGAAGGTCCAGGCGCGCAACGACGGCCTCTTGGGGGACTGGAGGTTCGTGTTCTGATGGGTCGCCTCGCTCGTCGAGCCGTGTCCGTCGTCGGCCTGGGGACGCTGTCGACGTCCTGCTTCGTGGTGACGGACCTCGATCGCTTCGAGAAGGCCCCGGAGGCCCCGCCGAGCAACTTCTCGGACCTGCGGGTCACCGTCCGCGGGATGACCTCCCACGTGAACGAGCTGTTCGAGTACCGCGTCGTCGACGGCTCGAACGTCATCCAGTCGCGCGGCTTCATCTTCCCCCTCGGGGGGCCCGATGCGACCTTCTACGTGAAGGGCGCGGTGCCGAAGCAGAACGGGCCGTTCCGCCTCGATTTCTATTCCGACCACGACAACTCGGGCGGGTACTTCGAGCCGCGGCCGGACTCGAACCTCGACCACTCCTGGCGCCTGCCGCTCGACGATTCGATCCGCGACGAGAACGGCGTCTTCGTGGTCTCGTTCGACCACAACACGTCCTTCGCGTGGCTCGACTCCCCGGCTCCGCCGACCGAGTTCGGCAAGCCGTTCGTGATCCACCTCCGGAACATGGCGCCGTTCCAGGGCAAGCGGGTCGAGGTGCGCGTCGGCGACGCGAGCATCGAGCGCATCGTTGCCCTCTACCGAGTGCCCGTGCTGTCACGGCCCGAGATGGACCTCACGGTGCCGGGGATGATCGAGACGGGCGTGACCTACGACGTCGAGGTCTATACCGACGATGGCAATGGCGGGGCCGTCCAGGCCTTCCACTTCGAGCAGCTGGCGACCGACGCCGGGCTCGAGGCGACGTTCGACGGCACGCGGCCAGGCGCCCCCGTCACGAGCCCCGTCGTCCCCCGTTAGGGTGGTGCGTTCCGAGCTCGCCAAAGACTGCCGCTCCGGTCCGGGGCGCGCTACCTTCTGAGATCCGTTGGGCACCGCCGTTCAGCCGGGAACCATCATCGAGGGCAAGTACCGCGTCCTCCGCCGCATCGGCGAAGGCGGGATGGGGACCGTCTACGAAGGCGAGAACGTGCGCATCGAGCGACGGGTGGCGATCAAGGTGCTCCACGAGCACGTCGCGTCCTCGCAGGAGTTCGCGCAGCGGTTCGAGCGGGAAGCCCGCGCGTGCGCCCGCGTCGGGTCGCCGCACGTCTGCGACGTCCTCGACCTCGGCGACCTCGAGAACGGCGAGAAGTTCCTCGTCATGGAGTTCCTCGAAGGCGAGAGCCTCGAGGAGCGGCTGACGACGAAGGGGAGGCTCACCCCCTACGAGCTCGCCCCGATCGCCTTCGAGATCCTCGAAGGTCTCGGGGCCATGCACCAGGCCGGTGTCATCCACCGGGACCTCAAGCCCGCGAACGTCTTCTTGGCGCGGCGATCGGGCGGGCGCGCGGAGACCGTCAAGATCCTCGACTTCGGCGTCGCGAAGATCATCCCGCGCGCGGACGATCCGGGCGGGATGACGTCGACGGGCGTGATGATGGGCACGCCGCTCTACATGTCGCCCGAGCAGGCGCGCGGCGCCCGGGACGTCGACGGACGCACGGACCTCTACGCGGCGAGCGTCATCTTCTACCGCGCGCTGACCGGGGAGATGCCGCACATCGCGGCCAACCTCCACGAGCTGCTCTTCAAGATCGTCCTCGAGGAGCCGCGTCCGATCCGGGAGCTCTCGCCCGAGGTCGACGAGGTCTTCGCCTCGATCGTGATGAAGGGCCTCGCGCGCGATGCCGAGCAGAGATACGCGTCCGCCCGCGAGTACCAGGAGGCGATCGCCGAGTGGGGCCGCGCGCAGGGGAGAGCCAGCCTGCTCTTCACGGTGACGTTGCCGAGCGAGCCGCCGCCGCTGCGGAACATCAGCGGCGGCTACCCCGTCGCGGCGATCGCGCAGTCCGGCTCGATCACCGATCAGAAGGAGCCTCCCAAGAAGGATCCCGTCGATCGGACCGGCCCCCCCACGCCCGCGTTGGCGTTGGCCAAGACGCTGGCGAGCTCCGGGCGCTTGCCACCCGCGGGGCCCCCGACGCCGGCGGCGGTGAAGCAGAGCGGCGGGACACCGATCGTCTGGTCCGAGGACGCGTCCGAGATCGCGAAGAAGGCATTCGCCGAGCTCGAAGAGAAGAAGAAGGCGGAAGCGGCCGAAGGCGGGACGGAGGAGGCGCAGCCCGAGTCCACCGAGGAAGCCGCGTCGTCCGAGGCGCGCGCCGCGTCGCCGCCACCGGCCGGCGCTCGGCCGCAAGGAAGGATGGGTGCGGCGATCGGCGTCGGGGCGGTCGGTCTCGCCATCGTCGCCGCGATCGTGGGCGGACGGCTCGCGGGTCAGCCGGCGAGCGCCGGCGCTGACGGACCTGCGAGCGCGGTGCCGGCGGCGGCCTCCGAGGCGGAGCTCCCATCGGAGACGGCGCCGGCGGCGACCACGAGCCCTCCGCCGACCACGGCCGTCGACGAGCCTGCTGCCGCGAGCACGCCGGCCGCCAGCGCGAGCGGCGCGCCTCCGGTCACCGAGCCTTCGGCGCAGCCTGCGGCGAGCGCGAGCGCGAGCGCGAAGGCGCCGCCGCGTCCGACGCCTCCGGTGGGCGTCGCCGCGGCGCAACCCGCGCCGCGCACGAGCGCGAAGCCGGCGGCGTCCGCGTCGGCGGCGGCTTCGACCACGCCGGCCGCCTCGACGCCGCCGGTCACGAGCCCGGCGCCCACGACGACGTCCGGCCGGAAGTTCCGGACGCGTCTCGACTGATCAGCCCGTCGTCGCCGTCGCCAGGGCCTCCGCCCTCGCGGCGAGCACGTGCGCGATGATCTCGTCCACGCCCTCGCCGGTGTTGCAGCGCGCGAAGACGACGGGTCCTCCCTGGCGCATGCGCTCGGCGTCGCGCGCCATGACCTCGAGGCTCGCGCCGACGTGCGGGGCGAGGTCGATCTTGTTCACGACGAGCAGATCGCTCTGCGTCACCCCGGGACCGCCCTTGCGCGGCACCTTGTCTCCGCCCGCCACGTCGATCACGTAGATGGTGTAGTCGACGAGCTCGCGGCTGAACTGCGCCGCGAGGTTGTCGCCGCCGCTCTCGACCAAGAGCAGCTCGGGCGAGCACGTCCGCATCAGATCGTCGAGCGCGTCGAGGTTCGGCGTGATGTCCTCGCGGATCGCCGCGTGAGGGCAGCCGCCCGTCTCGACCGCGCGGATCTGCGGGGGCGGGAGCGCCTCGTTGCGATGGAGGAACTCGGCGTCCTCGCGCGTGAAGATGTCGTTCGTGACGACGCCGAGCCGCATCCGGTCGCGCAGCTTCCTGCAGAGCGAGAGCACGAGCGCCGTCTTGCCGCTGCCCACCGGCCCTCCGATGCCCACCGTGAAGGCGCGGGACGCGTACGACCGCGGCCGCCGAGGCGGCCGCGCGCGAAAGAGCCCGGGCCCACTCCAGCGCTCGTGCGTGTGGCCATGCTCGTGCTCGTGCTCGTGCTCGTGCTCGTGCCAATCGTGGCTCATGACTGAAAAATCCTCCCGTCGAGGCGGTCGTGGAGCGCGGCGAACATCTCGATGAGCGGCGCGGTCTGCGCGGCGTCGTCGATCGCGATCTGGCAGGCGCGGCCGACGATCTCTTCGAACACCGGCGCCCGCTCGGCGTGCAGCCGCTGGGCCTCGAGCGTGCCGAGCAGGCCGAGCCGCACCGCCGCCGAGAGGATCCCGCGCGCGCTGCCGTGGACGAACGCGGCGAGCGTCTCGTGCTCCGGCACCCCGAGCACGCCGAAGATCGCCCCGAAGACCGGCGCGTGGTGGGCCGGCCCTCGGCGGGCGTGCTCGGCGATCGGCAGGGCGGCGTCCCATACGCGCGCGACGGCGCTCGCGAGCGCGCGACCTTGGGCTCGGCTCGCCTGGTTCGGGACGGCGAACGGCAGGGTCGCGTCGTAGGCCGCGTCGATCGAGGCGAGGTCCGCCGGCGCGGCCCACGCACGGCGGAGGAAGGGGAGGGCGGCGCGGCCGATCTGACGGAGGCTCTGGTCGAGGAAGCCCGCCACGGCGTCGCCGTCGGTCGGCAGGCCGCCGAGCACGGCCGCCGCCTCGAGCCCCGACGAGTGGGCGAACCCGCCGCTCGGAAAGGTACCGTCCGCGAGTTGCAGGAGGAGCCAGGTCGACATCAGAAGAGCGCGTACATCCGAGCGAGCGCCACGCGCGTCGCCGGCTCGGCGCGCAACCGAACGCCGTCGGCGAAGACCTCGTACGTCTCCGGGTCGACCCGCATCGCCGGGACGAGATCGTTCAGCTTCATGTCCTTCTTGCCGATGCCGCGGCAGCGCCGCACCGCGGCGAGCCGCTTCGACAGGCCGAGCGCGGCGAGCCTCCCTTCGGCGAGGGCGCGCTGCGAGACGAACGCGATGCTCGTGGCGCCGGTCGCGCGGCCGAAGGCGCCGAACATCGGCCGCATGTACGACGGCTGCGGCGTCGGGATGGAAGCGTTCGGGTCGCCCATCTCGGCCCACGCGACGAACCCGCCCTTGATGACGATCTCGGGTCGGATCCCGAAGAACGCCGGCCGCCAGAGGACGAGGTCGGCCCACTTGCCGACCTCGACCGAGCCGATCTCGTGCGCCATCCCGTGCGCGATGGCGGGGTTGATCGTGTACTTGGCGACGTAACGGCGGACGCGGAGGTTGTCGTTGTCGCCGCGTTCTTCGGGCAGGCGCCCGCGTTCCTCTTTCATCTTCGCGGCCGTCTGCCAGGTCCGGCAGATCACCTCGCCGACGCGGCCCATGGCCTGGCTGTCGCTCGAGACGATGCTGAGCGCGCCGAGGTCGTGGAGCACGTCCTCGGCCGCGATGGTCTCGCCGCGGATGCGGCTCTCCGCGAACGCCACGTCCTCCGGGATCTTCCGGTCGAGGTGGTGGCAGACCATGAGCATGTCGAGGTGCTCGTCGAGCGTGTTCTTCGTGAACGGCCGCGTCGGGTTCGTCGAGCTCGGAAGGACGTTGGGCTCGCCGCACACCCGCAGGATGTCGGGGGCGTGCCCGCCGCCCGCGCCCTCGGTGTGGTACGTGTGGATCGTCCGCCCCTTGAACGCCGCGATCGAGTCGTCGACGTAGCCCGACTCGTTGAGCGTGTCCGTGTGGATCGTGACCTGGACGTCTTCCTCCTCGGCGACCGACAGGCACGTGTCGATCGCGCTCGGCGTCGTGCCCCAGTCCTCGTGCAGCTTGAGGCCGACGGCGCCGGCGCGGATCTGATCGACGAGCCCCTCGACGCGCGACGAGTTGCCCTTGCCGGTGAGCCCGATGTTGACCGGCAAGGCGTCGGTCGCCTGCAGCATCAGCTCGACGTGACGCGCGCCCGGCGTGCAGGTCGTGGCCTTCGTGCCCGTCGCCGGGCCCGTGCCGCCGCCGACGAGGGTCGTGAGCCCGCTCGCGAGCGCCTCGCACGCCTGCTGCGGGCAGATGAAGTGGACGTGCGAGTCGATGCCGCCCGCGGTGAGGACGAGGCCCTCGCCCGCGATCGCTTCGGTCGTCACCCCGACGATCATCCCGGGCGTGACGCCGCTCATGATCTCGGGGTTGCCGGCCTTGCCGATGCCGACGATGCGGCCGGCCTTGATGCCGATGTCGGCCTTGTAGATGCCGGTCCAGTCGACGACGAGCGCGTTCGTGATCACGACGTCGAGCGCGCGCGCGTCGACGGCGCCGGCCATCTGGCCCATGCGGTCGCGCAGGACCTTGCCGCCGCCGAACTTGCACTCGTCGCCGTAGGAGGCGAAGTCGCGCTCCACCTCGATGACGAGGCCGGTGTCTCCGAGCTCGACGCGGTCGCCCGTCGTGGGCCCGTACATCGCCGCGTAGGCGCGTCGATCGATCGTCGTCATCGCTCCTCTCCTCGCGCCTCGCCCGAGGCGCGCTCGTACCGCTCGGCGATGGCGCGCGGCGTCGGCCCGGCGCCGATCTCGCTTCTTCCGTTCTCGACGAGCGTCACGGTGCGCGTCTCTCCAGGCTCGAACCGCACGGCGGTGCCCGCGGGGATGTCGAGGTGCTTGCCCTCCGCGAGCGATCGGTCGAACTCGAGCGCGGAGTTGACGAGCGCGAACGGGTAGTGGCTGCCGACCTGGATCGGCCGGTCGCCGCGGCTCGTGACCTGGATCGTCACGCGGGCCCGGCCGGGGTGGAGCTCGATCTCGCCCGGCGCCACGTGCACCTCGCCCGCGCGCTCGCCGCGGCGGTCGACGCCGCGATCGTCCGCGAAGACGGACAGGTCCGGCACGGGGAGGAAGCTGCCGTAGAGGGCGAGCGAGAGATCGCCGTCTTCGAGGCAGATCGGGTCGTGCACAGTCACGAGCTTCGTCCCGTCCGGGAACGTCCCTTCCACCTGCACCTCGTGGACGAGGCGAGAGACGCCGGGCAACACCTGGCGCTTGCCGAGGATCCGCCGGCCGACGTCCATCAGCTCGGCGACGTCCCGGTCCCCGTCGCGGATCAGCTCGAGGAGCTGCGTCGCGATGAGCGCGACGGCCTCGGGGTAGTTCAGGCGCAGCCCGCGCGCGAGGCGCTTCTGCGCGAGGTAGCCGGCGCCGTGCAAGAGGAGCTTGTCGATGTCGCGAGGGGACAGGTGCATGGCTCAGTACCGACAGTCGAAGGGATCCACGGCATCGATGTCGGGAAGGTTTCGTAGCCTGGATCGAACGACGTCGAGCGCCATGACGTGGCTCGCGGCAGCGACACGCACGATCCCGCCGGGGACGGACGCCTGCGGCGAGCGGTCGAGGGAAGGGATCCCGCTCGCCGCGACGACCAGCTCGCGGCTCGGCGGCGCGATCGGATCGCGACGGATCGCCTCGACGACGGGCGCGACGCCGCGGCCGATCGCGAGCATCGTGGCGAACGCGTCGAAGGATCCCGTGCGGTCGGCGATCGGTCCGTCGGCGACGTCGAGCCTCAGCGCGTCCGTCACGACGACGCGTCCGTCGAGCGTGACGCGCGTCCGGAGATCGAGCGCCTGCATCGCCCAGCGCTCGCCGAACGCCGCGCGCCCCGACGTGTACCCGTCGAAGAGGACGCAGGCGCCGTCCGCGCCGAGCTCGACGTCCACGCGCTGCGTGTAACGGGCCCCGGCGAACGCCGCGACGGGATCCGGCAAGAGGAGGAGGGTGCCGTCGACCCGCGCGCGAAGACATTGCGACGAGCTCCCCCGGAAGACCTTCGTCGACGCCTGCGTGAACACGAGCAGCGTCGCGCCGCGCTCGACCTCCACGTCGACCTCGATCCGGTCGCCGTCGACGAGCCCGCCGCCGAACGTGACGAGACACACGGCCGCGCTCGACGTGCCCGCGAACGTCGGCTGCACGAAGCGGAGCGGGCTGTCCGCGCGCGCCGTCGCGAGCACCGTCCGCCCGCCGACGGCGCGGGCGACGAGCGTGCCCCGTCCGCTCCGCGAGCGCGCCTGCGCGGCCGAACGGTCGCCGCCGCGCGCTCCGCCCTCGTCCAGCATGCACGGGCAACGTCCTCGATGCGGGCCGACACGTCAACCTGAAGCGGGCCCTCCCGACCCGTCGCCAGGCGCGTACCGTGCCCATCATCTGTCGCCGTCGGCGAGGAGGCCGATTGCGGCCAGAAAGCGTCATTTCCACCGCGGTCACGCGCGACTAGGGTGGCCCCCGTGAACTCGGCCACGCTCCGCCCTCGTCTGGTCCATCTCGCTCCCGTCCTCGCGCTCGCTGCGGCGTGCTCGCCCGGCGCGACGCCCGGTCCGACCACGCCGCAGTCGACGTGCAGCGCGTCCGACGTCGGGCAGGGGAGCGGGGCTTCCGCGAGCGCGCCGGAGTCGAAATCGTCGTCCGCGGAGGAGCGCGCCCCCGGCTACGACAAGCCCCCGCCGGAGATCCTCGAGGTGATGCGCGCGCCGTCGCCGCCCTCGCCGTACGTGAGCCCGACCGGGGAGAGGATCCTGCTCGTCTCGACGGTCGAGTACCCGCCGATCGCGCGCGTCGCCGAGCCGTTCCTCCGCCTCGCGGGGGTGCGCGTCGAGCCGCGGAACCGCAGCAAGCACGACACCTCGGGCGGGTACGGCATCCGCCCGTGCGTGCGCGAGATGACGCTCGTCGCCGTCGCCACGAAGGAGCCGAAGAAGATCGCGCTCCCGGCTGGCGCGTGTCCGAGCGCGCCGCGCTGGTCGGCCGACGGAAAGCGCTTCTTCTTCCAGAACGCGGCCGCCGAGTCCGTCGAGCTCTGGGTCGGCGACGGCGCGACGGGCGACGTGCGACCCATCCCGGGCGTCCGGCTGAACCCGATGCTCGACGACACCGTCGACTGGCTCGCCGATCAGAAGTCGCTGATCGTGAAGCTCGTACCGGACAATCAGGGCCCGCCGCCGCCCGCGCCTGCCGTGCCGGTCGCGCCGAGCATCCAGGAGGCGACCGGCGAGAAGGGGCAGAGCAGCACGTACGAGACGCGCGACACGCTCAAGAACGAGCACGACGAGGCGCTGTTCGACTACTACGGGACCTCGCAGCTCGCGGTCGTCGACGTCACCAGCGGCGAGGTGAAGCGCGTCGGCAAGCCGGCGATCTACACGACCGTCGACCCCGCACCGGACGGCGTCCACGTCCTCGTCGCGTCCGTCAAGCGCCCGTACTCGTACGTCACGACGTACGACCGGTTCCCGCACGACGTGGCCGTGCTCGACCTCTCGACCAACGAGGCGCGCACGATCGCCTCGCTGCCGCTCGCCGATCGCGTCCCGATCCGCGGCGTGCGGAAGGGCCCGCGCGCCTTCTCCTGGCGCCCCACCGATCCGGCGACGCTCGTCTGGGCCGAGGCGCTCGACGGCGGCGATTGGAAGGCCAAGGTCCCGGCGCGCGACAAGATCATGATGCTGAAGGCGCCGTTCACCGGCGCGCCCGTCGAGGTCTTGCGGACGGAGCAGCGCTACGCCGGCTTCCAGTGGACGGCGACGCCGAGCCTCGCGTTCCTCCACGAGCACGACGCGAACCGGAAGTGGCGGCGCACGTTCATCGTCGACGTCGACACGCCGAAGTCGAAGCCCGTCGTCCTCTGGGACATGTCGACGGACGAGAAGTACAAGAACCCCGGCAGCCTCGTCATGCGGCGGCTGCCGAACGGGACGCGCGTCGTGCGCCAGGACGGCGACCACGTCTACCTGGCGGGGCAGGGGGCCTCTCCGTCCGGCGACCGCCCCTTCCTCGATCGGCTGAACCTGAAGACGAAGAAGACGGAGCGCCTCTTCCGTAGCGACACGACCTCCTACGAGCAGTTCCTCGCGTTCGCCTCCGACAAGCCGAACGAGAGCACGATCCTCACGTGGCACCAGTCCGTGTCCGATCCGCCGAACGCGTTCGTGCGGACGATCGGCGCGCCCGTAGCGAACGCGCCGGACGGCGAGCCCGCGTACGCGTCGACGCGGACGCCCGTCACGCAGCTGCCGGACCCCACGCCGGCCGTCCGCGCCATCAAGAAGCGCCTCGTCAGATACAAGCGCAAGGACGGCCTCGACCTCTCGTTCACGCTGTACACGCCGCCCGGCTACCAGGAGGGCACGCGCGTCCCGGCGATCCTCAACGCGTATCCGCTCGACTACGCCGACGCGAAGGCCGCCGGGCAGGTCACGGGATCGGAGCAGACGTTCACGCGCCTCAAGCAGTACCAGCTCTTGCTGCTCGCGGGCTACGCCATCATCGACAAGGCGTCGTTCCCGATCATCGGCGACCCGAAGAAGGCGTACGACACGTACCTCGAGCAGCTCGTCGCCGACGCGAAGGCGGCGGTCGACAAGGCCGTCGAGCTCGGCGTCGTCGATCCGGACCGCATCGGCGTCACGGGCCACAGCCACGGCGCGCTCATGACCGTGAACCTGCTCGCGCACTCGGACCTGTTCCGCGCGGGCGTCGCGACGAGCGGCTCGTACAACAAGACGCTCACGCCGTTCGGCTTCCAGAACGAGCGCCGCTCCGTCTGGGAGGCGCAGAGCGTCTACCTGAAGGCTTCGCCGTTCTTCTACGCCGACAAGATCAAGTACCCCGTCCTCATCGTGCACGGAGAGGACGACGCGAACCCCGGCACGACGCCGCTCCAAGCCGTGAAGCTGTTCGAGGCCATCCGCGGAAACGGCGGCGTCACGCGCCTCGTCATGCTCCCGCACGAGCCGCACTGGTACACGGCGGCCGAGTCCAACGAGCACCTCGTGGCCGAGATGCTCCGGTGGTTCGACAAGTACGTGAAGAACGCGCCGCCGCGTCAGCAACAGCGAGGCGGCGCGCCCACGGCCGCCGCGCGCTGAAGGGCGTCAGGCGACGATCGCGCCGAGCGCGTCGGTGTAGACGTCGTCGACGGCGAGCTCGACGGCGAGCGTCTCGAGCGTGAGGCGCTCGCCAGGGCCGTATTCGTCGAGGTGCCACCGGCGGCCGTCGCGCCGGAGCACGTCGATCCGGCGCTCGGTCTGCGAGACGAGGACGTATTCGCCGAGCGAGGGAAGGCGCCGGTATGCCGCGAACTCGTCTCCGCGGTCGGCCCCTCGACGATCACGATCGGATTGACCACGGCCTGCTCGTCCTCGGGGTCCCGCTCGATCCGTCCGCAGACGACGTGCAGGTCCGGATAGGTCGTCCGCTCCGCCGCCCGGATGCAGACGCGCACGCCGGACGGCATCACGACGCACGGCCGGCCCTCGAGCGCACGGCCGAGCAGCGCGCTCAGGCGGCTGATGAGCCTCCCGTGCTCTCGATGCTGCCGCCGGCCATGGCGACGATGACGCCGGCGACGTACTCGTGCTCGACGTCGGAAGACGCCTCTAGCGCGAGGTACTCCGCGTAGCTCGCTCGTTTGCGCGCCGGCTCCAAGCGGAGGCTAGCACGGCACGTCGGCCGGGACCGTCACAGGAGCTGCCGGATCGTGGGCTCGTCCGCGTGGCTCTTCACGGCCTTCGCCCAGACTTCGAAGCGGACCAGATTCTCGCGGCCGGGGCGCTCCACACGCATCACGGCCCAGTACCCGGTCCAGTCGCGGTCGTCGTTGTCGGCGTTGCAGCCGCAGCGATCGTCGCGGAGCGTGACGCCGCTCGCGCCCGCCGGGACGGCCGCGACGTCGACGAGCCAGCCGTAGCCGGGGATCTCGCAGTGCGGGCCGATGTCGCCGCCGCAGCGCTCGTGCGCGCTCGGGTCGAGCTGGAACCATCCGACGTTTCGCGGCGGCTTGTGCGAGTAGATGAGCACGTACGTCGCGCCGGCCTCCTCGTCGTCGACGGTGACGGTGACGTCGTTGCGCTGCTGGCGTTCGTTCTCGACCTCGAAGAGCGCATACCCGTCCGCGTTCATCGTCCCGTGGATCGCGACGTGCTCCTCGCGCTCCGCGCATCCGGCCGTCACGACCGGGAGGGCGGCGAGGGCGAGAGCGGCGAGACGGGAAGCGAGCGTGAAGCGACGACCGGACATCCTGGGCGCGCCTCAGCAAAAGGCGGGCCGACGCTCGGGCTTGCGTGTTTCCCAGGCACTTCGCAGGCGTGCAAACCGAGCTCGACCGTGGGCTGCCGACGAACGGTAATGATGCAGACGAGAACGCCCGTTCTCGTCGGTCGATACGGGAGCCGCGGCGTCGGCCGGGCCTGCCGCGCCGGCCGCGGTCGGTCGGTCAGTGGTGTCCCCAACGGGACGGTAGCTCCTGGCTCGACGGCGGCGGCGGGATGGCCGCGACGAGCTCCGGCTTCGTCCTCGCCACGTCCTCGAAGTCCGTCGCGATGAGCTCGTCGATCGCCTCGACGACGCCGCGGCCGTCGGGCTCGGCCGTCACGACGTCGGCTGCTTCCTTGAGGGCGTCCACCGCGTTCGCGACGGCCACGCCGATCCCGCAGGCCGCGAGCAGCGAGTGGTCGTTCTCGGCGTCGCCGATGCCGACGACCTCGCGGGGGTCGAGGCCGAGCTCGTCGAGCGCGGCGCGGAGCCCGGAGGCCTTGTTCACGCCCGACGGCAGGATCATGACCGCGCCCTTGTTGAAGATGACCTCGAGCTCGAGGCCGAGGTCGTGGATGGTGTCCACCACGGTCCGCTGGTGGGGCTCCCGCGTCGCCACGATGATGCGTCCCGTGGCGATGGGAGCGACCCCGCGCTCCTGGAGCGTCCGCACGAGCTCGGGCGGCGGCGGCGACGCGAGCGGGCGCTCCGTCGGCGGAGCCGGGCAGGGCCTGTAGAGCAGAGCCCCGTTCTCGGCGACGACCGCGTCGAAGACGTCCACCTCCGGGAAGACGCCCATCAGCTCCTCGAGCTCGCGTCCCGTGACGAGCAACAGCCGGCGACCGGACCGCTTGGCGCGCCGCAGCGCCTCGAGCGTCTCCGGCGCGACGCGGCCGTCCTCCGCGAGCGTCCCGTCGTAGTCGACCGCGATCGCCCTGAAGCGCAAGCCGTCGTCCTCCGGCGACGACCGAAGCCGCCGCGGCGCTGCGACTGATCCGTGCGTCGGCATCTCACGGCGCGAGGCTGCAACGGCCGTTCCCCGGCCCCCGGGCACCCCACCAACAGTTGACATAATGCATCTTATGCGAAATTCGAACGGGGCCGGTTCAGGCGCGGATCCGCCCGGTTTTTCCGTGCGATCGATGCGGTTCCGAGGCCATCATCGTCCGCCCCATGCGCGTGCTCCTGGTCTCGGCCAACCGCGAGCAGCTCCCGTCCCCCGTCGTCCCGCTCGGCGTGCTCTACGTCGCGGCCGCGGTCCGGGACGCGCACGAGGTCCGGGTCGTCGATCTCTGCTTCGAGGACGATCCCATCGCGGCCGTCCGCGAGGCCGTCGCGGGCTTCCGGCCGGACGTCGTCGGGCTCGGCCTCCGGAACCTCCACGACAACACGTACGGGAGCAGCGAGCCGCTGCTCGCTTATTACGCGGACGTCGCAGCGGCCATCCGCGGCGCCGCGCCCGAGGCTCCGCTCGTCCTCGGCGGCGCCGCCATCACGCTCCGGCCGCAGGACATGCTCGAGCGCCTCCGGGCGGCCCACGCCGTCGTCGGCGAAGGAGAACGCGCGTTCCGCGGGCTGCTCGACGGGCTGGCGCGCGGCGATCGACCCGAGCGCGTGATCCGCGCGGCCGCCGTCCGGCGCGACGACCTGGTCGACGCCGAGGTGCTCGTTCGGTCCGCGCGGCCGCCGGCGCCCCGCGAGTCGCTCGACGACCTGCCGGAGCCCGCGCGCGACCTCGTCGACCCCCGGTACTTCGAGGTCGAGGGCACGGACAACGTCCAGACCAAGCGCGGATGCGCGTTCCAGTGCACGTACTGCGGCTACCCGGACCTCGAGGGCCGCAAGGTCCGCGTACGGAGCCCCGAGGCCGTCGCGGACGAGATGGCCGCCCGCGCCAAGGTGCCCGGCGTGACGCACGCGTTCATCGTGGACAGCGTCTTCAACGTCCCGCGGTCGCACGCGCTCGCGGTCTGTGACGCGCTCGTCGCCCGCGGCGCGCCCCTGCCGTGGGTCTGCTACGTGTCTCCGGCGTCGCTCGACGAGGAGGTCGTCGCCGCGATGGCGCGCGCGGGCTGCGTCGGCGCCGAGATCGGGACCGACTCGGGCTCGCCGCGCGTCCTCGAGCGGCTCAGAAAGCCGTTCACGCTGGACCAGGTGCGCCGCGTCCGCGAGGCGTTCCGCAGGCACGGCATCGCGGACTGCCACACGTTCGTGCTGGGCGCCGAGGACGAGACCGTCGAAGAGGCCCGCGCGACCCTCGCGTTCGTCGAGGAGCTCGATCCCGACGTCGCCGTCTTCGTCGTCTTCATGGAGGACCGCGAGGAGCACACGATCGGGCGCGCCCGCCATCGCCAGGCGCTCCTCGATCTGCTCGCGCGCGAGGCGCCTCGAAGGCCTGGATGGGTCGTTCCGGAGCTGTCGATCCGCTTCGGACCGAAGGTCACGCGCCTCGTGCGTCGCGAGCGGATCCGCGGGCCGGCGTGGGTCCATCTCGCGAAGAGCCGCCGGGCTCGGGCCGCGATCGCGCCGTAGCCCTGAACGGATTCTCGTGGTAAACGACCCCTCGTTTCGATGGCTTCCCCCGAGCTCAAACGCGAGCTGAAGGAGCTCCTCGTTTCCGAGCTCAACCTCGCAGGCCGTGACCCGGCGACGATCGAGGACGACGCGCCCCTCTTCGGCGGCGGGTTGAACCTCGACTCGCTCGACGCGCTCCAGATCGCGATGTTCGTCGAGGAGCGGTACGGCGTGCGCGTGCCCGACACGCCAGAGGCGCGCCCGATCTTCGCGTCCGTGTCGGCGCTCGCCGACTTCGTCGAGAGCCAGCGCGCGAGCCGCGTCGCGGAGTAGCTCCTCCGGTCAGTTTCGCGCGACGTTCTTCGCGTCGAGCGGAATCGGCGGCGTGACGCCGATCCCGAGCAGCGTGCCGGCGTTGGACATCACGTACGCGCGCGTCCCGAACGCGGCGGGCGTCTGCGAGAAGCCGGTCCCGAGGTCGATCCCGTCGATGACCTTCCCGTTCCGCGGCGAGATCAAGAACAGGCCGTAGCGCGTCGTGCCGACGAGGAGCGCGCCGGCCATCGGGGTCGGCTTCGTGATGCCGCCCTCGGGCACCTTGTTCCGCCAGAGGATGCGCCCGGTGAACGGATCGAGGCCCATCAGGCCGCTCGACGCGCTCGAGGCGACGAGGATGCCCTTCTCGGGCACCATCGGGCCGCCCTTCTCGGGACCGTTCGGGTTCGGCAGATGGGCCGGCTCCTTGTAGAGCAAGAGATCGGTCACGCCGCTCGCCCTGTCGTTCGACCAGATGCGGGAGCCCGACGCCGCGTCGAGCGCGTAGACGCCGCCGGCGTAGCTCGCGACGTAGACGACCCGCGCGTTCGGGTGCTCGTCGATCACCGGCGTCGTGTCGACGTCGAGATAGCGCGGGGCCTCTCCGCCGCCCATCTGCTCGGCCTCGGCCGAGAGGTCCACCGGCGTCCACTTCTCCGAGCCGTCGCGCACGTCGTACGCCGTGACGGTCCCGTCCGAGTACGCCATGTAGACGAGCCCGGTGCTCGGGTCGATCGCGGGCCCCGCGTGGCCGCTGATCTCCATCCCGAGCGCGGGCGTCCGGCGCACCTGCCACTTCGGCCTGCCCGTCCGGCGATCGGCCGCGAACAGGTAGTCGGACGCGTTCGCGAAGACGATCGTCTCCCCGTGGATCACGGGCTTGCGCGCGACCTCGGCGCCGGTGTCGAAGCGGAAGACGAGCTCCCCGGTCCGCGCCCGCACGCAGTAGAGCGCGCCGTCGTTCGATCCGAAGTAGACGTAATCCAGATCGGGATCGTAGAGCGGCTCGCTCTGCACGACGCCCGCCGTCTCGAACCGCCAGATCGTGCTGCCGTCGGTCGCGCGCAGCGCGTAGAGGCCGTGGTCGGAGCTGCCGACGAAGACGCGGTTGTTCTCCGGATCGATCTCCGGTTTCCCGCGCTCCCAGTCCTCGCCGATGACGCGCCCCTCGACCGTGAGCTTGCGATGCACGAACACGTGCATCGTCCAGGCGGGACGGTTGTACCAGGACGGGACCTCGGGGTTGACGCGATCCCCGGCGAACAGATCGCCGAGCCCGCAGCCCGACAGGCTCGCCCCGCAGAGGAGCGAGAGGACGGCGCCGGCGAGCGTCGACCGCGTCCTGGTCAATGCTGGTCCTCGCCTTTCTGCTGCTGCTTCGCGAGGTCCTCCATCAGCTTCTTGAGCTGCGCGGGCGAGACGTTCATCCCGCCGCCGGGAAGCAGCTGGGACTTCGGATGATTCTCGGGATCGAGCGCGTGGAGGCGATCCATCGCGACCTCTCGGAGGTACGGGAACGGCGTCGGCGTCGGCATGCCCGGCGAGACCGCCGACTCGGGCTTGGTGAGACGCTCCTTGAGGCTGACGAGGATCTCCTTGGCCTTCTCCTTGTCGCCCTTGTTCTCGAGGACGCGGGCCTGATGGTACATCGCCATCTCCTTCAGGCCCTTCACGGCGTCCGTCTCGTTCTCCATCTCCTTGAACGCGGCGAGCGCCGCGTCGAGGTGCTCGTCCTTCGCGTCGGGCGCGGCCTGGGCCTTGAGCTCGTGGGCGAAGCCGATGCCCTCGAGCGCCCTGCCCTTCACCTCCACGTCGGCGGCCGCGAGCGGAGACGCCTTCACCTCCTCGAACGCCGTCAGCGCGGCGTCGGCCTCGCGGCTGTCGAGCAAGAGCGAGCCCTCGGCCAGGCGCGCGAGGATCGCGGCGCCGGTGCCGGCGAACTTCGACTGGACCTCGCGGTACTGCTTCAGCGCGGCCTCCCGGCGCGCGTCGAACGTCTTGTAGTACTTCTCGCCGGTGTCCTCGTCCTCGTCCTTCGGAGGCTCGCCGATCCGAGCGGTCTGCGCCGCCACGGCCTTGGACAGCATGGCGGAGGCCTCCGTCTCCCGCTTGTTCTGCCAGTAGAGGTACCCGGCGAGCGAGATCAGCGCGACGAACACGAGCCCGCCCACGAGCTGGACGGCCTTCTGGTTCTGCCGCGCCCACTCGCTCAGCTTCGCCGTGCGCTCGATGAGCGGATCCGCGTCCGCCGCGACGGCGACCGGGCGCCTCGGCTCGGCGCGCTTGCCGATGTTCTGGAGCTTCTTGGAAGCGGCGGCTTCGAGGCCCGACTTCTTGCCCTTCTTCTTGCCCGCCCTCGCCGCCGCACGGCGTTCGGCGAGCTTGCGCTCCTCCTCCGCGGCGATGGCCTCGAGCTTGTCGTCGGTCCCGAGCGCAGCGACGCGGCGCGCGATCTCGGCGGGGGTGGCGGCGTCGAGCTTGACCCCCTCGTCTTCGCTCTCGCTCTCCCCGGCGGCGGACGTGCCTTCACCCGAAGGCGGGTCCTTCTCGTCGAGCTCGCCTTCCGGACGCTCCTCACCCGAGTCTTCGCTGCGTTTCTCGTCGCTCACGGCGCGGGACAATAGCCTCAGCGTCGAGGCCACGTCAAAGCCCGCCGTCGAGGTCTTTTTCCCCCGATTCGGCCTCGCTTTCGGGGGGTGGCTCCCATGCCTCGGGCGGCGGCGGCGGGATCTCCGCCGCACGTGGGACGAGCCACACCGCGAGCACCGGGCTCGTGCTCTCGAGCCGCAGGCGGACGAGGCCGGCATCGAGCTCACCCGCCTCGACGACCCAGACGTTTCCGGCCGAGGCCGTGACCTCCGGCAGGGCGGTCTTCCCGACCGTCACCGCGAGCGCTCCGCCGTCGGCCCCGAGCGCGAGCACCCGCGCGGGCCCCGATCTCCCGAGCCGCACCGTCGCCGTCACCGTGCGGCGTGGCGGGCCGGTGTCCGCCGGAGCGCCAGCCGACGGCGGGTCGGGACGCCGCGGCTCCGGCCACTCGAAGCCGCCGCGGTCCGGCGTGAGCAGCTTCGCCTCGCGCGCGACGGCGATCGCCTCGAGCATCGGCTCGGGCGTCCCGGCGAAGCGCGCGAGCGGCTCGTAGAGCTCCTGCCTCGCGCCGAGGCCGAGGAGCGTGCGGGCCTCGAGCGGCCGCAGGTGGAGGTAGCGCTCGACGGAGAACACGCGAAGGAGCGGCGCCTTCGCGCGCGGGTCACCGATCTTCGCGAGCGCCTCGACCACGAACGGGCGCAGGCGTACGTCTTCGAGCGAGCGGACGAGGTCGGGGACGGCCTGCTTCGACCGCAGGCTCGCGAACGCCGCGAGCAGCTCGCGCGCCTCGTCGAGCTCTCCGGGCGATCGCGTGCCCGGACCGAAGGCCTCCCGCCATCGCGCGACGAGCACGTCCTCTCCCCGCGCGTCGCCGCGCTCGGCGAGGACGAGCGCGGCCGCCGTGCGCTCCTCCCCGTCGTTCGACTCGAGCATGCTCGCGATCTCGGCCGACGCCGTCCCCGCGTCCGGCGTCTCGCCGAGGCGCGCGAGGGCGAGCGCGCACCAGCGGCGGACCTCCGGGTCCTCGTCGTGCGCCATCGCGCGACGGAGCTGCGTGGCGATCTCGGGCGCCCTCAACCGGTACGCGCAGCGCGCGGCGAGCCGCCGGATGTCGACGCGCGCGTCGTCGAGCAGCGGCGCGACGTCCTCGGCGGCGTCGCGGTCGCCCTGGAGGCCGCGCCGGAGCGCCTCGGGCAGCGTGCTCGCCTCGACCTTGCCCGTCTCGCGCTCGATCGCGGCGGTGAGCTTCTTGAGCTCGGCGACGCGCTCGGGGCGGTCCACGACCGGGTGCTTCTGGGCGGGATCGCGCGAGATGTCGAACAGCGTGCACGAGCCGATCTTGCGCGCGCAGACGAGCCGGTCCTTGCCGCGAGCGACGAGCGTGTAGTCGTCGGTCTCGGCGAACGCGAGCCCCTCCTCGGACGGGCCCTCCGTACCGACCAGGATGGGGCCGAGGTCCCGACCGCGGAGCCGCGGGGGAAGCGGTACGTCGAGCGCGGCGAGCGTCGTGGGCATCAGATCGATCGTCTGGACCGGCGTCTCGACGACCCTCGGCATCACGTCGGGGGCGACGACGACGAGCGGGACGCGCACCTGCTCTTCGTAGACGGTCGTGCCGTGGTAGCGGCCGCCGTGGTCGCCGTGCTCCTCGCCGTGATCGGCGCTCACGACCCAGACGGTCCCGGGCGGGCGCTTGCGTTCGACGAGCTTCACGAGCTCGCCGACGAAGGCGTCCGCCGCGGCGATCTCGCTGTCGTACGCGTCGAACCGCGGGTCGCCCGAGAACGGATGCTCCTCGTGCATCTCGTACGGCTCGTGCGGCTCGAACAGGTGCACCCAGACGAAGACCGGCTTGTCGCGCGGGGTCGTCGACAAGAAGCGGTCCACCTGCGCGAGCCGGAGCTCGGTCGTCGCGAACTCCTGCTTGTAGTACTCGAAGCCGAGGTACGCCTCGCGCATGCGCGTGAAGCGGTGCTCGTCGATGAAGAAGACCGCCGGCGGATAGAAGCCGCCGGTGCGGTAGCCGTAGCGGCGCATCTGGAAAGCCCATGTCTCCTCGGGCGCGTCCGCGCCGAGCGCGAGCAGCGGCTTCATGTACTGCCCCGTCATCATCGACGCGATCGAGTACGAGGTGTGCGGCGTCGGGCAGTACGCGCGATCGAAGCGCACGCCCCGCTCGGCGAGCGCGTCGATGTTCGGCGTCGTCTTGCGCGGGTAGCCGTACGACGAGACGTGATCGGCGCGCAGCGCGTCGATCGTGACGACGAAGACGTCGCGCCCTCGCCAGTCGAGCGACCTCCCCTTCTTCTGCCGCAGGCTCGTCAGCGTCGTCGTCGCGGCCTCGTCCTCCTCGAGCGGCGGCGGGGGCGCGATCTCGTTCGCGACGAGGACGGCGCGTCCGAGCAGCGGCGCATGCTCGAGCAGGACGCGCCGGAGGTTGTCCTCCGTGCTCGCCTTCACGGCCGCGTGCGGCGTCCACGCGACGGACGCCGCCGCGACGACGATCGCCGCGAAGGCGACGGCCTCGGACTTCGGTCGATCGCGCACGAGCAACGCCGCGAGCGCCCAACCTCCGAGCGTGACGGCGAACATCGCGAGGTGGAACGCCGGATAGAGCCTCGGCAGGACGAACGCGTCGGCGACCCACGCGGCGGAGCCGATCGCGATCCCGAAGACGGCCGCGTCGGCCGGGCGCGTGCGCGGAAGGCGCTTCGCGAGCGCCCACGCGGCGAGGCCGCTCGCGATCGCCATCACGACCACGAACGGTACGCGGACCGCGAGGCTCGCCATGCGTCGGCCCGTCGAGAGGAAGAAGCCGACGGTCCCGCCGGCGAGCGCGCCTGCGATCCCGAGCAGGCGCACGTGGCCGGCCACGGCGAGGCGCGCGGCGCCGACGAACGCGACCGCGATCGGGATCGAGGCGGCGAGCGCGATCGGCGAGACGTAGAGCCTCGCGCTGCCCATCTCCCACGTCCCGACGAACTCGACGCGATAGCCGAGGCCGACCGCGAGGTTCTCGATCGCGAGAAGGAGGATGAACGCCGCGAGGACGAGCCCAACGTCGCGATCGAAGCGGCGAAGGCGCAGGATCGACACTGCGGCGAACGCATACCGTGCGGCGCCCCCAGTGTCGAGGAAGGCCGGACGAGCGTGCGCTCCCCGACCACGAGCCGCGCCGGCGCCGCAACCTCGGCATCGACCGGGGTCGGGCGCCGGCGGCGGCGCGGTCCGCTCCACGGAGCGGAGGGCGCGGCGCGGCTACTTGAACTCGATCGAGAGGATCTCGTACGTGCGCTCGCCGGCAGGGGTCCGGATCTTCACCTCGTCTCCGACCTCCTTGCCGAGCAGCGACTTGGCGATCGGCGCCGAGATGCTGATCGAGCCGTTGTTGATGTCGGCCTCGTCGGCGCCGACGATCCGGTACGTCACCTCCTCGTCCGTCGCCGTATTGAGGAGCTTCACCGTGGCGCCGAACGCGACCTTGTCGCCGGCGAGCGTCTTCGGGTCGATGATCTCCGCGCGCGCGAGCTTGTCCTCGAGCTCCTTGATGCGCCCCTCGTTGAACCCGGCGCGCTCGCGGGCCGCGTGGTACTCCGCGTTCTCGCTCAGGTCGCCGTGCGCACGCGCCTCCGCAATCATCTGGGCTATGGCCGGCCTTTCGATGGTCTTGCGTCGGTGAAGCTCCTCTCGGAGCCGCTGGGCACCCTCGGGGGTAATCGGATTTTTCTCGACCATAACCCCCCCACTTCTACCCGATCTCTCGCCGTTGGGGAGCCAGACCGCGCTCTCGAAGCGACGATTGGCACCGAACTGTGCTAGTCGCTGCTCGTGGCCATCGCCGGAGAGCGCCCGGAGTCGGGCGTCCGCATCGCCATCGAGCGCGACCGTTCGCGGCGGGATCCGCCCTGGACCTACGCGGGCGCGGCGCACCTTCCATCGGCGAGCTTCCCGCTCGAGGTCGTCGTGGATGCCGCAGGCGAGGTCTCCGTGACGCTGTCTCCGGACCTCGGCTCCGGCTCCCCTCCCCCGGCCGATCTCGCCGAGAAGGTGCGTCTCATCGTCCGCACCGCCTACCGCCAGGCGAAGGCCGACGGCGAGCCGCCGGCGTGGCGGATCGTCCGCTGGCGCGGCGAAAAGTGAGCCGCTCGCCGAGGGATCCGTCGCCCCCGAAGGCATGGTAAGGCGTCTCGCGATGGTCCGGCTTCCCGATCCCCTGCGCCGAAAGCCCCGCCGGGCGAGCGCGCTCCTGGTCGCCGCCGCGATCGCCGCCTCGGCCGGCGCCGTCGGGTGCGAGCAGCAGGAGCCGCGGACGGCCCTCAGCTACACCGCGGACGCGAAGCGCGCCTACGACGAGGCGATGAAGGAGTTCCAGGCGCACAACTGGATCGAGGCGCAGTCGCTCTTCCGCGAGGTGAAGCGGAAGTACCACTACTCGAAGTACGCCAAGCTCGCGGAGCTCCGCATCGCGGACGCCGACTTCGAGCAGGAGAAGTACGCGGAGGCGATCCGCGCGTACCGCCAGTTCGTGCACGACCACAGGTCGGACACCGAAGAGGTCGCCTACGCGCGCTCGCGCATCGCCGAGGCGCAGTACCGGCAGATCAGCGAGTCCTTCCTCCTGCCCAGCGCCGACGAGCGCGATCAGGCCGTCATCCTCGACGCCTTCAAGGAGCTCAAGGGCTACCTCCAGGACTACCCCAGCAGCAAGGAGTCGCCCAAGATCCGCGAGCTGCTCGTCGACGTGACGGCTCGCCTGATGCGTCACGAGCTCTACGTCGCGCGGTTCTATCTCGCGCGCGACAACTTCCAGGCCGCCGTCTACCGCATCCAGTACGCGATGCGGAACTTCGCCGGCGGGCCGGCCGCGGACGTGTCGGGACCGGCGATCGACTCCGGTCTCGAGGCCGAGGCGCTGCTGTTGCTCGGCGAGGTGTACCTGAAAGTGAAGAAGTACCCCGAGGCGCGCGAGGCGTTCGGCGCGATCCTCCGCGACTACCCGCGGAGCCCGCTCGTCGTGCAGGCGAACAACTACCTCGCTTACATGAGGGAGCGCGGCGTGTGAGTCGTCTCGGGCGGGCCCTCGTCGTCGCTCTCGCCCTCCTGTCGTCATCGGTCGCGCGCGTCGCGTCCGCGCAGCCCGACGCCCCTGAGCACGGGCAGTCCGCGGAGCGAGCGAGCGGGCCCGCCTTCTCGCTCCCGCGCGCGCAACCGGCGGAGGAGCACGGCCCCGCGTGCGAGCCCGCGTTCATCGAGCACGTCTACCGCGCGACCAAGCCGAGCGTCGTCCGCATCCTGCGGCCCGACGGCGGGCTCGGGACGGGCTTCGTGTTCCACACGAAGAGGCACGTCGCCACCGCGCTCCACGTCGTCGACCTGGGGCGCGAGGTCCGCGTCGAGTTCCCGGGCGGCAGGACCGTCGCGGCGGACGTGGTCGCCGCGGACGTCGACCACGACCTCGCGATCCTCGAGCTCGCCGCCGAGGCCGAGGCCCCTCCCCTCCTGCCGCGCTTCGAGGTGAGCGTCGGCTCGCCGATCCTCGCGATCGGAAACCCGTACGGCGATCTCGCGCGCTTCTCGAACGAGCTCGAGGGGCTCCTCAACTTCAGCGTCTCGCAAGGGATCGTGAGCGCGAAGAGCGATGCGTACATCCAGACGGACGCGGTGCTCTCCCCCGGCAATTCCGGCGGCCCGATGCTCACGTGCGACGGCAAGGTGATCGGCGTCGCCGACAAGCTCCTCGAATCGCGCATCGGCTTCGGCGTCCCCGTGACACACCTCGTGAGGCTCACGAGCCGCCTCGGCGGTCCGCGCTACCACGGCCGTTGGACGTCCCGAGACGCAGGGCTCGGCCTCGCGTGGCACTCGGACGTCTCCTCGTACATCGGCTTCTACCTGGGCGGGAGCATCGTCGGTTACGACCGGGTCGCGATCACGCTCCGCCTCGGGATGGCCTTCGCCGGGAAGAACGACTCCGCGGAGCCGATCGTGGATCGCTCCGTCCGGCGCTACTTCGGGGAGCTGACGCTCGGGTACCGGCTGCTGCTCTTCCCGTACGCGTTCCCGACCTACATCACGCTCGGCGGCGGAATGCTGGCGACGCTCGATCGCGGCGAGGAGACACGCCTCGCCATCTCGACGGACACGCCGCCCCGGCTCGTCGCGACGACGACGGCCATCCGCGGAGGCGGGATCGCACCGATGGCGATGGTCTCCCTCCACCTCGCGACGCTCGAAGCGTCGTACGGCTACGCGCTCGACGTGATCCACCCCGCCCTCTCGACGCATCGGGTGCTCGTCGGCTTCGCCTTCTGAGGTCTCGCCGGCCCACCGATCGGCACCGGATCGGCCGGCGGCCCGCCGCCCGGGGGTTCCGCCCGCCGCCCGGGGAATCGCCCGTAGCCGGCCCCGGCCGGGCCCCGCATCGGCGGAGGTCGATGCTACCTTTCGCGGCGATGAGCGAGCCCAGCTTCGATCTGAAGAGCGGAAAAGACAGCGGCCCGGCCGCCACGATCCTCGTCGTCGACGACGAGAAGAACATCCGGCGCACGCTCAAGCTCGTCCTCGAGGGTGAAGGCTATCGTGTCATCGGCGCCGAGACGGCCGAGGAGGCCCTCGCGATCCTCGCCAGCCCGAACACCCCCGTCGATCTCGTCATCTTCGACGTGAAGCTCCCGCAGATGAGCGGGCTCGAGGCGCTCGAGCGGGTGCGCCGCGAGGAGGCGACGAAGGACCTGCCCATCATCGTCATCAGCGGCCACGCGACGGTGAACGACGCCGTGCACGCCATCAAGCTCGGCGCGAGCGACTTCTTCGAGAAGCCGCTCGCCCGCGAGCGCGTCCTCGTCAGCGTCCGGAACGTGCTCGAGGCGGCGAAGACCAAGCGCGCGCTCGAGACGATCTCGCGCGAGCAGCTCGCCAAGTACGAGATGATCGGCAAGAGCGCGCCGATGAAGCGCCTCTTCCACGAGATCGAGAAGGTCGCGCCGACGCGCGCGAGCGTCCTCATCACCGGCGAGAGCGGCACCGGCAAGGAGCTCATCGCGCGCGCGATCCACCGCCTCTCCCCGCGCGTGGACGGGCCGTTCGTGAAGGTGAACTGCGCGGCGATCCCGCGCGAGCTCATCGAGAGCGAGCTGTTCGGGCACGAGAAGGGCGCGTTCACGGGCGCGAACACGAAGCGCCGCGGCTTCTTCGAGCAGGCGCACGGCGGGACGCTGTTCCTCGACGAGATCGGCGACATGGACCTCGTCGCGCAAGCGAAGGTCCTCCGCGCCCTCCAGTCCGGCGAGATCTCGCGCGTCGGCAGCGAGCACGTCATCCACGTCGACGTGCGCGTCCTCGCCGCGACGAACAAGGACCTCGCGAAGGCCGTCGAGAACGGCACCTTCCGCGAGGACCTCTACTTCCGCCTCAACGTCTTCCCGCTCCGGAGCCCGAGCCTGCGCGAGCGCGTCGAGGACATCCCCCTCCTCGCGCACGCCTTCATGGAGAACTTCGCGAAGGAGAACGGCACGAAGCCGAAGCCGATCGACGACGCCGTCATCCAGGCCCTCGTCGCCCGCCGCTGGCCGGGCAACGTCCGCGAGCTCAAGAACGTCGTCGAGCGCATGGCGATCCTCTCCGGCGATCGCGTCACCATCGCCGACCTACCCGAGGACCCGCACGAGAGCCCGTTCGGCGAGGACGACTCGCCCCACGACGGCCCCGCGTCGGAGGCCTTCGAGGAGGAAGAGCCGCAGCCGTCGACGAAGGCCCCCATCCCGGGCCAGTACCTCACGCTCCGCGAGTTCCGCGAGCAGACGGAGCGCAAGTACATCGTCGACACCCTGAAGCTGACGGGCTGGAACATCTCCCGCACCGCCATCGTGCTGGGGGTGGAGAGGACGAATCTGCACAAGAAGATTCGCGGGTACCAGATCAAACGCGGGGAGGGATGAGCTGCCTGGGAGCCCAGGCTCCAGGCTCCAGGCTCCAGATGGGGCTCGCGGTGAGGCTCTCGCGAGCGGGGCGCTCCACGTCCGTCGTCGGTTCCTGGGGATGTCCATCGGGCGTAGGCCCGACCTCGGCGGGCGCTCGGCGGGCGAAAGGGGGTCGGAGGCCCGAGCTCCCTGGAGCCTGGAGCCCGGAGCCTGGAGCCTCTCCTTCACTTCCGTCCCGTCGACCCATACCCCCCGGCGCCGCGTGCCGTCTCGTCGAGCGCGTCGACGACCTTCAGCGTGGCCACGCCGTGTCTCGCGAAGACGATTTGGGCGATGCGCTCGAGCGGCTCGATCGTGACGGGCTCGGAGCTCAGGTTGACGAGCGCGACCTGGATCTCGCCGCGGTAGTCGCTGTCGACCGTGCCCGGGGCGTTGATGACGGTGACGCCTCGCTTGGCGGCGAGGCCGGAGCGCGGGCGGACCTGCCCTTCCCAGCCGGGAGGGATCGCCATCGCGAGCCCGGTGGGGATCGTGCGTCGCTCGAGGGGCGCGAGGGTGACGGGCTCGGTGAGGGCCGCTTGGAGGTCCATCCCCGCCGCGCCCTCGGTCTGATAGCGCGGGAGCGGCACCTCCACCGGTCCCACACGCCGGACCCGCACTTCGAGAGGCTCGGCTTTCGTCGTCGTTTCCATGGTGCGTGGCCTCCGTCCTTGCCGTGCAAGCGCCCGCCAGGCGGCCGCTGGCAGCGCGCCTCTGCGCACCTACACCAAGCGCAGGTCGGGGTGTAGCGCGCCGGGCGCGGCCGAGCCTCCCAGATCGATCGACCTCGGACCGAATCGACCTACAAAATCGCGCGGGAAGGTGGAGACCGGCCCTCGATGCGAGCGGCGAGTTGATAGTCTGGTGACGATGGTCCGGCCTGACGAGCACGCACCGCGAGTGGTGGGGCGTTACGTGCTCTACGACGAGATCGCGTCGGGCGGGATGGCCACGGTGCACTTCGGCCGTCTCAGCGGACCAGTCGGGTTCTCGAGAACGGTCGCGATCAAGCGGCTGCACCCGCACTACGCGAAGGATCCCGAGTTCGTCACGATGTTCCTCGACGAGGCGCGCCTCTGCGGGCGCATCCGTCACCCGAACGTCGTGCCGACGCTCGATGTCGTCACGCTCGAGGGCGAGATCTTCATCGTCATGGAGTACGTCGCCGGTGAGGCGCTCTCCAAGCTGATGAAGGCCGCCAACCAGAGGAACATCCCGATACCGCCGAAGGTGGCGGCGACGATCATCTCGTCGGTTCTGCATGGCCTTCATGCGGCGCATCAGACGAAGGACGAGCACGGTCGCGAGCTCGGGATCGTCCACCGAGACGTCTCTCCACAGAACATCCTCGTCGGCGCGGACGGCACCGCGCGCGTCCTCGACTTCGGCGTCGCGAAGGCGGCCGGGCGGCTCCAGACGACGCGCGACGGCCAGGTCAAAGGCAAGATCGCGTACATGGCGCCGGAGCAGCTCGCCGGCGCGGGCGCGACGAGGAAGGTCGACATCTATGCGGCCGCCGTCGTGCTCTGGGAGATGCTCGCCGGCCGGCGCCTCTTCGACGGCGAGACCGAGGCGATCGTCCTCGCGCGCGCCATCGACGGGAAGGTCGACCCGCCGAGCCTCTACAACCCGGAGATCGATCGCACCGTCGACGAGATCGTGCTCCGAGGCCTCGCTCGCGATCCGGAGATGCGATACGCGTCGGCGCGCGAGATGGCCCTCGCCGTCGAGCAGACGATGGGCCTCGCCTCGCCGTCCGACGTCGGCGAGTGGGTCGAGCTCGTCGCCGGCGAGGAGCTCCAGCGCCGCGCGCAGACCGTCGCCGAGATCGAGATGGCCTCGCTCCAGCAGCCGCTGTCTCCGAGGATCGGTCTCGCGAAGGCGCCGGTCTCCGAGCCGCACTCGCAGGTGTCGAGCATCTCGGTGTCGCGCCCGGCGGTGACGGTTCCCCCGTCGCGCCGCGTGAGCATGGTGAAGCTCATGGTCAGCGCATCCGCGGTCCTCGCGGTGATCGGCGGAAGCCTGGGCGCCCTCGCGGTGCGCGACGTGCTCGGGGCGCCGCGCGAGCAGGAGCCGAACGCGTTCGAGGCCGCTCCCAAGCGGAGCCTCGCGCTGATCGGCCCGGTGATGGCGGGCAGCAAGGCGAAGAAGGAGACGCCGGCCGAAAGACCGCCGCCCGTCGTCGTCCGGCCGCCCCCGCCCCCGCCGCCGGCCGTGAAGAAGCCGAACCCCTGCGACCCGCCCTACACGATCGATCCGAAGACCGGGCGCAAGAAATACAAGATCGAGTGCCTGAAGTGACCCGCGCGAAATCCGAGCCGCTGCGGCGGATGGCGGTTCTCTTTTTCCTCTCCTTTCTCGCCGGGTAACCTGTAGCCTCCGACTGGAGGCCCGACTCGATCATGGCAAGGACACGCGTTAGGGGGCTCGTCACCGTCACGGCTCTCGCGGCGACCGTCATCGGCTCGGAGGGCGTCGCTCTCGCCGACGAGCGCGAGCAGTGCGCCGCCGCCGCGGAGCAGGCGCAGCAACTCCGCGACGAGGGCAAGTACCGGCATGCCCGCGAGCAGATGCTCGTCTGTGCGCGCGATGTCTGCCCCGGCCCCATTCGGAGCGATTGCGGCAAGTGGCTGACGGAGCTCGACCGTGACGCCCCCACGGTGGTCTTCGGCGCCCGCGACGGCAGGGGCGCGGACGTCCTCGACGTGAAGGTCTCGATGGACGGAAGCCCGCTCGTCGATCGCCTCGACGGCAAGCCCGTCCTCGTCGATGCGGGGGAGCACACGTTCACGTTCGAGACGAAGGACGGCGCCGTGAAGGAGGAGCGGGTCCTCATCCGCGCGGCGGAGAAGGCCCGCCCGATCATCGTCACGTTCGAGGGTGCAGCGCCTTCGGCCATCGGCGGCGGCACGCCCCCGCCGGAGCAGAGCGACCATCAGGTGGCTCGCGAGGGCTCGATCGTTCCCTCCCTCGTCCTCGGCGGCGTCGGTGTGCTCGCGCTCGGCAGCTTCGCCATTTTCGGTATCAGCGGGAAAAACGACGTCGACGACCTCCAGAAGTGCAAGCCGAACTGCGCCGAGTCGGACGTCGACAGCGCGCGCACGAAGCTCATCATCGCCGACATCTCGCTCGGTGCCGGTATCGTCGCCCTCGCCGGCGCGGCCTTCCTGTACTTCACGCGCCCGAAGGTGAGCACGAACGTGCAGACCGGTGCTTCGTCGCTCCACTTCGGCGCTTCGCCCATCGCCGGCGGCGGCCTCGCCGGCGTGGGTGGCACGTTCTGACGGGCTGGTCGCCCGGACGACCAGCCGAAGTCTGGTGCTCGCGCACACGACGTCGTCGCGTGTGTCGTGAGGACCCCGCTCGGCGGCCGCGCATCGCAAACGTCAGAAACGGGGTCACCGCGCGAGCGGACCGGCTTATACTCGACGTTCAACGTGGGAGCCGTCGCACGCCAGGGACAGCGGAAGGGCGACTTCCTGGCGGGGAAGTATTTGCTGGAGGACTGCCTCGGCGTCGGCGGCATGGGCGAGGTCTATCGGGCGACGAACGTGTCGCTCGGCCGCAAGGTCGCCATCAAGCTCCTCTCGCCCGAGTACGTGAACAACGAGGAGGACGTCCTGCGCTTCCTCCGCGAGGCGCGGGCGGCGGCCGCGGTGCGGCACGCGAACGTCGTCGACGTGCTCGACGTCGCGCGCGACGACGACGGCACGCCGTTCATCGTCCAGGAGCTCCTGTCCGGCGAGGATCTCGAGCACTACCTGCGATCGCGCCGAGACCCGCTGTCGAGCGAGGAGGCGCTCGAGATCATGATCCCCGTCGCGGACGCCGTCGCGGCGGCGCACGCGCAGAACGTCGTCCATCGCGATCTCAAGCCCGCGAACATCTTCCTCGCGCGCGAGCGGAACAGGATCGTGCCGAAGGTGCTCGACTTCGGCGCGTGCCTCTTCCCCACCCTGGCCGAGCGCTCCGCGAAGGAGAAGCGGATGCTGATCGGGACGCCGCACTACATGGCTCCCGAGCAGATCCTGAGCAAGGCCGACGTCGACGCGCGCTCCGACGTGTGGGCGATCGGGATCATCCTCTACGAGATGCTCGTCGGCGAGACGCCCTTCGAGGCGGAGTCGGCGAACGCGGTCCTCCAGCTCGTGAAGACGCGCGAGGTCCCGCTGCTGCGCGAGCGCGTCCCGTCCGTGCCGCCGGATCTCGAGGAGCTCGTCGCGCTCTGCACCAAGCGCGATCGGCTCGCTCGCCTGCCCGATGCCAGCGCCGTGCACGCGAGGATGGAAGCGATCCGACGGCGGATGCGCGCGGCGGCGTCGCCCAGGTTCGAGACGATGGTCGACTCGCCGTCGCTCGACATCCCGCTCTCCGAGATCCCCATCGCGTCCGGCGTCGCGAGCAAGCCTCATCCCGCGCCGCCGGAGTCGGCGCGGCCCGCCAAGCGAGGCGGGCTCCTCACGCTCAGCTCTCCGGGGAGCGAGCCGCCCCCGTCGATCGACGATCTCGATCTCGATCTCCCGCTCCCGGATGGTCCGGAGTCGGGGCTGAGCCCGTTCCCGCCGCCCGTCTCCGCGAAGCGACCGAAAGAGCCGGGCCCCGCGGCGCTCGCGCTCGGCGATCCGTCGGGCCTGCGGATGATCGAGCCTCTCGACGATCCGCCGCCGTCGGCCTCGCTCGATCTGGCCGCGCGGCCTTCCTCGTGGCCGCCGCCGTCGAGCGGGAGCGGCTCCGCCAGGGCGAGCACCTCGTCGCTCCCGCCGGTGCTCGATCCGCGCGCCGCCGGGCGGCCGCCGCCGAGCAGCAGCCGGCCGCCCTCCGACGGGCCGCCGCGCGCCGAGCCCGTCGCCTCGGCGCCGAAGGGGCCTCCGCCGGCCATCGCGAAGGCTCCCGCCGGTCCCGCCCGCAGCGCGCGCGAAGGCGAGTGGTCGACCCGCGAGACCGCGAAGTTCGTCGTCGCGGTGGCCGTCCCCGCGCTCCTCGGCTTCTTCGCCGTGCTGGCGGTGCCGGCCGTCGGCGGTCCGATCGGCCGAGCGCTCCGCGGCGACTCGACGGTCGCGAGCGGCGTCCTCACCGTCCTCGCGCTCATCTGCGCGGCGGCGCTTTGCGGCCGCGCGCTGCTCGGCGAGCGCGACCGCTGGATCTCCGTCGCCGCCGGCGGGGCGGTGCTCTTCGGGATCGTCATGATCATCGTGACGTTCTCCGCGAGCGAGGCGGCCCAGCTCGGCGTCCCGTCGTCGATCGGCGGGCTCGCGTCGGTCGTCGCTCCCCTCGCCCCTCTCGTGCTGGCGCTCAAGATGCTCGGAAAGGCCCGCGAGGTGTGGGTCGACCCCTATTCGCGGGGCGAAGCCGTCAAGTACGCGGCCTTCGCGAGCGCGATGCTCTTCCTGACGCTCGCCCTGAGCCCCGTCGGCGCCGTGAGGGCGCCCTCGCGCGCGACGCAAGCGCAGGGCGCGAGCTCCCGCTGACGCTTCCGGACGCGCGACGACACGAGGCCTCGCGTGTGGCTTTTGCCCCCCGTACGCGCGTGGTAGGCGTCTGGCGCGCTTCGGCCGGATCCGGTCGGCGCGGAGGAGTCTCACCCCATGGCGAAGGACCTCGTCCTCATCCTCGACTTCGGCTCGCAGACGACGCAGCTCATCGCGAGGCGCGTACGCGAGAGCAAGGTCTACTGCGAGATCCACCCTTGCACGACGTCGTTCGACGAGATCCGCGCGAAGGCCCCTCGCGCCATCATCCTCTCCGGCGGGCCCGCCAGCGTGTACGAGGAGGGCGCGCCGCAGGTCGACCGCCGGATCTTCGAGCTCGGCGTGCCGATCCTCGGCATCTGCTACGGCATGCAGCTCACGGCGCACCTGCTCGGCGGCAGGGTCGAGCGCGCGCAGAAGCGCGAGTTCGGGCTCGCCAAGGTGCTCATCGAGAAGCCCGAGGGCATCTTCCACCGCTTCGCGCGGCGCGAGACCATCGACGTGTGGATGAGCCATGGCGATCGCATCGCGAGCATGCCGCCCGGGTTCGTCACGATCGGCCTGTCCGACAACACGCCTTTCTGCGCGGTCATGGATCCGCAGCGGAAGATCTACGGCGTGCAGTTCCACCCGGAGGTCGTCCACACGCCCCGGGGCACGGACGTCATCGCGTCCTTCCTCTTCGAGGTGGCGGGCCTCCAGCCGTCGTGGACGCCGGGCTCCTTCACGGAGGAGGCGATCCGCGCGGTGCGCGAGCGCGTGAAGGACGGCGAGCGCGCGATCTGCGGGCTCTCGGGCGGCGTCGACTCGTCGGTCGCGGCGGTCCTCTGTCACAAGGCGATCGGCGATCGGCTCACGTGCATCTTCGTCGACAACGGCGTCCTACGCCTGGGCGAGCTCGAGCAGGTCGTCAGCACGTTCCGCGAGACGTTCCACCTGAACCTCGTGGTCGTCGACGCGAAGGAGCGCTTCCTCTCGGCGCTCAAAGGCGTCACGGACCCGGAGCAGAAGCGGAAGATCATCGGGAAGGTCTTCATCGACGTCTTCGAAGAGGAGGCCGCGAAGGTCGAGAACGCGAAGTACCTCGTCCAGGGCACCCTCTACCCGGACGTCATCGAGAGCGTCTCGTTCAAGGGACCGAGCGCGGTCATCAAGAGCCACCACAACGTCGGCGGCTTGCCCGAGCGCATGAAGCTCGAGCTCATCGAGCCGCTGCGCGAGCTGTTCAAGGACGAGGTCCGCGCCTGCGGCGAGACGCTCGGCATGCCGCGGGACATCCTCTACCGCCAGCCCTTCCCCGGCCCCGGCCTCGCCATCCGCTGCCTCGGCGAGGTCACGCCGGAGCGCCTCGAGATCCTCCGCGCGGCCGATCACATCGTCACCGAGGAGATCCGCGGCGCGGGCCTCTACGAGCAGGTCTGGCAGAGCTTCTGCGTGCTCTTGCCGGTGCGGAGCGTCGGCGTCATGGGCGACAGCCGTACGTACGAGGAGACGTGTGCGATCCGCGCCGTCCGCTCCCTCGACGGCATGACGGCCGACTGGGCGCAGCTCCCGTACGAGCTGCTCGGCCGCATGTCGAACCGCATCATCAACGAGGTGCGCGGCATCAACCGCGTCGTCTACGACATCTCCTCGAAGCCTCCGGCGACGATCGAATGGGAGTGAGCTCGATGGCGCTCGACCGGCACGCTCCGCCCCGCCGGTCGCGGGCGCTCCGCGCCTCCGTGCTCGCGGCAGCGCTCGTCGTGGCCGCGGCCTCGTGCGGGCCGCCGAGGCATCCGAAGACCGTCTCGCTGCGCATGGTCGGCTCGCCGCCGAACGCGTCGGTGACGATCGACGACGTCTTCGTCGGGCGCCTCGACACGGTGAGCGCGCGCGGCGTCGCCCTGCCTCCTGGGTCCCATCGCATCTCGGTCGAGGCGCCGGGCTACTTCCCGTGGGACAAGATCGTGGAGGCCAAGGAGGGCCAGGGGCCCATCCGGCTCGAGGTGCACCTGGTCGAGGTGCCGGACTGAGGCTGCGCCGGCCTGGATTTTCGAGCCCTTTTCATGACTTGCGCGCGCCGACGCGGGCGACCGCCGGGCGACGTCCGGCCGACCCGAAGCGCGAAAACCCACGCCGCGCCTTCAAGCAGCGCTTGCGTTCAGCGGCCGTTTTCGCCATTGTGCGCGGCCCCATGGCAAACCGCGCGATCTGGAACATGAGGAAGCGTCACGAGTGGCTCGCGAAACCGCTCAAGAAGAAGCGGGTCAAGCGCGCTACGCGCGTTCGTTGCGGCCTCCAGGACGCTCTCGATCGCAAGGCCGCACGCGCCAACAAGACGGAAGGCTGAGCGCGCCTCGTCGGAGGCGCACGGCTTCGCCGACGCAAGGCCGAGCCGTGCCCTCACGACCCCGAGGCCTTGTCTCGGTCGGTCACCGCGGCCCAGCTCATCGTCTTCGTCGTACGGGCGAGCCCGAGCGATCCGTCGCGAGCGACGACGATGGCTCCGCCCGTCCCGGACGTGCGCGCGCGCATCATGACGAGCGACGCGCGCGCTGCGCGCTCCGCGCTGTCGTGCTCGAGCGTGCCGCCGAGCGCGTCCGTCACCGTCTTCGCGAGGCAGACCCGCATCATGGCCTCGCCGTGCCCGGTGGTGGAGCACGCGCCGGACGTGTCGTCCGCGTAGGTGCCCGCGCCGACGATCGGCGAGTCGCCGACCCTGCCCGGGAGCTTGTCGACCATCCCGCCCGTGCTCGTCGCGGCGGCGACGTGGCCGTGCACGTCTTTCGCGACCGCGCCGACGGTCCCGCCCGACGAGCCCGCGGCGGTGCGCTTCGCCTTCGCCGCTTCCCACCTCTTGCGCGCGGTCTCCGTGATCATCGTCTCGGCGTCGACGCGCTCGAACCCCTGCTCGACGGCGAAACGCGCGGCGCCTTCTGCCGCGAGCAAGACGTGACGGGAGGCCTCCATCACGCGTCGCGCGATCGTGATCGGGTTCTTGAACGGCGGAAGCGCGCAGACGCCGCCTGCGCGGAGCGTGCTTCCGTCCATGATCGACGCGTCGAGCTCGATCGTCCCGTCGGCGCTCAGGCACGCGCCGGTACCGGCGTTGAACAGCGGATCGTCCTCGAGGACCTCCACCGCCTTCTGGACCGCGTCGAGCGCGCTGCCGCCCGCCGCGAGGATGGCGGCGCCGGCGGCAGCGGCGCGCTCGCAGCCGGCGACGTGGAGCGCCTTCCGATCGTCGGCCACGTCGCCCGCGCCGCCGTGCACGAGGATGGACCACGCGCTCGGCCCGTGGCCCCAGCTCTCTGCGTCCTTCCCGTCCTTCGTCACGACATCCTCCTTCGTCCCGGAAAGCGCTCAGGCCAAGCGTCGACCGCCGGCGCCCAGGCGCCCCCACCAGAGCCGCGCGAGCGCGAGGGCGAGCAGCGCGGCCGGAGGGAGCACGGCGAGCGAGGCCGGCGCGATGCGCGCCGCGGCGGCCTGGAACGCGACGAGCGTGAGCACCGCGCACGTGCAGCCTTCGGCGAAGGCCGCTGCGCGCATCCGCCGCCGCGCCCGATCGTCGAGGAGGCTCGTGCGCAGCGCCGCCCGCGCCGTGACGAGCGCGAGCGCGAGCCCGGCGAGCCCGGTGGCGGCCGCCGCCGCGAGGCGTGCTCCTCGGGGCAGCTCCGCGTCGGGCGGAGGCGGCTCTCCTTCGAGAGGGTGCACGTCGCCGGCGGCGTCCACCCTCACGCCGAGCGTGGGGCTCTCGAAGCCCGAGCCCGTGGACACGAAGGTGTCTCCCCGAGCCGGCCGCGGGTAGAACGCCCCCACGTCGACGCTCGGGACCGCGAGGATCAGGGCCGCGATCACGACGGACGGCAACGCCGCGCCGAGCGCGGCGGCGCGCCCGGTCTCCACGGGCGAACGGCCGAGCGCCTCGAACGCGCGCGACTCCTGCCGGACGCGCGCCGTCCCCAGCGCGAGGGCGACGCCCACCGCGCTGCAGAGCGGCGCGAGGGGCAGCGTCCGGCCGGCGCGCGCCCCCACGGTGAGCTGCCCTTCGTCGCTCGCCGCCGTCACGAGCCAGACGACGACGAGCCCGAGCAGCGCGCCGACGAGCGCGCGGAGCATTGCGCGGACGTCCCAAGGGGTCACGAATTTGGCCTCGCCGAGCCCGATTGGATACCACGGGGCATGTCGCGCATGCTCGTGGTCGCGATCGCCGCGACCGCCCTCTCCGCGACCTCCGGCTGCTCCGGCAAGGACCCGTTCGACCCGGGGACGAAGCTCGGCACGTTCCGCGTTACCGCGAAGCTCACCCGCTCGACGTGCGGCCCCACGCCGAATCCGTGGACCTTCGACGTGCGCCTCGCGCACGACGGCCCGACGCTCTACTGGATCCAGGGCGGGGCTCCGGTGCAGGGCACGGTCGACACGAGCGCGAGGGCGCTGCTCGAGGTCGAGACGCTCCATGACGTCAGCGCGGCCGATCCGAAGCGGAAGAAGGCCGCATGCTCGATCGCGCGCTCCGATGCGCTCGCCATCACGCTCGTCGGTCCCGACGACGCGCCGGTCACCGATCCGGCGCAGACGTCGAGCTTCTCGGGGTCGCTCGTGTACGCCTTCGCGCCGACGGAAGGCTCGGACTGCTCGGACCAGCTCACGGCCTTCGGCGGCGGTTTCGAGGCCCTGCCCTGCCGCGTCGAGTACGAGGTCACGGGGACGCTCGAGCAGGCGCCGCAATGATCTGCGGCGCTGTGGGGATTTCACGGAGAAGGCACTGCCGAGCTCGTGCGCTCCGAGCGGAAGCGCGCCCCCACCCTGTCGCGTCTCGACTTCGGTGTTAGACTTCGAATCGCACGCTGCGCTGGGGCGTCTCGTCCCGGAATGGTCCGGCGGAGGATGACCTCCGCAAGCACGGCATGACCCTGGGGTCCAATCGCTTCGATCGAACGACCGATGCCGACTGCACCCCCACAGCACGAACGTCCGTGAGAGGCGGCGGCTCGTCCCGCTGGGCCCGCGGGCGCCGGCACGACCGGAGGAGGAAGACGACATGCACGAACGTAGTGGCTCTCATCCGGGAGGGCAGACGTAGCGAGGTGTGCTCGCGTTAGCGCACGGTCGTGGCCGTCCCGCGTGACGTGACAGCGTCTCGCTCGGCGGCGCGTCCTTGGCCCCCGGAAGCAGAGGGCCGACGCCGCGGGAGTCCAGAATCGACGCCCTCGGCGCCGCGCGGAACGAGCCGGCTTCGGCTCGGAGCGGGACGGCCCGGGGACACCCATCCCCGGGCCGTTTCTTATCATTGACAGTCGCAAAGCCGGACGTTACGAACGGCGTTGCTCTGCGGGACTAACTCAGTTGGTAGAGTGCCAGCTTCCCAAGCTGGATGTCGCGGGTTCGAATCCCGTGTCCCGCTCAATAATTTCAAGCACTTAGTACGCGTTCTGTCCAAAACCAGACCAGAACCCAGTAGCTCCGCCGGCAACGGCGGGAACGGCTCGCCGTAACGGCGCCGCAGGTCGGGTCCGCGTTTGATGTACGACCCCCACGTGGTGTCGGGCGACTT
>Ga0207864_1000293_pt1 | contig 75224 bp, 61 predicted proteins | sample HigsolmetaAR202D_FD_184834 | JGI IMG/M metagenome (GOLD analysis project Ga0207864, IMG submission 184834) | Ionic liquid and high solid enriched microbial communities from the Joint BioEnergy Institute, USA - AR20-2-D (SPAdes) (version 2) ...
TGGTGCGGCGAGCCTTCTCCTTCCTGCGCTTCGGAGCATCCTGCGGGGTCGACATGGTGGGGGGGAAGCTAGCACGAGTTCGGTCCTCAGTCCTCAGTCCTCAGCGTGGGCGACCGGCAAGGCTCTTCCCTCTCTGCCACGCTGCCAGCGCGTCGCGAAATTGCGTTTCCCTTCGCGCGCAGCTCTCCGCGTCTCGGTCGGGCTGCGAGGGCGCCGCGAGACCAGACGTTTCGGCGGCCGGACCGAACGCCAGGTCGTGGCGATCCCGCGGGGTGTCACCAGAAAGCGAGGAGGTGGCCCCGCTGAGGACTGAGGACTCGCGGATCACCCCCGCGGAGCGGGGGGAATCCGCGGCGTTATCGGCCACCGCGACGAGACCGACTCGTCCGGGTTCGCGCTCTCCACGAGCTCGAGCCACTGCGCGATCTTCTCCGCGCACGGGCCCTCCCACTTCATCCTCGAGAAGCGCTTGAGGAGCTGCGGGGTGTGGTCTCCGCAGCGCGCCTTGTCGCCGAACGCGGCGCGGGCGCGATCGAGCTCGTTCGCCGCGTCTTGCCAGCGCTGCTCGATCTGGGCGAGCCACGCGAGCGTCAGGTGGCGATGCTGCCTCGGCTCGGCCTCGTCGAGGACGATGCGCTCGCAGTCCTGCACGAGCTCCTTCGCGTTGGCGTCGCCCCTCGCGAGGGCGACCTGCGCGAGGAGGAGACGCGCCTCGAGATCGCCCCACGGATCCTGGAGGCGCTCGAAGATCTTCGCCGCGACGGCAGCGTGCGCGCCGCCGGCCGCGAAGTCGTCCGTGTCGATCGCGATGAGCGCGAGCAGGCGCTCGCACGCGGCCTCGCCGCGCGGGTTCATGAGCTCGCGGAAGGCGGCGCGCGCGGAGAGGGCGCGCGCGCGGGCGGCGTCCATCTCCCCTGCCCGGTGATCGGCGTGACCGAGGACGACGTCGCATTGCGCGATCCCGAGCCGGTAGCCGATGGCGTCGAACGCCTGTCGCGCGTGGATGAGCAGATCGCGCGCGCGGCGGAAGCCGCCCACGGCCGTCTCGATCATGGCGAGCAGGATGAAGCACTGCGCTCCACCCAGCATGTCGCCGACGGAGTCGCAGCGCTGACTCGCCTCGAGCAGGACCTCGCGTGCGCGCGCGTGCTCGCCGAGCAGGTAGTCGATCTCGCCGAGCACGACGAGCGCCGCGGCGAGGCCGCGCTCGTCCTTGAGCTCCTCGAAGCGCTGGATCGCGAGCGCCACCTGCAAGCGGCCCTGCGCGGGAGCGCCCATGTCGCTCGCGAGGTGTCCGAGGAGTCGCAGCGCGTGGGCCTCGCGCGTCTTGTCGCCGTGCTGCTCGAACGCACGCCGTGCGTTCTCCGCTTGCTCGCGCGCCTCCTCGAGCTTGCCGATGTGGCGGAGCGCCTCCGCGCGCCAGTACGCGTACTCCGCGGCGGCCGCGCCGGTGACGCGTCCCTCGAGCATCGCGAGGTCCTTGAGCGTCGCGGCCGTGTCGCGACCGCGCGCCCAGGCGCCCTCGATGAACGAGAACATGAGGCTCGCGGCGACGTCGTCGTCTCCCGCGCGCAGGAGGTTGCGGACGCGGTGCTTCATGATGCGCCGCGAGCCGACCTCGGGGTGCTTCGCGAGCGCGTTCGCTGCGAGGCGGAAGATCGCGGGCGCATCGTTGCGCTCGTGGAGCCGCCCGAGCAGGTGCTCCTGCAACAGCGCGTGCGGCCACCGGAACTGATCGTTGCCCGACGCGAGGAGGATCTGAGCGCGCGTGAGCGCGACGAGCGCGTCGCGCGGATCCATCCCGAGCGACGCGACGAGCGACTTGAGGACGACGCCGCGGACGTCGTCGCCGAGTGCCGCCGCCGCGTATGCCGCGAGGCGGAGGTCCGTCGGCACCGCGCGCAGGCGCTCGTCCCACAGGTCCGCGGTCGTGATCGCACGCCCGTGGAGCGCTTCCTCGGGGACCTTGTACTTTCCGCCTTCGAGCGTGAGGTAGCCGCCGCCCGCCCACGCGTGCAGGAGCTGCAGGGCGAAGAGCGGGTTGCCGCGGCTCTGCTGGACCGCGGCCGCGATCGCGCTCGACGTCAGCGGGAGCGTCGCGCGGAGGAGGACCTCGGTCTCCTCGACGCCGAGCGGCCCGAGCTCGATCACGCGACCGTTCCAGTCCGCGCGGAGCGCCTCCATGCGCACCGCCGCGTCGAGATCCGTCTCGAGCGACTCGCTGCGCGCCGTCGCGAGGATGAGGATGCGCAGCTTCGGGGCGTCGCGCTTGAGGCGCGCGAGCATGTCGAAGGTGTTCGCGCTCGTGAGGTGGAGGTCGTCGAGCCAGATGAGGATCGGCCGATCGTGACCGATGCGCTCGAGGATCCTCCGCGCGACGGCGAAGCGGAGCTCGGGCGTGTCGAGCACGAACCGCTTGCCGGTCGGGCCGACGGGCGGGACGGTCCCGGGCGGCGTCGGCCGGAGCCACTCGGCGGCGGCCGCGACCCACGCGAGCTCCTCGCTGTCGCCCTTGTCGACCTCCCAGCGATCGAGCAGCGTCTGCTCGACGGTCTCGCGATCGGCGCCCTGGAGACCGTAGAACGAGTTGACCGCGCCCGTGAGGCCGTCGAGCGGCGACGGCGTGCGACCGTAGCGCGCGCGCAGCGGCCACATGAGGCCGCGCTCGTGGACCTGCTCGCACACCCACTCGGCGAGGCGGCTCTTGCCGACGCCGGCCTCTCCGATGAGCGCCACCATCCGGTGCTGCGGCGGCTGCCCCGAGCACATCGAATGGACGATCTCCATCAGCTCGCGCCGCTCGTTCTCGCGCGCGACCATCGGCGACGGGCGGAGCGAGAGCAGGCCGGGAGCGAGCGAGCGCGCCGCGGCGACGGCGCGACCCATCTCGGGCGAGCTCGAAGGCTCGGGCGGCGGCGCGGGAATGCTCGCGACGGTCTCCTCGAGCGTCGGCGCGTGCCGCGGGCGGAACTGCGCCCAGACGCGACGCGCATCGGCGGCGAGGTCGTAGCGGTGCCACGGCTTCTTCGCGAGCAGCCGCTGGACGAAGAGCCCGACTTGATGCGGGACGCCCTCCGGCAGAACCGGCACCGGCACCGGCGTGCGCTTGTGCGCGCGGAGGACCTCCTGGGCGGTGCCCTCGAAGACCTCCTTGCCGGTGAGCACGCGGTAGAGGATGCAGCCGAGCGCGTAGAGGTCCGTCGGCGGGCCGACGAGGGTGGCCTGCTTGCGGATCTGCTCGGGCGCGACCCAGCCGACCGTGCCCGCGCCGGCGTGCACCGCGAGCTCGGGCTCGGGCGCGCCGTCGAGGCGCGAGTCGTGGCGCGACTCGCGCAGCCACGCGAGACCGAGATCGAGGATGTACGCGCGCGGGCCGCGACCGGCGCCCGCGAGATCGAGCATCACGTTCGACGGCTTGAGATCGCCGTGGATGATGTGCCGCGCGTGCGCGTGGGCGAGACCGGCGAGCACCTGATCGACGAGCGCCCAGATGACCGACCAGGGCATCGTCGTCGTGTGCATCCACTCGTGGACGCTGCGGCCGGGCAACGCATCCATGACGAGGTACGGCGAGCCGTCCTGGAGCGTCCCGAAGTCGCGGGCGCGCACGATCGCCGGGTGATCGAGCGACGCGACCGCGCGCGCTTCCTGCTGGAACCACCAGCTCTCTTCTGCGCGCGACGCCTTCGCCTCCTCCGGCGGACGCAGCCGCTTCAGCGCGACGCGCTCGTGCGTCACGAGGTCCTTGCACAGGTAGACGACACCCATGCCGCCACGCCCCAGCTCTCGCAGGACCTCGTAGCGATTGGCGAGAACCGTCCCGATTTCGGACTTCTTTGCGTCCTCGCCCGTGTGGGACGCTCTTGGCGTCTTGCCCTGCGTCATCGCGTCTTCCAGCGCTGGAGACTACCAAGCTTCACGAGCACCCGCCGGCCCATCTCTGACTCCCCCGTGATCTCGCGAAGCGGCACGATAACCTAGCACGTCGTGGGGTCATGCACGACGTTGTAAGGGCACATCGTACTACGTCCCGTGTGGGTCGCGCCATCGTGGCGCCGAAACGCGTCGCCGCCCTCGGGTAATCCAAGACATTCGCGAGATTGCGCCCGACCGCCTCGCCGCTCCGTTCGCTGCGGAAAGATCCGCCGCACCTCGAAAAGCAGCCCGCGGCGATTCTCCGGTACCCATGAGTCCGGACGCCGCTAGACTGAGTTCCGATCGGGAACGGATGGGGTTGGGCCTTCCCGAGGACGCTTTGCTTCGGTCGCTTGATGAACGGAGGTCGACATGCGAAGCAGAGCAGCAAGCAAGTCCATCGTCGCCGCTCTTGCCATTGCGGGGACGGCAGCCGCGTTCCTCATCGGCGCTCAGGCCGGGGCGCTCCTGAACGGCCGCGTCATGACGATCTCCGTCGCACGGATGCCCTTGCCCGTGCTGTCGCGCTGATCCGACCTCGCGAGGCCCCGCTAGCGGCTTCGGGCTACTTGCGCGCCGACGCCCGCGTCGCAGCGAGCTTCTTCACCTGCGGCAACGTCCCGAAGACGTAGTCCCAGAGCGGCGTCGACACGCCGAAGCCGCCCTCGTTGTCGGCGTGGTGATGAAGCATGTGGTGCCGCTTCAAGAACTTCCCGATCCGGGTCGTCTGCTTGAAGTGGTGCACGGCGTAGTGCGTGCCGTCGTAGAGCAGGTATCCGATCGCGAAGCCCGCGAAGAACGGCTCCGACAGGCGCACGCCTCCGAACAGGAAGTAGAAGGCCGTGTAGAAGATCACCGCGAGCGGGACGCTCACGAGCAACGGCATCACGAGCCGGTCGGCGTCGTTCGGGTAATCGTGGTGCACGCCGTGGATGAGGAAGTGCACGCGGCGCCCGAACGGCGTGTCGCGCTGCCAGTGGAAGACGAAGCGGTGCAGGACGTACTCGGCGAACGTCCACGCGAAGATCCCCGCGAAGCACAACCCCACCGCCGTCAGGGGCTCGAGACCGCGCGCGTACGTGCGGTACCCCAGGACGAGGACCATGGGGATGTAGACCACGAACGGCGTCGCCGGGTGGATGCGCGAGAACTTCTCGAGCAGCTCGTTCTCGAACATCCGACAGGTGTTCGCTCCCTGCCCCGCTCGACCTGCTTGCTTCGGTGTGTTCTGGACGGTCTCGTTCACGGCTCGATTCCGGGTCGGGGGTTAGCACGCGCCAGGCCGTTCGGCGAGAGGACAATGACGGTTCCTGACGACTTCGCGTCACCCCGGGTGAGCACGGCGCGGGAGCTTACGACAGGACCGCTCATTTTTCCCTCGTTTGCGGACACTTTCGAGCGGCCCCGACCCGTCGGCGCAACGATTGCGTGGTCGGCGCGGCACGCGCATTCGCGCCGGTGCCGCGCGCACGACCGTGCTCGCTCGCTACGATGCACGAAGCGACGGTCCCGTCGCGCATCACGCGTTCGCGCGAATCGAGGTGCGCTGCGAAGACGTGCACGCGGAGCTCACTGCAGAGGCTGACGCCGATCGCGCGTTTCGTGGGCCGAAACGCCCCGTTCTCCGCGCGACAACTCGAGGCTTGACGCGCGCGCAAGACTTGTAGAGTACAGGGGCTTCCCATGGCCGACCAGGACAGGTTCGCGCGCGCCCTCCTCGCCGTTGCACGTGGTCTCGGACGCATCGCGCGAGAGCGCGCTCGGGCCGGTGACGTGACTCCGCAGCAGGCGGAGACGTTGCAGCTCATCGCCGAGCGCGGCGCCCTCTCCACGTCGACCCTGGCGACCCTGCTCGGCATCGATCCGTCGACGGCCAGCCGCAACCTCTCGGGGCTCGAGCGAGCGGGCCTCATCGCGCGCCAGAAGGGCTCCGACGACGGCCGACAGACCGACGTCCGCCTCACGCCGCGCGGCCGTCGCGCCGCGCAGGCGGTGAGCTCGGGAGCCCAGGCCGCCTTCGCCGCGCTCCTCGACAAGGTGCCGCGCAACGAGCGAGCCCGCGTCGTCGACGCGCTCGAGTCGCTCGTGAAGGTCCTCGAGCAGCAGCGCTGAGAGCCTCTCGCCGCGAGGCGAGGCGATCAGCGGCCTCGCTCGTGCAGCGTGAAGCTCTTCCCTACGCGTTGGGGTCCGCCCGAGAACGGCGGGACCCGCGCGGAGAAGAACGCGGTCCGGACGCAGCGCTCGGCGGGTGTCCCGGCGAAGCGCCCGTCGTCGACGACCACGTCCGAGACGACCCCGCTCGGCGCGAACGTCACGGTGACGTGTCCGGTGCCCGACTGACCGCTCAGCTCGCATTGCCGGACGCTGATGCCGGCGAGGGCGCTCGCGGCGGCGCGACGATCGAACGGCGGCAGGCCGCCGGGCGGCGGGCCTTGATCGTCGAGGGGCACGAGCTCCTGCTCCCAGCGGAGGTCCACGCGACCGACCGCGACGCGCGTCCCCGAGAGGGTGAACGGGATCGACCGCGACTGACCGAACGCCTTGATGGTGACGGTGCCCGTGACCGGGACGTTCCCCTCGCTCGCATCGGCGCGGACCATCTCGACGACGAACCGCCCTGCGTCGCTCGTCGAGAGCGCCACGGTCTCGTGGTCGCGCGAGGTCGCGCCCTCGACGCGTGCGCCCTTCAGGCGCGTGACGACGCCGGCGCGCCTTCCTGCGGGATCGAGGAGGACGACGTCGAGATCGGCGCCGCCGCTCCACTTCGCGGACACCACGATGTCTCCCGTCGTCGGCTCGGCCTTCTCCGCATCGAGCTTCGCGATCGCCGCGCCGATGGCCGAGCGCTGCGGCTCCTTCAGCTCGGCGAGCCACCTCTCCGCGGAGCGCGCCCGGCCCTGCGCGCGCTCGCACGCGACGGCGCGCGCGACCGACTCCGCGTCGCTGCTGCGGAGCTCGGCCGCCGCGACGTGGAACGCGCACGCCTCGGCGCGGCCGAGACGGTCGTACGATCGCCCCACCGCCTGCGCGAGCGTGAAGGCCTCGGCCGGCGTGAGCGAGCTCGCGGCGAGCGCCCCGCCGAGGATGCGCAGCGCAGCCTGCCGGTCACCTTTGCGAGCAGCGACGTCCGCGCGGCCGACGATGACGTCCACGTCGAGCGGATCGCGCTCCGACCACTTCTCGAGCACCTCGCCGAGCTCGTCGATCTGCCCCGAGAGCGCGAGCAGCCGCGCGAGCTCCTTGTGCTTCGCTCGCTCGTCCGGCGCCGCGGCGACGGCGGCGCGCGCCTGCGCGACCTTGTCGACGGCGACGGCCGGAGACGCGTCCGCGCCGAGCGTCGCACGCCGCACCCAGACCTTCTTCATGAAGCGCCCCCCATCCGGCGGCGGCGGGAGCCTGCGGCGAGGCCCGTCGACTTCGAACTCGGCCACCCTCCCCGGGGGCGCCGGACGCGGCGCCAACGTCGCCGCGGGGGCTCCCGCGGCCCTCGACAAGCCGTCGACGGGAGCCGCTTCGTCACGCTTCGGCTTCGCCGCCTCTTCCGATGCGAGCGGCCCGAGCAGATCGTCGTCCGCGTGCGCGGCGGCGACGGACGCATCGTCGGCACCTCCGGCGAGCCCCGTCGTGAAGGCTCGTGCGAGCGACTCGCCCGTCCACTGCGGCGTGTGCGCCGCGCGCTCGATGCCGAACGCGCTGAACATCGCCTCGCTCTCGAGGACGAGCAGCGACGTCGCGCTCGACGGCACCGAGAACCGCCGCGAGAGCGCCACGAGCTCGGCGTTCGCTCCGCCTCCCGGCCGGCGCTCGAGGTCGGCGACGCGCGCGGCGGCGTAGAGGCGCGGCACGAAGGCGTTGCCGGCGTCGGTCGTGGCGCGGATCTCGAGCGGGTACCTCGCCTCGAACGGATCGCCGCCGACCTTGCCGCGGAGGACGAGCTCGCCCTTCACCTCGTCGCCGATCATCCGCGCGGTCACGATCGTCTCCGAGCCTGCCCGGAGGGGCGGGATCACCGAGGGGGCCATCTCGCGCAGCCCTTCCGGCAGCACGATCTCGACGTCGCGCAACGTCGTGCCGTAGGTCGCGTTGAGGACCTCGAGCGCCGTCGTCTCGAGACGCTGCCCCGGCTGGTACGGGACGACGACCCCTCCCCCGCCGCGTGCGATGTCCGCGAGCAGGTTCACGTCGGCGTCGGCGCCGATCGGCACCGTGACGACGAGCGAGCGCGCGTCGGTGACGACGTCCGCGACCTCGGCCGCGACGCGGCTCGGCGATCGATAGCCCGCCGTGGGGACGCCGTCCGACAGCACGGTGATCCGGAGATCACGCCCCGGATCGTGCCCCGCGACGTTGGTCGCCGCCCGCACCGCGCCGACGAGATCGCTCGCACCGTCCGGCGTGATCCCGCGGAGGAACGCGTCGACGTCGTGCGCGCTCGGGCCGCCCGGGGCGACGAAGCCGCCCGGCATCGCGCGGCAGGACACGTCGCACGCGAGCACCGTCACGCGATCGCGCCGGTCCATCTCCTGCGTGATCTGGACCGCGAGCCGCCGCGCGCGTGCGAACCGCTCGCCGAACATCGCGCGTCCGGCGTCGACGACGATGACCTGATCGCGCGGCCTGGTCTCCGTCCACCGCGGGAGCTTCGGCCGGAGCGCGATCGCGACGAACGGATCGTCGCCGACGAGATCGCGCTCCTCGGTCCTCGGCTGGACCTTCCGGAACGAGGGCTCCGCCGACGGCGAACTGCGGAGGTCGAGCACCTCCTTCGCTCCGGCCGCGGACGGCGCCCGGTAGGCCCACGCGGTCACGTCGGCCGCTCGATCGTCGAGGGCGTACTCGATCGCGAGATCACCCGAAGGGACGAACGCGGACATCGTCGCACGCAGGCGTTCGGCGCCTCCTTCGCTCTCACGCTCGAGCTCGTAGCCGCGGACGCGCACGGGCGTGGCCTGGGCGTGACCGATCACCTGCGCGTCGATCGAGAACTCGTCGATCTCGATCGTGCTCGATGCGCCCTGCGGCAGCGGATAGACGTATCGGCGCGTGCCCGACACGGGCGGGACGACCTCCGTGTACGCGATGACGACACGACGCGAGCCGCGCTTCGGGATCGGGAAGATTCGCAGCTCGAAGCGCCCGCCGCGCTGCCACTCGAGGAGCGCCGGATCGTGCCACGGGCCGGGGACCCACACGATCTCCTCGCGAGGCTTCGGAGCCTTCGGCGCGGCGTTCTGGATGGCGCCTCGCCAGATGGCGGCGGCCTTCGCCTTGTCGACGAACTCGCCCTCCACGAGCTTGCCGTCCACCTCGAGCGCGAGCCGCTCGATCCGTGCGCCCGGCGGGAGCGGGAAGCGATAGATGCCCTCGAGCTCGTCGTCGGTGTCGTTCGTGAAGGTCTCGTCGATCTCGGTCCGCGCGACGTTGCCCGCGATGCGGATCTTCACGGCGTGCCGCTCGAGCCGCACCGCCCGATCCTTCTCGTCCGTACGACCGGGGCGCTTCGCCCGGAGCTCGCCGAGACCGCTCGCCGGTGCCTCCGCGTCCTCGTTGTGGGCCGAGAGGAGCTGCTCGCCGAACGCGGCGCGCTGCGCGAGATCGTTCGCCGGTGCGACGTCGATCTTGCCGTCCCTGCCGACGACGCCTTCCTGACCGGCGGCGATCCTCTCGGTCCCGCCCTCCGACGCGACCTCGACCGCGCCGCGAAGCACCTCGACGTTCGTGCGATCCCCGGCGGCGGTCACGGCGAGCTTCGTCCCGAGGATCTTCACGTCGGCGTTCGCCGTCTTCAGGCGCGCCGAGGGCGCCTCGTCGACGTGCGCGACGTCCGCGAGGACCGTGCCGTCGGCGACGGTGATCGTCCGCGGCTCGTTCTCGATCGCGACCTCCGTCGCCCGATCGAGGACGATGGTGCTGCCGTCGTCGAACACGAGGCGCGCGCGTGTCCGGCCGTCGGTCGCGACGTGCATGCCGGCCTGGATCTCCGCGCCCTCGCCGAGCGGGATCTTCCCGGACGGCGTCGTCACGGTGAGTCCCGGCGAGCTCGAATCCGCGCCGCTCTTCGCGACCTTCGCGACCTTTCCGTGCCAGGCGCGCGTCGCGACCACCGCGGCGGAGCGCTGGCGATCCGCGATGGCGATGCCCAGGAGCGCGCTCGCCGTGATGCTGATGCACGCGGCGCCGATCAGCCAGAGCGACCGGCGCCCGTTGCGCGCCGGCTCCGTGCGGGCCGTGGCGGCGTCGCGGCGCAGCCGCGTCTCGCTGACGCGATCGCCTTCGTTCTCTCGCGACTCCTCGCCCGACCCCTCGCCGGCGATGGCCACGAGCCGCTCGACGAGCGGCGGGCGTACGACGAAGTCGTCTCCCGCCTTGGCGATGCGCGCCGAGAGGCGTTCGAGCGCGTGAGCACCGTCGCGGCACGCATCGCAGGTCGCGAGGTGATCGCGCAGCGACGGCGAGGCCGTGCCGTCGAGCAGCCCGACGAGGTCCTCGTGGATGCGGCGACAGCTCACGAGGCACCTCCTTCCCGTGCCTCCTCTTCGAGGAGCCGCTCGAGGCCTCGCGCGATCCGAGCCTTCGCCGTGTCGAGGTCGACGTTGCAGGCGTGGGCGACGTCGGCCGCGTCGAGATTTCCGACGAGGCACAGTACGACGGCCTCGCGCTCCGTCGGCTTCAGGGCGGAGAGCGCCGCGCGCGCGGGCGCGGCCTCGCTCGCGCCGAGCCGTTCGGTGCGCGGGCCTTCCTCGCTCGAGGTCGCAGACGACCGGAGCGGCAGCTTCGAGAGTTGCGTCGCGCAAGCGCTGCGCACGAGACCGAGCAGCCACGCGACCGGCTTCACTCCCGCCGGGATCTCGCGCGACCGCGCGTCACGGGCGACCTCTTCCAGCGCTCGCTCGACACGCTCTGCGTCACCGAGCAGAGCCATCGCGACGCGCCCGAGCGTCGCGATGTGCTGCTCGAGCGGCGTCGCGGGGTCCCCCGCGCACGTTCCCCGTTCTGTTTCTCCGCCCATCTCCCGCCCGACCGCCGTCATCACAGGGCACATCGGACGCGCGGAAGAGGCAAAAGTTTTCGTCGGGGCGAGATCCTCTGGGGAGGGGTAGGACCGACGCGCCCGAGAAAAGGAAGAAGGCGAGAAGCCGTCCCGGCGCTATGCAGGCTTCTTCGGGAACGGGAAGCTCGTCTGCTCCATCCGCCCCGGCACGCGCTCGGGTTCCGACTCGAGGAGAGCCCTCTCGCGTTCGAGATCCGCCTCCACGAGCTCTTCGTTGTCGTAGGCGAACGCCAGTCCGCCGAGCACCTTGGCCCACCCGAGGCTCGGGTACCGTTTCACCAAAGTCTCGACGGAAACGCCCTTCCGATGCCAAGCCCACAGTCGCCGCACGGGAACGCGCGAGCCGCGGACGAACGGACTGCCGCCCATGACGTCGTCGCGAATTTCGACGTGCGGATGAGGGACGCGAACGGGAGGGAGGCGTTGGGCCACGGCTTCGACGATGGAAGAGGTCCCATTCGTCTTTGGCCCTGTTTCAGGGCGAGGTCAACGCCGCGCGTGCATCACGGACGTGATGCGTACGCTCGAGAACCAAGAGCCGAGGGCCCGGGGGCCAAGCCGGCTCAGGCCGTCTTGACCTCCTTGTTCTGCTCCTGCTTCGCAGGCTCGGCCGTCGGAACGGTCGCCGACTGGCGGGGACCGCGACCGCGACGGACGTGCGGGGCGATGCCGCCCTTCCTTCCTGCAGCACGAGCCTCCTCGCTCGTGAACTGGTGAGCGGTACCGGCGGCGTGGGCGGCCTTGCCGCCCTTGCTGGCGATCTCGCTCACCTTCGCGCGGTCCATGGCGGCGAAGCCGCGGGGCCGACGGGGCTTCGGAGCTTCGGCAGGCTGCTCAGCCTTCTGCTCCGCCTTCGCCTCCGTCTGCTCCGTCTTCGGCTGCTCCTCCGAAGGCTCCGGGTTGGGGTTGTTGGCGGGATCGAGCACGGGGTTCATGACTACGACTTCTCCTCGATGGGGACGGACGAACACCTCCCCCCTGAAAGGCGGAACGACAGGCTCGCCTTCCGTTTTCAGTGGTGAGACGCGCGGCGCGTCCGATTTGTTCCGATGCGACGAGGTCGATGACGGTCGCGGTCGGAAACGGGGGCTGGGGCTTTTAGTTGAGGTACTTCCGCGACAGATGGCGGATGGCTTCTGCGGTCCCCTTTTCGATTTGGGCCTGGACCAGCGCAGCCGGCGCGCCCTCGTCTACGAGGATGCCGAGCTGACCCTCGTGGACGAAAAAACCGCCTGCCGCTCGCTCTCCATCCGAGTCGAACGGGACCGCCTGGACCGCGAGATCACAAACGTGCCCGCCGACCACGACACGGACGAAACCGAGGAGGCGACCGGAAACCGAGTTCATGTTCTGGGCGCCGTTTTGCATACACCCATAAGTAAGCACGGGCCGTCGTCACGCAAGGGTTCGAAAACTCCTGGAAAATGAGTGCGCAGGTCGAGGTTGGTCGGCCGACGGCCGGAGATGCGGCAATCGGTCGTTTTTCCAAGGAGATCGACGCCGGACCCGCCGTCGCCTGACGCGAAAAAGATCACTTCCGTCGTACGCGGCAGCGCGCCGATCGGTCTTCCGCCCCGCTCGAGCCTGCTCGGCTTTGTCGTCGTGCTGGATCCCGGTTGGGGTCTATCCTCGGCCGCCGGCTCGGGGGGCACGCGCCGTGCGCCCCGTCGTCCGGATGCGGGAGACCACGAGCGGAGGAGCCATGCAAATCGCGATGGTTGGGCTGGGGAAGATGGGCGGGAACATGGTCCGGCGCCTGCTCCGTGGCGGCCACGAGGTCGTCGGATGGGATCGGGACCCGGCCGTGGTCGAGCGGCTCGCCGCGGAGGGGATGACCGGCGCGAGCTCGCTCGCGGACGCCGTTGCAAAGCTCGACACCCCGCGCGCGGTCTGGGTCATGGTGCCCGCCGGCGCTCCGACGGAGAGCACGATCGTGGAGCTCTCGGGCCTGCTCTCCGCGAACGACATCCTCATCGACGGCGGCAACTCGAACTACGCGGACTCGGTCCGCCGCTCGAAGCAGCTCGCCGAGAGGGGAATCCGCTTCCTCGACGTCGGGACGTCCGGCGGCGTCTGGGGGCTCGAGGTCGGCTACTGCCTCATGGTCGGCGGCGACAAGAGCGCCTACGACCACGTGCTTCCCGTGCTCACGACGCTCGCGCCGAAGGAAGGGCTCGGGTACTTCGGCGCCGCGGGCGCGGGGCACTACGTCAAGATGGTCCACAACGGCGTCGAGTACGCCATGATGCAGGCGTACGCCGAGGGCTTCGAGCTGCTCAAGGAGTGCGAGTACGCGTTCGACCTCCGGCAAGTGACGCGCGTGTGGAACCACGGAAGCGTCGTCCGCTCGTGGCTCCTCGAGCTCGCGGAGCGAGCGTTCACGAAGGATCCGGAGCTCGCCGAGCTGAAAGCGTGGGTCGACGACTCCGGCGAGGGCCGCTGGACCGTCGACGAAGGCGTGCGGCTCGGGGTATCGGTGCCGACGATCGCGCTCAGCCTCTTCGCTCGGTTCGCGTCGCGGAAGGACAACGCCTTCGGTCTGCGCGTCCTCGCGGCGCTCCGCAACGAGTTCGGCGGTCACGCCGTGAAGAAGGCCTGAGGTCGACGTGACGCTCGCGAGCAATCCGCTCCGACGCGGGCTCATCGAGGACCGCAGCGGAGACCCGTGCGCGCTGGTCATCTTCGGCGCCTCGGGGGATCTGACGACACGCAAGCTCGTCCCCGCCGTCTTCAACCTCGGCCTCAGCCGCTCGCTGCCGAGCGGCTTCGCCGTGGTCGGCGTGGCACGGAGGCACAAGACGAACGACCAGTTCCGCGCCGAGATGAAGGACGGCGTCGCGCGCTTCTCGCGACGCAAACCCGATCCGGCGCTCTGGAAGGACTTCGAGCGGAAGATCAGCTACGTCGTCGGCTCGTTCGAGGATCCCGCGACGTACACGAGCCTCCGCGAGCACCTCGACGAGCTCGCGCGGGAACACGGCATCGGAGGCAACCACCTCTATTACCTCGCGGTCCCGCCGTCCGAGTTCTCGACCATCGTGGGGCATCTCAAGCGAGCCGGCCTCGTCGCGGACCCGGCGCAGGAGCGCGCCGGAGGCGCCTGGACGCGCATCATCATCGAGAAGCCGTTCGGGCACGACCTCGCGAGCTCGCGCGAGCTCAACGACTGCATCGCGAGCGCCTTCGCCGAGTCGCAGGTGTTCCGCATCGATCACTACCTCGGCAAGGAGACGGTCCAGAACCTCCTCGTCTTCCGCTTCGCCAACAGCCTGTGGGAGCCGCTCTGGAGCCGCGAGCACGTCGACCACGTCCAGATCACGGTGGCGGAGGAGATCGGCGTCGAAGGTCGCGGCAAGTTCTTCGAGCAGACCGGTGTGACGAAGGACATCGTCGAGAACCACCTGATGCAGCTCCTCTGCCTGACGGCGATGGAGCCGCCGAACTCGCTTTCCGCGGACGCGGTACGCGACGAGAAGGTGAAGGTCCTCCGGTCGCTCCGCCGGATGGACGCCTCGATGGTCCGCGAAGGCGTCGTGCGGGGCCAGTACGGCCGCGGATTCGTGAAGGGAGAAGAGGTCCGTGCCTACCGCGAGGAGCCCGACGTCGCGAAGGACTCGAACGTCGAGACCTACGTGGCGATGAAGGTGCTCGTCGACAACTGGCGCTGGGGCGGCGTCCCCTTCTACGTGCGCGCGGGGAAGCGCCTCGCGCGCAAGGTGACGGAGATCGCGATCCAGTTCAAGAAGGTGCCGCACAATCTGTTCAACGTCTCCGACGGCGGCATCTCGCAGAACGTCCTCGCGGTGCGCGTGCAGCCCGACGAAGGCATCGCATTGCGCTTCACGACGAAGGAGCCGGGGAACGCGACGGTGCTGCGCGACGTCGCGATGGACTTCCGCTACGGCTCCGCGTTCGGATCGAACACGCCCGAGGCGTACGAACGGCTGCTGCTCGACGCGATGCGCGGAGACGCGACGCTGTTCACGCGCCGGGACGAGGTCGAGGAGCAGTGGGCGTTCATCGACCCCGTCATCGACGCGTGGCGCGAGCATCCGAGCGCACCCCCGATCTACGCCGCCGGATCGTGGGGCCCGGAGCAGGCGGACGATCTGCTCGCACGCGACGGACGCCGCTGGAGGCGGCCATGAGCGCGGCGTCGGAGACCTCCGGGCTCGTCGCGCGGCTCGAGAAGGAGCTGCGCGACTTCTGGACGGCGCCGGCCGATCCGAGCGCGCCGCCCCGTTCGCGCGTGTGCACGATGAACCTCGAGGTCGTCGCGCCCTCGACCGAGCTGCTCGAGCGCTACACGCCCGTCGTCGACGAGGTCACCGCCAACATCCCCGCGCGCGCCATCCTCGCCGCGGTGGAGCCCGACGCGCCCGGCGACGAGCTCGACGGCGCCGCCACCGCGGTCTGCGCGCTGACGGGCGACCGGCAGATCTGCTCGGAGCGCATCACGCTCACCTGTCGAGGCAACGCCGCGGCGCGCGCCGCGAGCGCGATGGAAGCGTTCCTCGTCCCGGAGATCCCTACCGCGCTCGTGTGGCTCGGACGCGTCCACACCGACGATCCCATCTTCGAGGATCTCGCGAGCGAGGCGAACCGCATCATCCTCGACAGCGAGTACACGTCGATCGGCAGCGTCATCCAGGTCGCGTCCTGGGCCCGCCGCCACCGAAACGCGCCCGCCATCTCCGACCTCGCATGGACGCGCATCGCCGTATGGCAGGAGATGCTCGCGCGGTTCTTCGACACGCCCCAGACGCGCGACCTCGCCTGGAAGATCGGCAAGCTCGTGCTCGCGCAGGCATGCGAGCCGGGCGCGCGCATCGGCCCGGAAGGCGCGCTCATGCTCGGATGGATCGGCACGCGCCTCGGATGGAAGACGTCGCGGCTCGCCGGCGCGCTGCGCATCAAGCGCGCCGACGGCGCGAGCGTCTCGATCGAGCTCCGCGCGGTCCCCCGCCCCGCGGGCGTCGCGCCGCACACGCTCGCCGCGCTCTCCGTCGAGGCCGGAGACGATCCCGGTCGCCCTTCCCTCTCCGGCGCCATCGAGCGCGAGCTCGCGAGCGGCCTCGGCGGCGACGACACGACACCCGACGCGGACGTCCTCGTCTGGAAGCGCAGGGCGGCCGACGGGACGGAGAGCGAGCAGCGCGTACGCCTCGGACCGAACAAGGCAGCGAAATGGCTCGAGCAGACGCTCCACAGGCGCGCGCACGACGTCGCATTCGAGGAGTCGATCGCGTTCGCCGAGCAGATCGTCCAGGATGGCTTGACCGCGTCCTGACGCTGGCCGAGCCTTCTGCCCTCTCGAACCGCGCGGAGGTCGAACGTGGTCACGAAGGTCGTTCCGGGTCTGCTCATCGCGACGCCCGATGTGGCTCGAGCCGCACGCGAGGCTTGCGCCCGCATGAAGCGCGCGATCCTCGACGCGATCCGGGAGCGGGGCAGCGCCACGATCGCCCTGTCGGGAGGCTCTTCGCCCGTCGAGGCGTACGGCCTGCTCGCTCGCGAGAACATCGACTGGAGCAAGGTCCACGTCTACTGGGTCGACGAGCGCGCCGTCCCACCGACGAGCGATCGGAGCAACTACGGGATGGCGAAGCGCGTCCTCCTCGACGCGATCACGATCCCGCCCGGGAACGTGCACCGGATGCGCGCCGAGGATCCCGACCTCGAGAAGGCCGCGGCCGACTACGAGGAGGAGCTGCGCGAGATCAAGGCGAAGGTGGGCGGCATCCCTGCGCTCGACCTCGTCGTGCTCGGCATCGGCGAGGACGGCCACACGGCGTCGCTCTTCCCGGGCGAGGACACCGTGAACGTCACCGACCGCCTCGTGGCCGCCGTCCCCGCACGCGAGGGACGCGAGGCCCGCCTGACGCTCACGGTCCCTGTCCTCGAGAACGCGAAGGCGTCGGTGATCATCGTCCTCGGCAAGTCGAAGCACGAACCGCTCGAGCGCATCTGGGCGGTCAACGGCGACGTGAAGACGACGCCCGGGCGCATCGTGCGCGGGTTCCGTGGCGCCGTGACGTGGGTGATCGACCGGGCGGCGGGCGGGATGGGGTGAGCGCGCGCTGCGCGCGCGCGCGCAGTCCTCAGACCTCCTCAGAGGGAGAGGCTCCGGGCTCCAGGCTCCAGGCTCCAGGGAGTGTGGGAAGCAACGGGCCACCGACCGGTCGCGGCGGATCCGGCTGACCGAACGCAATATCCATCGCCGTCGGCTTCGCTCTGCGACCTTCGCGCAATGCGCGCGGGATTTTCGGGTGGTGTGCTCGCGATGAGGCTCGGTACGCGAGATGCTAGGGCGCCCGGGCATGCGGACCCGACTCCTCCTTGCAACCAGCGCCGTCGTCTTCGCCCTCTTCTCGGTCGCTTGTGGAAGCGACGCCAGCGACGAGGCGGGCTCCACGCCGACGGACACGCAGGGCGACGGAGCCACGAACGGGACACCGGGGAGCTCCCAGCGCAACCCGCCGTCGACACCGAGCCCGGGCAACGACGAGGAGGAGGGCTCGCCTTCCGAGGACGAGCAGAATCCCGGCAACAACGACCCCGGCGGCAACCCGGGGGACGACAACCCCGGCAGCGACCCGGGAGACGACAACCCCGGCGGCGATCCAGGCGGTGACCCCGGCGGCGATCCAGGCGGTGACCCCGGCGGCGATCCGGGCGGTGATCCCGGCGGCGATCCGGGCGGTGATCCCGGCGGCGATCCAGGCGGCGACCCCGGCGGTGATCCGGGTGGCGATCCGGGTGGCGACCCCGGCGGTGATCCGGGCGGCGACCCCGGCGGTGATCCGGGTGGCGATCCAGGCGGCGACCCCGGCGGCGATCCGGGTGGCGACCCCGGCGGTGATCCGGGCGGCGACCCCGGCGGCGATCCGGGTGGCGACCCCGGCGGCGATCCGGGCAGTGACGTGCCGCCGCTCGAGTGCCCGGCCGGCTCGGTTCAAGAGACGGAGCCGAACGACACCCCCGAGACCGCGAACGAGCTGACTCAGCCGTCGACGTTCTGCGGGACGGTCGAAGCGGGCGATGTCGATTACATCACCTTCGTTCTGCCCGAAGACGCCACGACGCTGAGCTGGCGAGCGCAGTGGGTCGGCCAGGGCTCGCCCGTCGTGACCGTCACCGTCGAAGGCACGACCGTGGGCAACGGCGAGCCGGTCCCCTTCCACCCCGGCAAGACGTACCTGATCAAGGTGGAGAACTCGGGGGACGGGGCGAGCAATTACGTGCTCGAAGTCGAGTACGAGTAGGCCTCAGAGACTTCAGTCTCCAGACCCCAGTCTCCAGTCTGCAGCAGGGGCGACGATTCGCTCTTGGCGGAAGCCGCACGCGATGCGAGCGGGCGCGTCTCGCGTGCGCGCCGCTCCCATCCCTGGAGCCTGGAGCCCGGAGCCTGGAGCCTCCCTCGTCAGCCCAGCCAGCTCTGGATCTTCGCCGTCACGGCATCGACCGTGAACCCGAACTTGTCCGCCAGCACCTTGTCCGGGGCGCTCGCGCCGAAGCGGTCGACGCCGATCGCGAGGCCGTCGTCGCCGATCCAGCGGCGCCACGGGCCCGTGACGCCCGCCTCGATCGAGACGCGGCGCGTGCCGGGCGGAAGGACCGCGTCGCGGTAGGAGGCGTCCTCGCGCTCGAAGATTTCGAGGCACGGCGCGCTGACGACGCGGACCTTCTTGCCGGCCTTCTCGAGCCGCTCGCGCGCACCGACGGCGAGGTGGACCTCGCTGCCCGTCGCGATGATGACGAGGTCCGGCTTGCCGCCCGTCGCCTCCTGAACGACGTAGGCGCCGCGCAGGACGTTCTTCGGATCGAAGCCGTCGTCGCGGCGGATCGCCGGGACCTTCTGGCGCGTGAGCGCGAACGCCGTCGGCGCCTTCTTGCGCGACATCGCGATCGTCCAGGCCGCTGCGGTCTCGAGCGCGTCGGCCGGGCGCACGACGGCGAGGTTCGGGATGAGGCGCAACGACCAGAGGTGCTCGATCGGCTGGTGCGTGGGGCCGTCCTCGCCGAGGAAGATCGAGTCGTGCGTGAAGATCCACACGCACTGCAGATCGCCGAGCGCCGAGAGGCGGACGGACGGGCGCATGTAGTCGCTGAAGACGAGGAACGTCGCGCCGTACGGGATGAAGCCGCCCGAGAGCGCGAGCCCGTTGCAGACCGCACCCATGCCGTGCTCGCGGATGCCGAAGTGGATGTTCCGGCCCTCGAAGCTCTTCGCGCTCACGCTGCCGCTCTTCTTGATGAGCGTCTTCGTCGAGGGCGCGAGGTCGGCCGAGCCGCCGACGAGCGAAGGCACGAGCGCCGCGACGTGCTGCTGGAGCGCGTTCGAGATGTTGCGCGTCGCGTCCTCCTTCTCGGGGAGGACCTTCAAGAGCTGCTCGTAGAGATCGTCGGGCACGTGGCGCGACTCGAGCTTGTCGAGCTGCTCGGCGAGATCGGCGTGCTCCTTGCGCCACTGCGCGAGGGCCGCGTCCCAGGCCTGACGCTCCTTCGCGTTGTCCTCCGCGCGCTCGCGGAAGATGGCGTAGACCTCGTCGGGGACGTAGAAGTGCTTGTCGGGGTCCCAGCCGATCGCCTTCTTGGTGAGGGCGACCTCCTCCTTGCCGAGCGGCGCGCCGTGCGCCTCCGCCGTATCGTGCGCGTTCGGAGCACCGTTCGCGATGTGCGTGCGCGCGACGATGAACGAAGGCTTGTCCTTCTGCGCGAGCGCCTTGTCGATCGCGGCGCGGATCTGGCCGTGGTCGTGGCCGTCGATCCGCTGGACGAACCAGCCGTACGACTCGTAGCGCTTGCCGACGTCCTCGCTGAAGGCGAGGTTCGTCTCGCCCTCGATCGTGATCTTGTTGTCGTCGTAGATGACGACGAGGTTCGAGAGCCCGAGGTGCCCCGCGAGGCTCGAGGCCTCGGCGCTCACGCCCTCCATCACGTCGCCGTCCGAGGCGATGCAGAACGTGCGGATGGCGTCGAAGGCCTTCCCGAAGCGCGCGGCCTTGAGCTTCGCGGCGAGGGCGAAGCCGACCGCGTTCCCGATGCCCTGACCGAGCGGCCCCGTCGTCGTCTCGACGCCCGGCGTGTGCCCGTGCTCGGGGTGTCCGGGCGTCTTGCTCCCCCACTGCCGGAAGGCCTGGAGCTCCGACATCGGTAGGTCGTAGCCGGCGAGGTGGAGCAGCGAGTAGATGAGCATCGAGGCGTGCCCCGCCGACAGGACGAAGCGATCGCGACCGATCCAAGAGGGATCCTTCGGGTCGTAGCGGAGGTAGCGCGTGAACAGCTCGAACGCGATGTTCGCGAGCCCCATCGGCGCGCCCGGATGCCCGCTGTTCGCCTTCTCCACGGCGTCGATCGAGAGCGTCTTGATCGTGTTGACCGCGAGCTCGACCTGCTTCGGGGACCATTCGCGCGTCATCGTCTTCCTCCGGGTCGCTTGGGGGCGGCCACCGTATCACGGCGGACGCTCGCGTCTACAGGGTGCGACGCGAGCGCTCACCGGCGCTTCGAGCCCGAGCCCCCGAGCGCCGCCTTCGCGGCGTGCGACGCCGCCCCGAGCAAGCCGGCGTTCGGCTCGAGACAGACCGCGACGGGGATCGACTCGACGAGAGGCCGCATCCGGCCCTTGTCGAGGAACGCCGCGACGAACGGGCTCGGGCCCTTGCTCCTGCGCGCCGGCAGGCCCTTCGCGAGGACCTTGGCGAGCCTCGCCGAGACGCCGCCGCAGACGTACACGCCGGCGGTCGCGAGGCACTTGAGCGCGAGATTTCCCGCCTCGGCTCCGTAGACGCTCGACCAGAGCTCGACGGCGCGCATCGCGGCCTCGCTCCGGCCGCTCTCGGCGAGATCGACCACGGCGACGTTCTTGTCCTCGGCCTTCGCGATCGCATCCTGGTTCGCCTTCGACTCCTTCAGCTTCTGCTCGCGGAGGACGAACCGGTAGATGCTCGCGATCGTCGAGCCCGCCGCGACGCGCTCGTAGCTCACGTGCCCGTGCTCGCGCCGGAGCTCGACGAGCAGCGCGTCCTCGAGGGCGTTGCGAGGGGCGAAGTCGACGTGCGCCCCTTCGGTCGCGCAGGGGACGTGCTCGCTGCCGGTCCACACGAACGCCGCCTCCCCGAGGCCGGTGCCGGCCGCGATGACGGCGAGGTTCCCTCCCGTCCGCTTCGGCCGGCCCCCGTGCACGACGGCGAGCTTGCTCGGCGGCGCTGCGGTCGCGCCGAGCCCGACGGCGACGAGATCGTTCAGCAGCGTGACGTTCGGGATCCCGAACTTCCGCGCGACCTTCTTCGCCTCGATCACCCACGGGAGGTTCGTCGTCTTGACGCGCTGGTCGACGACCGGTCCTGCGATCCCGAAGGTGGCGGCCGCGATCCTCGATCTCTTCGGGAGCGCCGCGCGTGCGCGCACGGAGAGGTACGCGTCGAGCGCGGCCTCGAAGCTGCGGTAGGTGCGGCTCTCGAGGACGTCTTGATGGACGAGCCGCGGGGATTTCGTGACCTCGAAGAGCGCGAAGCGAGCGCGGGTGCCGCCGACGTCACCGGCGAGGACGTGGATCATGGGAGGCTACATAGAGGCTCCGGGCTCCGGGCTCCAGGGAGATCGGGCTCCAGGCTCCAGGCTCCGGGCTCCAGGAGCGCGCGCTTCGCGCGCGCATCCTCAGACGCTGATCACCGAGGAGGCTCCAGGCTCCAGGCTCCGGGCTCCAGGGGCGCGCGCTCCGCGCGCGCATCCTCAGACGCTGATCACCGAGGGCCGAGGGCTGAGGTCTGATCAGAGCTTCGACATCAGCGCGTCGCCGATCGACGGCTGGTCGATCTTCCCGAACCAGATGCTCCAGACGGCCTTCATGAAGTCCTGGCCCTGGATCGTCGCGGTGCCGGCGCCCTGGACCCAGATCGTCACGGACTTCGCGGCGGCGTTGTAGCTGATGACCCAGGAGGACTTCTCCTTCATCTCCTCCTTGGTGAAGGCGCCGACGAACCGCTCGATGCGCGCGGTGTCGGTGAAGCCGTTCATCTTGAACGCGTCGCGCAAGGCGTTCTGGATCTTCTTGCTGTCGACGTCGCGGAGCATCACGCACGTGAACTTCTTGTCCACGTCCGCGTCGATCATCGCCTGCTTCGACTTCGTCGCCGGCTTCTCCTTCATGTCGTGCCGGATCGCGTAGACCTTGGCGGTGAACGGACCGACCGACTTCGTCCTCACGGCGTCGCCCGTGTGGATCATCGGATCGGCGAGCGCGCTCGAGCTCACCGTGAGGAACAGACCGAGCACGACGGAGGAGAGGAGAGAGCGACGGTTCATTGCACGTTCCTTTGCGTAAAATCGCCGCCAAGGCTACGGGCGACGCTCTTCGACGAAGGCTAACCGGCGAGAAGGGGCCCGTGCAATCGACGCAGCCCGGCGCTCGCGCGCTCACACCGTGCGAGCGGCCTCAGTGCTGCTCCTTCGCCATGCGCTCCCGGTAGGCCTTCACCGCCGCGTTGTGCTCCTCGAGCGTCTCGCTGAACGCGTGGCGGCGATCGCCACGCACGACGAAGTAGAGGTACTTCGTGTTCGCCGGGGCCAGGACGGCTTGGAGCGACTTGATCCCGGGGTTCGCGATCGGCCCCGGCGGGAGCCCCTCGTGCACGTACGTCGAGTACGAGTTCGACGGGTCCATGTTGATCGCGTGCGTGATCTTCCCCGTGTAGTTCGCGCATGCAGGGACGCGATCGCGGAGGACGAGGCACCCGTAGCCTGCCGTCGGATCGCACTGGAGCAGCTTCCGCTTGAACGACGGGTCGCGCAGGCGGTTCAGAAAGACGCTCGCGATGATCGGGCGCTCGTCGTCGACGGCCGCCTCCTTCTCCACCATCGACGCGAGCGTCACGATCTCCTTGCGCCCCCAGCCGAGCGAGCCTTCGAGCTGCGCGCGGCCGAGGCGGTGGTTCTGCTCGAGCTGCGTGTAGCGGCGATCGAACTCGGAGACGAGACGGCGGACGATGTCCTTCGGATCGCTGTCGAGCGGGAAATCGTAGGTCGCCGGGAAGAGGAAGCCCTCGGCGCTGTCGCCGTCGATGCCGATCTCGCGGAGCAGATCCGTGTTCGCGGTCGCGTCGATGAAGGCCGACGCCCACGTGACGTGCAGCGCCTGGAGGCGCTTCGCGATGTCGAAGCGGGTCCAACCTTCGGGGATCGTCACCTTCGCGCGCATCGCCCGGCCTTCGCGCTCGAGGCGGCGTACGAGCTCGTGCGGGCTCGCGTCGTCCGTGAGCAGGTGCTTCCCGGGCGCGACGCGAAGGCCGACGAACCGCGCGTAGAGCGCGAACGCGCGCGGCGACCTCAGGAGGCCCGCGCGCTCGAGCTTCTCGACCGTGGCCGACAAGGGCTCGTCGGGCCCGAAGACGACCTCGACGGGCTTGCCGGAGCCGGGCCCGGAGCTCTCGGGGAAGATCACGAGCAGGTACGTCAGCGCGATTCCGACGAGCGCGCCGATCGCGGACACGACGAGGAAGGCGGCGCGCCCGAACCCGCTCGGCGCGCGGCGTGTGCTGCGCCGCACGCGCCTGCGGCGGACGCGGCGCTCGCCCTTCCCCGTCGACACGGAGCCGCTCGGGCGGCCGCTCGGCGCGTCGTCGGCGGCCGCGCGAGCGCGCATCGACGCCGACGGACGCTTCACCGACGCCGACGGGCTCGCGCTCGCCTGCTCGTCGCGGGCGCGTGCTCCCTCCGAGCGGCGGCTCACTTCCGACCTCCTCGCCGCCTCGCGCGGCGCTCGGCGCGCGCGTCCAGCCACGCCTGGAGGATCGCGACCGCGGAGGCCTCGTCGATGCGAGCCTTCGCCTTCTTGGCGGACAGCCCGCTGTCGGTGAGCGCACGCTGCGCCTGCACGGTGGTGAGGCGCTCGTCGACGAGCTCGACGTCGCATCCGGTCGCGTCCGCGATCTGTTGCGCGAGGTCGCGGGTGCGCCGCGCCGCCTCGCCCTCGGTGCCGCGCATGTCGAGCGGCAGCCCGACGACGATGCGACCGATGTCCTCCTCCTCCACGAGCTCCTTCAGGGCCGCCAGCATGGCGGTGCGGGGCTTCGCGGCGATGACGCCGCGCGGGTGCGCCAGCATGCCGAGCTCGTCCGTGACGGCGACGCCGACGCGCGCGGCCCCGAGATCGAGGGCGCAGACGCCCTTTCTCGGCCTTCCGCCGGACCCTCTCGAGGACTCCTCCGCCACGGGGCAGAGTTCATACCGTCGCTCGGGTTCGGTGCCAACGTTCGCGCGTGGCGGCTCGAGCGCTCGGGCCGACCGCTCGCCCGAGGCGCCGAAGCTGTCCTTGACCCCGCCTGCCGGTACGGCGATAAGCGGCGCCGTGGCCCCGCCCAGTCCGCTCGTCAAAGCCGTCAAAGGGATGAACGACATCCTCCCGGCGGAGATCGGCCGCTGGCACGCCATCGAGGGTGCGTTCCATCGCACGATGCAGCGGCTCGGCTACCGCGAAATCCGTACGCCGTACGTCGAGCACACCCCTCTGTTCGTGCGGACCATCGGAGAGACCACGGACGTCGTCGAGAAGGAGATGTACTCCTTCGTCCACCACGGCGATCCGCTCACGCTCCGGCCCGAGGGCACGGCGGGCGCCGTCCGCGCGTACGTCGAGCACAGCGTCCACCACCACGAGCCCGTCACGCGCTGGTACTACCTCGGCCCGATGTTCCGCGCGGAGCGGCCGCAGCGCGGGCGCTACCGGCAGTTCTACCAGGTCGGCGCGGAGTGCCTGGGCGATCCCGGGCCGGGCTGCGACGCGGAGATGATCGACGCGCTCGTCGGTTTCCTCCGCGAGATCGGCATCGAGTCGCCCGACGTCTTCATCAACTCGATCGGCGGGCCGGAGACGCGCACGCGCTACAAGGAGGCCCTCGTCGCCGCGCTCACGCCGATGAAGGACAAGCTCTCGCCGGACTCGCAGCGGCGCCTCGCGACGAACCCGCTCCGCATCCTCGACTCGAAGCACCCCGCGGACGCCGAGGCCATCGCGAGCGCGCCGACGATCCTGGACTTCCTCGGCGACGACGATCGCGCGCACTGGGACGAGCTGCGCCGTCACCTCGACGCGCTCGGGACCCCGTACACGGTCGACACGAAGCTCGTGCGCGGGCTCGACTACTACACGCGCACGCTCTTCGAGATCAAAGGCGCCTACGACAAGCTCGGCGCCGGCAGCACGCTCCTCGGCGGCGGTCGCTACGATCGCATGGTCAAGGATCTCGGCGGGCCGGACGTCCCCGGCATCGGCTTCGCCGCGGGCCTCGAGCGGCTGCTCATCGCGAGCAACCTCGAGGTGTCCCAGAGCGTCGTGGACGTCTTCGTCGCGCCGATCGGCGAGGGCACGAAGTCCCCCGCGCTCGTCCTCGGTCGCGACGTCCGCGCCGCAGGCCTCCGGTGCGAGGTCGACACGCGGGGAGCGTCGCTCAAGGCGATGCTCCGCCGGGCGAACGCCCTCGGCGCGCGCGTCTGTCTGATCCTCGGCGACCGCGAGCTCGACGAAGGGGTCGTGGAGCTCAAGGATCTCGCCGGTCACGTGCAGGAGAAGGTCGCCCGCGCCGACGTCGTCGCGCGCACGGCGGCGGTCGTCGCGTCGCCGCCGCCCGAGCCGCCCCGAGGGAGCGAGGCCGGGCAATGAGCTCGCGGGCCGTCGGGGAGAGCGCGTCTTCGAGCGAGCGCGACACGCGCGCGGAGAGGGGGAGAACCCGCTTCCCTCGGAGACACGAGCTGGCCGCCGCGGCGGTCGGGCTCGCCGCCATGCTCGCTTCCACGACGGCCCTCGCACAAGGCCAGGGCGGCCCGACGCAAGCGGGCCCGACACAGAGCCGGCCCGTCGGCCCGCAGCGCGGCGCCGACGACGACGAGCCGCAAGGCCCCTCCCCGTCCTCGCGCCCGACCGGAGAGCCGACGGCGCAGGTGCCGCAGGATCCGCTCGCGATCCCCGAGCCGCTCCAGACGAGGATCGGGACCGACTTCGACGGCACGCCGGCCCCGCCCGAGGGCAAGCGCCACTTCAGCCTCGAGTTCCCGTACCTCCAGTGGCGCAAGGGCGATTACCGGTTCCGCCTCACCCCGCCGCTCCTCTACCTCGAGCACACGCGCGGCCTCGATCCGATGACGGGCCAGGCGACGGCGAAGACCGATCGTCAGTCGCTCCTCGCCGGGGTCTTCTACCAGCGCCGCTCGCCCCAGGTCGACGCGGACGTCCTCTTCCCCGTGATCTGGCGCGTGCGGGACCGGCAGAACCACGTCTTCGTCCTCGGCCCGCTCGCGCATCGCGAGGCCCCGTACGAGCACGACAACTGGCTCGCGCCGATCTTCTTCCAGGGCAAGCGGAAGGACGGCGGCTACTTCCACTCCCCGCTCCTGCTCACGACATCGCACTGGGGCGAGAAGGGCGCGTTCACGCTCGCCGGACCGTACTTCCGCGACCGTACCGATCGCGACGTCGACTGGGGCATCTTCCCCTTCCTCTTCCACGGCGACAACGGCGACCTCGACGGCGCCCGGAAGACGTACACGCTGATCCCGCCGCTCCTCTACTACCACCGCGAGCGCGAGCTCGACGAAAGCAAGATCACCGTCGTCGGGCCGGTGATCTCGGAGTCGAACCCGAAGCGATCGATCTTCGACGTCGCTCCGCTCTTCTTCTCGATCCGCGGCAAGCCCGAGACCGGCGGCGTCAAAGAGCACCACTACACGCTCTTCCCGCTCTTCCACTACGGAAAGAGCCCGGAGAAGAGCCTGTTCGTGGTGCCCGGCTACCTCCGCCGCATCACACCGACGGCCGACACGCTCATCACGCCGTTCTACACGCACGCGACGACGCGCAACCAGGCGACGTCGCTCACGATGGTCGGGCCGCTCCTGCCCATCTACTTCCGCAAGACCGACGTCGACATCGGCTACAAGGCGCTCGGGATCTTCCCCTTCTACTTCGGCTCGTCGAGCCCCACGGGCGAGACGTTCCTCACCCCGCTCTACGGCCGCTTCGAGAGCTACAACGTCTCGCGCACGTACTGGGTCTTCCCCAACCTGACGTACACGCGCGACGTCGACGGCTGGGAGACGGATTTCCACCCCATCGTGTACGTCGGCCGCGAGAAAGACTCGTCGCACTTCGTCGTCGCGCCCGTGTTCTGGGACTTCGCGAGCCCGAAGGGGCGCACGACGATCGGCTTCCCGATCTACTGGCGCTTCGCGGACACGACCGAGGGCACCGTCACCCAGGTCGCGGCCAACACGCTCTACCGCGAGCGGCGCGTCCCGGGCGGCACCGACTGGCAGTTCCACCTCCTGCCGCTCTTCTCGTACGGGCAGAGCCCGACGGGCTACTGGTGGAACCTCCTCTTCGGCCTCGCCGGCTTCGATCGCGACGGCCCCACGACGAAGATCAAGGCGTTCTGGCTCCCCATCACGGTCTCGGACGGAGGAGCGGCGCGCGCCACGGCGACACGCTGACGCCCGAGCCCGGAAGATCGCCTCGTCGCGTGCTCATCGAACGAGGACCGCGCGGAAGGCGCGAACGGCGGCGGTGACGTCCGCCTCCGTCGTCAGCTCGCCGAGCGACGCGCGGACGCCGCGGGTCGCGTCTTCCTCCCCGAACATCGCCCGCAGCACGGGAGACGGCTCGACCGTGCCTGCGCTGCACGCCGCGCCGCTCGAGACGCTCACGCCCTCGAGATCGAGCGCCGCCACGAGCTCCGCTCCGCCCCACCCCGGCCACACGAGCGTCGAGACGTGAGGAGCGCGGAGGCGCGGATCGCCGACCACGCGTGCGCGCCCGCGCGGCGCGTCGATCGCGAGGAGCTCGGCCTCCAGCCGATCGCGTAGCGTCGCGAGCTTCGCCCACCGCGCCGGCGACTCGATCGCGACGCGCGCCGCGACGCCGAATCCCGCCGCGAGCGGAGCGGAGACGGTCCCGGGGCGGATCCCCTTCTCCTGCGAGCCGCCGAGCAGGACCGGATCGATGCGCACCCCCTGCCGCGCGACGAGCGCGCCGATGCCCTTCGGGCCGCGCATCTTGTGGGGACCGACGGAGGCGGTGTCCCAACCTCGAGGCACGACGACCTTGCCCCAGCCTTGGACCGCATCGAGATGAACGCGAGCGCCGGCCTCGTGCGCGCGCGCGATCACCTCCTCGACGGGCTGGATCACGCCCGTCTCGTGATTGACGGCCTGGAGGGTGACGACCGAGACGCCCCCTTCGCGGAGCGCGGCGTCGAGGTCGTCGAGATCGATCCGCCCGTCCCCTCGGACGTGCAGCCAGCGCACGCGCGCACGCCCCTCGCGTTCGAGCGCCTCCGCGACCCGCGTCACGGACGGATGCTCGAGGCGGCTCGTCACGATCGTGCCGCCTGGCGCGAGGCTCCGGAGCGCGAGGTTGTTCGCCTCCGTACCGCCCGAGGTGAAGACGACGTCGCGAGGGTCGACCCCGGTGAGCTCGGCGACGGACGCGCGCGCGTCCTCGATCACCGCACGCGCCGCGCGCCCGTCCGCGTGGATGCTCGACGGGTTCGCCCACGTGCGAAGCATCGCCTCGCGCATCGCCTCGACGACCTCGGGCAGCGGAGGCGTCGTGGCGTTCCAGTCGAGGTAGACCCTCTCCATGGCAGCCTCGGCGGCGCGGAGCGTCAGCCGTTCGGGTCGACGACGACCGTGGGCGCCCGCTTCGCGACGGTGAGGCTGAAGGCGGCGCCGCCGAGGAACATGCCCTCGATCTGGGCGCCCTCCGGCAGGAGCTTCACGTCTCCGCCGAGACCGCGCGCCACCCGCCGCGCGATCGCGAGGCCGACGCCCGTACCGCCGTACGATCGCGTGGCCGAGCCGTCGACCTGGTAGAACGGCTCGAAGATGCGATCCGCGAGCTCCTTCGGGACGCCGGCGCCCGTGTCGGCGACGATGAGCTCGTAGGCGTTCTCGCGCGGGCGCACGAGGACGCCGACGATGCCGCCCTCCGGGGTGAACTTCGCGGCGTTGTCGAGGAGCTGGCTCATCGCGCGCCCGAGGCGATCGCTGTCGCCGTAGCCCGGGAGCGGACCGCGTGGGAACTCCTCGAGCATCGTGAGCTTGCGCTCGGCGAACGCGTCCGCGTGCCACGCGATCGCGCGACGGACGGTGTCGAGGAAGTCGTAGTCCTTGTGGAAGAACCGCATCCTGCCGGTCTCGAGCCCGGTGACGTCGATCAGGTTGTCGAGCGTCGACCGAAGCCGGCGGATGCAGTCGTCCATGGCGCGGAGCGCCTTGCGCTGCGCCTTCGTGGTCTCGCCGAGCTCCTCGTCCATCAACATGCGGAGGTAGCCGACGATGGGCGTGAGCGGCGTGGCGAGCTCGTGCGAGATGTTGCGGTAGAACTCCGTACGGAGCTTCTCCATCTCGCGCAGGCGCTCGTTCGCCGCGGACAGCTCGGCGACCTTCTCCTCGAGGTGAGCGACGATGCGTCCCGACTGGATGCGCAGGCGCTCTCCCTGCACGTCGGGGGTGGACATCATTCGCTCGCGGCGGCCGCCGAGGTAGGCCGCCACCTGCTTCGCGAAGTTCCGCGCGTCGATCGGCTTCTGGAGGAAGCCGTCGCAGCCGACGGCGAAGCTCGTGTCGCGATCGCCCTCGGCGGTGATCGCGACGATCGGTACGCCGTTGAGCGACGCCTCCGTCCGGAGACGAAGCGTCACCTCGAAGCCGTCGAGGCCGGGGATGTTCAGGTCGACGAGGACGATGTCGGGGCGTTGCGCGAGAGCGAGGCGCACCCCCTCGAGCCCATCGGCCGCGTCGATGACCTCGTGCCCGTCGCTGGAAAGGAGCTTCCGGACGAGCAGCCGGTTGCGCGGATCATCCTCGATGTGCAGCACACGCGCCACGTCACTCACATCCTAGACGACCTTGCCGTTCCTTGCTCGGTCCTCTCGGCGTCCTCGGCCTTTCTCGGCCACGGTCGGGGCTCCGGTCGCGGCATCTCCCGAGCGCCGCCGCCCCTCCGACACCGGCGCCCCGCGGCTGGGACGGTCGGCTCGGCGCGGCAAGGGCTTTGCTTTTCCCACGTGAAAAGCTAGGTTCCCGCACTCGAATGCTTCGGATCCCCCGCTCGTTCCCGTCGTTTCTCGGCATCGCCCTCGTCTCCTCGCCCCTCCTCGCGGCCGGCTGCTCGAAGCTGACGGAGCCGCCGAAGCAGGAGGCCATCCAGGGAGAGTCCTCGAACGAGCAGAAGGCTCAGCCGGCGCCCACGCCGACCCCCACCCCTGCGCAGCCCGCGCCGGACCCGAACGCCAAGCTCGAGATCCAGGACCTCGTCGTCGGCAAGGGTGCCGAGGCGAAGTCGGGAGACACCGTGAAGGTCCACTACGTCGGGACGCTCACGAACGGCGACAAGTTCGACTCCTCGCGGGATCGCGGCGAGCCGTTCGTGTTCGAGCTCGGCAAAGGCCGCGTCATCAAGGGGTGGGACGAGGGCGTCGTCGGCATGAAGGAAGGCGGCAAGCGCAAGCTCACGATCCCGCCGCACCTGGGCTACGGCTCGCGCGGCGCGGGCACCAAGATCCCGCCGAACTCGACGCTCGTGTTCGAGGTAGAGCTCCTCGAGATCGTGAAGAAGTGAGGTCGGCCATACCGCGCTCGTTCTCCGCTCGAGGGGGGCGCGCCGTCGTTGCCCTCGCGCTCGCGCCTCTCCTGGTGGCGTGCGGAGGAGGGGCTGGGAGCGGCAGTGCCAGACGCTTCGACTCGTCGACCGAAGCTCACATCGCGGCACGGGCCGCCGACCCGCGGACGAACGACCCCACGGCGGCGCGCACGCCTTTCCCCGCGTCGCAAGGCTCCGCGAGCCTGTTGGGGCCCTCCCCGTCGCAGAGCGGAGCGCCGCCCGCGTCGTTCGGCGCGGCTCAGCCGAGCAAGGCCCCACCGGGCGGTGCTTCGCCTCCATCGAGCGAGCCGGCGTCCGGCGAGACGGCGCCGGCTGCCGATGGCTCCGCCGCGGCGTCCGCCGATGCGGCGACGGCTCCCCCGAGGGCGAAGCGCGACACGGAGCCGCCGAAGAAGATCGGGGCGCGCCACATCCTCATCCAGTGGATGGGGGCCGAGCGCGCGCCGGCGTCGGTGGTGCGGTCGCGGGAGCAGGCCTACGCCGTCGCGCAGCAAGTCCTCAAGCGCGCGAAGGCAGGCGAGGATTTCGCGCGCTTGGCGATCGAGTTCTCGGACGAGCCGGGCGCGGGCCCGCGCGGCGGCTCGCTCGGTCGGTTCGGACGGGGGCAGATGGTCCCAGCTTTCGAGGAGGCTGCCTTCAAGCTCGAGGTCGGGGAGATCTCCGACATCGTCGAGTCTCCGTTCGGCTATCACATCATCCAGCGCACCGAATGACTGGGCGCCTCCTCGAGGGGACACGCGAGCGAACATGTCAGAGCCGGAGGCGAACGGAGCAACGAGAGCGGACCAGGACCGGTCGGCCACCGGCGACACGACGCCGGAGGAGCCGCACTTTCCGCCGCCGATCAAGCGTGGAGGCACGGCGAGCGAGACGGCCTCGTCCGTGGCCGGAGGTGGCGACGGAGCGTCGTCGGAGTCCGCTTCGGCGAAGGCCGACGGCGCCCTCCTGAAAACGGAGAGCGAGCCGGCGAAGGCCGATGACGCCCTCGCGAAGGCGGAGACCGATCCGGCGAAAGGCGACGCTGCCCTCGTGAAGGCCGAGAGCGACGCGGACAAGGCCGAGAGCGACGCGGACAAGGCCGACGGCGCTCTCGCGAAGGCCGAGGCTGATCCGGCGAAGACGGAGGAGGAGCCGACGGCGCCGCCTGCTCCTCGAACGGCTCCGTCGCCGCAGCCTGCGGAGGGCCCGCTCGTGCGCGGGAGGCTCGCGGAGCTCGGCGCCATCCTCTCGGGCGCGCTCTATTGCATCGCGTTCGCGGGCATCGACGTCTGGCCGCTCACGTTCGTCGCGTTCGTACCGCTCTACCTCTCGCTCTTCGGTCAGACGCCGAAGCGGGCGACGTGGCTCGGCCTGCTCGCCGGCATCTCGATGAACGTCGGAGGCTTCTACTGGCTCGTGAACATGCTGAAGACGTTCAGCGGGTTCCCGTTGCCGGCATGCCTCTTCTTCACCTTCGTGATCTGCACGTACCAGGGCGGCCGCCTCGCGCTGATGGGCTGGCTGCACGGACGCGCGACGTCGCGAGGGTGGCCGGCGCCGCTCGTCTTCGCCGCTGCGTTCGTCGCCAGCGAGATCGCCTATCCCCTCCTCTTCCCCTGGTACTACGCGGCGACGGTCCACAAGGTGCCGGTGCTCATGCAGCTCGCCGACGTGGGCGGGCCGATCCTCGTCGGCCTCGTCCTCGTCGCGGTGAACCTGGCCGTCGCCGAGCCGCTCCGCGCGCGGCTGGCCGCCGGACGCGAGCTCGCCGCGAGGACGATCGCAGGACCGTCGAGCGAGGAGCGCCTGTCGCTCGCGATCGACCGGCGCGTCGTCGGGGTCGGCGTCCTCGCCATGCTCGTCGCGCTCGTCTACGGCGCCGCGCGCATCTCGATGACGAACGCACGCATCGAGAAGGCGGAGAGTGCGGTCGTCGGCTACGTCCAAGGGAACATGAGCCTGATGGGCAAGCGCGAGAACCCCGGCGAGGGGCTCCGCCGGCACCGTCAGATGACCGCCGAGCTGCGCGACAAGGGAGCGGACCTCGTGGTGTGGAGCGAGACGAGCGCGACGTTCCCCACGCGCGAGGACATGGCGACGAAGGGCAACTTCTTCCGCGATCGCTTCGCGGCGAGCCTCGGCGTGCCGACGATCTTCGGCGCCGTCCTCTACCGCGTCGATCCCGACCGCGAGCGCTGGTTCAACAGCGCGATCGGGACCGACGTGAAGGGCGACATCCGCGGGCGCTACGACAAGCAGTACCTCCTCGCGTTCGGCGAGTACCTGCCCTTCGGCGAGTCGTTCCCGATCCTCTACAAGTGGTCGCCGCACAGCGGGCGCTTCTCGCCGGGCAAGTCGTTCGACCCCTTGCCGATGATCGTGAAGGGCGTCGAGCGGAAGATCAGCGTCCTCATCTGCTACGAGGACATCCTCCCCGGGTTCACGAACCGCATGGTCGCGCACGCGGATCCGGAGCTGCTCGTCAACATGACGAACGACGCGTGGTTCGGCGACACGACCGAGCCCTGGCAGCACCTCGCGCTCGCGAAGTTCCGAGCCGTCGAGCACCGTCGCTACCTCGTGCGCGCCACGAACAGCGGCGTGTCGGCGATCATCGACCCCAATGGACGCATCGTCGAAGGCACGCTCTCGTCGACCTTCAAGGCGGAGGCGAACACCGGCGTCGTTCATTGGCTCCGCGGAGGCACGATCTACGAGACGGTGGGTGACGTGCCCTGGTACCTGGTGACGCTCGGGATCGCGGTCGCCGCCTTCCGGCGTCGCCGCGCGGCGTGAAGAGCTCGGCCGTGTCGCCCCCCTGACGTCGATGTCCGGGTCCCCGTGAACGCGCGTCGCGAGCCCGGGTCCCGGCCCGACGAACCTCGGGATTTCCGGCGCCACCGAACATCGCCACCGCTCCGCCCTCCCTGCGCCGGCCACGGCCGCCCGGTCCGAAGCTTGCTGCCCCGCGCTTGTACGAAGTGCGGCGGAGGTCGTAAGGTGCGTGGGCCGTTGAACACGGCCCATCCGCCTCTCGTCCAACGGCTTGCGGCCTTCCACCCATAGCGATCTGGCTTTCTTCCAATGACTTCCGGTTGGCATCTCGGCATCACGGTGGGCCTGGCGAGCGGAGCCGCGCTCGGCGCCGCCGGCGTGGGATGCACGGTGACCGCGAGCGACGCGGCTGCGGAAGACGCCGGGGTCTTCGAAGGTGCGGAGGCGAGCGCACCGACCTGCGACGCGTGCCTGGCATCGCGATGCACGGCCGTGATGGCGCTCTGCGAGACGGACGAGGGTTGCCTCGCCGTCCGCGCGTGCACGGAAAGCGCGGGCTGCGACGCGACGTGCAAGACGGCGTGCGCGTGCAGCGCCTCGTCGACGGACGGCGGTCTGCCAGCGGAAATCCTGTACCGAGCGTACGCGGCGTGCATCGACGAGCGGACGTGCGGTGCCTGCGGAGCGGACTGCGCCTCGACGTGCACGAGCGGACCGCCGGAGACGAGCCCTGGGCCGTGCGGTCCGCCGGTGGAGGCCGGCGAAGGCGAAGAGGATGGCGGCCTGGACGCGAGCGCCGGCGAAGCCGCGGACGCCGGGACCGCGCCCGTCTCGCCCGTCGAGGCCTGTGCCCAGTGCGCAGACCAGAAGTGCAGTGAGGCGATGAGGGCGTGCGGGGTCGGGAGCGAGTGCGCGACCTTCCTCGCATGCGTCCACGCTTGCACGCGCGCCGCGTGCGTCGAGGACTGCCGAGCCCTCTACACGACCGGAATGGTCGCCGCCGGAGAGCTCGCGGCCTGCGTTCGTGCAGGTTGCATGGATTGGTGTGACACGTCGAACCGATGATGGGACATGAAGACGGGCGGACCACGCCCATGGAGGTCTTGAAATGAGTGCGAGCGCCAAGATGACAGCAGCAACCCTCCTCGCCGCAGCGGCGCTCGGAGCGGCAGTCGCGACGCAGGGATGTACGGTCACGAGCGGTACCGTCGACGACACCGACGGCGGCACGTCGTCCGGCACCTCCGGCAGCTCCGGCACCTCCGGCACGGGCTCGACCGACGACGCGGGGACCGAGGAGGACAGTGGCTCCTCCAGCGGCGACACCCCGGAGGTCTGTGCTGCCGATCAGTACAAGGGGTCGCCCGACGAGACCTGCCAGCGCTGCCTCGAAGCGAAGTGCTGCGCCGAGCTCAAGGGATGCCACGAGGTCGTCCCGGCGGACGAGGAGACGTTGAGCTGCCAGGAGTTGGTCGAGTGCCTGGCCGAGATCGAGGAGGGTGAGGAGGGCGTCTGCGCGGACGCTGCCGATCCGACCGTGATCGAGAAGTACCAGCAGATCAGCGGCTGCGCCGAGGCGCAGTGCGCCACCGAGTGCGGGGGCGTCGAGTAATCGCTCGGCCTCTGCGCTCGACTTTCGAAGAGAACGGCGGTGGCGCGAGCTGCCGCCGTTTTCGTTTGCACGAGCGAGCGTTCGGGAGCTCTTCGCTCGCCCCTGGGCCTCGAAGAGCGAGCGGCAGACGAGCGAGCGGCATGCGACCGCTCGACGGCTGGCAGGCTCGGCTCGACGCTCGCGGACGCCTCGTGGCCCTTCCTCTCAGGCGAGCTTCATCGCCTTCTTGAAGCGCTTGGCGTCGGCGAACATGTCGACGTTCGTGAAGACGTACGTGGCCTCCTTGTGCTTCGCCTCCTTGGCGATGGAGGCGAGCTTCTCGATGGCCGGATCCTCGTAACGGCTCTTGTGCCCGGCCGGTCCGGGCAGGCGGTAGTACGCGATCTCCGCGTCGAGCGCGCCGTGCGCGAGCGGATCACGGGCGGGGATCACCTTCATGTCGAGCGCGAGCGACGCCGCATCGTCCGCGTCCCAGGACGGCGGCGCCTCCCAGACGACGCGCTCGAATTTCTCCCGGACGCTCTGGAGGAACTCCTTCACCGCGGCCTTGTTGGCGCGCGACTGCGCGAACTCGGGCGGCGAGACGAAGACCGCGATCGACGAGTCGAGCTCCTTGCCGACGTCGAGGAGGCTGTTCAGCGCGGTCTCGACGACCTTGCCCGCTCGGAATCCCTCCTGACCGATCTCGCGAGGGCCGAGCATCGCGAACGTGAAGCCCGGCGGCGCCTCTCGCCGCCAGCGCCGGATCGTGCCCATTCCAGGAAGCGCGAGGTGCGTCTCCTGGATCTCGACGAACATGAACTCCTTGAAGTACCGCGTCGCGGGGACGGGGAAGCCGGCACACCCCACGGTGATCGTCGATTGGGAAGCGGCCATTGGGCGCGCACAATAGCACGGCTTCGTGCCTTCCGTCAGTTTCCCGCGGCCGTCCCCGTATTCCCGGTGGCCCGTTCCCGCGGCAGACGGGCGCGAGCCGAGCAGAACGCGCCCGTTCTCTCGGCCCCGTGGCTTTGGGCCCCGTGGCCCACTGGGCACCGCCTTTTGCTGGCTTTCCTTCGCGTCCCTCGGCCGCGGTTCCTCGGCCGGCGAGGGAGCACGAGGCCGTCCGGCGCGCTCGAGCCGTCGGGGCGCTCGAGCCGTCGGGCGACCCGTTGCGCTCGAGCCGTCGCCGCTCGAGCCGTCGGCGCTCGAGCCGTCGGGAGAGCTCGCGCGAACGCGAGCTCCTCATGCGCCCGCCGCGACCGCGGGCGACCGCACCATCGGACGACCATACCACCAGACGACCGCAGCACGGACGAACGCGGCACCACGGCCGCGGCACACGACGCCCGCAACGGTCGTCGCCGCAGGCGCCGTGGACTCGCGCCCGCGCGACGTTTCGAGGGCGTCCCCAGGAACGAACGAGCGCGAGGTCGTCTGCGGGTCGGCTCGTTCTGCCCTGACGTCTCGTCCGCCGGCGGTTCGTCGTCGTCGATGCAGCGGTAAAGGCGAACGTGAAGGCGGTTACTTCGTCGCCTGCGTGACAGGCGTCTCATCGCACATGTCTTCGCGAACGACCGAAGGCTCTCCTGCCCCGGTGAGCAAGGCCTCGAGCGCGCCAGCGTCACTCGCTCGCTCTCGGCGATCGAGGCAACAAAGCCTCATCCCACATGGAACCATGATCTCCGCTTGCGCGTTCTGCGCGCCGCGCTCTCGCGTTCGTGCGCTCGTTTCCTGCTGCATTCTGGGATCGGAGTCCGGGTCTGACGAGCTACGCAGGTGTGAGAGCAATCGTCATTTCCGCTCGTGTTGAGACGCGTCGGAGCCGACCAAGTTCGTGAGCACGAGCGTACCGTTCCGCCGCTCGCCAAAGCGGAGGCCACGATGAAGGTTCGCACCCTGCTCTCCTGTTCGCTCTCGTTCGCAGTCGCTCTCGGCTCCATCGCCTGCGGGGCGCCTGTCGAAGAAGAGGAGATGGAGCTCTCCGAGCAGCGCATCGTCGGCGGCACCGAGGCGACGCCGGGCGCATGGCCGGGGACGGTTGCACTCTACAAGGGCAGCATGCAGGTCTGCGGTGGTGCGCTCGTCTCGAACGAGTGGGTCGTCACGGCGGCTCACTGCGTGTCGAGCGGAACGAACGGCGGCATCAGCAAGGTCGTCATCAACCGCCACCGTCTCTCTTCGAGCCAGGGTGAGACGCGCACGGTCAAGAAGGCCATCCGCCACAGCGGGTTCAGCAGCTACACCCTCGACAACGACATCGCGCTCCTCCAGCTCTCGGAGCCGACGACGGCGCCCGTGGCGAAGCTGGTGCAGCCCGAGCACCTCGAGAGCCTCACGGCGGGCACGATGGTCACCGTGGTCGGCTGGGGCAACATGGCCGAGGGCGGCAGCTCGAGCGACGTCCTCCGTCAGGTCAGCGTGCCGGTGATCTCGAACGCGCAGTGCAAGACGTACCCGCGGTACAACACCGTCACGAACAACATGATCTGCGCCGGCTACCCGAACGGCGGCCGTGACGCGTGCCAGGGCGACAGCGGAGGCCCGCTCTTCATGCAGGTCGGCAACGAGAACGTGCTCGTCGGTCTCGTGAGCTGGGGCATCGGCTGCGCGCGCGCGAACGCGCCGGGCGTCTACACCCGCGTGGGCAACTACCTGAGCTGGATGGCCCAGCAGTCGGGTGGCGCGATCGGCGCCGCGACCGGCGGCTCGGGCGGCGGTGCCGGTGGCGGCGCTGGCGGAGATGGCGATGGCGACGAGGACGGCGACTTCACGCCGTTCACGGAGTCCGGCTCGGTCGCCAAGGGAGAGGAGAAGGCGTTCTCCTACGACGTGCCGGCGGGCAGCTACCGGATCGAGATGACCGGAACGAACGACGCCGACCTCTACGTTCGGAAGAATGCCGCCGCGACGACGACGAGCTGGGACTGCCGCCCGTACATCAACGGGTCGAACGAGCGGTGCGACGTCACGTTCAGCGCGCCGGGCAAGCTGCACGTCATGGTCCGCGGGTACGCGAGCGGTACGAGCAGCTTCACGGTGACGGGCCGTAAGCTCTGATTCGTCCGACTCGGCTTCGTCCAGAGGCCCGGCTTCGGGCCTGAGGAATCGGGTGCCCGAAGGCACCCGATTTCCGTTTTCGGAGGCGATGCCCGGCGCGCGCGGCCGGGCTCGCTCCAGCGCGGCCGGCGTGGCATGCTCCGGGCGGTGAGCGATCACGACACGCCCAAGCCGATGGAAGCGCCGCCGCGGGAGGTGGATCCCGGTCGATACGACGGGCCGGCACGAGCGGCGCCCTATCCGCTCAGCCGCATGTCGCCGGCCTACGATCTCGTGGACGTCGCGGCGCGCATCCAGCAAGCGGACGAGACGCTCGCGACGATGACGAGCGGCAAGCTCGCGGTCATCGCGGAGCAGATCGCGTCGCTGCAGCAACAGGCGCGCACGCTGCTCGAAAAAGCGCGGCGCGACGCCGAGCTTCACCGTGCCCGATGCAGCTTCGAGAAGAAGCCTGGCGGGATCTACCACCTTTATCGAATGCACGCGGACGGTACGCTCTGGTTCTCGCGGCTGGGCCCCGACGAGTGGATGACGCCGCAGCCGCAGACCTACGAGGGCACCTACCGTCTGGAGCTCGACATGTCGTTCACGCGCCTGGACGTCGAGGAAACCGCTGCCCCGCCACCCGTGCCCATCGCGGCGCTGCTTCGCGGCGACGGCGGCGGCTCCGGCGGCTCCGGCGGCGGCGGCTCCGGCGACGGCGGCGGAACGTAGCGTCGCACGGGGCGTCAAAGGTCACGTGTCGGGAACGTCGAAGGTCCATCCGGCGATCAGGCGGACCTCGCCGGTCCAGGCGGCGGTGCCGTCGGTCATCGTTCCGTGCATGAGCGCGAGGGCGTCGCCGATGGTCAGGCGCTTCGTCAGACGGAACGTCACCTGAATCTCTCCGCGATAATGCTCCTCGTCCCGGCCGAACCGGGGCACGGACACGACCGCAGACGTTCCCCAACGTCCTCCGCCGAAGTCCACGTGCCCACGGACGAACGGCCCTGGATAGAACATCGTCGGCGGCGTCGACACGCCATACCCGACGGCGATGAAGCTCGAGGCGACGCCGATGCGCAACGCCACGTCGGGCCCGAAGCGGCTCTCCTGCTTCGTGAGGAGTCGCCTCGAGGGATCGACGTACGTGATGGAGTCCGTGTACGCGAACGCACCTGCCTCTAGGGCGACCCAGCGGAAATCCCATCCGATGCGCGCGTGCGCGGCGTACTCGATGCGGTCGGTGGAAAGCAGAAGCGTCGGCTCCCCCGGCTTCGCCTCCTGCGAGCCGCCGCCGCCGGGGAAAGGGCATCGCGGAGCGGACCAGGCGCAATCGGCGGCGTGCTCGAAGCCGAAACCGACGCGGAGACCGAGCCCCTTCGCGCCAGCCGGCGGCCCGTCGAAGACTTCGGCGAGCGCGCCCACGGCGTTGCGCTTGACGCCCGTGACGGCGGTGGCTCCCCCACCGCCTGGCAACGGTCGACGTCCCACGAGCACCGTGGCGCTGGCCGTCGTCTCCGCCCGCGCGAGCGACGGAGACGCCATCGCGAGTGCGATCACCGCGGCGATCGAGGCGCCGTGACGCTTCATCCTGTCCACGTGTCCGCCGGGCCCTCCCGCGAGGGCGGTTCTACAACATCCAGGCGCGCGTCGGGCGCGCGTCGGGCGGCCGCGGACGCGCGTGACGCGAAATTCACGCAACAGGTCGTGGCGAGCGTCCGACTGACGGTCGCATGACAGCACCGCGTCGCATTCTCCCGGGCAGAACGTACATGGTGACGCGCCGCACGACGCAGCGGCTCTTCTTGCTGCGGCCAGACGAGGACCTGCTGAGGATCTTCGCCTACTGCCTGGCCGAGGCCGCCACGCGATACGACATGCAGCTGATCGCGTGGTGCGTCATGTCGAACCACTATCACGCGATCGTTCACGATCCTCTCGGCCGTCTGCCCGCCTTCATCGAACACCTGCACAAGATGCTCTCCAAGCCCATCAACGCCCTGCGTGAGCGATGGGAAGGAGTGTGGTCGAGCGAAGAGACGTGCGTGACACTGCTCGCGACGCTGGACGACGTCTTCGAGAAGGTCGTCTACGTCCTCGCTAATCCAATGGCTGCTCACCTCGTGGACCAGCTCAGCCACTGGCCTGGTCTCCACTCGCTCTATCACCTCGACGGCAGGGTGACCGTGCACGAGCGCCCGCGGTGGTTCTTCAAGAAGGACGGCAAGGTGATGCCTGTCACGGCGGACCTCCGAGCCGTTCCCCCGCCGGGCGCCGACGACACGTGGGCCGCGAAGGTCCGAGCGGCCGTCGAGCGAAAGGAGCGTGAGTACCGAGTCCTTCGGCAGGAGAAGGGAATTCGCCTCCTCGGTCGCAAGGGAGTCCTCGCAACCGACCCGTTCGCGTCACCAGCGAAGGAGGCGATGCATCGAAAGCTTCGTCCGGCGCTCGCCTGCAAAGACGCGGCACGCCGCGCCGCCGAGCTGGCGCTCCTCAAGGCCTTTCGCGTGGAGTACGCGCGCAAGCTGACCCAGTACATCGCAGCCAAGACACCGGAAGAACGCCACAACGTCGTGTTCCCAGCCGGCACCTATCGCCTGAGATTACTCGGCGTACGCTGCGAGCCTTTCGAGCTCGTCCGCGCCGCCTGACGACCAACGGCTCGCGTCGCATCCGGGCCCCTACGGCGCCCGTGCTCGCAGCGCGCGCCCCTCCCCTACTCCGCGCGCTCCCTGCGCACCAAGCCAGACCGAGCGAACCTCGCAGCGCAGGCACACAGTGCGTCCTCAACGTCAACGTCGGCGACATCGCAAGGTCGCAAAACGTCGACGGTGCGGCGCACCGCCGGTCGTCAACGCAACGGCTTCGCGGCGCGGTGACCGCCGGTGACCGCAACGTCGGTGACCGCAACGTCGGTGCGGTGCCCGGTGACCGCCGGTGACCGCGGTGACCGCAACGTCGGTGCGGTGCCGGACCGTGCGCGGTGACCGCAACGTCGGTACGGTGCCGGACCGCGCAACGGCTTCAACGCAACGGCTTTGGTGACCGCAACGTCGGTGCGGTGCCGGACCGCGGCGCGGTGACCGCAACGTCGGTGCGGTGCCAGACCGGCGGAGTGACCGCAACGTCGGTGCGCGGCGGGGTGACCGCAACCGGGTGACCGCAACGTCGGTGCGGTGCCGGACCGCGTCAAGGCAACGTCCGGTCGTCAACGGCAACGGCAACCGCGAGGAACGACTTCAACGCAACGTCGGTGCGGTGTGCGCAACGTCGGTGCGGTCTGAGGAACGACTTCAACGCAACGTCGGTGCGCTGACCGCTCAACGTCGGTGCGCTGACCGCTGACCGGTGACCGGACCGCAACGTCGGTGCGCTGACCGCTGACCGGTGACCGGACCGCAACGTCGGTGCGCTGACCGGACCGCGCTGACCGCAACGTCGGTGCGGTGACCGCGGTTACCGGACCGAACCACGGCAACCGAACCCAACGTCGGTGCGCTGACCGCGGTTACCGGACCGAGCCACGGCAACCGAACCGACCCGCGGGGAGACGATCGGATTGGCTGAGGAACGACTTTACCTCCTCGTGGTCGAGATGCAACGTCGGTGCGCTGACCGGACCGCGCTGACCGCAACGTCGGTGCGGTGACCGCAACGTCGGTGCGGTGACCGCGGTTACCGGACCGAGCCACGGCAACCGAACCGACCCGCGAGGAGACGATCAGGATTGGCTGAGGAACGACTTTACCTCCTCGTGGTCGAGATGAACGAGCACGAGGACGAAGTCGCCCGGGGTGGCCTCGGACAGGATGCGGCGGAGGGCTTCGACCTCGGAGGCGGCGAGCGTGATCGCGGCGTCGGGGAGGCCGTGGGACGAAAGGGAGCGCTTCAGGAGTGCGGGCATTTCGCCGGGCATGCGGCCGCGCATGTAGCTTGCTAGCTCGCGGAGGACGACGAGATGCGGGTGGACTGCGGCGATCGCCCGGCACATCTCGTCGACCTCGTGGTTCGTCCGGTCGCCGGCGCAGCCGGCGACGACGAAAAGCCGCCCTGCCGGGGACGGGCCGCGAAGGGAGGCGACGAGCGACAGCACGGCTCGAACGCCCTCCGGATTGTGGCCGTAGTCGAGCAGGATGCGGACCCCCGCTCGCTCCACGAGCTCTCCCCTCCGGGGATTGTCGCCTTGGCCGAAACCGAGAAGCGCGCGGACGACGGCGTCCTCCGAGATGCCCAGTGCGAGCGCGACCGCCGCCGCGCCCAGCGCATTCTCGACGTTGTAGCGAGCAGCCCCGCCAAACGTGATCGGCACCGCAGCGACATCGACGAGTCGCCTCGCCTGGGGCGCCTGCGAGCCGGCACCAGAACCGGAACCGGCGCCGGAGCCGGAGCCGGAACCAGCACCAGAGCCAGGACCGGAACGAGCGCCAAGCGACCCATGGACCACGATTCCACCGTCCTCCGCGACGACGACGGTCCCTCGACGCGCCCGATGGTCTGCAATCACCGCCTCGGCTCGAGCGTCGCGACGCTCGAGATCCGCGAAGAAGACGACCTTTCGCCCTTCGATGGCCGACCCGAGCTCTGCCGGGAGCGCAGCCAAGCGGTGATCGTGTGCGTTGAGCACGATCGTTCCACCTCGACGGACGGCTCGGATCGGGATCGTCTTCACACGCGTCATCGCCGCGACATCGTCGATCCCGTAGCCGCCCATGTGGTCCTCGCTCACGTTCGTGACGAGGGCGACGTCGCAGGCATCCATCGCGAGCCCCCGCCGGAGGAGGCCGCCACGTGCAGTCTCCAGCAGGGCGATCTCGACGTCCTTGCGACGGAGGACCGTCCGCGCAGCTGCAGGGCCCGTCCAATCGCCGCGCTCGAGGATCTCGTCGCCGACGATGATGCCGTCGCTCGTCGTCACGCCGGCGCGCAAGCCTGCCTCCTTCGCGATGCGGCCGAGCAGACGCGTCGTCGTCGTCTTGCCGTTCGTGCCGGTCACGAGCGCGATCGGGATCGTGCCGAGCGAGCTCCACTCGACGTCGGCGACGTCCGGAACCGCCGATCGCGCGAACGTCACCGATCGCGCGCCGGCCCCGAGGCTCACCTCCTCGTCGTCCCACAAGAACGGGACGCCCCGCCTTCTCGCCTCGGCGGCGAGCGCGTTCAGACGCGGGCTGCGGTCGCGTTCGAGCATCGCAGCGATCTCGGCGAGCTTCGGCTCCAACGGAAGCGGCGCGCGTGAGGCGAGCAGCTCGCAGGCGGACAGCGCCGCCCACTCGCTCGCCTCCGTGAGCGGCAGCATCACGTCGAGGGGCGCTTCGTACGCGATGACGGCGCCGCCGGCGTGCTCGCGGACGATCGGCTCTACCTCCGGTGCGAAGCCGAGCGCAGCGCGGATGCGGCCGAGCTCTTGGAGATAGAGCTCGCGCACGTGCTCCAACGTATCGGGCGGATCCAGCTGCAGCTCGACGACGACGAGCGGTGATCGCGACAGGAGATTCGGACCGGTGAGCCGGCGAGCATCGACGACGAGCATGGGCGGTCACTCCGAGAGCGCCCGCGAGCTGCACGACGACGCCCTCCCCTCAACGGTACCCCGAGATGCTCGTGATCAGCGAGAAGCGAGATCCGTCGTGCTCGCGTCCTCGCCCGGCGCCTCGTCGCCTCGTCGCCTCGTCGGGTCGTCGCCTCGCCGCCTCGTCGCCGTTCAGTCCTCCTGCTCGCGCGCGAGGCGCACGCCACGTTCGTCCTGGATGACCTCGGAGCCCGCGAAGTCCACCGGACGGACCGTGCCATCGTCGAATGCATCGGACGGGCTCATGGGCGGTGGGATGGACGACGGCGACTTCGGCGAACGCGCTGCGTCGAAGTAGATGACCTGCTTCCAGCTCCTCGACACCTTGTCCGCGAAGATGAGGAGCAGGTCACCGCGCCGGGCGCGTTCGAGAGCCGTCTGGATGGCCTCCTGCTCGTCCGGAATGATGGTGAAGCGGTCCTCGCTCACGCCGCACGCGCGAAGCTCGTCCGCCATGATGCGCGGCACCTCGTCGGGGCCTCGGCCGCGCAGGTCGTCGTCTCGGCGCAGGATGAGGTAATCGAACGCCTCGCCTGCGATGCGCGCGATCGCCCGGATGTCTTCGTCGCGCCGATCGCCGGGCGCGGCGAGGACGCACAATCGCCGGCCCGTGCACTCGAGCTGGCGTACGAGATCGGCCATCGCACGCACCGCCGCCGGGTTGTGGCCGTAGTCGAGGATGACCTTGAACGGCAGGCGATCGAAGACGTTGCCTCGGCCCGGGACCTGGAAATAGGACGTGTCGAACGTCCGCAGGCCCTGACGGATGTTCTCGATCTTCACGCCCATCGCGTAGGCCATCACCGCCGCGAACATCGCGTTCTGGACGTTGTGGAGCGCCTTGCCCTCCATCGTCGCCGGGATGAGGTGCGTCCAGAGCAGCGGGAGGTGCGCGCCCTTGTCGTAGAGCGTGATCATGTGCCCATTGATGCCCTCCTCGAGGACGGCGGCGAGGCCGCCCGCACGGAGGTGCTGGCGCACGAGCTCGTGACGCGGATTCATCGTCACGTAGGCGATGCGCGTCGCCTTGGTGTGGTCGGCCATCTTCAGGCACAGCCGATCGTCGGCGTTGAGCACGGCGCAGTCGCGCGCGACCTCGACGACGATCCGCTTCACCTCGGCGAGCTGCTCGAGCGACTCGATGCCCCTCTGGCCGAGGTGATCGGCCGTCACGTTGAGGACCGCGCCGACGTTGCAGGACCGGTACCCCATGCCCGCACGCAACAGGCCGCCGCGCGCGGTCTCGAGGACGGCGAGGTCGACGTTCGGGTCGCGCAGCACCATCTGCGCGGCCTGCGGGCCCGTCATGTCGCCCGCGACGGTGCGCTCGCCGTCGATGTACACGCCGTCCGTCGTCGCGAGGCCGACGGTATGGCCGTTCATCTTCTGGATGTGCGCGAGCATGCGCGCCGTCGTCGTCTTGCCGTTCGTGCCCGTGATGGCGGCGATCGGGATGCGCGACGGCGTGCCCGGCGGGAAGAGCAGATCCATCACGCGCCCGGCGACGTCACGCGGCTTGCCTTCGGTCGGCGCGATGTGCATCCGGAAGCCCGGGGCCGCGTTCACCTCGCAGATCCCTCCGCCCACCTCGCGGTAGCTCTTCGTGATGTCGGGCGTGATGAAGTCGACGCCGCACACGTCGAGGCCGATCGCCTTCGCCGCGCGGACGGCCACGTCTCGATTGTCGGGGTGCACCACGTCGGTGAGGTCGATCGCGGTGCCGCCCGTCGAGAGGTTGCCCGTGCGGCGCAGGAACAGCACCTCGCCTTCGGGGAGGACGGTGTCCTTCGTCACGCCCTTCTCGGCCATCAGGCGCTCCGCCTGGGCGTCGAGCTCGATGCGCGTCAGCACCTTCTCGTGTCCGATGCCGCGACGCGGGTCGGAGTTCACGATCTCGACGAGCTCGGCGACCGTGTGCTTGCCGTCGCCGACCACGTGACCGGGCACGCGCTTCGCGACCGCGACGAGCTCGCCGCCGATGACGAGCATTCGATGATCGAAGCCGGCGAGGAACGTCTCGACGATCACGCTCCTCGAGTGCTCCTTCGCGAGCTCGAACGCGGCCCGGACCTCCGCCTCCGTCTTGAGGTCGAGCGACACGCCACGGCCGTGGTTCGCGTCGAGCGGCTTGACGACGACCGGATACCCGAGACGCGCCGCGGCCCGCGCGGCGGCGTCCGCCGAACGAACCAGGATCTGGCGCGGCACCGGGAGCCCGAGGTCCCCGAGGATCCGGTTGGTCTCCTCCTTGTCGGACGCGATCGCCACGGCGATGTGGCGCGTCTCGCTCGTCACCGTCGCCTGGATGCGCTTCTGGTACTTGCCGTGCCCGAACTGCACGAGGCTGTAGTCGTTGAGCCGGAGCCACGGGATGTCCCGCGCTTCGGCGGCTCGGACGAGCGCGCTCGTCGAGGGACCGAGCTGCCGCCGCTGCGCGAAGTCGATGAGCTCGACGAGCCTCGCCTGGAAATCGAACGGAGGCTCCGGCTCGGCAGGCCGACCGTCGGCGTCTTGCGGCGGCCGCTTCGGACGCAGCTCCGGCGGAAGGAGATGGTGGATGAGGTCGAACGCCAGGTCCGCAGCCGCCTCGGCGACGCGCTCCTCCTCGAACTCGTAGACGACGTAATAGCGACCGGGCGTCCCCTCCGAGCGCGTCTTGCCGAAGCTGACGTTCGCGCCCGTCAGCACCTGGAGCTCGATCGCGACGTGCTCGAGGACGTGACCGAGCCAGGTCCCGCCGTCCTCCTTCAAGCGCCGTACGAAGCCGCCTTCGACGCCGTACGAGCACGTGTGGGATTGAAGGCTCGGGATGGCTGCGAGCAGCCCGTCGACGAAGCCGGGGATCTTGGCGCTCGGCCATTGCTCGAGCTCACCGAGATCGACGGTGAGGCGTACGACGGGGAAGTGAGCGTAGAGGCTGGGTCCGCGATAGACGCGTCGCTCGAGCAGCTCCATTTGGGGTCGGCTCTATATTCACCTGGCTCGAACGTCGAACGCACGTCGAAAAGCACGAGGTTTCCCGGTACCCCTCCTCGACCTAAGTCGGGGGGTGTGCTGGCACGCGGTGACGAGGCCGAAGAGACGGCGCGAGCCCGACCGGATCGCCGGCTCGAGCGCCTTCCCCGGCTGCTCGGGACCGTGACCGGGGAGGCCCCGGGGCCGACCGTCGTCCTCACCGGCGGGCTCCACGGAAACGAGCCCTCAGGTGTCTTCGCCGCCGTCGAGCTCCTCGAGCGGCTCGAGCACGCCCGTCACGCGCTGCGCGGCCGCGTCGTGGCATTCGCCGGCAACCGCCAGGCGCTCGCCCGAGGCGTCCGCTTCCTCGCACGGGACCTGAACCGCGGCTGGGACGCCCCCTCCCTCGAACGTCTCCTGCGGACGCCCGCAGGCGCCCTCGCGGAGGACGATCGGGAGCACCGCGAGCTCCTCGACGCCTTCCTCGCGCTCGAGGAAGAGGACGCGCAGCCCACCGCCTCGCCCCCAGGCGCCTCCCTCGCCTTCTTCGATCTGCACACCACCTCGGGCCCCTCGCGGCCGTTCGCCTGCATCGGGGGTTCTGGAGAGAGTCTCCGCCTCGCACGCGCGCTGCCCATCACGTCCGTCGTCGGCCTCGAGCGCGCGATCGCCGCGACGATGCTGAGCTGGTGCACCTCGCGCGGGCACGTCGGAATCTCCGTCGAAGCGGGTCAGCACGACGATCCGGCATCGCCGCGGCGCCACGTGAGCGCCGTGCTCGTCCTCCTCGCGGCGATGGGCTCGCTCGATCCGAAGCGCGAGCCGCGGCTCGTCGAGCAGCTCGAGTCGCACCGCGCCGCTCTCGCGCGGTCGGCGCAGGGGGCCTCGCGCATCGTCGAGGTCCGCCATCGACACGTCGTCGAGCCCGGCGACGGCTTCGAGATGCTGCCGGGGTTCCACAGCTTCGATCCGGTCGTCGCCGGACAGGTCCTCGCGCACGACCGACGTGGACCCATCCGCGCGCCGGAGGCGGGCGTCGTCTTGATGCCGAGGTACCAGGGACAGGGCGAGGACGGTTTCTTCGTCGCACGCGACATGACCACGCGAGAAGCGACGGCACACGACCGCGATCCGAGGAGGTAGCGCCGTGCCGAGGAGGTAGCGCCATGGGGCTCCGGATCGATCGCGAATGCTTCGACGAGCAGGACTACGAGCGGTTCTTCGCAAAGCTGAAGCGTTCGCTCCTCGCCCTCGAACGGCTCCTCGAGCGCCCAGGCTTCGGCGTCGGCCCGACCACGATCGGATCCGAGCTCGAGCTCCACCTCGTCGGCGCCGACGGGCGCCCCGCGCCCATCAACCGCGCCGTGATCGCGGACGCCCTCGACGAGCGCGTGACGCTCGAGATGAACCGCTACAACCTCGAGATCAACACGCCCCCGTCCGCGCTCGAGGGACGGCCCTTCGAGCACATGGCGCGCGAGATCGACAACGTCCTCGCCGTCGTGCGATCCGCCGCGCGCGCCCACGATGCCGACGTCGTCATGATCGGGATCCTCCCGACGCTGACGGAGGAGGACCTCCGGCGCTCCGCCCTCTCCGACGAGTGCCGGTACCGCGCGCTCTCGGCCGGCATCCGGCGCGTACGGGGCGAGCCGGTCCCCGTCCGCATCCACGGCATCGACGTCCTCGACGTGATGACCGACGACGTCACGTTCGAGGGCGCGAACACCTCGTTCCAGGTCCACCTCCGCGTCGATCCCTCGCGGTTCGCACGGACGTACAACGCGGCGCAGATCGCCACCGCGCTCGTGCTCGCCGTCTCCGGCAACTCGCCCATCTTCCTCGGCCGACGGCTCTGGGACGAGACGCGCGTCGCCCTCTTCCGGCAGGCCGTCGACGATCGCGCGTCGCCCCGCGAGGACGACTGGCGGCCGGCGCGCGTCTCCTTCGGGCATGGCTGGGTCCGGAAGAGCGCGCTCGAGCTGTTCGCGGAGTCGGTGGCGCTGCACGCGCCCATCCTCCCGCAGGACTCGGAGACGGATCCCGAGACGATCGTGCGCGCCGGTGGCGTGCCCGCGCTGCGCGAGCTGCGCCTCCATCACGGCACCGTCTGGCGCTGGAACCGCGCCGTGTACGACGACGCCGGCGGCGGGCACCTCCGCATCGAGATGCGCGCGCTGCCCGCGGGACCGACGGTCCGCGACATGGTCGCGAATGCGGCCTTCGCCCTCGGGCTCACGCTCGCGCTGTCGGAGGATGCGGACACCCTCGTCACGCGCATGACGTTCGGCCAAGCGCGCCGGAGCTTCTACGAGGCTGCTCGCGCCGGCCTCGACGCCGAGATCCTGTGGCCGACCGAGCGCGCGCCCTCCCCTCGCGGATGCTCGCCCGCCGAGCTCACGCGAGCCCTCCTGCCCGTCGCGCGCGATGGGCTCGTGGCCGCGGGCGTCGCCCCCGACGAAGCCGACGCGTGGCTCACGATCGTCGCCGAGCGCGTCGAGCGCGGCGTCACGGGCGCGCGCTGGCAACGACGTATGTACGACGCGCTCGCCAGAGAAATGCCCGAGGAAAGAGCGCTCGCGGCGATGCTCGCGCGGTACCGTGAGCTGAGCGACCGAGGCGAGCCCGTCCATCGCTGGCCAGCCGAGTGACGTCCAGCCCTACGCGGAGACGAGAAGAAAGACGCGGCGCCGACCGCGATCGTGTCCGCGTCGCCGCCGAAGACGGCCTCCGACGCCGGCGGCATTCCCGTCGACGAGAAGGTCGTCTCCGGCGACGTGCTCCACCTCGAGTTCCTCCCGGACGGCACGTTCCTCGTCCACGGCGACGTGTGCCGTCCGGCGCCCTGCTCTTCGCGCTCGCGCGCATTCGGTGATCAACCCGTGGGCGCGATCGGCTTGCGCGTCTCGAGATCGAACTTCGCGCCCTCCGTCAGCACGTGGAGGCGCACGTTCGTCATGCAGACGGGCTGACCCTCGTTCAGCTCCGCGATCGAAGAGTGATCGAGCTCCGAGACGTCCACGATCGTGAGCGCCCCCGTCCCCACCACCGTGAGCACGCGATCCGGATCGATGAACGCTGCCGTGTCTTCGTCGAGGCCGACACCGACGGCGAACGGATTGTACGCGAGCGCGGTGAGCAGGCGGCCGAGGCGGTCGCGCTGACGGAAGTGCTGATCGATGAGGATTCGGTTCGTCAGGCCCCACCCCGGGACGAGCGCGACGGAGCCCGCCCGCGGCGTGTGGCCTTCCGCGCCGTACGCGATCATGTGCTCGCTCAGGATCGCGGCCCCCGCGCTCGTGCCGCCGACGGCGACCCCGCGGGAGCTCGCACGCCGGATCGCCTTCGCGATCGGCGTTCCGCCGAGGATCGTCGTGAGGCGGAGCTGGTTGCCTCCCGTGACGAAGATGCCGTTCGCTCGCTCGATCTCCTCGAGGTACGCGGGCTCGCTCGCGTCCTTGCGCTCCTTCAGGGGGAGCGCCTTCGCCTCGCCGGCGCCGAGCTTGAGGAACAGCTGCTCGTAGCGCTCGCCCGTGTCTTCGAGCTTCGACGCCGTGGGGATGATCACGATGCGCGCGCCGGGGCCGCCCGAGACGTCGAGGAACTTCCGCAGGATGTCCGAAGGTCCCTCTTTGTCCTCCGCGCCTCCGATCGGCACGATGTACCCGCGCTTCTTGTCCGGATCGACCTTCGCCGGGCTCATGACGACGCTCCCTTCTCGACTTTCTCGAAGGTCCCCCTCACGACGGGCGCGCCCCCACGGACGACCCAGCGTCCGCGCGCCATCACTTCGCGTACGCGATGCGAGCGATCGAGGACCACCAGGTCCGCGTCCGCGCCGACCGCGATCCTGCCCTTGCGCGCGAGGCGCAGCGTCATGGCCACGTTGCGCGTGAAGACGGGCAGGACGCGCTCGAGCGGCAGCCCGCGATCGAGCAGCTCCTTCAACGACTCCGCGAGCGCGCCCGACTTGCCGACATCCATCGAGACCAGCCGGCCGTCGCGATCGAACGTGGGCAGGCAGCCGCCGCCGTCGGAGCTGCACGTGAGGCGCTCGGGGGGCGCGCCGCTCTCGAGGTAACGCGCGATCGCGTCCGCCGCGGAGATCGCTCCGTCTCCTTCCTCGACCGGGAACGCCGTGACGTCGATCGTGCAACCGCGGCGCGCCAGCGCGACGGCCTCCTCGAAGAGCGCCGCCCTCCGGTTGACGTGCGTGGGATGGAACACGCTCGCAGGAAGCTCCGTCTCGTCGAGCGCTCGGCGCACGAGCTCGAGCCCGCGCGGCCCGTCACCGACGTGCAGGTGGAGCACCCCGGCCTTGCCGCTCATCATCCCGGCGACGTGGCAGTCGGCCGCGAGGCGCGCGATCTCCTCGAACGTCGGCTGCGAAGAGCGGTGATCGCTGATCGCCACCTCGCCGACGCCGATGATCGGGTCGACGAACACGATGTCCGACCGGACCTTGCCCGTGAGCGTGATCGGCGGCACCTCGTAGCTGCCCGTCCAGCACCACGCGGAGAGCCCCTCCTCGCGCAGGCCGAGCGTCGCGGCGACGAGCGACGCGACGTCGCGCGTCGTGCCGTCCGTCCCGAGGACGCCGACGACCGTCGTGACACCGGCGAGCGTGAGCTGCGAGAGGACGACGGGCGGAACGCGCGAGGCCGGTCCGGACTCGCCCCCGCCGCCCGTGACGTGCACGTGCGCGTCGACGAGACCGGGGACCAGGCGCGCGCCCTCGAGGTCGACGATCTGGCAGAGGCCCGCGGGGAACGCCGCCTCCGCGAGACGCTCCTCGATCGCGAGGATCTCGCCCCCGCCGACGAGCACGTCGCACCGGCCCCGCGGATCGGGGTCGTAGACCTCGGCGTTCCGGAGCAACGTCAGGGTCGTCACGGTCCTTCGGTCGCTCCCTGTAATCGAGACGCGCGGCGCTGCCAATCGGGCCGCGACGGGACGCCTCGATCAGCCCGTCGTGACCGTCTCGAGAGGCCGCGGCAGGGAGAGCACGAGATCCGGGTCGTCGCCGAAGAGCTCGACGATCTGCGTGCGCACCGCGTTCGGCGCGGGGCTCGGCCGCCCGTGGGCGCAACGCGCGGCGTCCTCGATCGTCTCGACGCCCTCCGAGCAGAACGTCGAGAGCCAGCCGGCGTCGAGGACGCGCAACAGCTCCGCGCCGAGGCGCTCGCGCTGCCGTTTCCTCCACGCGAGCGCGGTCGGCACCGTGCCGTGCTCGGGCTTCACCCCCGCGGGCGCGAACTCGACGTCGTGCTCCCACGCGACGCGGGCGTCCTCCTGCGCGTCGCGCGCGACGAGGGGCGGGACGTCGGGGAGCGAGATCGTCGCGACGAACGTCGCCGCGTAGCGTCCCTCGTGCTTCGTCGCCGTGTAACGGAAGACGCGCGGCTCGTCGCGCATCCGCGTCACGGTCCGCGTGCGATCGACCCACTCGGTACGGTAGCGCGTCACGGGACGGGTGCGCGTCACGGTCCGCATCTTCGTCACGGGCTGCTCGACGGAGCACGTTCCCGTCTGCGGAGGCGGGCACGGCACGAGCCGCGTCTCCGTCGTCGTGTACGGCACGCGTTCCAGGAACGACTCCCGCACGACGTACGGGACCTCCACGGGCTCCCGGTAGTGCTCGGTGGCCTCGTACGGCACCTGCTCCACCCACGACCGCGCGAGCTCCGTCGGCTTCGCGGTGACGGAGGCGGAGACGGAGCCGTCGAGCTCGAGCACGGCACGGTTCGACGCCACCGGGCTGAACCACACGGACCGTTGGAACGCACCTGCCACGACCTGCTCGAGCTCTCTCCGTTCCTCCGCCGGCGTGCCCGTGATCTGCCCGCGGACATCGACGCCCGCGACGAGGAACGGCCGCGGCTTCCATGGCGGGAGCGGCGCGCCCATCTCCTTGCAGTAGGACGCGACCAGCTCGAGCGCGTAGGGCTGTTCGCCTCGGCTCGCGATCTCCGTCGCCCGCGCGCACGTCCGCGCGCCGGCGGCGGCGATCTCGGCATCGAGCTTCGGACCGAGCGCGGCGAGCTCCGGTCGAGCGAGCCATCGCGCGTACGCCTGCCGGCGTGCCCGAGCGGCGAGCGCACGGCCTCGGCTCGTCTCCTCCTCGATGCTCTTCTCCAAGGTCGCGCTCGTCCACTCGACGACGGCGTCGAGCCGCTCCTGGAGCGCCCGGTCGAACGAGCCGGCATGCAGCCGGTCCGCCGTCTCGAGAGCTTCGAGCGCCGCGCGCAAGCCGTCTTCGCGGTTCCGCTGCTGCGCCTCCTCCGCACGGTCGAGGCTCTGACCGAGCAGCCCTCGTTCGGCGAGGACGAGGCGCGCCTTCGCCTCGGCGTCGTGCGGTCGCTCGTCGACGAGCTCGCTGTACAGCGCGACCGCCTCGCGATAGTCGCCGCGCGCGAAGGCGTCGTCCGCGCGACCGCGCAGCGTCACGCAGCCGGTCGAGGTCGCGAGCGCGGCGACGACAGCGAACGGACGGACCCAACGGGTGTTTCGAAGTACGACGCCCAGAAGCGACGTCGTGGGACGAGGACGAGACGAGAAACGCAGGTGATTCGAGCACCTGGCTTGCGAATCGATGCGCCGGAAGTGGTCCACGCTCGAGCGAGAGCACGTGCCGTACCGATCTGCCGACGCACCGGGGCCGCGCCGTCGATCCTCGACGGGTACGAACGGCAGCGCGGACGCGTCCCTCTCGATCGACCTCAGCGACTCGAGCCTCGGCGCGGCTTCTTCGCGACCGCGCTGGCCGGCGCGGCATCGAGGCCGAGCCCACGCTGCTTCTTCGATTCGGCGATGCAGCCGGCGATCGCGAAGCCGGCGAAGAGGAGCGCAGCGCAGGCGGCGATGACGCGTTCGAACCGAGGCATCGTCCGGCACACATCGCACCACCTCCCGCAGCGGGCAAAGTTTTCGACGTCGATGGGTCGTACGATGAGGCGCCGGATGCGCCCGCCCCTCTCTCCCGAAGACGAAGCCATCATCCGCGAGCTCGAGAAGCGCAAGCCGAGCGAGCTCGTGCCGCTCCTGCTCGAGCTGGCGCGGCGAACGAGCGCCCGGCGCCGTCCTGCCGACCTGCTCGCGCAATTCGCCCGCGACACGTTCGTGGTGCCGTGCCCGATCGATCAGCGGACCGCCGTGGAGCTCGATCGGCTCGCGCTCGAGGTTGCGAGCGACTACGAGGCGCTCCTCCTGTCACCCCTGGCTCCGCTCGGCACGTGCTCCGTCGTCTCACCCACGACGCAGGATCGCTCGGTGACGACGTCGCGCACGACCGAGGTCGTGTCGGACCCGACCAACGTGCTCGCCATCGAATGCGCGAGGCGCCTCCTCGCTGGCGAGCGCCACGTGCGCCTCTGCACGCTCCATCAGGTGGTGCGAGCGCAGCGGTTCTCCACGAAGGGCTTCGCGCAGCACTTCCGTATGTTCGCGCTCGTCGAAGCGGGGTGGGCGCGTCCCGAGCACGGGTTCGAGGTCGACGCCGTGGTCGCCCTCGCTGGCGTGTTCGTCCGTCTCTTCGAGCGCGTGGAGCAGGTCGGGCTCCGCGTCGCGAGACCGCGAGCGAAGCTCCTGGTCGCCGAGCGCGCCGGAGCGCTCGGCGAGCGCGTCCGCGCGCGCCTCGCGGAGCGGCTGCCCGATCTGCCCGTCGAGGAGGTGACGCCCTTCGCGTCGAACTACTACGACGGCCTGCGCCTCGTCGTCGAGGCCGACACGCCCGCCGGCGATCGCTACGAGCTCGGCGACGTCGGCATCGTCGACTGGATGGCCAAGCTCACGTCGAACGCGCGGACGCGCTTCGTGGCGGCAGGCATCGGTATCCAGCTCCTCGCCCTCTCGTTCCGTTCTCCGCCCGGCGAAGCCCCTACCCCGAGCTGATCACGACGGCGCGCGCCGGACCGCGACGAGGAGCCGCTCGCCGACGACGGGCCGCGGTCTGCGCAGCCCCATCCGCCGAGCGAGCTCGCCGTACGTCGCGTCCTCCTTCACCTGGAACCCGCGAGCTTCGACGACGCGGTGTGCAGCGTCGTAGCCCATCAAGCCTTCGAGGGGCTCGCCCAGCGCCCGCAGCGTCGGGCGCGCGAGCCGCCGCACGACGTCCGCGAGGACCGTCCGCCCGCGTCCGTCGTCCGTTCGTGCTTCGAGCGGCGTGCCGTACGTCATGACGAGCGTGCTCCCCTCCGCGGACCGCGCGCGCACGGAATCGAGCGTCCTCGCGATGGCCTCGGGCGTCAGGTACGGGGTGACGCCCTCCCAAACCCACGTCGTCCGGAGGCTCGCGTCGTGCCCTGCCCTCGCGAGCGCGGCGTCGAGATCGTCCCGCTCGAAGTCGACGCTCACGAACCGGACCTCGCGCGCCTTCGGCGGGAGGCCCTCCACCCGTCCGCGCTTGTAGCTCTGGGTCGACGGATGATCGACCTCGAACACGATGCTGTCCGCGAGCGCTCCCATGCGCCAGGCCCGCGCGCACAGGCCCGCGCCGAGGACGACGAGCTGCACGCTGCCGCGGCTCACGGCGTCCTCGATCGCCTCGTCGATGGCGACGGTGCGCGCACGCATGAGGTCGACGAGCGGGAGGCGGCGTGCGAGGCCTTGCGAGCGCGCGAGCCGCGCGAGCCCGAGCGGTACGAGCCGCGGCGCGATCGGGTCGACACCCGCCGCTCCGCGCGCCGTCGCCACGATGGCGGCCGTGATGCTCGCGCGTCCCTCACGCATGCTCGTCCTCCGGGCTTCGTCCGCGCCGAGGAGCGCTCTCGCCCGGCTCCATGGAAGTATGACCCAATCGCGGAGGGAGCTCCGCGCCCGCCCGGGCGCGCGCACGGCCGCGCACCGTCGTGCCGCGCGACGCATTCGCCGCGATCGGAGGCGGCGATCAGAGCAGCGCCGAGAGGAGGCCCGTCGTCGCGCGGGACCACGCCTCGAGAGGCGCGACCGGTGTCACGAGCTCCGCGAAGACGACGCGCGGATCGAGCGCCTTCGCCTCCTTCCCGAGCGGAGACGTCGCGATACGGACGACCTCGACGAGCGCACGCCGCACGTTCGTGCCGGCGAGCTCCACGATCTCGTCCCAGGTCGCCTCGACGATCTCGGCCATGCCCTTCTCGCGCCACTCTCGGAGCAGGAGCTCCACGAGGGCCTTCTCCTCGGCGAGCGGTGTCGCCCTGCCCTCCTCGCGGAGGAACGCGACGCGGATCTCGAGCTCCTCGTCGCCGAGCAGCTCGACGAGCTTCTTCGTGAGGACGTGGACGACGGCGAGGACGAGGACGATGCGCTGCCACGGCAGCTCGCGATCCTTCACGCGCGCCCCCACGAGATCGGCCGCAAGCGCGACGACGACGAGCCGCCGGCGGCGGACGAGGATCGCCTCGTCCCGGGCGTAGTAGAGCAGCTCGCCCTCGACGTAGCGCACGTCGAACAGGTCCACGTCCGACCTCGTGCCCGGCGGGTCCATGTAGACCAGCTCGGAGGTGACGAGGTTCTCGAGGCTGCCCGACGTCGTCACGCTCGAGAAGCCGCCCGCGGGGTACGTGCTCTCGTCCTCGAGCTTCGACGCGACGTCGCCCTCGTCTCGACGCCGTCGCGGGATGCGGCGCGGCAGGCCGCTCGCGATCGCCTCCTGCGCGCGGACGACGTCGGCGACGGCGAGCCTCTGCGTCAGGCTCGCGAGCACCGTCAGGTTCTCGAGCGCGAACAGGTCGGCGTCACCGAGGAGATCGCGGGCCTTCTGCGCGCAGCGCGCGAGATCGGCGTACGCCTCGGTGAGCCGCCGCCGCACGCGCTCGTCGTCGCGGAGAATCGCGAAGCCGCGCTGGAGCGCCTCCGCGGGGCTGCGCTCGACGAGCTGCCGGACGATGCCGGGCTGCACCTCCATTCCCGATCGATAGTCGATACGCGCGAGCACGCCCGCGACGAGGATCCCGACGGCCTGGGCGTGCATCCCTCTCGGCAGCCGGGCGACGGCGAAGCCGGCAGACGCGAGCCTTCGGTCCGCGGCGAGGCGGCCGAGCAGCGCGTCCTCGTAGCGACGGATCGCCGCGGCGAGCGCGGGATCGTCCGCCGCCGCAGCCACCGACGCACGGAGCGTCTCGACCGTCGCGCCGAAGAGGAGCGCGCCGAGATCCGCGACGACGCCGGGCGGCGGGACGTCGAACCGCTCGCCCATCGTCGCGAGGATCCACGGGCCGACGCGCGCCGCCGATTCGGCCGGCGGAAGGAGCCGCCCGAGGCACATGCCTGCCTCGATCGTCGCAGCGGCCTCTTCCCGTCCGAGCGCGGCGGCCATCGACACGCCAGCGTATCAAAGCGCGGGCCGTGCTCCGGGCGGTGACATGATCAGCGCGCGAGGGTCCAGCCGAGCCGCAGCGGCCGTGCGTCGAGCGTGACGGGGTTCGCGGCCGTCGTGCACTCCGCCTCCTCGACGGTCTCGGCTCCGGTGACGAAGAGGTCGCCCATGGTCGTGCCGTCCTTCACCCAGCCCGAGAGGCCGAGCAGACGGCCGACGCCGTTCGAGCCGGTCTCCTGCTCGAAGGCGGCGAGGACGAACCCGCCGTCGTCGCCGAGCACGATGCCCGGGTAGCCGTTGTGGCCCGTCTGCGACGCGTAGCGATACGCCGCCATCGGTCGCCCCGCGCCGTCGAGGTGCAGGAGCGCGGTCGCGGTCCGCCCTTGCTCCTCCAGCAGACGCACGCCGCTGCCGACGAGGAGGTAGCCGGTCTGCGGAAGCTCCGCGACGTCGGTCCCGAGGTAGTGCGCCGAGACGGCCGCTCCGAACCACGGGAACGTCGCGAACGCGAGGTTGCCTCCCGGCTCGATCCGCATGAAGAAGGCGCCGCCCATCCCGGTCCCGCCGACGACGATGAGCTCGTCGCGCTCGAAGGCCGCCTTCATCTGGCTCGGCGTGAGGTAGCGCGTCAGCTCGCAGTCGGGGTACCGGTTCGCCCAGATCGTCTCGAGCTCCCGATCGAACCGGGCGACGAGCAGATCGCCCGACGTGTCGTGACGGTATTGGCCGGAGACGAGCAGGTCGCTTCCCTTCGCGACGAGGGCCGAGAGGTCGAGCGAGCCCCCCGCGACGGCGAGCGACCGCGCATGGCGCGGGCGACCGTCGGCGGAGACGACGGCGACGACGGCGCGATCGTTGGCGGTGCACGCTTCGACGACCGCGTAGTCGCCGTTCGGGAGCCCGAGCACGCGCCGAGGCTCCGGGCTCTCGCACTCGGCCTCGGGCGGCAGCGTGTACTTCCACGATCGCCCGACGAGGCCGCGCTGGCCGATCTCCGTGAGGATGAAATCGCCGCCCTCGTAGTCGCGCGACAGCGCGCGCATGGTGCCGTCGCGGCCCGACGCGACGTCGAAGAGCGGTCCCGGGAGCGCCTTCGTCCACCGCACCGTCCCCTCGCGATCGAACTTGACGATGGTGTCCGAGCGCAGCGCCAGCGCGACGTACGTGCCGTCGATCGCGCGAGAGAGCCCGACGCGCCCGAGGGTCGCGTCGTTCGGCCGGCCCTCGACGATCGGCGCCGTGAGGTTCTCGAAGAGGGAACGCTGCCAGCGAGGGGCCGTCGGGTTCGCCAGCCTTGCGGCGTCGGGGCCCTCACCCGGCATGCGCGAGTCCGGCGTGAACGAGCAGCCGCCGGAGGCGAGCTCCCCTTCGGCGATGCTCAGCGGCGGAGACTCGATGTCGAAGAGCGTCACCGCTCCGACGATCGGCAGCTCGGGCGTGCTGACCTTGAGGCCGAAGAGAGCCTCGAGCCCGGCGACGAGGCGGTAGCAGGGATTGCGCGTGGCGTCGGCCGCCAGCTCGCCGTAGCCGCGGAGCTCGGCGTAGGGCCCGACGATCTCCCAGAGCGCGAGGCTCAATCGGGCGCCGAGCCAGGCCCTACCTCGGGCGAAGAGCGTCAGCTCGGTCGGCTTCTCGGAGACGTCGAACTTCGTCACCGACGGCGGCCGGAGATCGAACCCGCGCGTGCTCGACGCCGTGACCCCGGCGGAGATCGCGAGCTCCGCGGTCATGCCGGTCGAGAAACGCGCCGACGCCTGACCGAGCACGCCGGCCCGGATCGCGAGCGACGGCCGGATGACGATCGGCCCGGCGGGGATCGGCGGGCCGGGGATCGTGCCGAGCGTGAAGTCCCGTTCGTAGGCCAGGGCCGCGGCGCCCTCGACGTTCACGTCGACGATCCCGCGCGGGGTCACGTCGAACTTCGCCCTCAGCTCGGGCAGGAGCGACAGCGGCGTGCACGGCGGGAGCTGCCCGATGAGCAGCCCCGGCAGGTTCACGAGGCACTCCTTCACCGCGCCCGGGAGGTCCTCGATGGCGCCCCAGTCGAAGTCGAAGTCGGCGTCGTAGTCGATGCGCGCCTCGAGGCTGCCCACGACGCGGACCTGATCGTCCTTCGTCTCGCGGTTGCCGTCGGCGTCGAAGACGAGGAAGTCGACCGGCAAGCGCGCGCCGAGCGCCTGGCGCGAGGTGCCCACCGACAAGGGCTCGATGCCCGGGCTCGGCTGGAACGCCGATGCGTCGAGCGAAAAGTCCCTGCGACGCGACACGACGTGGAGCCTGCGGTACGCGAGCTGCGGCATCGCCGGCAACGTCCGGAGCTCGAGCGCATCGCCTTGCCGCTCCGCCGCCAAGACCACGCGGATCAAGCCGGCCGGCGCCGCGTCGGATGCACCGGCGACGAAGACCGTGCCGGGTCCGACGTTCGCCAGCTCGGGCGGCGCGGTGCGGAACCGGACGCGTCCGTCGGGCGTCGCGCTCTCGACGAGCGCCGCGCTCTCCGAGCTCAAGATGGCGGTGCTCGGGAACGGGTCCGCCTCGACGAGATCGAAGTCGGACGGCCGTCCCTCGTCGGACGAGCCGCACGCGGGGCCGACGACGACGGCGATCGCGGTCAGCAGGACGAACAGAAGGCTGCGCATGACGGCCGCCTCTCTCCGCCGGATCCGGCACGGAGGCAAGCCCAGCGACGGCGGTCACGCCCCGGACCGCTCGACCGACAGGCCGAGGAGCTGCGGCACCTTGGTCTCGAGGAGATCGATTTCGTCGCGCGTCTCACCGAGATACGACAGGAGCGACAGGTCCTCGCGCTCGACGGTTCCGCCGTGGAGGAGCCATGCCCGCGTGCGGAGCAGCCGATACAGCTTGATGATCTTCCGGTCGCTGACGAAGACGTCGTCCTCGCGGGCGAGCGTCTTGAGGACGCGGCGGAGCTCGCGCAACAGATCGTCCTTGAAGTACACGTCGCGATCGCTCACGACCTCGCCGCCGGGCCCGGTCTGCTCCTTCGCCATCGTCAGCGTCAGGTAGCGGTTCGCCTTGAGGAAGTCCTCGAGGGAGGCGTGTCCCTCGGCCCACGGCTTCTGGTTCGTCTCGCGCCAGGACTGCATGCGCAGCCCCATGTCGATCAGCTGGACGAAGTGATCGTCCTGCACGGAGCGGCACGCCGCCTTGAGACAGAAGCGGTCCTTGAGCGCGGCGAGCTCGGCGTGCTCCGGGATCTCGTTGGTCGCGGCGAAGAGGATCTTGAGGCGCACCGGCTGGGGGAGGCCGTCCTGGTAGAACTTCTTCTCGTTGATGATCGTGAGCAGCGCGTTGAGGATCGCCGAGTTGCTCTTGAAGATCTCGTCGAGGAAGACGAGCCGCGCGGTCGGCAGCTTGCCGCGCTCCCGTCGCACGTAGCGGCCTTCGCGGAGGAGGTTGATGTCGATCGGCCCGAGGACCTCCGACGGCTCCGTGAAACGCGTCAGCATGTACTCGAAGTAGTCGCCTTCCTCGAGACCGAGCGCGTCCTTGAACTTGAGGACGAGATCGCTCTTGGCGGTGCCGGGCGGTCCCACGAGGAGCAGGGGCTCCTGCGCCACCGCGGAGATCGTCATCAGATCGATCAGGGACTGCTTGCCGACGAAGAACCGACCGAGCGCCAACCGGAAGCGGTTGATCCGCTCGCGAACGGCGGCCGCCTCCTTCTCGAGCGCGGAGAGCGGCATGTCGAGGACGCGGTCGAGCGGATCGGCCGTCTGGGTATCGGTCTTCGAGGTCGCGGTCGTCATGTCTCTCGTGTACCCATCTTGTCGCGTCGTCAGCGCGAAAGGTCGCGGTGGATGCGGCGCCGGACGAGGTACTCGTCCTCGTCGAGGAAGCGGCGGGCCACGTGATCGATGGCGAGGTCGTCGCTGACGTAGCCGAGGACCAGGGCCTCCATGAAGTCGAGCACCGACAAGCACACGTGGCTGTTGGTGTTGAAGCTGTCGGTGACGACGTCGAGCCTCTTCGGCAGCTCGTCGAGGCCCGCCAGGGCGTACTCGAGCGGGGCGGCGCCGAGCGCGCGCGCGAGCGTCCGCGTGATCTGCAGCCTCGCCGGCATCGGGAGCTCGCCTGCGAGGACGGTGAGGGCCTCCTCGAACACCGGGCGTGCGCGATCCATCTCGCCGAGATACGCCAGCGCCGCCGCCGTGTGGAGGCGCGCGACGAGGTGCGGCGTGCCATCGCCGTGTGCGGCCTGCTGGAGCGCGCCGAGCAGCCGTCGGGCCTCGTCGCGGAGGCCGAAGCGCCGTAGCGTACGCAGCATCCCGGACGCGAGCGGCGCGATCTCCGCGGCGTCGTCCGGACCTACCGCCCCGACGATGGGCTCCAGCATTCCGAAGACGTTGCGCGCGAGCCGCTCTTCGCCGAGGAGGCCGGCGAGCATGAGCGCCTCCTCGTAGAGCTGCACGCGGCGGATCGGCGGGACGTCGCCGACGTTCCCGACGAGCGCCTCGAGGTGCGCGATCGCCTGCTCGCGCGAGATCATCGGGAAGAAGTCCATCGCGCCGTCGTAGAGACGCGCGCGCTCCTCCGGGTCGCTCGCGCGGGCCTTCGCGAGGATCGCCGCGACGCGCTCCTCGACGACTGCGCGCTCCGTCTCGCCGCGGAGCTCGGCGAACTCGGGGCCGAGTGGATCCGCCTCGCCGCGCTGGAAGGCCATGATCGGATCGAGACGCTCCTGGGGCTCGAGGACCTTCGAGCACTGGCGCACGCGATCGACCTTGTAGCGATCGAGCCTCGCGAGCGTGTTGAGCCCCGCCGACACCTCGGGGGGGAGCGGCGTCTGCGGCGGCAGCCCTTCGATCGCCTGCGCGATGCGCGCCACGTAGCCGCGCGAGAGCAGGTCGTGGATCGGATCCCTCGGCAACGCCTTCACCGCCGCGTCGCGGAGCTCGACGGCGCGATCGATGCGTCCGAGCCGCGCCGCTCCGTACGCCACGACGAAGCGGACGTAGGCCCCCGTGAGCCTCGGATCGGCCTCCGTGACCGAGCGCTTGCGCTTCGTCTTCTCGAAGGCCTCGACCAGCCCGTCGAGCCTGCGGGCGATGAGGTCCGTCTGCGCGGCGTCGCGCCCCGCGCCCGCACGGCGCACGAACGACGGCACGTCGCGCTCGAGCGACAAGCCGCGGTGGACCCTCGCGAGGAGCCGATCGCGCGCCCGAGCGAGACCGAGCCGATCGCCGCCGACGAGGTGCGCGAGGGCGACGCGCGCGAGCCACTCCGTGCGCACGTCGAGGTCGTGCGCGTGCCGGTCGAGCCACAAAGATGCCTCCGGCGCGCGTTCGCGCAGCACGGGGTCGCCTCCGTGGACGAGCTCCACGGCCAGCGCGCGGACGTGCTCGCGGGTGGGCCTCTCGAGCGCGAGGAGCGTCGCGGCCGAGGCGCCCTCGACGAGCGCGCGCTCGGCGTCGCGCCACGCGTCCAGCACCGGGTGCCGCTCGCCGGGCGGCACCTCCCAGGCGACGCGCACCCAGCAGAGCGACGCATCGTGCGCGCGCCCGAGGCTCCGGTTCAGTGAGGCCATCCGCTCCCAGAGCGCGACGCGCGCCGGATCGTCGAGCGAGGCGTCGAGGGCGAGGAACTCCTTCTCGACCGCCGCGAGCCGTTCGGCCGCCGCGCTCGACGCGACCTGCGCCGCCGTGAGCGTCACCCTCTCCGGCGTCCGTTCGCGCGCCGCGCGCCCGCGCGGCGTGTTCCTCGTCGTCGTCGCCGTGGCGGGTGTCGCCACGCGCGTCGGCGGCCGCGGAGACGCCGGCGGAGCGGCGGGCTCGGGCCTCGCCGGCTCGTACGGCTGGTACACCTCCGTGAGGTCGACGCCCACGAAGGCAGCGAAGTCGAACGTCGCCGCCTTCACCCACGGCACGAGGGCCGATGCGTTCGTGTCGATGACGTACTCGACCCAATCGGAGAGCGGGCGGAACGCCTCGTCCGCGACGCGCTCCACCTGGAAGCGCCCGCCGTCGAGCGGCCGGAGCCAGACGACGTCGTCGGGGTTCGGGACGAGCAGGTCACGGACACGCTCGCGCCGGAGCGGCGGCTCGAGCGTCGCGCCGCAGGGAAGGAAGAGGTTGGCGATCGATGAATGCTCGCGATAGTCCTCGCCGTCGATCTCGAGGGTCGTCCTCGCGCCCGCGCGCATGCGCAGGACCATGATCGTCGCGTCTCCCTCCCGACACGCGGAGAAGAGGAGCGCGCGGACGTCCTTCTCGGGCAAGCTCGTGACCAGTCGCTCGATCTTCTTCGCCGCGTCCTCGCGGATCACCCAGAGGGAGGGCGCATCGAGCGACGCGGCACGAGTGAGCCGGAGCGACACGCGAAGCCGCGGCGGCTCGCCGGGCGAGAGCTCGCGTCGCTCGCCGCCGGCGGGCACCGAGAGGTCGACGAGGGAGTAGACGTCCTCGTACGTGCCGTCGGCGACCAGCGTGAAGGAAGCGCCGCGGCTCGACTCCCGTGCGCCGGCGGGCGAGACGAGCAGGATGCTCCCCGGCTCCGGCCTCAAGAAGCGAGCGAAGGGATGCTCCCAGCCGATCTCGACCCAGACCCAGTCCTGCCCTCGCGGCGCCTGCACGAACGCGCGCACGCCCGTCTCGGAGTCCGTCGCGCGGAGGAGCGTGTAATAGGGCGGCTCCGACGCGCGGAGCAGGAAGCCCTGGGGCGTCGAACGCCACTCGAGCCGATCGCAGCCGAGTCGCAAGAGCTCGCCCGCGAGCTCGACGAAGGCGGCGCCGTTCGGGACGAGGAAGAGGACCTGCGCGAGGTCGACGTCGGTCTCTCGCGCGCGCACGAGACCGACGATCTCCGCCCAGCATCGGACGTCCGCTGCGCTCGGCGACGTGACGCCCGCGCCGAGGCGCCCGATGCCGGCGGCGGCGAGCCGCTTCATCGCCTCCGCGGGGACGGCCCTCGCGGGCGCAACGACGATCCCGCCGGTTTCGTCCCGCCAGGTGCGAGCCGGCGCCCGAAGGACGTCCTCCGGTACGAGGCCGGAGGTGATGCTGAAGCGGAGCGCCTCTTCACTCTCGAATCGCAGAACGCTCAAGGCCGTCCGCCGTCCGCTGGATGAGTTCGAGCATAAGGCGAAGCGCACGCGCACGGGAGAGCGTCGGCGCCCACGCCGTCCGCCGCGTGGATCAGCGGCCCTGCCCCGTGGCCTTTCTCTCCGCGGCCTCTTCCGCCCGTTGTCCCTGCGGGACGCTTCCCTTCTGGGTCGCTCCTTCCCGCTCGACGACGATGGTGTCGCCCGGCTTCGCGAGCCCGCCCTCGAAGAGCTTCTCCACGATCTCCCGATGGGCCTCCTCGTGCTCGTGCGGCAACGCGTCGGCGTCGCTCGTGTAGCTGACCGTGATCGTGCGCTTGCCGGTGGCGGGGTCCACCGAGAGCTTGAGCGTCGCCGTGCTAGCCATCCGTCCCCTCCTCCTGCGCTCGATCGTCGCCGTTCTTTCGTGCGAGCCGCTTGCTCGCCGTCGTCGGAAGCAGGTCCGCGAACGCGGCGCGATCGAGGACCTTCCGCTCCAGCAAGAGATCGCGGAGCGCGACGACGAGCTCGCGCCGCTCCGTCAGGATGCGCTGCGCGCGCTGACGCTGCTCCTCGAGGATGGAGAGCACGGCCTTGTCGATCGCCTCGAGCGACGCATCCGACGGGCGCCGATCGCGGTGAGGCGGGCCGATCGGCGCATAGCGGCGCACGCCGACGGCGTCTCCGCCCATGCCGAGCTCCTCGACCAGCGCGCGTGCGAGGATCGTCGCGCGCTCGAGGTCGTGGCTCGATCCGATCGAGAGATCCTCGCACAAGAGCACCTCGGCCTCGCGACCACCCATGAGGACGCAGATGCTGTCGAGCATCTGGCCGCGCGTCGTGACGTAGCGATGCGCCGGATCCGCGTACTGGACGAAGCCGAGCGCACCGGCGAGGTCCCCCTGGATCGAGATGCGGTCGATCGGCGGGGCGTTCTCGCAGAACAATGCACACACCGCATGCCCCGCCTCGTGGGTGGCGATTACGCGCTCCTCCGCCTTCGTCAGCTCGGGCCGCTCGAGATACGCGGACAGCGCCTTCTCGACGTCGGCGACCTCCGTCGCGTCGTCCCGGCCGGTGCGCAGGCGCTCGCGGGCGATCTGCCTGCAGAGCGCCTGGATGTGGTCGCCGCTGTAGCGGGAGTCCGTCCCCTCGACGAGGTCGCCGGTGCGCTTGACGGCGTAGTCGATCGCCCTCGGGCTCATCTTCAGCCCGAGCTTCCTGTCGTGGATGGCGAAGATCGCGCGGCGATCGTCCGGATCCGGATACGGGATGTGGAGGTGGAACTCGAAGCGTCCGGGACGTAGCAGCGCGTGGTCCAGCGACTCGACGAAGTTCGTCGTGCCGACGACGAAGACGAGCTCCTCCTTCCGGAAACCATCCATCTCCGTGAGGAGCTGGTTCACCATCGAGTGCTCGACGCCGGAGCCGGTGAAGGTCCCGCGCGCCGCCGCGAACGAGTCGAGCTCGTCGAAGACGATGACGCTCGGGGCGCTCTGACGGGCCTTGAGGAAGACCTGGCGGAGGTTCTCCTCGCTCTCGCCGACCCACTTGCTCTTGAGCTCCGGCCCGCTGACGACGATGACCGCCGCGCCGAGCGCCGTCGCCATCGCCTTCGCGAAGAGCGTCTTGCCCGTCCCGGGCGGCCCCCAGAAGATCATGCCGCGCGGAACGAGCGCCTCGATCCGTTTGATCGCCTCGGGATCGTCGAGCGTCGCCTTCTGCGCGAGGATGTCGAGGATCTCCGCCTTCAGGCGCGCTTTGACCTTCCCGTAGCCGCCGATGTCCGCGTCGAGGTCGACGTGGGGCATCTCGAAGGAGCTCTGGAGCGTCGCCCTGCGGAGCTGATCGAGCGCCGCGCGCGGGTTCTCCGGGTAGTCGACGCCGTCGAGCGCGGACAGGAGCCGCCGCAGGCGGACGGCGTTCACGCCCGAGACGTACTTGTAGAGCTCGTAAGGATCGAAGCCGCGTCCGAGCTTGCGCGCCTCCTTCTGCGTGACGAGGTAGCGGAGCCGCTCACGGCGGACGCCGAGGATGCTCTCGTGATGCGCGAAGAGGTTGGTGATGACCTTCGGCACCGGGAAGGACGGATCCTTGAACCCGAGCCAGAGGATCTGGGGGTTCTCGTAGAGCAGCGGGATGACCTCGCGCGCCTCGGCGGTCAGCCCCCCGGAGGACGACGTGAGCAGGTCGAGATGCGGCAAGACCACGACGCGCTCTCCCACCGGCCCACGCACGGCGTCGCGGAGCTGGGAGATCATCGTCCCCATCACCCCCTGCAGCATCTCCGGCGGCGCGTCCGGCGCGGGCCGCCCGTCGAGATAGGCGCAGAGGAGATCGCGCTTCTTCAAGCGGTTGCGAATGGCCGCGTAGAAATAGGGAACGAGCTCCTTGTCGCACTCCACCATCACGGGGAGCCGGGCGACGAGCGCCTGCTCGACGCGCGCGAGCTCCTGCGGGTACGCGGCTTCGACGGCCGCGCCGACGCTCAGCTCGAGGGGCAACTCCGACTCGGGGACGATCCTCGACGACACGCTCACAGCCGCACCTTGATCGTCAGCTCACCCGTCTCCGCGTCCTCGTGCAGCTCCTGGATTTCGCCGAGCCGCTTCGCCTTCTCCTTCAGCGCTTCGGCGGTCACCTTCGCGACCACGGCATCCAGCTCGCGACGCAGATCGCCGAGCCTCTCCTCCAGCTTCTTCGTGACGGCCTCCCTCTCGCGCTTCTCGGCAGCGGCCGCCTCTTGCTCCACCTGACGGTCGACGAGCGCCTGCTCCTCCTTCCTGCGCCTCTCGAGCTGCTCCTCGATGACGTTCGTCGTCTTCTCCCTCTCGACCCGAATCTTCCGGGTCGCCTCCGCCGTGACGCTGACCGTGCCGGTGGACACGTCCACCTCGACGACGATGCCGTCGTCTTCCGCGCGGCGTGCGATGGCGCCGTCGCGAACGAAGCCACGCCGGACGAGCTCCTGGGCGAGGATCTCCGCCTGTTGCTCCTTGGGGAGAATCGGGAGGAGCTCGAGGGTCGTGCACACGCCGTCCTCCACGTGCACGACGCGGCTGACGGAGCCCTTCACGGTGATTCGATATGCGCGGCTCACTTGGCTCCTCTCGGCTCTCGGCTCGAATTCCGACCCGCGGAGCGCGTTGGGCGGCGCTCCGACGGTGAGACATCTTTTCCGACGGATCGACACTCGGCAACTCGGATCGAGCGCGATCGGACGTGGCGGCGAGCCGACACGCGGCACGTCGCGCGACGTCGCGCGTCGAGCCTGTCGGAGCCGCAGATGCAGGTCGGCGCGCCGCACGAGCGCGCCACGAGCGTCGTGGAGAGGGTGGCAGCGTGCGATCGAGCCGCACGACGATTCGTCGCGACGGCCCCCTTGCGCGAGTCGAGGGACGTGTCCAAGTTCACCGCCACGCCCGTGACGGGCGAAGCCAGCGATGCCCGAGCGGGCGCGCGCTCTCGGAGCGCGATAGCGGGTGCGACTCCCTCCGCTGGCGCCGTGGGTTCGATTCCCACGAAGCAGCTCGAACGACGCGCGCGCATCGCGCTCGACGACGACAATCGGCTCTCCGATCTCGGCGCTCGGCGCGAGGTCCGTGACGCGTTTCGTCTCGCGCTCGCTTGCTGGTGCCGGCCGCTCGCCGAAATCGAGCACACCTAGAGGTCGTGGGTTCGATTCCCACCGAGTCCTCCAGCAAACAGGGCTCGTAGCTCAGGGGAAGAGCACCAGGCTATTAACCTGGAACCTTCACACACACCGCTCGACGGGGGAGCGGCGCCCTCTCGTGCGATCTTCGGATCGCCGAGGGTCGGACGCGTCCCGTGCACGAAGCGCCCCGCACGCAGCCGCGCGATCGTCCCTCGAAGACCATCTCGCGGCCCCGGCGAAGGCCCTCCGTGCGTGCGCCGTGACCGACTCGTCTCGAGGTGACTGCTTCGAGGCTGTCGCCTCTCGGGCTCCCTCCCCCGTCGCGCATCTTTCGTCGTCCTCCAACCACGAGGAGGCTTGCCGTGCTTCGCATCATCCCGGTCGAACTGAACGAGCGCGTCGTCGTCACGCGCAACGGCCTGCCCGTCTGCGCGCTGGGCCCTGGCCTTCACTGGGTCTGGGGCTTCGGCCTCGCCGTGCGTCGCTGGTCCACGGACTCGATCGTCTTCGACATGCCGGCGGAGCTCCGCGCCGCGCTCCCGCAGGCCTGGTACGAGGAGGTCGTCCTCGGCCCCATGGAGCGCGCAGTCCTCTGGCACGACGGCCGCCCGAAGCTGTTCCTGCAGCCGGGAACGCACCGCTTCTGGCGCCTCGACGACACGATGCACCTCCAGACGTTCTCGGTCCGCGAGCCGATGCCCGAGCTCACCGCGGAGCTCGCGGCGATCATGCCGCGTGACGCGTACGTCGACGTGGTCGTGCTCGAGCACGAGCGTGGGCTGCTCTACGTCCAGGGTCGCCTCGTGCGTACACTGGGCCCCGGACGGTACACGTTCTGGAACACGCGCGAGTCGCCCGTCCGCGTCGACAAGGTCGACATGCGGTCGACGCAGCTCACCATCACGGGCCAGGAGCTCATGACGCGCGACAAGGTCACGCTCCGTCTCTCGCTGACGATCGAGTACGCGGTGGCGGAGCCGGCGGTGGCCGCGAGCGCGGTCACGAGCGTCCGCGACGCGGTCTACCTCATCGTGCAGCTCGGCGCGCGTCAGTTCGTCTCGGGCGTGACCCTGGACGAGCTGCTCACGAGCCGTGACGCAATGACGCGCTTCCTCGAGGAGGACGCGGGCGAGAAGGCGCGCCGTCTCGGCGTGCGCGTCGACCGCGTCGGCGTCAAGGACGTCATCCTGCCCGGCGAGATGAAGACGCTGCTGAACAAGGTCATCGAGGCCGAGAAGGAGGCCGCCGCGAACGTCATCCTCCGTCGCGAGGAGACGGCAGCGACGCGCTCGCTCGCCAACACCGCGAAGGTGATGGCCGAGCAGCCGATCCTTCTGCGTCTCAAGGAGCTCGAGTCGCTGAAGGAGATCGCCTCGAAGGTCCGTGAGCTCCGCATCATCACGGGCGCCGACACGCTCGCCTCGCTGCTCCCGCGCGGTCTGCTCGGAGAGCCCGAGGCGAAACCGAGCGACGCCTGAACGAGCCGGAAACGCACCCGATGCGAAGGCTCCGGGGCCCGACGTCGGCCTCGGAGTCCTTCGCGCTATCCATACTGCCCTTCCCAGCCGTATCCGATGTCGAAGAGCAAGCGAGACTTGTCACCGAACGACCTGGCGATGGCGTTGATGTCGTCCCAGACGTCGCCGATCGCCTCGAGGATGTGGTAGCCCGCGTTCGCTCTACAGCGAAAGAGATCCTCGAAGTGCTTCAGGTGTGTCCGCATCTGAAAGACGATGCGCATCGCCTTGACGATCTTCCGCATGCCGAGCTCGGTCAGGGCGATCATGTTCCGCCGCCGATCCCACTCCGCTTTCCCCTGCCTCTCGAGCCACCCCATCTCGACGAGCCGTTTGATCATCTTGCTGACCGTGGACGGGTGCAGCCCCAGCTTCTTCCGGAGCGTCGCCTGATCCTCCCTGAACCCGTCGGGCCAGCGCCGTCCTACGGGCCTCGCGAGCGCGATGCGAATCGCGTACATCAAATCGAACCGCGCGGGCGTCATGCCCTTCACGCGCTTTTCGACCACGGATCTCCCGAATGCGACCCCGCTCAGGTGCGCCCTTTTGAGCTCGAACGTGATGGCGTGCATGCCCGCCCCGCAGCATGCGGCGTGCCGCCGTCCCCTCCCCCGACGGCCCCAAAACAGGGGTCTCGAGATCTTTGGCAAACCAACGATCTCGAGCCCCCCGATTTGGGGTTCCCCCCCCGCCGTGGCCATACGTGGCGCTATGGCCCGGGCCATGTTTCGGTGGCCTGGGCCAGGGTCCCGGAGTGAGGCTTCGAATGCGGCGGCGTGAACTGGAGCCGGCTCGAGGATGAGGGCAGTGGAGGTGACGGCATCGACCGAACGGCTCGAGCCGGAGGAGATACGGCGCGCGTTCGCGGCTCGCCTGCGAGAGGAGGGGTTGACCGATTACAGGCTCGCCACGTTGCGGCGATGGGTCGACCGGCTGCCGGACGAGCGCGTCGCGGACGCGGTCGAGATGATCCTCGTCGGGCTGGATGCTCCGCGCAGGGCGCGTTGGGAGGTCCTTTGGGTGATCGAGCGGTCCTTCAAGCGGATGGACGCGATCGCTCGCGAAACGCGGCTCGCGTTCCTGCGGTGGGTGGTGGCCTCGCGCGCTGGTCGCGCGACCGTGGCGGCCCGGTTGCGCGAGCTCGAGCACACGCGGCCGGAGAAGCGCGAGGCATTCGTGGCGGCACTCACGAGGGCCGACGAGGGCTCGGCGCTCAGGGACGCCCATCGGCTGCCCACCGACACACGCAACGACTTCACGGAAGCACGTACCCGTTTCTCAGACACAACGACCGGTGCAGACGCGCGTCCCTTCCCTGCCAACGCTCATCCCATCCTCGTGGAGGGATGGAGGGCTGCGCCACCTCATGCTCGACCGCACGGGGAGGTCCATCGCGGGGAGCACCAGCCGTCGATTGGACGCCGCGGATACGTTCACGTTGCCGCCTTCGCCGCTCGGAAGGTGGCTCATCTCGTTCCGCGCGGACGGCGCAAGGCTTTCGAGAGGCTGGTTCGCCTCGCGGAGGAGGCGGCCCGCAGCGGCACGGGCCGCAGCAAGATCGAGCGCGTGCTCGACGATGGGGCGTACGACGGAGCGCTCGACGTCGCACGCTCGGCATGCGCAGAGGCACGGGCGGTCTTCGGACGCTCTCCCGGACGCGTGGGGGTATCCGCGCGCGCGGCGGTCACGAGCGCTGTCGGGCTCTTGCTCCGGACGGACGGGCACGAGGAGGTTCGAAGCTTCCTCGAGCAGCTCGACGCGGAGCTCCGGCGCCTCGACATCGAGCACGCCCTCGCGCTTCGGAGAAAGCAACCGACCGCGCCAATCACCGGCGCCGTTCATCGTGGGATCGACGGCCAGGGCAGACCGGCGATTTGGATCGCTCGTCTCGGCGGTCGCGACGGTCGCGATCACGAGCTCGGCCTCCTCGTGAAGCACGGAAGGCTCTGGACATGGAGCGAAGGCGCCCACGACGACGTGCTCGCCATGGTCCCCGACGAGCACTTCGAGCGCGCCGTCATGGCCGCCAAGCGCGAGCTCCGGCCCTAGCGCTCGAGCCCTCCGGTGTCACGCGCCCGAAGGGGCTCGCCCGTCCGGGCCCGCGCCCGCCTCGGATGCACGAGGCTTCCGCGCCGGCGCGTCCTCGAGCACGTCGAGCGACTCGAGCACGGAGACGACCGCTCGGGCGCGCGAGAAGCCGTCGCGTCCGAGCTTCTCCCACGACGAGAGCGTGGCCTGCGCTGCCTCGTAGCCGTCGTCGATGAAGCGCACGAGCGCGAGCTCTTCGTACGCCCTCCCCAGTCGCGCCGCCGCGCGGAACAAGGAGCCCGCGCCACGGACGGCCTCCGACCGGGCGCGCAGCGTACCCTCACGACGGACGCGCGGCGCCGCGCGCGCCGCGATCTCGCGCGCGTTCGCGCCCGCCGGGAGCGCGTCCGCCGCGGCATCGACGAGGAACGTCACCAGATCCCACCGGGCGAGCGCCTCGACCTCGTCGAGGTACGCTTCGAGGACCGCGCGCTCGAACGTCCCCACACGCGTCGCCAACGCGGCGTCGACGACGTCGCGCGCATCCCAGCGCGCCGACGCCGCCCATCGCCGCGCGAGATCCCACTCGAGGCACTCGACGATCGTGCGGCGGTCCTCCGTCGCAAGAACGCCCTCGAGCACCGGCTTCTCCGCGTCCGGTCCGTGACGCGCGAGCGACCTCGCGAAGCCGAGCCACGTCAGCCTCGTTCGCAGGCCCGGCGACGCCGCCACCGCGCGCTCGAGAGGGCTGCCTTCGACGAGACGCAACGCGAGGTAGGCGCACAGCTCGTCACCGAGCGTCCGCGCGACTTGCTCGAAGCGCGCGCCGTCTTCGCCGAGAGGGACCACCGTGAGCCACCGCACGAGCTCGAACGTGTACGGGCTGAACGCGATCGCCGGCGCTGGACGCACCTCGAACACGCGCGCGGGTGCAATCCCGGCACCGCCCACGCCCGGGCGGAGGCGACGGCGCGCCCCGCCCAGTCGTACGAGCATCTGCACGACGCCCTTGGCGAGCGTGTCCTGCAGCACCGCCATCGCCGTCGGGCCCAGCTTCAGGACCGCGACCCGGCTGGCGAGCGTCGCCTCCACCGACGCGTAGGCCCTCGGCGACACGAGCGCTCGCGCGACGCTCAGCATCTCGGCCTCGTTGGGAGCTACACGCGCGACGGAGGTCATGCCGTCCTTTTCGTCCGCCTGCTCGCGACGGCGGCAGCGAGGTCGGGCCATCCATTCACGACGACCTCGGGGCCGGTCTTTCCTCGCTTCAGCCGGATCTCGACGGTGTTCTCCGCGTGAAGGCGCGGATCGCTCGGGTCGTAGCGATCGGAGAGGAAATGCAGCACCTGGTTCTCCGAGCCGATCCACCGGCGACGTCGCTCCGGCCGATCCCGCTCGTAGCGGCCGTCGACGAGTAGATCGCACGCCGCGAGGAGCGCGCCGACGCCCGGCTCCCCTCGTCGCTTCTTGTCCTCGAGCTCCGCGAGCGTGAAGCCGCTGTACACCATCACGCTGAGGCCGCCCGCACGCACCGCCTCGGCGAGCTCGGCGGCGGCCTCCGCTTGCGCGAACGGCTCGCCGCCGAGGAGGCTCAGGCCTTCGATCCCCGGCGTCGAGAGGACGCGCGCCGCGAGATCCTGCGCCTCGACCCGCTCGCCGCCTTCGAATCGCAGCATCTCGGGGTTGCAGCAACCCGGGCACCGCAGCGGACAGCCCTGCACCCAGATCGCGAACCGCCGCCCGGGGCCCTCCGCCTCCGTGTCGTCGACGATCTGCGCCACCACGAGCGAAGCCACCGAACGAAGGTAAGCGCCTCTGCCCCGCCGGTCGAGAGCGGCTGCGCACGCACTGGGGAAACGGGACGGCCCGCTCGGACGTCAGCAGTAACAGCCATACGGCCCGGAGCCGCACGACCGGCAAACATTGTTGCTGCTTCGCGAGCAGCAGCCGCAGTGTCTGTCGCTCGTGCACTCGACCGTGACGCAGCGACCACTAGGACACCTCTGGCGCGAGCGGCAGTCGGAGTCCGTCGTGCACTCCGGGCCTGAGGAGCCCGACGAGCTGCTCGAGCTACTCGAGCTCTCCTCCGGTGCGGTGCAGGTGCCGAGCGGCTTGACGTTCGACGCCGACTCGAACGGATTCATCCCGCTCGCGCCGCTGGGGAGCGATGGCCGCATCCCCGTGCCCGTGCCCGTGCCCGTCGCCGTCGGCGGCGGTGGCGGCTCGCCCGTCCCGCCCGGAGGCGTCTCGGGCTCCCCCGTACCGCTCGCGGAAGGAGTGCCGGAGGGATCGCAGACGTTGCTGGCGCACTCTTCGTTCGACTGGCACGTCGCGCCTGCACCGAGCGTCCCGACCGAACCGCCGCCCTCCGTGCAGGCGACGATCGCCGCAACGCAGGTCGCCACCGCGATCATCGGCAGCATGCCGAGATCGCTCACGTCTCGACCGAGCGGATCGTCTCGGTCGCCTTCACACCGAAGGTGGACGGAGACGCGCCGTCTTGGAGGTACGCGATCATCACGTACTCCTCGGCGGTCTTCTTCGGTCCAGGAGCTCCCGTGAGGGCGCGGTGCGCCGCGTTCACGCGTCGCTTCTTGTAGCTCGTGTAGAGGGCCTGCGCGGCATTCGGCGCCGGCGGCCCCGCAGGCTCGATCCCGAGCAGCGCCCGCGCGTCGTCGAGAGACACGCACGTACGGCCTCCGCTCGCCAGATGCGCGCGCAAGCGCGCGATCTCCTCGTGCGAGAGCCCGAAAACGAACTCCTCGAAGGCGAACAGCTGCTCTTCGCCGATGTCTTCGTCTCCGAAGTAGTCGAGGAAGCGATGGTCGCGCGCCTCCTGGAAGAGGCGCACCACCTCGTGGGTGCCGAGCATCGTGCCGAGAACCGGCAGCACCTTCGAGCGTGCCTCCCACGCCGCCTCGAGCAGCGGCGCGAAATCGTCGACCTCGATCAAGAGCCGCTCCTCCCATACGCGGAAGAGGAAGCGCGCGGCGCCCGTCTTCACACGCGCGGGCGCGCTCGCGTCGGTGACGATCGAGACGAAGAGCTCCTCGGCGAGCTTCGTGTAGATCGACTGCCCGACCTCGTGATCGAGCTTCGCACGCAGGTCCGCCGGCGCGCCGCACGCCGCGAGGTTGTAGCCGAGCGCCTTGAGGAAGTTGATCTTCGCGATGAGATACGCCTGGCCGACGACGGCCTTCGTCGGGATGTGCAGATCGAGGTCGTAGTCGTGGACGGCGCACATCTGCTCGATGAACGTGTCTTCGGTGAAGGCACGGATGACGCCGCCCACCATCCACGACGAGCCGATCGACGGGCTGTCGCGGATCAACTCCGCCGTCCGTCGCAGGCGGCCGAACGCTCCTTCGAGCAGAGCGCGCTGTTCGGGGTTCGCGGCTCCGATCACGTCGAGCGCCCTCGCGACGAGCTCGCGCTCGGCAGCGTCGAGAAAGAACGCGTCTTCGTCCCGCGGCCCCGGCATCGACGAAAGCGTACTCCGTCTGCGGCCGAAGGTCTCGGCGGTATCGGCCGAAGCGCCGATTCCGTGGAGCCCCACGGCCTCGAGCCGTGGTAAGCCCGGGGCCCCCATGAGTTTCCACGACGTCGTCCTCGTCCTGCACAACGTCCTCCGCTGGATCGTCCTCGCGGCCGGCGGCCTCGCGCTCGCCCGTGCGATGGCCGCGGCGCGAAGCCAGCGCAAGTGGGACGACACCGACACGAAAGTGCTGCGTGCCTTCGTCGGCGCGTTCGACGTCCAGCTCCTCCTCGGGCTCGTCATGTACTTCGGGACGAGCGCGTTCGGCGTGCGTGCCTTCGCGTACGGCTCCGAAGCGATGAAGAACTCCGTCATCCGGTTCTTCGCCATCGAGCACATCTTCGGAATGCTCGTCGCCGCCGCCGTGCTTCACGCCGGGACGGCCCGCGCACGCCGCCTCGGCGACGCGCCCGCCCGCCAGAGGCGCACGGCGCTGATCGTCGGGCTCGCGCTCGTGATCATCTTCGTCTCGATCCCCTGGCCGTTCTACCCGTCCGCGCGTCCCCTGCTCCGGCTGACGGCCTAGCGCGACGGGCGACGCGCTCGATCAGTCCGTCGACGTCGGCAGCCCGAGGATGCGCGTCCCGATGCGTCGGCCGACGCGGCGGCCCGCGGCGCGCAG
>Ga0207864_1000299_pt1 | contig 74782 bp, 69 predicted proteins | sample HigsolmetaAR202D_FD_184834 | JGI IMG/M metagenome (GOLD analysis project Ga0207864, IMG submission 184834) | Ionic liquid and high solid enriched microbial communities from the Joint BioEnergy Institute, USA - AR20-2-D (SPAdes) (version 2) ...
TACAATTCCAGTGTGAATCAATCCGCAAGACACTCCAATGACGATCAGTCCAACGAATAGGCCAATTACACAGAAATGCATCAGTAATACGGGGCCGGGAAATCAGGCGCTCCGGGCAATGTCATTGGGCCACGGTAATGCTGGCGACTGGTTTCGTCAGACATGGCTTATCGCCCACGCCGATGCGACATACCTTCTTGGCTCCACATCGTACGCGGCTACTTCCGGCGAGTAATCGCGAACACTCTCGTCCCAAGCAGACTCCCGGCGACGAGCGCGATCGTCCATCTCGATCGAGTACGGTGCGACATCTCCGAGTCCTGCCCCAGCGAGAACACCGACGGAAGCCAGACGGCCACGTTCATGGCGATTACGCGTGCCGAAAGCGCCTTGGCTCTCGTATAGGCATCCATTCCCCAGCATATATGCAGCACACGATGTAATGCGGCGTAGTTGAAGAGATATACCACCGCACTCGTTGCCATCCCCTCTGCCATTGGAATCGATTCGCCTAGCCCCTCCCCACTTTGCCCGACCACGCAATAGCCAATTGGGACAGCCAACGGCCCACTAACATCCAAGCGTCAACGCACCCCACCTCACCCCCCCTGCACCGGCACCAGCAATGGCCGCGCGAGGAGCGGGTGTATCTCCTTGCCGTCCGCCGGCACGATGCGCAGCTCGATCCCGGCGGGGAGCAGCGTGTTCGAGATCCAGCTCGGCAACCACTGCGGCTCGCCGCGCAGGCTCGAGAGATAGCGCAGATCCAATCCAGCGGCATCAGGTTCGATCTCGACCCGGGTACGCGCCGTGCCCCGCCATTCGACGATGTCCGCGACCAATCCGCGTTCGCGCGTCTCATCGTCGTGATCGATGGCGAGCTGCACGAGCACCGGGCCGGGCCCCAGCGGTGTCCGCGCGGAGGTGAGAAAGACCAGGACGTCGTCCGGGCTGTCGCCACGAATGCCATCGATCCCACGGAACGGCGGCCCACCCTCGCCTGGCAGCAGCGACGCGCCGGCGAGCCACGCGCGGAGTGTCTCGCGGATCGCCGCGGCACGCATGACTTCCGCCGTCACCTCCTCGGCGCGACGTCGCTGATCGGTGATCGACGCGAAAGCGGCCACGCCCGCCGCAACCACCGCGGCCGCGATGGTGAGCGCAACGACGATCTCGATCAATGTCATTCCGGGGCGTCGCGCCCTCACGGCCTCGCGCCGTGCCCTCATGGCCTGGCGCCGCGCCCTCACGGCCTGGCGCGGTGCCCTCATCGCCTGGCGCCGCGCCCTGACGGCCGCGCGGCGCCACCGCCCGACCCCACGGCACCCCCTCACGGCTCCACCCCCTCGCGCACCGGCCGGTAGAGCCGGCTCCGGAGCGTGTATTCGCCGTCGTCCCACTCCACGACGACGACCACGTCGTAGACCCCGAGCGTGCCGGGGACCTCGCGGGACCGGGCGGTCCAGCGGTAGGCGTCGAATGGCGGCTCGAACCGGCCCCGGGCAATGGAGTCGGGAAGCCGTACGAGAGATTCGGGCGGGAGGAGCTTGAGGACCGCCATGCGGTCGTCGGCGAGGGCGGCGGCGGGGAGCGCGCGCTGGACGCGGTCGGCGGTACGCAACTCGGCGGCGAGCGCAGCCAGCGCCGCGACCGCGGTGATGGACACGATCGCCAGGGCGACGACCGCCTCGAGCAGCGTGAAGCCGGGCCTACGGCTCCAGGACACGGGCCTCCCCCGTCCACGGGTCCACGACGACGGTCGCCGCGCGGCCCGCGCCGCGCACGACGATCGCCTCGCCGCTCGCTGCGCCGCGGGGCCAGAAAGTGAAGGTCGGCCGCTGCGATTCCGCCTCGAGCCGGAGATCCTCGGCCAATGCGAAAACGCCGTCGGCCAGGAGGCGTGCGTCGTCGCCGGTGAGCCACACGCGGTATTGGCGCTGCTCCGGCACGACCACGACGACGACGGCCTGGCCGCGGTGCACGGCGGTGAGTCGTGCGCGACGCAGAACGGTCCGCACGTCCTCCGCGCCCTCGCGCACGGGGTCCGGCTCCGCGAGACTGACGAACGCCGGCACGGCGACGCTCGTCGCGACGCCGAGGAGCAGCAGGACCACAACGACTTCGATCAGAGACAGCCCGCGTCTCACCGGAACGTCCCCCTGCCTCACCGGAACGCCCCCGTCCCTCACCGGAACGCCCCCGCGTTCACGCCGTAGATCGCCTGGAGGAGCGACAGCGCGACGAACGCCACGATCACCCCGAACCCGATGATCATGGCCGGCTCGAGGAGCGTGACGAGCCGTTGGAGCGTCCGAGCGGTCCGCTCCTCGAACAGGTCGGCGGCGCGGGCGAGGAACTCCTCGACCCGGCCGGCCTCCTCGCCCACGGCCACGAGCTGGCCGAGCTGCGGCGGGAACAGGCGCCCCTCGCGGACGGCGCGGTCCAGCGACGCGCCTTCGCGGACGCGGGCGCGGATGCGCAGGACCTCGTCGCGCGCGATCGGGTCGACAAGGCTCTCCGCGGCATGGTCGAGCGCCGCCAGCATTGGCGCGCCGCCGTGGAGGAGGACCGAGGCGAGGCGCGCGAACCGGCCGGCGAGGGCGTCGCGGCGGATCGAGCGGATCAGCGGGAGTCGCAGCGCTATACCGGCGACGGCGCGACGTCCGGGCTCCGTGCGGAGATAGGCGCCGGCGCCCAACGCGAGGCCGGCGAATGCAATCGGCAGGAACGGCCCGGCCGCCCGGAGCGCGCGCGACGCCGCGAGGAGGGCGGCCGTCGATCGCGGCACCGTCGCGCCCGCGCCTTCCAGCAGCTCGACGAAGCGGGGCAGCACGAAGAGGAGGAGCACGATCACCGCGATGCCGCCGACCACCGCCAACAGCAGCGGGTAGATCATGGCGGAGGCGATGCGGGACCGGAGCTGGTCCTCGCGTTCCAGCTGGTCGGCCAGGCGACGGAACGCCGCGGCCAGGTCGCCGCTGCGCTCGCCGGCGCGGACGAGGCCTACGTAAACCGGTGGGAACGTGCGGCCATGTCTGGCGAGCGCGGTCGCGAGGTCGTCGCCTCGCTCGATGTCCGCGCGCACGCTCCGCAACGAGGCGCCGACGTCGCCACCCACCACGCCCACAGCGGTATCGAGGGCGCGGGCGAGAGGCAGCCCGGCCGTGAGGAGGGCCGCCATGGCCCGCGTCGCCTCGACCAGCGCGTGGCGACGACGAGGCCGGAAGCCGGAGAACCACGAGGCGCCGTCCGCGTCGCGGCCGGCATCCTCGGCGTCGATCAGGATGAGGCCCTGCGCCTCGAGCGTGCGGGCCAGCTCCGCCACGCCGGCCGCCTCGGCGCGGCCGCGTTGGCGGTGGCCGGCCATGTCCATCGCCTGGTAGCGGAACACGGCCATCGGTGGCCCCCGCGTCTACTCCCAGCTCTTCACATCAGCGTCCTCGCCCGATCCGCCCGGCTGGCCGTCGGCCCCGTAGCTGAGCAGGTCGAAGCCGGTGCCGCTCTCCACTCCCGGACTCCGGTAGATGTAGGGACGATTCCACGGATCCAGCGGCACGCGCTTCCTCAGATACGGACCGCGCCAATTCGTCGGCCGCGGCTCGATGCGCGGCTCCTCCCATAGGGCGGCGAGTCCCTGCTCCGTCGTCGGGTAGCGGCCGTTGTCCAGCCGGTAAGCGTCGAGCGCCGCGGAGAGCATCTCGATCTGGCTTTCCGCCGTGGCGGTCTTCGCGCTTCCCACGTGCTGGAACACGTTCGGCGCGACCAGCGTCGCCAGGACGCTGATGACGACGATCACGACGAGGATCTCGATGAGGGTGAGGCCGGGGCGCACGAAACGACGTCGCGGCGAGGAAGCCCCCGGTGAGAATGCGACCGATGCGCGTGCGGCCGAACGGGTCGGAGTACTACGCGTCATGCTGGTCATCGTTCTACGGTGCGTCGCAGCTGGATCTCGGGTCGCGGCCGGGTGGGTGTCGGGTCGAACGCGTCGACCGCGAGCCGGTGGGGAGAGACGGCCCGGATTCACGGGCTAACGACAATATGTCGTGGCGGTGGTGCGGACACAACCCGGGAATGTTACGGCGAGACGCGGCCGCTTGCGACGGTGCCGCCGGCCGAGCGAAACGCGCGGCGAGCCAGACGGCTCGCCGCGCGCCTCAACGATCCCGTTCCTCGTTGCGTTCGGCCCGCGCCGAGTCTCCACCCTCCACGAACCGATACAGACGCTCGCCTTTGCGAATCATCCCATACCTCTCGCGCGCGATGCGCTCGAGGGCGGCGGGGTCGTGCTCGAGGGAGTCCGCGCGGGCGCGCAGGTGCTCGACCTCGGCGCGAACGACTTCCAGCTCGCGGGCCTCCTCCTCGCGCTGCCGCTCCAGGCGCCAGACCTCGAAGAGGCTGTACTCTCCGCCGAAGAGCGCGAAGTACGCGGCGGCTGCGACGACGGCGACGAGGAGGAGGTCGCGACCTTTCACAGCGCGCTGCGCCCGGGGTACTCGGCCGTCTCGGCCAGCTCCTCGGCGATGCGGAGGAGCTGGTTGTACTTGGCGACGCGGTCCGTGCGGCTCGCGCTACCGGTCTTGATCTGCCCCGCCCGCGTGGCGACGGCCAGGTCCGCGATGAACGTGTCCGCGGTCTCGCCGGAGCGGTGGCTGATGATGTAGCGGTACCGGTTGCGACGGGCGAGTTCGATCGCCTCGAGCGTCTCCGTGAGCGTCCCGATCTGGTTGACCTTGATCAGGATCGCGTTCCCGGCGCCCATCTCGATGCCGCGGGCCAGGCGCTCGGCGTTGGTGACGAAGAGGTCGTCGCCGACGAGCTGGACGCGGTCGCCGATGGCGGCGGTGAGTGCCTTCCACCCCTCCCAGTCGTTCTCGTCGAGCGCATCCTCGATGGAGACGATCGGGTAGCGGTCGACCCAGTTGGTCCAGAACTCGATCATCTCCTCGCTGCTCTTCTTCTCGCCGGTCGACTTGTGGAAGACGTAGGCGCCGTCGCGGTACAGCTCGCTCGCGGCGGCGTCGAGCGCGAGGACGACGTCGCTCCCGGCGCTGTAGCCGGCCTGCTCGATCGCCTCGAGGATGACCTCGACGGCCTCCTCGTTCGAGCGGAGGTCGGGCGCGAAGCCGCCCTCGTCGCCCACGGCCGTGCCCTTCCCCTTCTTGCTCAGGACGCGCTTGAGCGAGTGGAAGACCTCGACGCCCATGCGGAAGCCTTCGGCGAACGAGTCGGCGCCGACGGGCATGATCATGAACTCCTGGAGGTCGACGTTGTTCGCCGCGTGCGCACCGCCGTTCAGGATGTTCATGAGCGGGACGGGAAGCAGCGTGGCGTGCGGCCCGCCGAGGTAGCGGTAGAGCGGCAGCCCGGCGTCCTCCGCGGCCGCGCGCGCGGCGGCGAGGGAGACCGCGAGGATCGCGTTCGCGCCGAGGTTCGCCTTGTTCGGCGTGCCGTCGAGCTGGATCATCGTCCGGTCGAGGGCGACCTGGTCGGTCGCGTCCATCCCGAGCAGCTCGGGCGCGATCTTCTCGTTGATGTTCTCGACGGCCTTGAGCACGCCCTTGCCGCCGTAGCGGGTCGAGTCGCCGTCACGCAGCTCGAGCGCCTCGAACTCGCCGGTCGACGCGCCGCTCGGGACGGCGGCCCTGCCGAACGCGCCGCTGTCCAGGACGACGTCCGCCTCTACCGTGGGATTGCCGCGCGAGTCGAGGATCTCGCGGCCGTGGATGCTGATGATCGAAGCCATGTCCAATCAATTGGATGGAGTGTTCTGTCGCCGTCCGCGGGCGGACCCGAGGAGAGGCGCGGGCGCCTCGAGCATCGCCTCGATCCGCGAGCGGACTTCCGCAATCAATTCGCCGCGCCGCTCCTCGCCGTACTCCTCGGTGGCGATGGGTTGGCCGAAGCGAACGATAATCGGCCCCGGTCGGATGCGCCACCCGCCCTTCGGCAGGATTCTGCGCGTGCCGAGCACGGCGACGGGGACGATCTCGACGCCGGTGTGGAGCGCGAGCATGAACGCGCCCTTCTTGAACGGGAGCAGTTCGCCGGTCGGCGAGCGCGTGCCCTCCGGGAAGATGACGACGGAGCTGTTGTCCTGCTTGAGGAGCCGCCCGGCCTCGTTGAGCGATTCGATGGCCGAAGCGCGGTCGCTCCGGTCGATCGAGATGTGGCCGGCGGCCTTCCAGGCGGGCCCGAAGATCGGGATCTTGCCGAGCTCCTTCTTGGCGACGAAGCGGTAGCGCTTCGGGATCACCGCGGCCAGCGCCCAGACGTCGAACCAGGAGACGTGGTTCGCGGCGAAGATCTGCGGCCGGTCCGGGTTGATGTTTTCCAGCCCCTCGACCGTGACGGGCGTGCCGCTGACGCGCAGCATCATGCGCCCCCACGCGCGGCCGGCCCAGTCGTAGACGCGGCCGCGCACCCCGAGCAGCGCGCAGACGATGACGAGCGATGCCAGGAATATGGTACCGAAGAAGAGGGCGATGTACGCCCATATGGTACGAATCAACGACTTCCTCCAGCGAAGTGGCGGTACCCTTCGACATCCGGCGGCGCGATGGAGCCGTCGCTCCGGCGCAGCGCGACGCCCGGCTCCTCGCGCACGACCCCGACGCGGGTGAGCCCGATGCCGAACGTGTCCGCGAACTCGGTCGCGAGGGGCTGGACGACGCCGGGCCTCGCGGCGAAGCACAGCTCGTAATCCTCGCCGCCGCCGAGGGCGAGCGCCAGCCCCCCTTCCCTGCCCGCGACCTCGATGGCTACCCCATTGACTGGGATCCTTTCCTCCTCCAGCAGAATCCCGAGCCCGCCGGCCGCGGCGAGGTGGGCGACGTCGCCGACGAGGCCGTCGGAGAGGTCGAGCATGGCGCGCGGCACGTCGCGCTCGGCGAGCCAGAGCGCCTCGCGGATGCGCGGCCGCGGGCACGCGAACGCGTCGCGTGCCGCGGCCGGCGGCTCCGCGCCGCCCAGCCAGCAGCGGACCGCCGCGGCGGCCGCGCCGAGCGAGCCGGTCACCCACACCTCGTCGCCCGGGCGGGCGCCGACACGGAGCACGGGGCGCTCGGCGCGCCCGAGGACGACGACGTCGAGAAAGAGCGGCCCTGGCGACCGAGCGACATCGCCGCCGAGGAGGATCGCGCCCTCCGACTCCAGCATCGCCGTCGCGCCGGCCATGCACCGTTCGGCGAAGTCCGGGACATCCGACGCGGGCGCGCCGAGCGAGACGAGCGCGCCGAGCGGCGCGGCGGCCATCGCCGCCAGGTCGCTGAGCGCCGCGGCCGCGGCCCTTCGCCCGATCTCCTCCGGCCCCAGCCACGCGCGCCGGAAGTGCACGTCCTCGACCGAGAGGTCCGTGCTGATGGCGATCCGGCCGCCCTCGAAGACCGCGCAGTCGTCCCCCGGCCCGACCACGATGTCCGGGCCGGTCTGCCGGCTGCGCGCGAGGAACCGGCGGATCAGGTCGAACTCGGGCCCGGGCCCGAGCGGCGTCGGCTTCACCACCGGGGCGGCTGGTCGAACGTGATGAAGGGGAATCCGAGCGGCGGCGCCTCGGGGCCGGGGTCCGCGAAGGCGCGGTCCATCGCCTCGGAGACGTCGTCCGGGAGGAGCGAGCGGCCGCGCGCGGCGAGGTCGGCGGCGCGACCGCAGTAGTGGAGCGCGAGCGCGCCCGCGTCCCGCGGCGTCGCGCCGGCCGCCATGAACGCCACGGCCGCGCCGGCCAGTTGGTCGCCCATTCCCGCCGTCGCCAGGTCGGAGGAGTGCAGCGTGGCGATCATGACCGGCTCCCCCGGCGCCGCCACGACCGACGGCGCGCCCTTGAGCAGGACGGCGCACCCGAACGTCTCCGCGGCGGCACGGGCCGCATCGAGCGGCGCGGCAACGATCTCGGCCACCTCGCGGCCGAGGAGTCGGCTCGCCTCGCCGGGGTGCGGCGTGAGGAGCAGCGGCCGCTCCGCGGCGACGTCGCGCAGGCGGTCCTGATCCTCGGCCAGGAGCGTGAGCGCGTCGGCGTCGAGGAGCGTGGGGACGCCCCGCGTCGCGTCCAGAACGTGCCCCAGTCGACGACGCGCGGCGTCATCACGGCCGAAGCCGGGGCCGATCAGCGCGGCGTCGACCGCGGCCGCCGCCGCGCCGACCGCATCCGCGTCGTCCAGGTTCGCGTAGACCGCCTCGGGCACGCGGGTCTGCAGGACCTCGCGGTTCAGCTCCGGCGCGGCGAGCCGCACGTACCCGGCCCCGGCGCGAAGCGCGGCGCGCACGGCCGTCGCCGCGGCGCCGGCCATGCCGTACCCGCCGCCGGCGACCAGGACCCGGCCGACCGAGCCCTTGTGCGCGTCCGGCTTCCGGCGCGGCAGCCGCGCGACCGCCCACGCCGGCGTGATCAGCATCGCCGGCGGCACGCGCGCCGGATCGAGCGGCGGGAAGCCGATCTCCACCGCCACGATCCGCCCGCACGCCCGCCGCCCCGGCGCGAACAGCAGTCCGAGCTTCGGCCAGCCGAACGTGATCGTGACCGCGGCGCACACGACGTCACCGGGGACCTGCCCCGTCGTAGCGTCGACCCCGGACGGGAGATCGAGCGCGACGATCGGCCGGCCGGCCGCGTTCATCGCCTGGATCGCCTCGGCGGCCCGCCCGCGCGGCGCGCCGGACGCACCCGTCCCGAGGATGCCGTCGACCAGCACCTCGGCGCCCGCGAACGCCGCGGCTCTCGCTTCGAAGGGGAGTATGGGGACGTCGTGGCCGTGGGTCAGGCCGGGATCGGGCTCGCGCGAGCCCACCGCGATTCCGGCGACTTCCCTGCCCCACGCCCGGAGCGTCCGGAGCAGGACGAGCGCGTCGCCGCCGTTGTTCCCGCTCCCCACCGCCGCCACCACCCGCCCCCGCGGGTACAGCCGGTCCAGGATCAGCGCCGCCGATCGGCCGGCATCCTCCATGAGCACTCGCTCGGGGACGCCGTGGCGCTCGCGCGCCTCCCGGTCGAGCGCCGCCGCCTCGGCGGCAGTCCACACGGCCACATGCTCGCGGCCGAAGACGTCGCGCTCCGTCACCAGAGGCCGACCGGTCCGTTGTCGTTACTTGTAGCTCTGCCCGATCGTGCGGCCGAAGCTGATCTCGCCGTTGTCAATCCGGATGTTGAACCCGCATTCCGGATTGGAGCAGACCCACGCCTTGAAGGTGATCGGCGCTCCATCGCGACCGTAGTCGGAGAGCGGAAGCATCGTCCCCTCACCACACTTGCGACACGTGGGATACTGCAGATCTGCCGGCGTCATTCAACCCCCTCCCTCAGTAGGGACACCGAGGGCCCGCAGCCCATCCCGGCCCGGCCCCATCACCAACCACCACGAGTGCGGCCATCAGCGCAAGGCACGTTCCACGGACGCCTTGGCGACGCCGCACGTCGGACACGATGCAAATGCTGCTCTGCGAAGCAGATAATCCTGGACCGCGGACACGAACGCCGCATGGCTCCAGATCAGGGGACTGACGGAGAGAGGCGCGCCGGAGAACGGGTGAAGCTGCTCGGGGAGCAGCCCGCCCGACGTCGCGTGGTTGGCGACCCACTCGAGCGGATCGAGCGCCGCGTCGAGCTCGGCCGGCGTGCGTGCGCGTGCCATGCGCCACCGCGCGTGCCAGCACTGCGCGATGAACCACGGGTTGCCGGGCACACGCTCCCAGTCCCGACTGACGGCATGATAATAATCTCCGCGGTATCGGGCCAGACCGCCGACCTCGGTGCGGACGGTGAGCGCCTCGATGACGGCGTCGAGCGTGGCGACGAGACGCGGGTCGTCGGCCTCGAGGAAGCCGAGGAAGTGGAGGCCGAAGAGCGAGCTGTCGGGCGTCGCGTCGCGAGCGAACGGCGCGCCCTCCGCCTCGGGCGGAACCAGCATGCGCAAGAACCGGCCGGCCTCCTCGTCCCAGAGGTGGCGCAGGATGCCGTTCCGGACCGACTCGGCGGCGTCGCCGTACTCGGCGGCGCGTTCCTCGTCGCCGAATGCGCGGGCGAAGCGCGCCGCCGCGTCCAGCCCTGCCCAAACCGCGGCGCAGGTGAAGGTGAGCACGCCGCGCCGCTCCTCCCAGAGGTCCCAGGACGGGAGCGGCAGCCCCGTCTCCGGGTCGCGATACGCGGCCATGAAGTCCGCCGCGCACACGATGAAGGAGCGGAAGAGCGGCTGGACCTGCTCGACATCGCGGTACCGCTCGAAGTGCCGCCACAGCGCCCAGAGCACGAGCGCCGTCTCGTCCTCCTGGATCGGCAGCATCTTCCGCCCCTTCTCGTCCACCCACGGGTGCCACGAGGACGCGAGCGAGCGGTCCGGGTTGTACTTGTGCAGGAAGTACCCCTCGCGCTTGACCAGATGACCGGCGAAGTCGAAGAAGCGCTGCGCGAGCGACGGGTACCCGGCGCGGCTCAGCGCTTCGGCGATGAGCGCGCCGTCGCGCGGCCACATGTACGCGTACGTGTCCCGCGCCATGTGCGTGATGTCCGAATCCGTCGCCGCGATGATCGCGCCGCCCTCGTCCAGGTGCGTACGCATGACCAGGAGACTGGTCTTGTAGAGCGAGATGATCCGCTCCGGCAGCCCGCTGTCGACCTCGTGCTTCTCGACCCAGAGCCGCCAGTAGCTGCCGGTCCGGTCCAGCAGCGTGGCCGGCCCCTCCTCGCGCACGATCGTGCACAGCTCGACGACGTCGCCGTAACGCTCGCCCGCCGCGATCCAGTAGTAGGCGACGCTCTCCCCCGACGGCCCGACGTCCATCTCGATCGAGACGGTCGAGTCGACCGAACCCTGCGCGATCGGGTTGCCGCTCAGGATCCCGTCGCCCTCGGCGTCGCGCCACGTCCCCTCGGCGCCGCCGACCCGCTTCTTCCCCGTCGAGAAGCGCGAAAGCCGGTAGTCCGGCGCCGCGCCGCCGCCGATCAGGAAGTAACGGTCCCGCTTGTAGTGGATGATCGCATCGACCTCGGGGTCGTAGAGCGCCGTGTCGCCGACGTCCGTCCCCGAGATGTGGAAGTCGTGGTGCAGGAAGATCCTGACCTGCCGCGCCTCGCCCCGCGTGTCGCGGACGCGTAGCTCGCGGCAGAAGACGTCGCTCTCGAAATCGATCGCGTCGCGGCAGCGCACCTCGAGTCCGAGGCCACGGTGGCGCAGGAGGACGTCGCCGACCAGCGTCCCCTCCTGGTAGCCGATCTCGCGGTCCCACGTCTCGTCGATCCAGTGCGTGGCGCCGTCGACCCAGACCCCGAAGCGGAACGGATGCCCTTCGGTGTGGTTCTCGATCCCGATGTGAGGGAAGTAGATGTCGCGGATCCGGTAGAACTCGTCGAAGTTGATCAGGAATCGGCCGTTGCCGAGAACGAGGGATCTTGCCATTCAACTACCAACACGGCTCGGCCGTCATCGGATATCGACTCCCCATGGGTAGTCCCGCTCGAAGGCCTGCTCGAAGTCGAAGACGTCGACGAAGTCCTCGGGCGAGTCCTCGGGCTGCTTGATCAGCACGCCGCAGTCCACGAGGGCGAAGACCATGTCGCCGAAGTCGCGCGTCGACCGGATGCCCCAGTACTCCAGGACCGTTCGGGCCATGGGGCCGAAGCGCTCGATCGCGAGATCGCGGATCCCCTCGGCGAGCTCGCGCCCGCTGATGTGTCGCGGCTCCGGCAGCCTCTCGATGACGTGGTGCAGCGCCGAGAGCACGAACAGGTAGGCCGTCTCGTGGAATCGGGGATGGCGCTCACGCAAGCGCTCCATCACCTCTTCATCGAAGATGGCGTGACTCATCGTCTCTCGAAGGGGTCAGGACGCAGCCCGTTGGATTGCATCGTCGCCGCGGGCGATGCGGCCCGCGAGCGCCAGGTCGACTGCCTGTGCAACATCTTCCAGGAAAACGAATTGCACGTGCCGTTTCACATCCTCCGGTACATCCGCGAGGTCCGCCTCGTTCCGTCTGGGGAGCAGAACGGTGCGGATCCCGGCCTGCGCGGCGGCGATGAGCTTTTCCTTCATGCCGCCGACGGGGAGGACGTGGCCGCGCAGCGTGACCTCACCCGTCATCGCGACGTCCCGCCGAACGGGCCGGCCGGAGAAGAGCGACGTGAGCGCCACCACCATGGCCACGCCGGCCGAGGGGCCGTCCTTGGGCGTCGCGCCGGTCGGGACGTGGACGTGCACGTCGCGCTCGGCGAAGCGGTCGGCCGGGATCCCGAGCCGGTCGGCGTGCGACCGGACGTAGCTGTAGGCCGCCCGGGCCGACTCCTTCATGACGTCGCCGAGGTGGCCGGTCAGGTGGATGTCGCCCGCGCCCGGCACGGCGACCGCCTCGACGAAGAGAATCTGGCCGCCCGCGGGCGTGAACGCCAGAGCCGTCGCGGTCCCGATCTCGTCCCGGCGGCCGGCGAGCTCCTGCTCGAAGCGGCGCTTGCCGGCGAACTCCTCGAGGTTGGCCTCGGTGATCCCGACCGGGCTCTCGTCCCCGGATTCGACACGGCGCAGCGCGATCTTCCGCATGATGCGCGCGATCTGCCGTTCGAGCTCGCGCACGCCGGCCTCGCGGGTGTAACCGTCGATGAGGCGCCTAAGCGCGCCGTCGTCGATCTCGACCGCGCCGGGCTCGAGTCCGGCGGCGGCGAGCTGGCGCGGGATCTGGTGGCGCCGGGCGATCTCGAACTTCTCGCTGGCGGTGTAGCCGGGCAGCTCGAGGACCTCGAGCCGGTCCTGCAGCGCCGGGGGAACCGACGCCAGCGTGTTGGCCGTGGCGATGAAGAGGACCCGTGAGAGGTCGAACGGCACCTCGAGGTAGTGGTCCGAGAACGTGTGGTTCTGCGCCGGGTCGAGCACCTCGAGGAGCGCGGCGGTCGGGTCGCCACGGAAATCCTGGCCGACCTTGTCGATCTCGTCAAGCATGAAGACCGGGTCGCGCACGCCGGCCTGACGGATCCCCCGCACGATGCGCCCCGGCAGCGCGCCGATGTAGGTGCGCCGGTGGCCGCGGATCTCCGCCTCGTCGCGGATCCCGCCGAGCGAGACGCGGACGAACTCGCGTCCCAGCGCCTCGGCGATGCTGCGCCCCAGCGACGTCTTCCCGACCCCCGGCGGCCCGACGAAGCAGAGGATCGGCCCCTTCTGCTCCGGGTTCAGCTTGCGGACGGCCAGGAATTCGACGAGGCGCTCCTTGATCTCGTCCAGGTCGTAGTGGTCGCGGTCGAGGACCTCACGCGCGTGCTTGAGGTCGATCGTCCCGCCGCTCTCGCGCGACCACGGCATCTCGACCAGCCACTCGAGGTAGCCGCGGATGATGTGGTAGTCCGGCACCTGCTCGGGGGTGCGCTCCAGTCGCCGTAGCTCGCGCTCCGCCTGCTCCCGCACCCCGTCCGGCATCCCCGCCGCCGCGATGCGCCGCCGGAACAGCTCCGCGTCGCTCTCCTCCCCCTCCCCCAGCTCGTCCCGGATGACGCGCATCTGCTCGCGGAGCCAGAACTCCTTCTGCGTCTTCTCGACCTCGTCCCTGAGCTTGCGCTGGAGCTCCGAGCCGTACTCGAGGACCTTCTGCTCCTCCTTCAGGATCGCGGCGAGCTGCTCGAGCCGGCGGGCGACGCTCGGCTCCTCGAGGAGTCGCTGCTTGCGCTCGACGTCGACGGCCAGGTGCGCGCCGATGAGATCGGCGAGGTGGTCGGCGTCCGTGACGTGCGCGAGGAACTGCTTGACCTCGTCGGCGCCCTGGGGGAGGAGCGCGGCGATCTCCTCGAACTGCCCCACGACGATGCGCTGGAGCGCCTGGACCCGGAGCTGGTCTTCCTCGGAGGCCGGCATCTCCTCGACCGCCGCCGTCCAGACGCCGTCCTCCTGCCGGAAGTCCGACACCCGCAGCCGCGCACGCCCCTGGACCAGGACCCGCAGGCTCGCGTCCGGCATGGTGACGTGCTGGAGGATGAAGCCCAGTGTGCCGACCGGGTAGAACGGCGGCTCGGCGCCCGGCGGCTCGGCGGGATCGCGCCCCGGGCGGACGGTGACGAGCGCGATCCGCTTGCTCCCGACCGCCGCCGCGCCCACCGCCTTCACCATCGGCGGCTCGGTCACGGCGAGGGGGACCAGGATGTGAGGGAAGACGACGACGCCCACGAGCGGGAGGACCGGCAGCCGCTCCGGGATGCGTCCGTCCTCGGTGCTGCTCGCGAGCTGGTCGTTCGACATTGGCCGCCTGTGCGACGGGGACGCCCTGGAAAACGAAAGAGCCGGCCACGTGGCCGGCTCCGATCCATGCAAATTCCCAGCCGTGGACGGCGTTCAGGTGCCCACCGCCACGTGACCGTGCGCCAGCTCCGGGTAGAGCGGAAACGCGCGGCACAGCTCGGCGACGCCGTCGGCGACCTCGCGCAGCACCGCCTCGTTGGTCGGCGCTTCGAGCACGTCCGCGATCCAGCCGCCGATCCGGCGCATCTCCTCCTCGCGCATCCCTCGCGTCGTGAGCGCGGCGGTGCCGATACGCACGCCCGACGTCACGAACGGCGACCGCATCTCGCCGGGAACCGTGTTCTTGTTCACGGTGATCCCCGCGCGGCCGAGCGCCTCCTCGGCCTCCTTCCCCGTCAGCTCGCGACGCCGCAGATCGATCAGCAGGAGGTGATTGTCCGTCCCGCCGCTGACCAGCTCGACGCCGCGCTCGAGGAGCGTCTCGGCGAGCGTCGCCGCGTTGGCCACAATCTGCCGCGCGTACGCCTTGAACTCCGGCGACAGCGCCTCCTTGAACGCGACCGCCTTCGCGGCGATCACGTGCATGAGCGGCCCGCCCTGGAGCCCCGGGAAGACCTGCTTGTCGAGCGCCTTCGCGTGCTCGGCCCGGCTCACGAAGAACCCGCTCCGCGGGCCCCGCAGCGTCTTGTGCGTCGTCGACGTGACCACGTCCGCGTGCGGGACCGGGCTCGGGTGCACGCCGCCGGCCACCAGACCGGCGATGTGCGCCATGTCGACCATCAGGATCGCGCCGACCTCCTTCGCGATCGAGCCGAACGCCTCGAAGTCGATGAGGCGCGGGTAGGCGCTCGCGCCGGCCACGATCATCTTCGGCCGGACGCGCCGCGCCAGCTCCCGCACCTCGTCGTAGTCGATGCGCCCCGTGTCCTCGCGCACGCCGTACGCATGCACGTCGAACAGGCGGCCGCTGAAGTTGACCGGCGAGCCGTGCGTGAGGTGTCCGCCGTGCGTCAGGCTCATCCCGAGCACCCGGTCGCCCGGCTCGAGGAACGCCATGTACGCCGCCATGTTGGCCGGCGCGCCGGCGTGCGGCTGCACGTTCGCGTGCTCGGCACCGAACAGCTCCTTGCACCGGTCGATCGCGAGCTGCTCGACCACGTCGACCCACTCGCACCCGCCGTAGTAGCGCCGGCCCGGGTACCCTTCCGCGTACTTGTTCGTGAGCACCGACCCCAGCGCCTCGAGGACGGCGCGTGAGACGAAGTTCTCGCTCGCGATCAGCTCGAGCCCTTCGTTCTGCCGCGCCGCCTCGCGCGCGATCGCGTCGTGGATCTCGGGATCGATCGCCTTCAGCACGTCCATGGCCAGGACCTCACACCCAGGTCCGCTGGATCTGCGCGACCTGCTCGATTCGCATTTCGGCGACCCGGTCGGCCGCCTGGTACGTCGGGATTCCCTGCGCCTTCGCCAGCTCGAAGATCTGGCGGAGCGTATCGTAGATCTCGCCGGCCTTACGCTGCGCACGATCGCGCGTCCAGCCGTTCAGCTCGCCGTACACGTTGATCAGCCCGCCGGCGTTGATCACGTAGTCCGGCGCGTACAGGATCCCGCGCCGCTCCAGCTCGTCGCCGTGCCGTTCCTCGGCCAGCTGGTTGTTCGCCGAGCCGGCGATGATGTCGAACTTGAACTGCGGGAGCGTCTCGTCGTTGACGACGGCGCCGAGAGCGCACGGCGCGAAGACCTGCGCATCGACGCCGTAGATCTGGTCCGGCGCGACGGCCACGGCGCCGAACTCCTTGACCACCCGCTGGATCCGCTCCTCGTCGATGTCCGTGACGGTCAGCTTGGCGCCCTCCTCGGCGAGCAGCCGGCAGAGGTGGTAGCCGACGTGGCCGAGACCCTGCACCGCGATCCGCATCCCCTCGAGCGAATCGCTGCCGTAACGCTCGAAGGCGCACGCCTTGATCCCCCGATAGGTCCCGTAGGCCGTCACGGGCGACGGGTCGCCGCTCTTGTGCGCGATCCCGGTCACGTACTCCGTCTCCATGTGGACGTAGTCCATGTCCTCCGTGCTGGTCCCCACGTCCTCGGCCGTGATGTAGCGGCCCTTCAGGGATTCGACGAACCGGCCGTGCGCCCGGAAGATCGCCTCCCGGCGCGTCGTTTTCGGATCGCCGATGATGACGGCCTTCCCCCCGCCCAGGTTCAGGCCCGTCACGGCGGCCTTGTACGTCATGCCGCGGGAGAGACGGAGCACGTCGATCAGCGCTTCCTCGTCCGACCTGTAGTTCCAGAAGCGCGTCCCGCCGAGCGCCGGGCCGAGGGTCGTGTCGTGGATGGCGATGATCCCCTTGTATCCGGCCGCGGGCTCGTAGCAGAAGACGACCTGCTCGTGCTCGTACTCACCGATCCGCTCGAAAATCTCCATGATCTCTCCAAAAAAATGTGCTCCCGCGCGGGTCACGAGCGGTACAACTCGCGCGCGATCACGACGCGCAGGATCTCGTTGGTGCCCTCGTAGATCTCGGTGGCCTTGGCATCGCGCATGAGCTTCTCGACCGGATAGTCGCGCATGTAGCCGTAGCCACCGTACACCTGGACGGCCTGGGTCGTGACCCACATGGCCGTCTCGCTCGCGAAGACCTTGGCCATGGCCGAAGCGCGCGTCGACGGCGACCGCGCCGCGGCGCCGACCAGCGCCCGCGCGGCCTCGACCCGGGTGGCCATGTCCGCGAGTTTGAACTGAATGCCCTCGAATGTATTGAGCTTCTGGCCGAACTGCTCGCGCTCGCCCGCGTACCGCACGGCGTGCTCGAGCGCGGCACGCGCGATCCCGGTCGCCTGCGCGGCGATCCCGAGGCGCCCGATGTCGAGCGACTCCATCGCGTAGTGGAAGCCGCGCGTCGGGTCGCCGAGCAGCGCGTCGGCCGGGAGCCGGACGTCGCGCAGCTCGACGGTCGCGACCTCGATCGGCCGCAGCCCCATCGTCGTCTCGACGCCCGTGACCTCATACCCCGCGCTGTCCGTCGGGACCAGGAAGAGCGCGATCTTATCGTCCACCCGCGCCGCCACGACCGCGAGCCCGGCCAGCCGCGCGTTCGTCACCCATTTCTTGGTCCCCGTCAGGACCCATCCGTCGCCGTCGCGCGTGGCGCGCGTCCGGATCGACGCCGCGTCGGAGCCGGCCTCCGGCTCCGAGAGCGCGAAGCAGCCGATCACCTCGCCCGCGGCGAGGGGGCCGAGCCAGCGCTCCTTCTGCGCCTCGGTCCCGTGGCGCAGGATCGCCTCGACCGCGAACGCGCTGTGGATCGAGACCGTCAGCGCCACCGACGGCTCGCCCCACGACAGCTCCTCCAGCACCGCGACGTACGTCGGGAGGTCGAACTCCATCCCGCCGTACGCCTCGGGGACGCGCATCCCGAAGAAGCCGAGCTCGGCCAGATGCGACAGAACCGCAGGGTCGAGCCGACGCTCGCGGTCCCACGTCTCGACGTGAGGCCGCAGCTCGGCCTCCGCGAATTCCCGCGCCAGCGATCGGACCTGCTCCAGCTCTTCGTTCATCGGACCGTCACCCGTAAGCGTAGAAGCCCCGGCCCGTCTTGCGGCCCAGCCACCCGGCGGCGACGTACTTCCTCAGGAGCGGGCACGGGCGGTACTTGTCGTCCCCCAGGTCCCGATGCAGCACCTCCATGATCGAAAGGCACGTATCCAGGCCGATCAGGTCCGCCAGCGCGAGCGGGCCCATCGGGTGGTTCATACCGAGCTTCATGACGGTGTCGATCGCCTCCGCCTCGGCCACACCCTCCATCAGGCAGTAGATCGCCTCGTTGATCATCGGCATGAGGATGCGGTTCGAGACGAAGCCCGGGAAGTCGTTCGCCTCGACCGGCGTCTTCCCGAGCGCGCGCGACAGCTCCATGACCGTCGCCGTCGTCTCGTCCGACGTCTGCAGGCCCCGGATCACCTCGACGAGCTGCATGACGGGAACCGGGTTCATGAAGTGCATCCCGATGACCTGCTCGGGACGACACGTTGTGCGGGCCAGCTCCGTGATCGAGATCGACGACGTGTTCGATGCCAGGATCGCCTCCGGCGCGGTCTTCTCGTCCAGCGCGCGGAAGATCTCGACCTTCATCTCCAGCTTCTCGGGCACCGCCTCGACGACGAGCTGCGTCCCGGCCGCGGCGTCGAGCGACGTCGCGGTCCGAATCCGGCCCAGGGTCGCCTCCTTGGCGGCGGGCTCCAGCGTGCCCTTCTTGATCTGGCGGTCCAGATTCGCGGCGATCGTCGCGACCGCACGCTCGAGCCGGTCCTCCGCGACATCGATCAGGACCGTCTCATATCCATGCTGGGCGAAGACGTGGGCGATCCCGTTGCCCATCGTGCCACCGCCGATCACCGCCACCCGACGAACGTCCACGATCCAATCCCTCCTATTCCGTCTATCAAGCGGCCGCCCGCCGGTCCACGAGCGGCTCGAGTTCGCGCATCTCCGGCGCCTCGTCGAGCCCGGGCAGGCGCTGCACGGCGACGAGCGCCAGCGCGAAGGCCACCGTCGCGCCGAGTCCGCCCTCGGGGCCGAACGGGCCGCCCGTCATCCAGTCCGGCCCCGTCTCCGCCACGTCGTAGAGCGGCGTGTTGAAGAACCCGAGGCCGCTCACCGGCAGATCGAAGAGCGACGCCATCGTCCAGTTCCACCCTACGTGCACCGCGGTCGCGAACCAGAGGCTCCGCGTCCGGAGGTACGCGGCCGAGAGCAGCACGCCGGCGAGGAAGATGTTGAGCAGCCCGATCGCGGTCACGTTCGGGTTCCCCAGATGTGCGACCGCGAACGCCGCGCTGGCGAGCAGCGTCGCTGCGACCGGGCCGATCGCCTGCGTCAGCACCTGGAACGGGTACCCGCGAAACGCCGCTTCCTCGAACGCCGCCGCGACGGTGAACGCCGCCAGGTCGAGGGCCAGGGTCCGGACGTACACCCCCGCGGTCCCCTCGTCCGCGGCAAAGCCGATCCACCCCGCGGCGGCGAGGGCGCCGACCACGACCGCGAGCGCGCCGCCGCCGATCAGGAGCCCCGCCCAGATCTCGCGGACCGTGTTCGACGTCCAGGCGAAGCCTAGCGCGCCCGGGCGCCGGCGGTCGACCGCCGCGAGCAGGACCCACCCGGCGCCGAGCGCGGCGACGAGCGGGATCGCCTGCCAGAAGAGCAGGGTCTTCCCCGTGCCCGGCGGGCCGAACACGGTCACCGCGACGAGGCTCCCCGCGACGTACAGCACGAAGCCGAGCCCCAGGAAGAGCAGGATCCTCCAGGGCGCGCGCAGCGTGCCGTTCGCGATGAGGACCGACGCGCGGCCGGAACCCATCGACGAAAAGACCCTCGAGCCGGTTAGACCAGCTCGAGGGTCCGATTGCGCAGCCGCGCGGCGATCACTACCGCCACGGCGAGCTTTACGACCTCGCCTACCAGGAATGGCGCGACGCCGAGCGCGATGGCCGCCCCGGCATCCCCCGTAATGATCGCGAGCTGCGACGCGCCGCCCACCAGGATCACGGCCGCGCCGGCCGCGAGCGCGAGCCCGAGCCTCACCGTCGCGACGATCCGGTTCGCACCGCTACGGCCGGCCAGCGCGCCCGCCACGACGGCCGCGACCGGGAACGCGAGCAGGTAGCCGCCGGTCGGACCCAGCAGCCATGCGATCCCCGCCGCGCCACCCGAGAAGACCGGCGCGCCGAGCATCCCGGCGGCGAGATACGTCACCTGGGAAGCGGCGCCCAGCCCGGGACCGAGGAGCGCGCCCGCGAGGACGACGACCAGCGTCTGCAGCGTGACCGGCACCTGCGTCCCGGGGATCGGCACCGCGACGTACGCGCTCAGCGCGGTCAGCAGCGCGAAGGCGGCCACCATCACGACGCGCCGCGCGGCGCGGTTCGCGACCACCTCGATCCCGGCGATCCTGCGGAGCTGTAGCACCAGATTCGTCATCGTCACACCCTTTCCACCGAGAGGGCAACGGCGTCGCCGCCGCCGAGGCACAGCGTGGCCAGGCCGCGGCTCGCGTTGCGATCCTTGAGAGCGTAGAGCAGCGTGGTCAGGATCCGGGCGCCCGACGCGCCGATCGGGTGGCCAAGCGCGACCGCGCCGCCGTGCACGTTGACCCGGTCCCAATCCCAGCCGAGCTCCTTCCCGTCGGCCAGCGCCTGTACCGCGAACGCCTCGTTCGCCTCGATCAGGTCGTAGTCGCCGATGGTCGTGCCTTCCTTCTCCATGACGCGCCGGACCGCGCGGACGGGGGCGAAGAACAGCTCCCGCGGCGCGACCGCGCCCGTCGCGTACGCGTTGATCCGCGCCAGGACCGGCAGCCCGTGCGCCTTCGCGTACTCCTCGCTCGCCACGACCACCGCCGCCGCGCCGTCGTTCAGCCCCGGCGCGTTCCCCGCCGTCACGACCGGGTTCGTCACCTCGGGCGGCATGTCGTTCAGGAACGCCGGCTTCAGCTTCGCCAGCGCCTCCATCGACGTGTCGCGCCGCGGCGGCTCGTCCGTGTCGATCACGACCGCGCCCTTGCGCCCCGCGATCTCGACCGGGACGATCTCCTCGCGGAACTTCCCCGCGTCGATCGCCGCGATCGCCTTCCGGTGCGACTCGAGGGAGAAGCGGTCGGCCTCCTCGCGCGTGATCCCGGCCTTCCACGCCGTGTACTCGGCGTGCCCGCCCATGTGGCACTCATGGAACGCGCACCACAGCCCGTCGTGGATCAGCCCGTCGACGACCTGCTGCGTGCCGAACTTGATCCCGTCGCGGTAGCCGCGCAGGTAGTGCGGCGCGTTGGACATCGACTCCATCCCGCCCGCGACCATGAGCTTGGCATCCCCGGCACGGATCGCCTGCGCCGCGAGCATGACGGCCATGAGCCCGGAGCCGCAGACGCGGCTCACGCCCATGGCGCCCACGGACTCCGGGACGCCGCCCCGGATCGCCGCCTGGCGCGCCGGCGCCTGCCCGAGCCCGGCCGAGACCACGTTGCCGAGGATGACGTCGTCGATCTCGGCGGGGTCGATCCCCGCGCGCTCGATCGCCGCCCGGATCGCAATGCCGCCGAGCTCCGGCGCCGAGAGCGGCGCCAGCCCGCCGAGGAATCGGCCGATCGGCGTGCGCGCCGCGCCGACGATCACCGGTGTGCGTGCTGCGTCTGCCATGATCTATCTCCTACGATCAGCCAGTGGCCACGAAATCATCCGCCAGGGCATCGATGCGGAGCCGCGGGAAGATACGAACCGATCCGCCTCCAGGCCAGGGGCCGGGGTCACGCCTCGGACCACTGTCACTCCTCGATCAACGTCGGCCGCTCCTCCTTCGGATCGAGCCTGCCCCACGCCACGCGCGGGTCGTGCTCGAAGATCAGGAGCCACCCCTCCTCCCTGGCGCGCCCGAGGATCTTCCGCTTGCTCTCCAGCGTGACGAGCGGCTCGACGTCGTACCCCATGATCCACGGGAGCGGCAGGTGCGCGGACGTCGGGACCAGGTCCGCCAGGAAGCACGCCGTCTCCCCCTCCGAACTGAGGATGACGGATTGGTGGTGCGGCGTGTGACCCGGCGTCGGGACCAGCCGGACGCCGGGGAGCAGCTCGTGCTCGCCCTCGACGAAGTCGAACAGCCCGGCCGCCTCTACGGGGTCGAAGTTGTCCGGCAGGTAGCTCGCGCGGATCCGCTCGTTCTTGAGATGCGCCCACTCCCACTCGCCGCGCTGCACCACGTAGCGCGCGCGGGGGAACGAGATCCGGACCCGCCCCTCCTCGTCCCGGTACGTGTTCCCGCCCGCGTGGTCGAAGTGCAGGTGCGTGTCGATGACGTAGGCGACGTCGTCCGGCGAGAAGCCCGCGTCGCGGATCGCGTCCTCGAGCCGCGTCGGCGAGCCGGCGTTCTCGATCCCGTAGATGTCGAGGAACTTCGCGTCCTCCTTGTTCCCCGCCCCGTTGTCGATCAGGATCAGCGCGTCCGGCGTCTCGACAAGCAGACAACGCATGGCGAGCGGGATGCGGTTCCGCTCGTCCGCGGCGATGCGCCGCTCCCAGAGCGGCTTCGGCACCACGCCGAACATCGCGCCGCCGTCGAGACGCTGGAGTCCCGCCTCCAGTGCGTGCAGCCGGAACCGGCCCAATTCGCGCGTGCGGCGCAGCGGCAGGTCGTCGACCGTCATCATATGTTCTCGATGGATCGCGGGAGCGCGCTCCTCTTCCGCCGGCGACGCCGGCTCGCGAGGAGCTTCTCCAGCTCCGCCCAGTTCGTGATCTCGTACCCTTCCACCCGCTCGAGGAGCCGCATCAGGATTTCGACCGTGGCCCGCGCGTCGCCGAAGGCGCGGTGCCGCGCGTCGTTGTCGATCCCGAAGTACTCCGAGAGCGCGCCGAGCGAGCGGCTCGCCACCTCCGGCACCACTTTCCGCGCCAGCTTCACGGTGCACAGCCGCCGCCCTTCCAGCCCCACGCCCGTCGCGCGCTCCAGCTCGTGGTGAAGGAATCCCCAGTCGAAGGCGACGTTGTGCGCGACGAACACCCCGCCCGCGAGCAATCGCCGGACCTCGCCCGCGATCTCGCCGAAGCGCGGCGCGTCGCGCACCATCTCGTCGGTGATGTTGGTGAGCTGCGTGATGAACGGAGGGATCGGCCTCTCCGGGTTCACCAGCGTCGTGAACTCGTCCAGGATCTCGCCGGTCCCGCGCACGCGGATCGCCGCGACCTCGGTCACGCGGTCGCCGCGCGCGGCGCCGCCCCCCGTGGTCTCCACGTCGACGACGACGTACTCGAGCGACCGCAGCGGCTCCGCCCCGATCGCAACCTCGTTCTCGGCTCCGTTCACCAGATGTCGTCTCTCATGATCGGCAGGGTCATGCACCGCGCGCCGCCGCCGCCCCGTACCAGCTCCGCGCCCTCGAACGTGATGACCGCCTTCTCGTCGTCCTCGAGCTCGACGTCCCCGGTCAGGAAGTCGATCGAGTTCACGATCCGGTAGCCCGCCTCACGCTCGAGCTCCGCGTACGTGTGCTCGTTGCGCGAGTAGCCCAGGATCAGCCCCGGCCGCACCGCCACGAAGTTGCACCCGCTCGACCACTGCTCGCGCTCCTGGAAGATACGCCGGTCTCCGCCGCAGAACACCGGCTCCAGCGGGAAATCCACCTCCCGCAGCGCCGCGAACAGGTTCGGCATCTCCCGCATCCCGCGCCGCCCCGCGCGGTAGTGCAACACCGCACACCGGTCCGGCCCCACGAAGCTCGGCGGGAAGATCACGCAGCGCTCCCGGTCGATCATCGTGAAGATCATGTCCAGGTGGATCATCGCCCGGTCCGTCGGGAGCACGACCGCCAGGATGTCCTTCACGCCGGCGCGCGCGAGCCGGTCCGCTATCGTGTCGAACGCGCCGGGGCTCGAGCGCTGCGACAGCCCTACCATCACCAGGTCGGGGCGCAGCACGTGTACGTCGCCGCCCTCGATCGTGTACCCGGCCCGGCGCTCCTCGCTGCCGTCGTAGATCAGCCCGCTGTTCCCCAGCAGCGGATGGTACGTGAAGAGCGCCTTCATCAGGATCTCTTCCGTCCACCGGGCCGTGAACTTCATCGAGCCGATGATCACGCCGTCGTTCACGACCATCGCCGCGTCTCGCGTGAAGAACAGGTTCGGCAACGGCGGCAGGTCGTAACTCGCCGCGTTCAATACCTCCTGCAGCGGCCCTTCCTCCGATTCCCGCCCCTCGATGAAGAGCGAGACCAGCTCCGCCGCGGGGATCTCCAACAGCTGGCGCGCCAGCGGCTCCGACCGCGCCACGTCCATGACCCGCTCGATCAGGAACGGACGCACCTCCGGCAGGTCCGCAATCTCCTCCAGGAGATCACGAACCTCGTACACCTCGCAGAACCGCGACAGGATCGCTTTGAACCGATGATGCTCCTTACGCGCCAGCTCCAGGTCGATGATGTCGTCGTACAGGAAATCCTCGCGCGTCGACGGCGTGACGGCCAGGAGCTCCGCGCCCGGCGTATGGCAGATCACGCCGCGCAGCCGTCCGATCTCCGATGTCACCCGCACCCTCGAGGTTTCCATGCCACCACCTCACTCTTCCGATCTGCGTTCGACCGGCGACACGCGGCGCCGGGCGCCCCCGCTCGCCAGCGCGTACGAGAGCCCTTCGATCTCCACCGCCATGTTCACGTTCTTCAACGCGACACCCGCGGGGACCCGCAACTGCACCGGCGCGAAGTTCAGGATCCCGCGCACGCCCGCACGCACGACCCGATCCACCACCTCCTGCGCGGCGGACGCCGGGACCGCCACGATCACGATGTCGATCGACTTCTCCGCCAGCCCCGCCTCCAACTCCCGCTCCGACCGCACCACCACCCCGTCCCACTTCTGCCCGATCTTCGCCGGGTCCGAGTCGAACACCGCCTCGATGTGGAACCCTTGCCGCCGGAAATCCTGATACCCGTAAAGCGCCTGCCCGATCTTCCCCGCGCCGATCAGCGCCACCCGCCACGTCCGCTGCAACCCCAGGATCGAGCGCAGCGCCTCGACCAGCTCCGGCACCGAATACCCCAGCCCCCGCTTCCCGAACGTCCCGAACGCCGACAGGTCCTTGCGCACCTGCGCCGCCGTCGTCCCGGACCGTCGCGCCAGCTCGTCGCTCGAGATCGTCCGTTCGCCGTTCTCGAGGCTTTCGTTGAGCACCCGCAAATAGACCGAAAGCCGCGCGACCGTCGGTTCCGCCACCTTCTTCATCTTCTGATGCTGGACCGGCAAGACCTGGGGGGTTCCTTGTGAAAGCATTCACAAACAAGTTACGCGCCACGCACGGGCGCGTCAATCGGAACCGCGGCCGGGAAGCCGGTGGCGCGGCGCGGTCGTCGAGCGCGATGGCGTGCGGGAACTGCGCCTATCGCGGTTGAGGCGACGCGTCGAGCTGCCCGGCTTGTTCCGTGATCCAGCGGCGCCGCTCGTCGGAGACGGGGCGCAGAATGACGTAGGCGAGGACGACGCCGCCGAGCAGGGTCAGGACGGCGGCAGGCCGGCCGAGCCCGAGCCCGTCCGCGACGAACGCCCAGATGAGCGGCCCGGCGATCGCGGAGAACCGGCCGACCATCCCGTAGAGGCCGTAGAACTCGCCGATCCGGTCGGGCGGCGTGAGGCGGAGCATGTAGGGCCGGTCGGCGGCCCAGGTCCCGCCGAGCGCGATCCCGGCGACGATCGGCACCGGCCAGAAGAAGACCGGCGGCAGGCCGAGGAATCCGAAGGCGGCGGTCGCGGCGAAGACGGCCATCCAGGTGAAGAGGACGCGGTCCAGCGAACGCTTGGGGCCGATCCGGTCGACCACCTTCCCCCAGATGAGCCCGCCGATGACCGCTGCGATCGTGGCGACGACGAGGACGAGCGACGCCTCCTCGGTCGAGAAGCCGACGTCGTTCGTCACGTAGACGCCGAGGAACGCGATCACGGTATAGACGGCGTCCGCGTAGAACACGCGCCCGACGAGGAACCGGAGCAGCCCCGGGAATCGCCGTCCGGTGCGGACCGTCTCCGCGACCTGCCGGGCCGCGGCGCCCACCGCGGCGGCCGAGAAGGTGCGGTCGCGGCGTCGTTCGCGCACGAAGAGGAAGCAAGGCAGCGCGAGGAGCAGGAACAGGATCGCCGTCGCGCGGAAGACGAGCGCGTAGCGGTCCGTCTGTTCCGCGGGCGGCAGCGCGTCGACGCCGGAGAGGAGCGCGCGGCCGACGAGGATCCCGATCAGCCCGCCGAGGTACCCGACGCCGACTCCGATCCCGCCGATCCGCCCGCGATTCTCCTCCGTGCTCACCTCGGCGAGGAGCGCGTCGTAGAACTGCAACCCCGCCTGGTAGGCGATATTGGCGACCCCGAAGAAGACGAGCGTCGCGCCAAGCCCGTGGGTCCCCAGGAGCGCGGTGAGCGCCACGCACACCAGGGTCGACACGACGAGGAACGGCATCCGCCGCGATGCCTGGTCCGTCAGCGCGCCGAGGAACGGCGAGACGACGAAGATGACGGCCATGGACAGGCTGTTGGCCAGGCTCCACGCCGTGTCGCTCGCGCCCATGACGTTCACGACCCAGAGCGCGAGGAACATCGAGCCGATGTTCATCGAGAAGATCGTGTTGGCCAGGTCATAGAGGACCCAGCCGGTGACGGCGGCGCGGGAGGCGCGCGGTTCCGGGCCGGCGGCGGCGATCTCTGCGGTGTGCATGGGGTTTCGTCCCGTCGGGCTGTATCGGCGAGGTCTAATCGATCGCCGCATCGGCGGCGGAGTGGTCCGTCGGGTACCCAGCGGCTCGGAGCGCCCGGGCGAGGCCGATGAAGGCCGCGGGCTCGAGCTCCTCCGGCCGGGCGGTCGGCTCGACGCCCGCCTCGCGGCAGACGGCGGCGACCGCGTCCGCGTCCAACCCGTACCCCGGCGCGGAGCGGAGGATCTTCTGGAGCTGCTTCCGGCGCCGGGAGAACGCCGCGCGCGTCAGGGTGCGCAGGTCGACTTCCTCCTCCGGCGAGAGCGGAGACGGCCGGAACGGCGTGATCCGGATCACCGCCGAATCCACGTCGGGGACCGGCCGGAACGCGCCGCGCCCGACGGTGAAGAGCCGTTCGACGGCGGCGACCGCGCGCACCCCGACCGAGAGCGCGCCGTACGCCTTTCCGCCCGGCTGCGCCAGGATCCGGTCGGCCACCTCTTTCTGCACCATCAGCACGATGCGCGCGGGGCGCACCGGCCGCTCGAGGAGCCAGAAGATCAGAGGCGTGGTGATGTTGTACGGGATGTTCCCCACCACCTTGAGCGCCGCCACGTCTTCGACCAGCGCGGCCAGGTCCTGCTCGAGCGCGTTGCCGTGGACGATCTCGACGCCGGGCGTGTCCTCGAATTCCCGGCGCAGCGCGGCGGCGAGGTCGTCGTCGAGCTCGATGGCGACGAGGCGCCGCACCGCGCCGGCGAGGTGACGGGTGAGCGCGCCGGTGCCGGGTCCGATCTCCAGGACTTCGTCGCCCGGCCCAGCGTCGACCGCCTCCACGATCTTGCGCTGGATGTTGGGGTCGACCAGGAAGTTCTGCCCCAGCGAGCGCTTTGCGCGATGCATGGCCTCAGGTCTTCAGCAGGACGGCGGTCCGGTCGTCCTGCGGGACGGCCGGCCTGGCCTGCCGCGCGATTCGGAACAGATGGTCGAGGATCTCGCGAGGCGAGCGGTCACGCAGCCGTGCGGCCTCGGCCAGCAGCTGCGCCTCGCCGGCCACGCCGCCGGTCGGCGCGAAGGCATCCGAGAGCCCGTCGGTGAAGAGGCAGAGCAGGTCGGCGCCGGAGCGCCATTCGATGACGGCCTCGTCGAACGCGTCGCCCGGCTCCGTCCCGAGCGGCGGGCTCGTCGCGCCGAGTCGTTCGGCGTGGCCTTCCGCGTCGATCCGGAACGCGTGCGGATGCCCGGCGTTCGCGTAGCGCAGCGTCCCGGCCGCCGGGTCGACCACGCCGTAGAAGATCGACAGGTGCATCTCCGTCGACTCCAACTCGTCGATGAGCGCCTGGTGCAGGCGCCGGAGCACCTCGGCCGGCGGGCCCGCCTCCTGGGCGTAGATCGCGGCCGCGCTCATAACCATCGCCATGATCAGCGCCGCCGAGAAGCCGTGGCTCGAGACGTCGCCGATCATGACGCCGAAACGATCGCCCGAGAGGCGGAACAGATGGTAGAAGTCACCGCCGACGGAGTCCGCCGGGACGCATCGCGCCGCGACGTCGATCCCTTCGAACCCGGACGCGTCGGGGAGCAGCTTGAGCTGGAGGTTGTTGGCCAGCTCGAGCTCGCGCTCGAGCCTCTCGCGCCGCACGCTCTCGGCCATGAGCCGGTGCGTCTCCAGCGCGGCGCCGACCTGGCTCGCGATCGCGGTGAGCAGCCGCTCGTCGCCCGCGGTGAAGCGCACGTTCGTCCGCCGGCCGACCAGCGTGATGACGCCGATCGTGCGGGTCGCCCCGTTGCGCGGCGTGAAGTTGATCGGGACCGAGAGGAACGCCTCCTGCCCCTGCGGGCGCGGGTCCATCGTGGCGGTCCGGGGCAGCCCCTTCCCTCGCTCCAGGTTCAGCGGCTGGCGCTCACGGAAGACGCGCGCCGTGACGGAGTCCGGGTCGTCGATCGGGATCGGGCCGCTCAGCCCCTTCTCGCCCACCGCGGCGGCCAGGTGGAGTGTCTGATCGGCCGGGTCCAGGACCCAGAGCGAGGCGCGCTTCGCCGCCAGCACGTCCGCCACGTCGTTCAGGATGCGGTGCACCGCCGCGTCGAACGAGGCGACCGTGCCGAGGACTTCGCTGATCGAGTAGAGGAGGTTGATCTCTTCGTAGCGCTCGCTCAGCTCCCGCGCGGCCGCGTGCGCTTCGCTCTCGTAGCGGAGCACGGCGGCGAGGGCCTCGGCGAGCAGTTCGGCGGCGGCGTGGCCGTCTTCCACGCCGTCGACTTTGACGACGAGCGCAGGATTCGCGTCGCCCTCGCCGAGGGGTCGAACGGCCGCGGCCCCGGAGGGTTCGCGGCCGCACGGCGCGTCGATCGGGTACAGGAGATCCGCGCGCTCGTCACAACGGCGCCAGATCCAGACTTTCGACTCGGGGTGTACCTGCCCGAACGACTGGATGACGCCGAAGGCGGCTCTGGGCAGCCGGAAAGATTCGTCGAGTACCCGTTCGATCACTGCGGCCACGAGCGTGCCTCGGCCCCGGAAGGTTCCCGATGGAGCACCATCGTGATCGAATTGCCGCGCTCGTTGAACTCGACGCGGTCCATCAAGGTGCGGATCAGGTAGATGCCGCGCCCGCCCGGCCGGGAAAGGTTGCCGGGGAGCGTCGGATCGGGAAGTGAGTCGGGGTCGAAGCCGTGGCCCTCGTCCGTCACGCGCACGGTGACCGACTCGGCCGCGACCGTCGCCTCGACCAGCACTCGCTTCCTGGGGTCGCGGGCGTTGCCGTACAGCATCGCGTTGGACAACGCCTCGGTGACGCCGACGCGGAGCTTGAGACCGACACGGTCGCAGTCGAAGCCGGCCTCGCTGCAGCGTGCCAGCAGGTACTCGACGGCGCGCTCGATCGCCCGCAGGTCGTTGGGCAGCTCCAGTACGATATCGGCGGACATCGAATTCGATACGGGGCCCGCCCGTCGTGGGCATTGGCTCGGGCCGGCCGCCCCGTCACGCCACCGGCCATCGGCGGCGGCATCGTGCAGGGCGGCCGTTGCTGTCCCGGGGAAGTTAACGCCCGTAGCGGAAAAACGGTAGGTCAGAACGAAGAGAGCGCCTCGTCCCGGCTCTTCGAGATCTGGAACAGCGTGTCCAGCTTGGTCAGCTCGAAGAGCGTGCGCAGGTCCTCGTTCAGGTTGGCCAGGCGCAGCTCGCCGCCCTGCTCGCGGATCTTCTTCGACAGACTGACGAGCACGCCGAGACCCGACGAATCGATGTAGCCCGTCCGGGCGAAGTCGATCAGGAACTTGCGCCCGCCGCCCTCCAGCTCCTGGAGCACCTTCTCCTTCAGCTCCTGTCGGTTGCCGACGATGAGCTGCCCCTCTACGTCGATGATGATGACGTCGTTCTGACGATTGACTGCAAAGCTCATGGCTCCCCCGTCGCACGAGTGAGATCGCAGTATGTGGCTCGGCGGCTCGCCGGGCAAGTTCGGTGCCGGCCGCGGCCTACGCCTGCAGCGCCGTGATGCACGCCACGTCCAAGATGTCGCTCGCGCTGGCCCCGCGCGAGAGGTCGTTGAACGGCCTGGCGAGCCCCTGGACGATCGGCCCGAGCGCGGTCGCGCCCGCCAGGCGCTGCACGAGCTTGTAGGCGATGTTCCCTGCGTCGAGGTCCGGGAAGACCAGGACGTTCGCGCGGCCGTCGAGCGGCGAGTCGGGCGCCTTGCGGCGGGCGACGTCGGCGATCAGCGCCGCGTCGGCCTGGAGTTCCCCATCGGCGACGACGTCCGGCTCCAGCTCGCGGAACCGGGCGAGCGCCTCGCGCATCTTGTCTACGCTCGGCCCCGCGGCGCTCCCGCGCGTCGAGTACGACAGGAACGCGACGCGCGGCTCGTCGCCCACGATCCGCCGTCGGTCGGCGACCGCGGCCCGCGCGATGTCGGCCAGCGTCGCCGCATCCGGATCGGGGTTCACGCCCGCATCCGTGAAGGTGAGCACCTCCTCGTCCGGCCCGCGGAACGGCTTAACCACCATGTAGAACGACGAGGATACGCGTCGGATCCCCGGCGCGGTGCCGATGCATCGGATCGCCGCCCGGAGCACGTCCGCGGTCGCGTGCGTCGCGCCGGCCACCGCCCCGTCCGCCGCCCCGCTCCGAACCAGCAGCGCGCCGAAGTAGAGCGGATCCGTCACGCGCTCGTCCGCCTCCGCGCGGCTCATCCCCCGCTCGGCACAGAGCCGGTGGAGCAGCCCGGCCAGCTCGTCGCGCCGCGGGTCCCGGTACGGATCCGCGACCTCGATCGCATCGGCGTCCGAGCCGAACGTGGCGAGCGCCTGCCGCACCTTGTCGACCGGCCCGAGGACGATCGGCTGCACGAGCCCGCCGCGGTGGAGCCGGGCGACGGCCTCGAGCGTGCGCTCGTCGGTACCTTCCGGGAAGATGATCCGCCTGCACGCCGCGGCCGCGCGGGACCGGACGCCCTCGACGAACCCGCTCACGCCCCGATCCGCTCCCTGCACTTCGCGACCAGCCGGTCGCGGACCAACGGCGACACGAACTCGCCCACCTCGCCGCCCAGCATCGCGATCTCGCGAACCAGCGAGGCGGAGAGGAACGAGTACCGCACGTCCGGCGCGAGGAAGAGCGTCTCGATCCCGGGCATGAGCTGCCGGTTCATGAGCGCCATCTGGAACTCGTACTCGAAGTCGGACACCGCCCGCAGGCCCCGCACGATGAGCGATGCGCCGCGCTCGCGCGCGAAGTCGACGAGCAACCCCTCGAACTCGGCGACCTCGACGCGCGGCTCGTCGGCGAAGGTCTCCCGGATCATGGCGACGCGCTCCTCGATCGTGAACAGGCCGCGCTTCACGTGCGTAGACGTGTGCGCCACGGCCACGACCAGTCGGTCGACGAAGCGGAGGGCGCGGTGGATGATGTCCTCGTGGCCGTTCGTGATCGGGTCGAACGAGCCCGGGTAGATCGCGATTCGTTCCTGGGCGGCTCTCGTCATTCGGGTGCGGGGATGGAGGTGAGTGCCGTGTCGCCGTAGCGGCGGGTCCGTGCGCCGGGCAGCTCCGGCAGGGACTCGTTCGCCCGGTGTTCGATCCATAACGAGTGTGCGAACGGTCGGGCAGCGAAGGCCCGCACGAGCGCCTCGGCCAGCCCCTGGCCGTACGGCGGATCGGCCAGCGCCACGTCGAAGGCGAAGGGTTCGAGCCGCTGCACGTAGGCGATCGCGTCGCCACGGACGACGGTGGCCTGGTCGGCGGCGCCGAGGCGCTCGAGGTTCGCACGCAGCGCGCGCAGCGCGCTTCCGGCCCGCTCGACGAAGGTCGCGTGCTCCGCGCCGCGGCTCAGCGCTTCCAGCCCGAGCGCGCCGGACCCCGCAAAGAGATCCAGCACCCTCGCGCCTGGCAGCTCGGGTTGGAGCGCGCTCATCCACGCCTCGCGCACGCGGTCCGTCGTGGGCCGCGTCTCCCGCCCCGGCGGCGCCTCGATCCGCCGCCCGCGCCAGCGGCCGGCGATGATCCTCATTCGGCCGGACGCAAGTCCACGAGCTTCGCCTGGAGCTCGGCCCGGCCGTTCCAGCGGTTCTCCTGGAGCTGGAACGCCACGTCCAGCCGACGACCGCCGAGCTCGCCGATCCGGTCGGCCATGCGGAACCCGATCGCGCCGAGCCGCACGCCGTCCTGGACCAGATCCATCTTGACGTGCCCGTCGCCGACGATGCGCGGACCGCCGACCACGCCGACGCCGCGCGTCACCAGCACCGGCGTCGGGTTGCCGACCCCGAACGGGCCGAAATGCCGCAGCAGATGGTAAAGCTCCTCGTCCGCCGCCCGCAACGGCAATTCGAGGTCGAACATCACCTCGGGGATCAGGTCGTCCGGCTCGAGCACCCGGTAGGCGTAGGCGTTGAGCGCGTCGCGGAACGCGTCGACCCGGTCCGGGAGGATGTCGAGCCCCGCCGCGGCGGCGTGGCCGCCGTAGCGCAGGAGGTGCTCGCCGCAGGCGTCCAGCGCGTCGTACAGGTGGAACCCCGGGATCGATCGCGCGCTCCCGCGCGACGGCCCGCCCGCAGGGTCCAGCGCGATCAGCACGACCGGCCGGTGGATCCGTTCGACGACCCGCGACGCGACGATCCCGATCACGCCCGGGTGCCAGCCGGCGCCGGCGAGGACGACCGCGCGGTCGCGATCGGGGTCGTACGTCGCCTCGAGCATGTCGAGCGCTTCGGCCAGTATCCTGCGGTCGACCGCCTGGCGCCGCCGGTTCTCCTCCTCGAGCGTCTGCGCGATCCGGTCGGCCTCCAGATCCGACTCCGTGAGCAGCAATTCGACGCCGAGCGACGCCTCGCTCATTCGCCCGACCGCGTTGAGCCGGGGCGCGAGCACGTGCCCCACCTGTCCGGCGCTGAGAGGCGCATCGTCCCCCACGGCGAGCCCGGAACGGCGGATCAGCGCCCGGAGCCCGGGGTTCCGCGTTTGCGGCATGAGCCTCAGCCCGTAGCGCACGAGCGTGCGGTTCTCGTCGATCAGCGGCGCCAGGTCCGCGACCGTCGCGAGGGCGACGAGATCCAGATAGTAGAGGAGCGACTCCGTGTCCTCGCCACGCGCCGCATAGAGCGCCTGACAGACCTTGTAGGCGACGCCGGCGCCGGCGAGCCCTTTGTGCGGGTAGGTGCAGTCGGGTCGGTTCGGGTTGACCACGGCCGCCGCGGGCGGCAGCGTCGCGCCAGGCGTGTGATGGTCGGACACGACGACGTCGATCCCCACGGCCGCCGCGGCGGCGATCGTCTCGTGCGCCAGGATCCCGCAGTCGCCCGTCAGGATCAGCGTGGCCCCGACCTCGCGCGCGCGGCGCAGCCCCGCCGGACCGAGGTCGTACCCGTCGGTCAGCCGGCTCGGCACGAACGGCACGACCCGGCCGCCGAGCGTGCGGAGCGCCCGGGTGTAGATCGTGGCCGCGCAGATCCCGTCGACGTCGTAGTCGCCGTGGACGAGGATCGTCTCGCCGCGCCGGAGCGCCGCGTCCAGGCGTGCCACGGCCTGCTCCATCCCCGCGAGCGCGAAGGGATCGTGGAGCTGGCCGAGGCGCGGCCGCAGGAACCGCTTCGCGGAATCCTCGTCGCCGTAGCCGCGCGAAACCAGGAGCCGACACACCTCCTCCGGGAGCCGCAGCGCGCGCCGGAGCGAGGCCGTGGCCTCGTCCGCCGCGAGCCCGCGCGGCACCCAGCGTCGAGGCGGATTCGAGACGTTCGTCGAGTGGGGCATCGGCGCGAAAGCTAGTGGCGCGCGCCGGGGCGTTGCAAGGCGAGAACCGGCCCCGCGCCGCGGCCCAACGGCGTCACGACGCGGGCGCCAGGATCACGCCGCAGCCCTCGCAACGCACCAGCGTCGTCCCCTGACGGACCTGCACCTGCTGCTGGATCGGAACCATGCCGAAACAGTGGCCGCACGCGCCATCCGCCGTGAGCGCCGCGATCGCGACGCGCGTCCTCCCGGAGCGGACCCGCTCGTAAAGTCGCGCCGTCGCCGGGTCGAGCTGACCGCTCTGACTCTCCCGCCGTTCCCGCAGCGTGGCCAGCTCGGACTCGACCGCGCCACGCGCCTCGAGCAGCTCCGCCCGCTTCGGCTCCATCTCCTCGCGCGCCTTGTCGAGCTTCTTCTCCAACTCGTCGAGCTTCAGCTCCGTGCGCGTGATCTCTTCCATGACCTGGATCGCCTCGGCCTCGTCCGCCTCGACCGCGGTCTTGATCAGGTGCAGCTCCGTCCGGATCGCCGCCTCTTCGCGAACGTTGCGGATCCGCTCGAGCCGCTCCTCCGTCTTCCGCAGCCGCTCGCGCTTGTCCTCGGCCGCGCGATTCAGCCGCCGCGACGCCTCGCGCAGCTCATCGAGCCGCTTGCGCCCCTCCTCGATCTCGCGACCCAGCGCCGCGACCGGCGCCTCGACCTCTTCGACCAGCGGATCGAACGACGACAGCTTCTTCTCGAGGCCGGCGATCTGATCGTCCAGCTCCTGCAGCGCCATCAGGGATCGGTAGAGCTCTCCCATGCTCCTCCACTTTCTGTGGGTGGTAAAGGATCAGGCCTGCGCCCGTAAGTATCTTCTGTATCTTGCACTTAGCTTAAACCCCATCCCTTTGAGCTCGGATCCGAGTTCGCGGAGGCGTCGGTTTACTTCCGTCAGCTCGCGCAGCGCGGCGACGGCCTCGTCGCCCGGCGATCCGAGGCGCCGTTTCAGCTCGTCCGTGCGCTCGAAGAGCGGCTGAGCCCGGATCTCGCCGACGAGTTCGGCGAAGACGCGGTCGGCGTCGCCCAGCTCCTCGCCGTCGCCGAGGAGGCGCTGGAGCGTCTCGAGCGCCGGCCCGGTGAGGCCCAGAACGTCCGGCGTCCGGCCCTGGAGCCCGCCGCCGCGGACCAGCGCCTCGAAGATGGCGCGGTAGGTCGGATCGGTGAGGTCTTCGGGACGGAGCGCTTCGGCCGCCTTGGCGATCCGGGATTCGTCGCGAAGCAGGAGCAAGAGGAGGAGTCGCTGGGCGGCGGCCCCCGCAGGCATGACCACGCGCGGTGGGTCCGGTCGCTCGAATCGGCGAGTCGTGCGCGGCCGCTCGGCCGGCGCGGCGAAAAGCTCGGCTTCGAGCGTCTCGCGGCGCACGCCGGTCCGTTCCGCCACCCGCGCCACGTAGATGTCCCTGAGCGCGGGGTCGACGACGGCGCGCAGCGTGGGGAGCAGCCCGTCGAGCGCCTTGCGCGTCCCTTCGGCGCTCTCGAAGTACCCGCGCGCGTCCAGGATCTGGATCTTCCGGTCGAGCACGTCGACCGCCGCGTCGAGGTACGGCTCGAGCGCCTTCGCCCCGCCCGCCCGGACCAGCGAATCGGGATCCTCTCCGGGCGGCAGCGTCACGACCAGCGGGTGGACCCGAGCGGCGAGGAGCGCGTCGGCGGTGCGGAACGTCGCGCGCAGCCCCGCGGAGTCGCTGTCGTAGAGGAGCAGCGCCTGGCGCGTGTAGCGCGCCAGGAGCGCGGCCTGTTCCGCCGTCATCGCCGTCCCCAGCCCGGCGACGACGTTATCGACGCCGTGCGCGGCGAGGGAGACGTAGTCCATGTACCCCTCGACGACGAGCGCCACGCCCTCCCGCCGGATCGCGCCCTTCGACCACGCGATGCCGTACAGGTGGCGGCCCTTGCTGTAGACCGGCGTCTCGGGGGAGTTGAGGTATTTGGGCGCACCCTCGCGCGCCGGGCCGAGGATGCGCCCGCCGAACGCGATGATCCGCCCGCCCGGATCGGTGATCGGGAAGATCAGCCGGTCGCGGAACCGGTCGTAGGGCGCGTCGCCGCGGTCGCTCGGCTTGACGAGGCCCGCCTCGATCAGGACGTCGTCGGGGATCCCGTGCCGGGCGGCCGCGTCGCGCAGCGCCTGCCACGCGTCGGGCGCGTAGCCGAGCCGGAACCGCCGGGCGACGTCGTCGGCGACGCCGCGTCGCGCGAGGTAATCGCGCGCCTTCTTCCCCGCCGGCTCCCAGAGGCGCCCCTCGTAGAACTCCGCGGCGAACGCGATCGCTTCGTAGAGGACGCGGTGGGGGTCTTCGCTCGGCCGGGGCCCGGCGACTTCCGGGATCTCGATCCCGACTCGCTCGGCCACCTTGCGGACCGCTTCCTGGAAGCCGAGCCCCGCGTATTTCATGAGGAAGGTGTAGACGTCGCCCGACTCGCCGCAGCCGAAGCACTTGTAGAAGCCCCGCGAGGGGACGACGTGGAAGGAAGGCGTCTTCTCCTTGTGGAACGGGCAGTTCGCCCAGTAGTCCTTCCCCTTCTTCTTGAGCTGCAGGTACTCCCCGACGATCTCGACGATGTCGGCGCGTTCGCGCACCTCTTCGACGATCGTCTCCGGGATCATCCGAGCTCCGCAATCGTGACGCCCGAGCCGCCCTCCCGGGGCTCGCCCAGGCGATAGGACCGTACTTGCGGGTACTCGCGTAACAGCTCCGTCACCCGCTCACGCACCGCGCCGGTGCCCTTCCCGTGGATTATGCGAATCCACGGCAGGTCGGCAAGGATCGCGGCGTCGAGCGCGGAGATGAGCCGCCCCTCGACCTCCTCGACGCGCAGCCCGCGCAGGTCGACTTCGGGGCTGGCCTGCACCTCCGGCGCGGACCACGCGCCGGGGCGCGGCTTCGGCTTCTCCCGCTCCGGCTCCTCGGGGAGCACCTCGAGCCCCGAGGCCGGGACCTGGAGCCGGAGCCCGCCGGTCTCGACGGTCGCGCGGCCGTCGCGCAGCTCGACGACGCGGCCGGTCGCACCCGTCGCGACGATCCGCACCCGTCGCCCGATCGCCGGCGGCTCCGTCTGCGCGGTCGCGCGGCCGACCACCTCCGCTTCGGGGGTGCGCTCGGCCTGGCGCCGCGCCGCCTCCTCGACCCGCCGCCGGGCGCGCCGCGCGGCTTCCTCCAGCTCTTCCGCGCTCGCGGAGGCCGCCTCCCTCACCTCCCGGATCGCAGCCTCCACCTGTTCCCGCGCCTGGAGCAGGAGGTCGCGCGCCTGCTGGCGCGCCCGCCGCTCCGCGTCCCTCTCGCGCTGGCGGACCTTGTGCTCCCGCTCCTCGACCTTCCGGCGCAGCTCGAGCGCCTCCGCCCGCGCGGACTCCGCCGCGGCCAGCGCCTCCGCCATCGCGCGCTCCTTCTCCTCCAGCTCGCGGAGGAGCTGGGCGACCTCGAGTTCGCCCTTCGGCAGGTACGACTCGGCCATTTCGAGCAGCGCGTCCGGGAACCCGAGCCGCCGCGCGATCGCGAGGCCGTAGCTCCGACCGGGCACGCCTTTGATCAAACGGTAGGTCGGCCGCAGCTCCCGCGAGTCGAACTGGAGCGACGCGTTGACGACGCCCGGCTCCGTGCTCGCCAGCATCTTGAGCTGCCCCAGGTGCGTGGTCGCGACGGTCAGCGCGCCGCGGCGCGTGAGGTCGACCAGGATCGCCTGCGCCAGCGCGCCGCCCTCCGCCGGATCCGTCCCGCTCCCGATCTCGTCGATCAGGACGAGCGAGTGCTCGTCCGCGTCGTCCACGATCTCCCGCAGGTTCTTCAGGTGCGCCGAGAAGGTCGACAGGCTCGCCTCGATCGACTGCTCGTCGCCGATGTCGGCGAAGACGTCGCGGAAGAGCGGAAGCCGGCTCCCCTGCCCGATCGGAGGGATGATCCCCGCCTGCGTCATCGCGCTGATCAAGCCGATCGCCTTGAGGAGCACCGTCTTGCCGCCCGTGTTGGGACCGGAGATCAACACGGTCCGCTCCTGCGGCTCGAGCGCCAGGTCGAACGGGACGACCGGGTCGGGCCCCGCCAGGAGCAGCGGGTGACGGCCGTTGACGACGACGTACTCCCGCGTGCCGGGCGCGAGCAGCGTCGGGCGACGGCCGTCGTGCTCCAACGCATAGCGAGCCCGCGCGTAGAGGCAGTCCAGCGCGACGAGCGCCTCGAGCGCGACCTCCAGCGCTTCCCGGTGCGGGCGCAGCCGGTCCGTCAGCTCCCGGAGGATGCGCTGTACCTCGCGGGCTTCCGCGATCTCCAGCTCGCGCAGGCGGTTCATCATCTCGATCGCGACCGGCGGCTCGACGAAGAGCGTGCCGCCCGTCGCCGACTCGTCGTGCACGATCCCGCCGACCTCGGACCGCCCCTCGCGCCGGACCGGGATGACGTACCGCCCGTCGCGGATGCTGATCGACGCATCGGGCACCCGGACGCGCTCCGGGAGCGACGCGATGTACGCCTCGAGCTTCTGGACGATCTTCGACCGCGCGCCCCGGATCTCGCGACGCAACCGTGCCAGCTCCTTCGACGCGTCGTCGCGCACCTCGCCCGCGTCGTCGATCGCGCGCTGGATCGCCTTCTCCTCGTCCTCCAGCTTGAGCAGCCGACCGGCGATCTCGGTCAGGAGCGGGTAGTCGTCCGTGTGCTGCAGCAGCGCGCGACGGCTCGTGCGCGAAGTCTCCATCAGCTGCCGCGCATCTCGCAGCGTCGGGCCGTCCCAGACCGAGCCCGACAGCGCCAGGCGACGCAGCGGCTCGCGCAGGTCGGGGATCGGCGCCGCCAGCCACCCCTCGCTACGGAGCAGGAAGCCGACCATCTGGTCCACGCGCCGCAGCTCGGTCTCCACCCACGCCGGCGCGTCGGACGGCTCGAGCGCGCGCACGGCTCCGGCGCCCAGCGGCGTGGCCGCGAACCGCGCGACGAGTTCCAGCGCCTCCGGGAACTGCAAAACGACGAGCGCGTGCTGATTCATGAGTCTGCGTACCCCGCAACCGCCCCGGCGAGCCGGGCCCTCACGCCAGCCCCAGCTCCTCCCGCGCGATCCGGTTCGCTTCCTTCCCCTCGAACCGTCCCTTGATCTTCGGCGCGATCTGCCCCATCACCGCGCCGATGTTGTTCGCGCCCGCGGCGATCGCCTCGCGGACCATGGCCCGCACCTCGGCCTCGGAGAGCTGGGCCGGCAGGTAGCCGCGCAGCAGCTCGGCTTCCTGCTCCTCCTTCTCCGCCAGCTCGGCCCGCCCGCCCGCGCGCATCTGCTCCGCCGACTCGCGACGACGCTTGATCGCACTCGTGATGACCGCGACCACTTCGTCGTCCGACAGCTCGTGCCCCACCTCGATCTCCCGGTTGCGCACCTCCGAGAGCGTCGTCGTGAGCAGCATCGTCTTCAGCTTGTCGCGGCTGCGACGCGCCTCGTTCAGGTCCTCGCGCAACCGCTCCTTCAACGTTTCCGCCATGCCTCTCCCCCTCTCGTCACGACCACGGGCGTTGCGGTTCGGCCCCGCGCCCGCGCACCATCCGCGGCGCGCCGGGTCCGGACCATCCGACGATCGATCGGCGATCACCCCGGCGGCCAGGCCAGGTCCCGCCCGCCCAGCACGTGCAGGTGGATGTGGTCCACCGACTGCCCCGCGTCCGGCCCCGTGTTCATCACCAGCCGGTACCCGCTCTCTTCCACCCCTTCCGCCCGGGCCACCTCCTTCGCGGCGAGGTACAGCCGCCCGACCAGCTCCGCGTCCGACGCCTCCAGCTCGTTCACCGAGGCGATGTGCCGCCGCGGGATCACCAGCACGTGTACCGGCGCGCGCGGGTCGATGTCCCGGAACGCCACCGTCTCCTCGTCCTCACGCACGATCTTCGCCGGGATCTCGCCGGCGACGATCCTGCAGAAGATGCATCCATCCGCCATGTCGTTCCTCCGTTCTCCGGCCGTTCGCCGGCCGGCGGGGCCGCCGTCCGCGGCGCGGATCGCGCGGCCGGGAACCGCATCGTACTGGCGCCCCCGGCGCCGGCGCCCGTCCCCCTCGGCCCCCGCCGCTATGGCGACGCCCCGCCTCATAACGACATCTTCGCGCCCCCCACTACAACACGGGAGGTCCCATGTCCGACCCCGTCGCCTCGGGCGCCGGATACGGCGCCGCCGTCTCTCTCCACCGGGTCGAGCCGCCGTCGCTGCCGTGGGACGTCGACGGGTGGCCCGAGGAGTCGCGCAGGTCCTACGGGGCCGAGCTGCGTCGCATCGGGCTCGTCGCCGAGCCGCGCGTCGTCGCTTACGGCGCCGCGGACTCCATTGCCGACGACGCGATCGCCTCGCTCATCGAGGACGCCGACGCGCTGCTCGTCGCCCTCTGGTCCGCGGGCGACGCGGAAAGCCGCGTGCCGATCGCCGACGCGCTCGCCCAGGTCGACGCGCTCCGCGCCGCCGGCCCAGACCTCACCGGGCCGTGAGGAGCACCGACCACCACTCCTCCTCGACGTCCTCTCGGGCGACCTCGAACCCCGCGGCCTCCGCCGCTGCGACGACACGATCCGCCTCGGACGTGAGGATCCCGCCGAGGATCGCGCGGCCGGGAACCGCCGCGGCGTCCGCATGGCCGACGCTGACCGGCGCCGCGGTGCCGCCCGCGCTGCCCGAGCCGGCCCGCGACCCGGCGGCCCCGCCCGGTGCCAGCACCCGCCGGAACGCCGGGAGGAGCGGGATCAGCACGCCACTCAGCACGTTGGCCACAATGAGGTCCACGCGCCCCGCGCCCAGCGCGTCGAGGTAGGCGTCGTCGACCAGCGCGTTGTCCAGCGTCACCGCCGCCGCCACGCCGTTGCGCTCGAGGTTCTCGCGCGCGTTCGGGATCGCGACGGGGTCGCTCTCGACGGCCAGCACGTGCTCGGCGCCAAGCCGGACCGCCGCGATCGCGAGGATCCCGGAGCCGGTGCCGACGTCGAGCACACGATCGCCCGGGCGAGTCGCCGACTCCAGCAGCCGCAACACGCCCCGCGTCGACGCGTGCTCGCCTGTCCCGAACGCCATCTGCGGATCGATCCAGATGACGATGTCGTTCGGCCCCGGCTCCGGCTCCGTCCACGTCGGCGCCACGATGAGCCGTTCGCCCACCCGACGCGGGCGCAGCCCCCGCCTCCACTGGACCGCCCAGTCCTCGTTCGGCTGCCAGCGCCACGACAGCTCCAGCGTCGCGTCGGGGGCGTAGTCGCTCAACGTCTTGCGCGCTTCCTCGACGAACGTCTCGGGGTCGTCCGGAGGCGGGAGGTACGTCGTCAATCCGTCGGGCTCCTCGACGACGGCCGTCCCGCCGAGCGCGATGAGACCTTCGGCAACAGCACTACCCTCGTCGCCCGACGGGGAATGAACCGTGAGGACCAACCAGCGATCCGGAACCATCGAACCACGCCGCCCGTGGAAAAGCTCGCCACCGTCGGGAAGGATACGGGCGCAGGCTAGCGACTTCAAGCGGAGCCTGTTGGAGCGGCCCGACCCGGCATTATATTGGCCGACGCAGAGCAACCCATCGCCGCGCTCCCCGCATCTGATCTCAGGCGAGGTGACGACGCACGACGCTGCCTGCTTGGCCGGCAGGATGACCCTCCCGGGCGCGGCAAGCTGTGCGCTTGCGTCTCCGACGACCACGACGCCCGACGTTGAGCTCCCCTCGCAGCAGCACTCCGACGAGAGCCACGCCGGCTGATACGTAGCCAGGTATTCACAAAATCGGATCCGCAATGACGCGGTACCTGCGCCTCCCAGTCCTCCTCGCGTCCATCATCCTCGGCGCGGCGGCAGCACCCGTCCACGCCCAGGACCCGGGCACGCTGGCTCAGCGCCACGTGGACGAGATCATCGAGTGCATCCAGCAGGACCGCGCCGAGGATGCCGTCCCGGCCGCGAACGCTCTGGTCCTGCTCCTCGACGCACACCCGGAGCTGACGGCTCTGGACCACGCCGTCGTACTCAACGCTCTGGCCATGGCGCTGGAGTTCGGCGGGAATCGGGCCCAAGCCGCAACTTACTATCAGCACGCGACCGATGTCCTGCGGCGACTCGAGGACCCGGCGGCGCCGCAGAACCTCCTCGTCGTCCTCGAGAATTACGCCGACCTCCTCATCGGCTTCGAAGACTTCTCCGCCGCCGGCCCTCTGCTCGCCGAGGCGCTCCGGCTGCGCAACAGCCTCGGTGCCTACGACGACGTGCAGTTCGAGCTGTACCTCGCCATCGTCCGGGTCGTCGCTTCTCGCCTGATCGAAGCCGGCGAATACGGAACGGCGGAGACCCTGCTCCAGGCGATGCTGCCGACCGTCGAACACTTTGCCGGCACCGGCGATCCCCGCTACGCCTTCGTCCTCAACGACCTGGTCATGGCCCTGCTTCCCCAGAGCAGGTTCGCCGAGGCCGAATCGCTCTGCCGCCAGGCTCTCGACGTGCTCCACGACAGCCGCGGCACCGAGAACATCGATTATGCCACCGTGCTGTTGAATCTGGCCCGCATCATCCGTTTGCACGGCAACCTGCTCGAGGCCGAGACGCTGGCTCGCCAGGGCGTCGATCTGTTCGATCGCGTCGCCGGTACGGAGCACCCCAAATACGCCGTGGCCCTCGGCCTCCTCGCCGAGGTCCTCAACGAGCGCGGCGAGTACGACGAAGCGATCGACCTGTTCCGACGGTCACTGGACATTTTGAGCCGAACCGTAGGCGCGAAACACGAAGCCTACCGCCAGACCGCGAGCGGGCTGGCCGTGACGCTCATCAACACCGGCGACCTGGCAGCCGCCGAGTCGCTCCTGAGGGAGTTGATGGATGTCTATGCGCGGGGACTCGGGGAGGATCACCCGGCCTACGCCTCCGCCAAGACCGTTCTCGGCGTGGCCATGCTCATGGCCGGGCGGTACGATGAAGCCCAGGCGCTCTTCCGCGAGGCGATCGAGATCCTTCGTCCACACAAGGAATTCGAGCCCGACGCGTTCGCGACCGCCGCCGAGCACCTCGCGCTGCTCTTGGCCAGGATCGGCGGCTATGACGAGGCCGAATCGCTGCTCCGGGAAGCGGTCGAGTTGAGGCGACGGATCTACGGACCCCAACATTACGAGTACGCCCGCGCACTCAACCACCTGGCGTTCCTCTACCTCTACAAGTCCGACCCCGCGGCCGCCGAGGCGATGTTCCGGGAAGCCGCCGGCATCATCGCGGCGACGCTGGGCACGGAGAACGCGGACTACGCCACTACCATCAACAACGCCGCGGTCGCACTTAGCCGCCAGGGGAAGAACGAGGAAGCCATCCCGCTGCTGCACGAAGCGGTCGAGACGTATCGAGCGGCCCTCGGCGACATGCACCCCGCCTACGTCGGAGCCGTCAACAACCTGGCGTTCGAGCTGGTATTGACAGGGGATCCGGGACCGGCCGAGCCCCTCCTCCTCCAGGCGACCGAAGTGACGCTTCGAGCCTTCGGACCGCGTCACCCGAACGTGATCGGCTTTCGGCTCAACCTTGCGCTGGTGAACCAGGTGCTCGGGCGCCCGGACTCGGCGCTCGCCCTGGTCCGCAGCGCATTCGACGGCCAGCAGGAGCTGCTCCGGCTCGTCTTCGGCTTCAGCTCCGAACAGGGGATGCTGGCCTTCGCCAGGGCGGCGCGCGGCGATCTCTCCTTCGTGCTCAGCATGGTGGACGACAGGCCCGACCACGTCGCGGTCGAAGAGGCGCTCCGCTGGGTGCTGCTCCGCAAGGGAGTCGTCCTCTCCGCGCTGACGACGTATCGCCAGGTCGAGCGGATCGCCGCCAGCGACACCGCGATCGCCCGGCCGATCGGCGAGCTGAACGCCGTCCGCCGGCAGATCACCGATATGACCATGAGTCCACCGGCCGGGGTCACACCGGACTCGCTGGGTCGGCTCCTCGCGAACCTCAGCCGGAGGCGGGAGGCTCTGGAAGCCGAGCTCTCGCGATCGCTCGCCTCCCGCGTCACTGGTGACGTATTCAGCGCGACCGACGAGCCGACCGGGGCTTCCCGATTGATCGACGACATCCGTCGTGTGCTCCCCGGCACGGGCGCTCTCGTCGAGTTCGTCCGGTTCGCCAAGGCGGATTTCGGCGCCCTGGGCCGCTCGCGTCGCCCCGCCGTGCCCCACTACGCCGCACTCGTGCTGCGCCCCACCGGCCCCGTCCACTGGGTCCCCCTGGGCGAGGCCGAGGACGTCGAGGCGGCGATTCGCGACCTCCGCATCGCTCACATGGGCTGCGAGGCCGGCGAGCGCTCGACCTTCTGCAGCGAGAGCAACTACAGGGCGGCGGCCGAGGAGGCGTACTTGCGCATCTTCGACCCGCTCGAGCCCTACCTCGAAGGCGTCGACCAGCTCTTCGTCTCGCTCGATGGGGAGCTCAACCAGGTCCCCTTCGGCGCGCTCGTCGATCTGGGCGGCCAGTACCTGATCGAGCGCTTCCGCTTGACCCACCTCTCGAGCGGACGCGACCTGCTGCGCCGGCCCCCTCGCCCGCGCACGGCCACCGGCACCGTCGTGTTCGCCGGGCCCAGCTTCGATCTCCTGCCCGCCACGAAGGCCCAAGCAACCGGCGCGGCCGCGGGCGCGGGGGCCGGGTCTGTCACAGCGGTCGACGGTGCCGCGCCTTCCACCCCCCGCGTCCCCGCGGCCCCCGACGCGCTGCGCGGCCTCAAGTGGGAGGAGCTGCCCGGCGCGCTAGCCGAAGCCGACGACGTGCGCCACGCCCTCGATGGGACCGAGCGCGCGCCCGTCACCGTCCACACCGCCGAGCGCGCCACCGAGGGCGTCTTCAAGACCCTCCGTGCTCCTCGCATCCTTCACCTGGCCACGCACGGATTCTTCCTGCCCGACCGCGAACTCTCCCCCGAGGAGCGCGCGCAGTGCCTTGCCGCGAGCGTCAACGATCCCGGCCAGGGCTACGACCTCGCGACCGGCATGGGGCGCGGGCTCGAGCGCCTGCGCTGCGCCGACAATCCGCTCCTTCGCAGCGGGATCGTGCTCGCGGGCGCAAACGCCGTCGGCGCCGCCGGCGCCGCCGAAGACGGCTGGGTGCTCGCCGAAGAGATCGCCGCGCTCGACCTCTCGGGCACCGAGCTCGTGGTTCTCTCGGCCTGCGAGACGGGGTTGGGGGATGTGAAGACGGGAGAAGGGGTCTACGGCCTTCGGCGCGCATTCGAGCTGGCCGGGGCCGAGCGCATCCTCATGAGCCTCTTCAAGGTGCCGGATGCGGCCACCCGCGAGCTTCTGGCCGGCTTCTACCGAAGGCTGGCCGCGGGGATGAGCGCGGAAGAGGCGCTCCGGGCGAGCCAGCTCGAGCTACGTGAGAAGCACCCGCACCCCTTCTACTGGGCCAGCTTCGTACTGGTCGGACACGGGAGTTGAAACTCTTGACCGGTATGAACACGGCGAATAACATGACTTCGTTCTCGCCGTTCGCCAACCGGCGTTTCTTCATTCCGTATCGATCAGAATCAAGCGCACGCCCGACGCGACATGGGCAACCAACCGGTTGCTGGCCGGCATCTGACTTGGCGTAGGTCAGACATGCCGGTCTAACAACCTTTATTGCACCCGGAAACGGGGGAGGCAGCGATGCGTCGCACCACAGTCGGCCTGATGATCCTGTTGGCGGCCTGCAGCGGAAAATCCCAACCGCGCATCCCCGACGTCGCCTGGAACGAACAGCGCTCGCTCGGCGAGCCGCGGCAGGTCTCGCTCACCAGTGCCCCGAAGCTGCCCAACGTCAAGTGGAACGTCGAGGCGCGCGGCCTGTCCGCTCCGCAGCTCCAGGCGTTCCCGGATCTGCCCGAGCCGCGCGCCATCGACAAGGGCGTGCTGCCCCGGATCACGCTCACCGCGGAGCGGGGGCTCTCCTCCAATACCGACCGTCTCGAGGCGCTGACCAAGACCTCCCCGAGGGTCGTGAAGCTGCGCAACGCCGAAGGCATGCGTCTCCACGAAAAGGCACCCATCCGGTTCCCGAGCGACTCGAACTAATGGACACGACAATGATTGGGCTCCGGGATGGGGCAATTGGTATGCGGGCGCCGCGTTTCCGTCGCGCGCTCCGCACCGGTGGAGTCCTCATTGCCCTCGGGGTCGGCGGGCTCACGTTCCAAGTCCGTAACGCCGACGCCCAGGCCGCCGGCGCCAACAGCACCGAGCAGCTGGTCCACGACGTCGTCGAGCGACTCATCGCCGTGGCCGACGTGCCGGCGCACCTCCGGTCGGCCTGGCCGCCGAAGGTCGTGTTCAAGGCCGGCGGCGACGAGGTCAACGCCTACGCCCGTTGCGCCGGCACGCCCGGCGAGCCGCGCTACGAGGTGATCTTCCCGAACGGGATCATGCAGCAGGTGGTCAAGCGGGACCGCGACGTGCTCGCGTTCATCGCCGGACACGAGCTCGCCCACGTCCTGCTCGGGCACACCGACTGCGCCAGGCGGCGCGACGCCGACTCCGAGCTGGTCGCCGCGGCAGGAAGCAGGGCGCAGGAGATGGCCTCCGACTCGCTCGGGATGCACCTCGCCGTGAAAGCCGGCTTCTCATTCCGTCGCGCGATAAGGGGGATGCTCGCCATCTCGGACGCGACGGGCGATGCCGGCTCGACCGTCCAGCGCCTCGCGAGCTCCCACCCGACGTGGACCGACCGCGGCACGTTCGTGAGCATGCAGCAGGGCGACCGTGAGATGGTCTCCCTCTGGCGGTCGATGAGCGCCTTCGCCAACGGCAACTACTACTTGATGATCGAGCAGTACGAGGCGGCTGCTCGCGCGTTCAGGCAGGTCACCAACGAGTTCCCGAGCGCCTACGAGGCCTGGGCCAACCTCGGCTTCGCGCTCCTCATGCGCTACGCCGACGGCCTGGACGCGGAGGACCTGCGCCGCTTCGACATCGGTCAGCTCGTCATCCCGGGCTTCTACCGGCGGCCGGAGACGCTCGAAGCGCAGGTCCGCGGCATCGATTCGCAGCTCTGGTGGGACGCCGTGGGCGCGTTGCGCGAGGCGATCCGCCTGAAGCCGGACCTCACCCTTGCCCTCGCGCACCTGGGGATCGCGCACCTGATCCACCCCAGCGGCACCCGGGATGTCGGTAACGCGACCCGGTACCTGAGGGAAGCGGCGGCCCTCGCCGCTCGGGACCCGGCGATCGCACCGCTCGACCGGATCGCGATCGAGATCAACGCCGGCGTGGCCGAGCTGGCCGCCGGCGGCGAAGCCGATGCGATCTTCACCCAGGCGCTCGACGCCCTCCGGGCCACCGCGAGGGGCGGTCGGCAGTCGACGAACAACGCCCTCGCGGCGGCGATCGACTACAATCGCGCTCTGCTGCTCGAGACCGCCGGCACGGCCGACGCCCGTCGCGATGCGGTGCAGATGCTGGAGCGTTACCTCGCCGCCACGCCGCCCTCGTCCGCGTGGTGGCAGATCGCGTACGAGAGATACGTCCGCCTCTGCACGAGCGCCGGAATCCAGCCCAAGTCCGATCAACAGTTCCGGCAGAATCGCGCGGCGTCGATCCGCGTCATCGCCGGCGTCGAGGTCGAGCCGGGGACCACGATCGGGCTGGGCGAACCGGTCGCGGAGGTCACTAAACGCCTCGGCAAGGCGACCAGGATTCCCGCAGTGGCGGGTACCAACCTGGTGGTCCTGAGCTACGGCGCGATGGGGCTCGACATCCTCGCCAACGATCAGGTCCTGGCCATCGTGCTGCGCGGCCCGAACGCGCCGGCCATTCCGTTGCGCTCGCAGGGACTCGGAGGAACCAGCCAGATGCTGCGCATCGGAATGCCCGTAGCGGAGTTCGAGCAAATCGCCGGCGAGTACTACGACATGAAGCGGCTCACGAGCGACGATGTCTATTACCGGTACTACCGGGACCTGGGGATCGGCGTCCGTGTGGTCGATTCGCGGGTGGCGGAAATCGTAGTCGCACAAATCCCCAATCGTATCTGACCCGGAGGTACTGGAATGCTCGGCAAGGGAAGGTGGTTCCTGATCCTCGCGCTGGCCGCCGGCTCGGCATTGGCCGCCGCGACACCCGCTTGGACGACGGAGGTCGATCCCCCGGCCACTCGCGCGGCCCCGCGCGCGCGGACGCTCGACGAGCTCCTGAACGCGCTCGAAGTGCCGTTCACGAGGCAGGACAACACCTACATGGCCGTTTGGACCAACGACGACGGCACGTCGACCAGGATGGTGTTCATCGCCAACGAGCTCGCCCAGATGGACGATGGCACCCCGATCACGTTCGTAACGATGCTGGTACCCGTGATCGCCGTTCCGGAGGGAACCAATCCGCCCGCGGCGCTCTTGAGGAAGCTCTCGGACATCACGTTCGCCCTCGACATGGGCAGCGTCGTCTACGCGGCGAGCATGAGCATGATCCTGTATCAGAGCTCCTTCCTGCTCAACGACGCCACTGTCGACGGCCTGGGTCTGCAGCTGGCGTACGCGATGCTGATGTTGCCGGAGATCCAGCGAGAGCTGCGGCCCTTCATCGCCGACTGAGCGGAGATCCGACTCGCGCGTCGGCGTAGGGCGCGAATGAGAAATGGCGGCCGCCGGTGTTTCGGCAGCCGCCATTTTCCATCGATTCCTCGTATCCTCTCGAGCCGCGTTCCGGCTCGCCGGCATCACTCACCCGGAGACGACCCGCCGGCCCCAGCCAGCCGGAGACGATGCGATCATGCCGTGAACGCTTCGCGGATCCGGCTCCAGATCCCTCGCTCCCGTTCCGCGGCGGCGGAGGCGCTCGGCGGCGGGTCCTCGATCTCGGCCAGTCGCTTGATCAGCGCCGCCTGCTCCGCGTTGAGCTCCGTGGGGACCCAGACGTGGATGCGGACGATCAGATCACCGCGCCCGCCGCCGCGCAGCCGCGGCAACCCCTTCCCCTTCAGGCGCAGCAGCCTCCCGGGCTGCGTGCCGGCCGGGATCGACACACGCGCCGTACCCTCGACCGTCGGCACCTCGATCTCGGCGCCGAGCGCGGCCTGCGAGAAGGTGATCGGCAGCTCGTGGATCAGGTCCGCGCCGTCTCGCACGAAGCGAGGGTCCTCCTCGACCTCGAGGATCACGATGATGTCGCCCCGAGGCCCGCCCCGCGCGCCGCTGTTCCCCTGCCCGCGCAGCGTGATGTAATCGCCGGACGACACGCCCGGCGGGACCTCGACCTGGACCTCCCGCTCCGCCCGCATCACGCCTTCCCCGTCGCACTTCGGGCAGAACTCCACGATTTCGGTCCCCTCCCCGCGGCACGTGGGGCACGTCGTCACACTCACGATCTGGCCCAGCAGCGACCGCTGGACCCGACGCACCTCGCCGCTGCCGCCGCACGTCCCGCACGGCCGCGGCGCGGCACCGCCAGCAGAGCCGGTCCCCGAACACGCATCGCACGGGTCGAGCACTTTCACGCGCAGCGTCTTCTTCGTCCCGCTCGCCACCTCGGCGAGCGTGAGCGGCAGGCGCAGCTGCATGTCCGACCCCTTGCGTCGCGCGCCCCTCGTCCGGCGGCCTCCGCCGAACAGCTCGTCCAGCCCCAGGCCGCCGAAATCGCGCATGAAGATGTTGAGCGCTTCCGCGAAGTCGAAGCCGGCGAAGCCTCCGGCACCGGCCGCGGCGCCGCTCACGCCCGCGTGGCCGTACCGATCGTACGCGGCCCGCTTCTGCGGATCGCGCAGCACCTCGTACGCTTCGGTCGCTTCCTTGAACTTCTCCTCGGCCTCCTTCGAACCGGCGTTCCGGTCCGGATGGTACTGCAAGGCGAGCTTGCGGTACGCCTTCTTGATCGTTTCCGCGTCCGCATCCCGCGATACGCCGAGGATCTCGTAGTAATCGCGCATCACTCTCCAATACGCCGAAGGCGGAGGCCGACCGTGCCGGTGGCCGTCCGCCGGGTGAATCCGCGATCGTTCGCCTTCAGGAGTCGCGCCCGTAGCGGGACGACGCCGGCGCCTCGAACGACGCGGGATCGCTCAGGAACTGCGTGAGCAGCGAGCTCGCCGCGTCCACGACCGATACGACCTTCTCGTACGGCATGCGCGTCGGCCCGATCACGCCCAGCACGCCGGTCAGGTTCCCGATCCGGTACTCCGACGTGACGACCGTGAAGGTGCTCAGCTCCGGGTGCTCGTGCTCGGCGCCGATCGTGATCTTGAACGTCGCGTCGTGCTCGCGGGTGACCAGCACGTCGCTCAACAGGTCACGACGCTCCGTCAGCTCGATCAGGTGCTTCAGCCGCTCCCCCGACGCGAACTCCGGCTGGTTCGCCAGCACGCTCGTGCGGCCCAGGTGCACGTCCTCGCCCGCCAGCTCGGCGCCGTCGAAGAGATCTTCGGCCGACTGCAGGAAGATGTTGAGGAGCTGGGTCGCCGATTCGTCGTCGACGGGGGCCGCGTCCCTCAACCGCTCGGGGAGCGTGCGCCGGATCTCGCTCAGTGTCCGCCCCGCGAGCCGCTCGTTCAGCACCATCGCCACCGGAACCAACGACTCCGGCGGCACGGACATCGGCAGGTCCACGTAGATCGTCCGGACCACGCCGCTCCGCAACGTCATGACCATCAGGACCTTGTCGCTCGAGACCGCGATCAGGTCCAGCTTCTCCAACACCGACTCGCTCAGCCGGGGCGCCGACGCGACGCCGAGCTCGCCCGTCAGCAACCCGAGCACCTGCACCGCGTGGCGAATCAAGCGCTCGAGCGCGGGGACGCCGTCCGAGTCGCCGCTGAGCTCCCTGCGCAGCCGCCGCTCCTCCGTCGCCGTGAGACGCCGCGGCCTCATCAGCGTGTCCACATAGTAGCGGTACGCCCGGTCCGTCGGGATCCGCCCGGCGGAGGTGTGCGGATGGTATAGGAACCCCTTCTCCTCGAGGTCCGCCATCGTGTTCCGCACCGTGGCCGGCGAGATCCCAAGCTTGAACCGCTTCGCCACGGACCGGCTCCCCGCCGGCTCGGCGGCGTCCACGTAGCTCCGGATGACCGCCTCGAGGACGCGCTCTTCCCTTTCCGTGAGCAGCTCGGCGCCCATGTGTAGTTACCGTTGGTCCGCGTCGACCTTTCGTCGCAATATTCTTCTGCGCACCGCCGGGCCGCGTCAAGCGCGGACGGCCCCCCGCGCCTCGTCGAATTCGACGGCCAGACGATCGAGGAGCAGCCAACCGGCCGGTGTGAGTCGCACCGCGTCCTGCACGTGCTCCGCCCAGCCCCGGTCGACCCACGTCTCCACCATCGCCTCCTGCGCCTCGGTCCACCCCTCGCGCGACAGCCCGGCCCGCGTCCGCAGCGCGAGCCACGTGCGCTCCAGCTCTCGCGCCGCGCCCTCCACCACCTCCCGCGAATCCACGGGCGAACGCCCGGCCGCCACCGCGCTTCGATACGCGGCCCAGTCCCTCAGGTTCCACCTACGCTCCGGCGGCAGGTACGAGTGCGCGCTCGGCCCGAGCCCCAGGTACGCCTCCCCGGTCCAGTACGCCGAGTTGTGCCGCGACTCCAACCCCGGCCGCGCGAAGTTCGAGACCTCGTAATGCACATACCCGGCCGCGCCGAGCCGCTCCGCCGCGAGCAGGTACTCCGCCTCGTACGCCTCCTCGTCCGCCAGCACCTCGCGCCCCTCGCGTACCCACCGCTCGAGCGGCGTGGCCGCCTCCGCCGTCAACCCGTAGAGCGAGACATGGGCCGGGGCCAGTTCCAGGACCCGCGACAGGTCTGCGCCCCAGTCCCTCCCGAGCCGCGCCGGCAGCCCAAAGATCAGATCGATGCTGACGTTCTCGATCCCCGCCCGCCGCGCCGCCTCGACCGCCCGGACCGGACCGTCCGGGCCATGCAGACGACCCATCCACTTCAACGCCCGTTCGTCGAACGTCTGCGCGCCCAGACTCAGCCGATTCACGCCCGCCTCGCGCCACCCCCGCGCAACGTCCGCGTCGAAGCTCTCCGGGTTCGCCTCGACCGTCCATTCCACGTCGTCCGCCAGCCGCACGTGCGGCTCCAGGCGACGACGCAACGCCTCCATCCCCGCCGCGCCCAGCAGCGACGGCGTGCCGCCGCCCACGTACACCGTCCGCAGGCGCAGAGGCCACTCCCACGACTCCGTCTCCGACAGGAGCGCGAGCTCCGCCGAGATCGCGTCCAGCCACGCCTCGAGCGGCGCACGGCGCACGACGTCCACCGCGAAGTCGCAGTAGCTGCACCGACGAACGCAAAACGGGACGTGGAGGTAGAGGTACTCCGGACTCATGTTTCCCTCATACCCCCGACGTCCCGGCTCGGAGCCACGCGAGCTCGATCGCCATTGACACCGACCAGCGCGGCGACTACGACAACGGTCCGCCGGCTCATATCGCACCTCCCGAGGCCGGCCGGTCCCTGCTCGACCTTCTTCCGGTCAACGCCTCGGGCGCCTCTGTTTTGACCGCCCGCCGCCCCATCAACCCCGCCCCGGGTGTCAGGTGTCGGGTGTCAGGTGTCAGCGGGTGCGTGGGAGCGGTCCGGGCGTGGCTCGATCGCGCCGGGCCCCCCAAACGTCGCACGCGGCACCTCCACCAACGCCGGCGCGTACAAACTCAGCACGAATCGCTCGAACCGGTCCTCCCCGCCACACTTGCACGCATATCGTGGCAAAATTCCCACCCCCGCACGCCTGCTGCCTTTCCACATTAGCGAGGGCAAATCGAGCGGGCGTCAATCCGCCCGCCCACGCTTGTGAGGTTTCCACACCCACGTCGCCCGCAACCCCGTCCGCCGCCCCGAGCCCCCAAGCCCCAAGCCCCAAGCCCTGAGCCCCAAGCCCTAAGCCCCAAGCCCTACACCCTCCCAAACCTCATCCCCCCCACCTGCCTCACATACCCCCTCAACTCCATATCCAGCAATCCCGCGAGCGCCTCCGGCACGGACAACCCCGCCGCCGCCGCGAGCTCGTCCACGTGCCTGGGGTCGCGATCGAGTGCGTTCCACAGCGAGCGCGCCGTCGCCGTCAGCCCCTCGGGCGGCGGTGACGCCCAGGGTTCGTCCGACGACGCCTGCTCCGCCGGGATCTCGATCTCGATTATCCCGCTCGCCACGAGGGGCTCGATCACGTCGGCCGCGCGAACGACCATCGTCGCACCATCCTGGATCAGGCGGTTCGTCCCCGCGCTCGTCGCCCGGACGATCGGGCCCGGGACGGCGAACACCTCTTTCCCCAGGTCGAGTGCGTGATCGACGGTGATCATCGCGCCGCTCTCGTCGGCGGCTTCGACGACCAGCACACCCACGGCGAGAGCCGCAATGATCCTGTTGCGTCTCGGGAAGTTGTGGGGCTGGGGAGGTTCGCCGGGCAGGAATTCGCTGAGGAGCAATCCTTCGGCGGCGACTCGTGCGAAGAGATTCACCGCCTCTCTCGGATAGACGACGTCGATGCCGCACCCGAGCACGCCGATCGTCCCGTGCTCCAGCGCCGCCGCGTGCGCGGCGCCGTCGATCCCGCGCGCCATCCCGCTCACGATGACGAGCCCCGCGCGCGACAGCTCGCCCGCCAGCAACCGGGCCGCGGCGATCCCATCCTGCGTCGGCCGGCGCGCACCGACCACGGCGAGCATCGGCCGGTCGAGCAGCTCGAGGCGCCCTCGGGCGAAAAGGAGCGCCGGCGGGTCGTACAGTTCCTCGAGGGATTGCGGGTATCCGGGGTACCCTCGGGGAATGACGACAACCCCGTCTCGTTCGATCGTCCGGAGCGCCCGGTCGACCAGCCCAAGCACACGACGGCTCCCTCGCTCCAGCGCCGCCCGAGCGCCCAGCTCGTCGCCGGGGGCATCGAGCGCCGCCCGCGCGCTGCCGTAGCGTTTGAGCAGCTCCGCGAAGGTGAGATCGCCGATCCCCGGGAGGGCGCGCAGGTGCAACAGCGCACGGAGTTCTTCCGGATCCAACTTCGCGGGAGCGCTCATCCCACGGCCTCCGTCCGGAATGTGTCGGAGCGACGTGTCTATGGGCGGTACGTCTCCGGTTGCGGCTCCTCCGCCCACGACTCCTCGATCACCTCGCGCACGCGGGCGTAAAGCCCTTCCAGCAGCTCGTCCAACCCCTTGCGGCTGACCGCCGAGATCGCGTACACGCCCCACGCCTCCGGCGCCTCGATCTCCGGCGGCGATTCGTCCGGACCGAGCAGGTCCGTCTTCGTCAGGACCACGCAGTGCGGCTTCGCGGCCAGCTCCTCGGAGTACGATCGCACCTCCTCGCGCAGCATCTCGTACTCCGCCTGGACGTCGGGCGAATCCACCGGGATCATGAACGCGAGGGTGCGGGTGCGTTCGATGTGCCGCAGAAACCGCAACCCGAGCCCGCGCCCCTCGTGCGCACCCTCGATGATCCCCGGGATGTCGGCGACGACGTACGTCCGCGACCCCGAGAGCTGCACCACGCCCAGGTTCGGCTCGAGCGTCGTGAACGGGTAGTCCGCGATCTTGGGCCGCGCCGCGGAGATCGACGCGAGCAGCGTAGACTTCCCCGCGTTGGGCTGGCCGACCAACCCCACGTCCGCGATCAGCTTCAGCTCCAGCGCGATCCGCCGCTCCTCACCCTCCTCGCCCGGCTCCCAGTGCGTGGGCGCGCGCCGCGTCGGCGTGGCGAAAGCGGCGTTCCCGCGCCCGCCGCGCCCGCCCTTCGCGACCACCAGCTCGTCGCCGTCCTCGACCAGCTCGCCGAGCAGCTCACCCGTGTCCGCGTCACGCACCACGGTCCCCGGCGGAACCCGCAGAATCAGGTCCGCGCCGTCCCGCCCGGTGCGGTTCTTCCCCATCCCGTGCTGCCCTCGCTCCGCGCGGTAGTGCTGCTGGTACCGGTAGTCGAGCAGCGTGCTGAGCTGCTTGTCGGCGCGCAGGACGACGTCGCCGCCCTTCCCGCCGTCGCCGCCCGCCGGCCCCCCGCGCGGCACGCCCATCTCCCGCCGCCACGCCTCCGCGCCCGACCCGCCCGTCCCGGCGTACACGTTGATCACAGCGTAATCGACGAACATCCCCGCTCCATCCTCAATCGAACCGTCACCGTTCGTCCCACCGGCGACGCACCGTTTCCCAAACCTCGCGCGCGGCCGCCACCCGCTCCGGCGGCAGCGCATCGCAAGCCACCTCCAGTGCCGCCTCGACCTCGTCCACCGCCGCGCCCGTGTTCAGCGCACCCCTCAGGTGCGAGTAGAGCTGCGGCGCCGCGTCCAACCCGGCAAGGAGCGCGGCGATGCAGAGCTCGCGCACCTTCAGCTCCAACCCCGGCCGCCCGAGCACTTTACCGTAACCTTCGGTCAGCATCCACCGTTCCATGTCCGGGTGGAGCCGCGCGACGTTCTCACGCAGGCGGCCGTACTGGCCGGCGTAGACCGCCTCGCACACCCGCTCGCCTCGCTCGCGCCATGCCGCCCAGTCGTCCACCGTGGGCGACGCCGCGGGCTCCGGGTGCCGCTCCCGCCAGAGCGCCAGCGCGTTCAGCGCCGCGGGGTAACCGACGAAGAGGTAACTCTGCAGCAACACCTCCTCGACCGCGGCGGGGTCGGCGACCTCCGCCGCCCGGTCGAGCGCGGCGACGAGCCGCTCCCGGTCGCCCGCGCCGAGCGCCGCGGCGATGGCGACCAGCGCGCGCACGCGCTCAGTCACGACCCGCCTCCAACGCCACGACCGCCCGGACCCCCCCGACCGCCTCGCCCCTCGTGTTCGTCAGCACCGGCTCCGCGTACCGCTCGAGCGAGGCGTACTCCTCTTCCGAGATCAGCCCCAGTTCCCTGAGCACCCCCAGTAGCGCCGGCTCGACCGCGCGCCGCGCCCCGTCCTCGACCTTGAGCGCGATACCCACCGCCTCCTCCGGGACCGCGGCCACGTACACCCCCTCCGCGCCGACCTTCGCGACGACTCGCCCGCCCGTCGTGCGGATCAGGTCCGTGCACAGCCGGTCCGTCCCGGCCACGTACTCCGGGTGCTTGCGGATCGCGCCGACGACCCGGTCCGCCGTCGATGTGAAACGCGCGAACGCGCTCGCCAGCGCCGCGATCGGCACGGCGAACGTCGCCACGCCGCACCCGTCGACACCCACCTCGATCCGCTGCTCCGGGATCCCCGTCCACCGCGCCAGCTCGGCGAGCATGCGACGCTGCACCGGATGCGCTACCTCGTGGTATCCCGACGTCGGCCAGTCGTGCAGCCGCGCCAGGGCCAGCATCCCGGCGTGCTTCCCGGAGCAGTTGTTGTGCACCCGACCCGGCCGGCCGCCCGATTCCGCGAGCGCCCGTGCCGACGGCGCGTGCCATGGCGCGTGCGCGCCGCACGCCAACGCCTCTTCGTCCAGCCCTATCTTGCCGAGGATGGAGCGCGCCGCCTCCACGTGGTACGGCTCGCCGCCGTGCGACGCGCAGCACAGCGCCAGTTCCGCGTCGCTCAGACCGAACCGGTCGACCGCGCCGTCCTCGACCAGCGGAAGCGCCTGGATCGCCTTGATCGACGATCGCGCGAATGCTACGAACCCGACATCCCCGGCCCGCGCCCGGATCCGACCCGCCGCGTCCGCCACCGCGACGTGGACCCGGTGCCGCGACTCGACCGTCGCCCCCCGCACGACGTCGACCGTCACACCCTGCGCCTGCCCGGCGCCCCCGTTCTCGTTCACAAGTCTATACCGTGTTCCGTTACGATCCATGGCCCGATCGGCCAATCTTCCCTTCGTCCCGGGTCCTCGCCCGGGCGCGCGGCGCGCCCCCGCCGCCGTCAACTCCCCTTCGTCGCCCCGCCGGTCGCGGCTCCCCGCAGCCCGACCAGGATCCCGGCCCCCACGAGCACGCCGCCAACCACTACCTGCACCGACGGCACCTCGCGGATCGCCGGGAGCGCCCACGCGATGATCGTGGCACCGACCGGCTCGCCGAGCGTCGCCAGGTTGGCGACGTACGCGGGCATGTAGCGCAACGCGTAATTCACCCCCGTGTGCCCGATCATCATCGGCCCCGCGGCGAGAGCCGCGAAGACGAGCCAGTCCGTGGACGAGTGGCCCCACAACCCGGCCGACGGGCTCGCCACCACCGCGACCGTGAGCGCCAGCGCCGCCACGCCGTACACCACCCCGACGTACACCCACAGATCGAGGCGCTGGCGCAGGTCGCGTCCGATGACGTAGTAGCCGGCCGCGAAAACCGCCCCCGCCACGGCCAACAGGTCGCCGTACAGCGGGGACGCGCCGGCGCCGAAATCGCCCCAGCCGATCACCGCCGCGCCCGCGACGGCGACGCCGATCCCCGCCCACTGCCTCCGGCTCGCCCGCTCGCCGAGGAACACGGCGGAAAAGAGCGCCACGAACACGGGCTGCGAGTTGACCAGCACCACGGAGCTGGCCACGCTCGTCCACTGCAGCGACGCGATCCAGCTCCAGAAGTGCGCGGCCAGGAGCGTCCCCGAGGCGAGGGCGAGGAGCCAGTCGCGGCGCGAGAGGCGAAGCACGTCGCCCAGGCGACGCCGCGCCGCGAGCACCGCCGCGATCGCCGCGACGGAGAAGATGAGCCGCCACGCCGCGACGACCAGCGCCGGCGCCCCGGTGAAGCGCACCAGCGGGCCCGCCCACCCGATGGCGAAGACCGCGGCCGCCATCACGAGCCCCGGCGGGAGCGGCCGCTCCCGGCCGGCCCGGGCGGCCGTGGCCTTCGTCGTCACCGTCGCCTGACTCGACATGGCGCGCGAATATACCGTTGCGTCCAATGACCCGCCAACGCCGGGCGCCCGGCGATCCGAGCCGGGTCGAGGGAGCCGGCTCAGACGACGAGCGGTGCGTTCCGGATGATGAGGTAGATCCCCAGGGAGAGGATGAACAATGCGAAAACGGCGCGCAGCCGCTGACGCGATAGGCGCTGGTTGAGCAGCGTCCCCCAGCGCACCGAGAGCACAGAGCCGATCAGGATCGGCAGCGCCGCGTAGACGTGGACGTAGCCGATCGAGCCCGCCGGGACGCCCGCCTCCACGCCCGTCGCGCCGTACGTGATCGTGCCGGCCAACGCCGAGAACATGACGATCGCGAGCGATGTCGCCGCGACCTGTCGAATGTCCAGCCCCACGAGGTAGATGAGCACCGGGATCGCGATGACTCCGCCGCCGACCCCGAGTATCGCCGAGAACAGGCCGACGACGACGCCCGCGGCGGCCGCCTTCCAGAGCCGTGTGCCGCCCGCCGATCCCTTCGCCCCGCCCCGCTCCCGGCGGACCAGATCCATGCCGGTGAGGATGAGCAGCGCGCCGAACGCGACGCGCAGCACCGGCTGCGGCAACGCCGTCGCGATCAGCGCGCCCACGACCGCGGCCGGCATCGAACCCAGCGCCATGGAGAGCGCCGCCCGCCACGAGACCAGCCCGGCCCGGCCGTACGCCCACGTCCCTCGCAGCGCCGTGGGCACGATGATCGACAGGCTCGTCGCGTGCGCGACCGTCGTCGCGACCGCCGGCGAAACCTCGACGCCGCTCCAGCCCGGGCTCCCGTAGAACAAGTAGAGGAAGGGCACGATCAGCACCCCTCCTCCGATTCCGATGAGCCCGGACACGAGCCCGACCACGAGCCCGACGCCGACGAGCACCCCGACCACCGGGATGCTCATGGCGTCGCGCTCCCGTTATTCCCTGGTGTCACCGTCCGGCGTGCCATGTCCGACCGCCGCGGCGGGCTCCGCCTGCGGCGCGTGCTTCTCCAGGTATCGGTCCGCCGCGGCGAACAACCCGTCCGGCGTCCGCGCCTCGCGCAGCAGCTCGACCGCGACGCGGATCTGCGGGTCCTCCGCGTTCCACCGCTTCTGCGACGTCTCGCGGTTCCACTTCGCCAGCGCGATCTCGGCGCCCAGGTCGTACGAGATCCACCGGCTCGCGCCTTCGAAGACCCGGCGCTCCACCTCGATCCCCTGATCCTGCAGCGCCTGGTAGAACCCCGAGAGCATCGCCGGCGTCACCTCGAAGTCGGGCGTGAGCTCGGGATGGTCGTGGACGTAGCGGATCGCGTACGCGTACAGGACGTCGCGGTACCGCGAGCCGTGGCGCTGGACCGCCTGCGCGAATTCCAGCTCGGCCTCGTTGAGCCGCTCCGGCTCGACCTCGATGTCCGGGGTGATCCCGCCGCCACCGTAGACGATACGGCCGCCGACGGTCCGGAACACTTCCCGCTCCTTCGCCGCGCCCGAGTCCCTTTCGTCTCCGTCCTCCGCGTCCTCGCGAACGTGGAACGGCCGCTGAATGGTGCGTCCCACCGGCGTGTACCAACGCGCCGTCGTCAGCTTCAGCCAGTGACCGGCCGGGAGCCGATACAGCGACTGCACCAGCCCCTTCCCGAACGACCGCTCACCGACGATCAACGCCCGGTCGTGGTCCTGCAACGCGCCGGCGAGGATCTCCGCGGCGGATGCCGTCGACGGGCCGACCAGCACCACGATCGGCATCCCTTCGAACCGGTCCTCGGTGGTCGTCGTGAACTTCTGGTTCATGTCGGGCGTCCGGCCACGCAGCTCCGCGACCACCTTGCCGCGCCCCAGGAACAGGTCCGACGCCGAGATCGCCTGGTCCAGCAGCCCGCCCGGGTTGCGCCGCAGGTCGAGCACCAGCCCGCGCGCCCCCTGGCTGCGCAGCTCCTGGACCGCGGTCCTCAGCTCGTCCGTCGTGCTCTCGCTGAACGCACGGAGCTGCACGTAGCCGATCCCATCCTCGATGAGGTACTTCGCCGGCACCGACTGGATGTGGATCTCGTCGCGCACGATCCGGAACCGGATCGGCTCCTCCACACCGACCCGCTGGACCGTCAGCTCGACCGGCTGGCCCTTCGGCCCGCGCAGCTCGCGCACCGCGTCGTTCGAGCTCCAACCCCGCGTCGACCGGCCGTCGACCTCGATGATCCGGTCGCCCGCCTGCAGGCCCGCCCGCTCCGAAGGGGAGCCCGGCAGCGGCGAAACGATCGTTACCCACCCGTCCCGCACGTCGATCTCGGACCCGATCCCGGCATACTCGCCCTGCGTCTGCACGCGCAGGGCGTCGTAGTCCTCGGGGGTCATGAACGCCGTGTGCGGGTCGCCGAGCTCGTAGATCAAGCCGTCGATCGCCATGCGGTACAGCGTCGACGGCTCCAACGGGTCTACGTACCGATCGGAGATGTGGTGCAGCACCTCGTCGAAGATGCGCGCCTGGAAGTAGACGTTCCCTTCCTGGCTCGCACCTCGCTGCAACAGCCAGCCGCCGGTCGCGAGCGCGACCCCGGCGATCACCGACGGCGCCAGCAATCCCCGCTTGATCCTCATCCGGCCTCCAATCCCACGGATACGGCCCATCCAACAGCGCGGACCGCCATGGTTCTAACCCCCGCCGAACTTCAATGTTTCTGGGAACCGCGACCGCAGCAGATCCACGATCTCGGCGTGCACCGCCTCGGCGCTCCCCGACCCGTCGATCCGCACGACCCCCGGCTCCGTCTCAGCAAGCAAGCGGTATGCCCCGGCCACCCTCGCATGGAACTCCTCACCCGCCTGCTCGATCCGGTCGGCGTTCCGCCCCTCCCGCGCCCGGCGTGCCGCCCCGACCTCCGGCGGCACGTCCAGCACCAACGTCAGGTCGGCCGTGAGCCCGCCCGTTGCGAAGGCGTTCATCCGCCTGACCTCGTCGAGAGGCAGCCCGCGACCGTAACCCTGGTACGCCAGCGTCGACAGCTCGTACCGATCCGCCACGACCACCGCGCCACGCGCCAGCGCCGGCCGCACGACCTCCTCGACGAACACGGCACGCGCCGCGAGCATTAGCAGCAGCTCCGCCCGCGCCGGCACCTCGCCGCCGTGCAGCAACAGCCGGCGGATCTCTTCCCCCGTCGCGGTGCCTCCAGGCTCCCGCGTAACCAGGTGGTCGATCCCGGCACGCGCCAGCCGCTCGCCGAGCAGCCGCGCCTGCGTCGTCTTCCCCGACCCCTCCACCCCCTCCAGCACGATGAACAGCCCCATGCACCCGCTCCGCCATGACGAAGGGGCGGTCCGAGCCGCGGCCCGCACCGCCCCAGGTCCGCCATAAGATTCCGCAGACCTCCGCTTCAACCCGTCCGCCCCACCCGCCCGGCGGGGACGTCCGCGTCCGCCTCCCTACTCGTAGTACTCGATCCCGAGATGCGTGATCTGCTCCTCGCCCATCAGGTGCCGCAGCGTGTTCTTCAGCTTCATGTGCTGGATGAAGATGTCGTGCTCGGGGTACAGCTCCGGCGCCGTCATCGGGCTCTTGAAGTAGAAGGACAGCCACTCCTGGATCCCCGACATCTCCGCACGCTGCGCCAGGTCCAGGAACAGCGCCAGATCCAGCACGATCGGCGCCGCCAGGATCGAGTCCCGGCACAGGAAGTCCACCTTGATCTGCATCGGGTAGCCCATCCACCCGAAGATGTCGAGGTTGTCCCACCCTTCCTTGTTGTCGCCGCGCGGCGGGTAGTAGTTGATCCGCACCTTGTGGTACACGTCGCCGTACAGCTCCGGGTAGAGCTCCGGCTGCAGGATGTACTCGAGCACGCCGAGCTTCGACTCCTCCTTCGTCTTGAACGAGTCCGGATCGTCGAGCACCGCGCCGTCCCGGTTCCCCAGGATGTTCGTGCTGAACCACCCGCTCAGACCGAGCATGCGCGCCTTCAGCCCGGGCGCGATGATCGTCTTCATCAGCGTCTGCCCGGTCTTGAAGTCCTTCCCCGCGATCGGCACGCCCCGCTCCCGGGCGAGCTGCTGCAGCGCCGGGATGTCGACCGTCAGGTTCGGCGCACCGTTCGCGTACGGCACTCCTTCCATGATCGCCGCGTACGCGTACACCATCGACGGCGCGATCGCCGGGTCGTTCGTCTCCATCGCCTTCTCGAACGCCTCGATCGTCTGATGCGCTTCGCTCGGCTTCATGTAGACCTCGGTCGAGCCGCACCAGACCATCACCATCCGATCGCAGCCGTGCTCCTGCCCGAAGCGGCGGATGTCGTCCCGGAGCTGCTCCGCCAGGTCCATCTGGCTGCGCCCCTTCTTGACGTTCGTGCCGTCCAGCCGCCGGACGTAGTTCTTGTCGAACACGGCCGGCATCGGCTTGATCTGCTTGAGGAAATCCGCGATCGGCTCGATGTGCCGCGCTTCCAGCACGCCCGCCTTGACCGCGCTCTCGTACGCGTCGTCCGGAATCGGGTCCCACGCCCCGAACACCAGGTCCTCGAGCGCGGCCAGCGGCACGAAATCCTTGATCTTCGGCTGACGGCCCTCCGTGCGCTTCCCCAGCCGGATGTTCCCCATCTGCGTCAGCGATCCGATCGGCTGCGCCAAACCCCGCCGCACCGCTTCGACGCCCGCAATGAATGTCGTAGCAACTGCACCCAGACCGGGCGTGAGAACCCCAAGCCGACCGGTCGCCGGCGCGATCTGACTACCTTGCTTCACGGTCTTCCTCGTTCGTTGATGTCCCGGCAGTTACCGGCGCGTCCAGCGGCACGCCCCCCGCGTGCTTGTAGACCCAGACGATTCGCTGGAACGCCGTGATGTTGGTCAGGATGGCAAGGACGACGATCACCCCCTTCAGGACGATCCCGTCCCATGCGTCGCCGAAGAACAAAGCGGAGCCGCCGATCAGCACGACCCGCTCGGCCCGCGGCATGAGCCCGACGCGGCAATCCAGCCCCAGCGCCTCCGCACGGGCCCGAGTATAACTGATCATCAACGATCCCGCCATTGCGAGCATGATCAGATAGATCATCCCCACATCGCCGAGCTCGAGGCGGTAATCGTTGTAGAGGGAGAGCAACCCGAAGTAGACGGCGATCTCGCTGATCCGATCCAGCGTCGAGTCGTAGAACGCACCGAACTTGCTGCCCAGATGCGAGAGGCGTGCGACGCGGCCGTCCAGGATGTCGAACGCCCCGCCCAGCAACACCAGGAAACCGGCCAGCCGGATCTGGTGCTGGTGGAACGCGAACGCCGACGTCATGGTGACCAGGAACCCGATCGTCGTCAGGAGGTTCGGATGCACCTCCCGCCGAACCAGGGCATCCGTCAGCGGACGGATCGCCCGGTAGACGCTCCCGCGCAGTGATTCGAGACTGACCATGGGCGGTCGTTTTCAGGAGGGGAGGATGATCCTCGACTGCGCTCCGGCTTCCATGCCTTTCGCGATCTCGTCGTTGACCCGCCCCAGGACGCGATCGAAGTTCGCCTGGGCGGCGATCAGACCCTGATAGACCGGACTCGCCTGCAGTTCCGAGACGACGCGTTCGTACTCCTCGCGCACGGCGTCCTCCGGCGCCTCGCCACGCTGGAGCGCGAGCGCGATCCCCTGTTCCAGCTCGGCGACGCGGTTCACGAGCGTGACGACCTCGCGGTCCTCGCCGAGCCGTTGCCGCGCGCGCTGCAGCGCCTGGTACTCGGCCGTCTGTCCGAGCAGCCGCCCCAGCTCGCGTGCCTTGTCCATCGTAGCATCAAGCATGATTCGCCTTTCGTCTCCACTTACGCAAGTGGTGCGACCTCCGCGAGGACCACGCGCTCGCGGCCGGCCAGGTCCTTCACGACCCGCGGCGTGCCGTACGCCCCGCGGCTCTCGATCCGCTCGACCACGCGCCGCGCCTGCCCGGCCCCGATCTCCAACGCCAGCAGGCCGCCCGGCCGCAGGCGCTCGGGCGCCCCGTCGACCAGCGCCTCGATCACGGCCAGCCCGTCGCCCGGCGCGAAGAGCGCCTCCGCCGGCTCCCACTCTGCCACTTCCGGCTGGAGCGTCGACCGATCCGACTCCGCCACGTACGGCGGGTTCGACACGACGACGTCGAATCGTTCGCCCGTCTCCACCGCTTCCCAGAGCGCGCCCTGCCGGAACTCGACCCGGTCGGCGACGCCGTTCCGCTCCGCGTTCCCGCGCGCCACCTCGAGCGCGCCGGCCGAGATGTCCGTCGCGACGACCCGCGCGAACGGACCCTCCTTCGCCAGACTGAGCGCGATCGCGCCCGAGCCGGTCCCGACGTCGACCGCCGTGAGCCCGGCCGCACCCGCGCCGGCCGCCGCCCTCGCGTTGGCCCAGGCGAGGACCTCGCCGACCAGCACCTCCGTCTCCGGCCGCGGAATCAGCACCCGCCGGTCCACCCGGAGCCTCAACTCGCGGAAGTGCGCCTCGCCGAGGATGTACTGCAGCGGCTCCCGCTTCACCCGGCGCCGCACCATCGTCCGGAACGCCGCCTTCTCGGCCTCGACCAGCGGCCGATCGTGGTGGAGGTACAGCTCCAGGCGCGACATCCCGAGCACCGAGGCGAGCATCAGCTCCGATTCCAAGCGCGCGTTCTCTATGCCTCGCTCCGCCATGTAGTCGGCGGCGGCACGGGCGATCGCCAACGCCGTGTCGGCCACGGTTCGCACCTCACGCCGCCGACGTGGTTTCCAGCTGCTCCTCCTCGCGGGCCAGCTTGAGCGCCTCGATCAGCTCGTCCAGATCCCCGTCGAGGACCTCCTGCAGCCGGTAGATCGTCAGACCGATCCGATGGTCGGTCACCCGCCCCTGCGGGAAGTTGTACGTCCGGATCTTCGCCGAGCGGTCGCCGGTCCCGACCTGCGCCTTCCGCTCCCGCGCCCGCGCCGCCTCCTGCTCCGCGATCTTCGCGTCCAGCAGCCGGCTCCGCAGCACCTTCAGCGCCTTCGCCTTGTTCTTGTGCTGCGACTTCTCGTCCTGGCACGTCACCACGATCCCCGTCGGGATGTGCGTGATCCGGACCGCGGAATCCGTCGTGTTCACCGACTGCCCGCCCGGGCCGGACGAGCGATAGACGTCGATCCGCAGATCCTCGTCACGAATCTCGACGTCGACCTCCTCCGCCTCGGGCAAGACCGCCACGGTCGCCGCCGAGGTGTGGATCCGCCCCTGGCTCTCCGTGACGGGAACGCGCTGGACCCGGTGCACGCCCGACTCGTTCCGGAGGTCGCCGTACGCGTCCTTGCCCCGGACCACGAATACGACTTCCTTGTACCCGCCCAGCTCGCCCTCGGACACGTCGACCAGCTCGACCGTCCAGCCGCGGTGCTCGGCGTAGCGCGTGTACATCCGGAACAGGTCTCCCGCGAAGAGCCCCGCCTCGTCGCCGCCCGTGCCCGCACGGATCTCGACGACGGCCGCACGGTCCGCGAGCGGGTCCCGCGGAAGCAGCATGCGACGCACCCGCTCGGCCAGCTCGGATTCCTCCGCCTCCAGCGCCTCGACCTCCGCCCGCGCGAGTTCGACCAGCTCCGCGTCGTCGCTCGTCCGCGCGACTTCACGCGCTTCCGCCAGCTGCGCCCGTACCCGCAGCAGCCGTTCGCCGGCCGACGCGACCGGCGCCAGCTCCGCGTGCTCCTGCGCGACCGACCGGAGCTTCTCCGGGTCCGACAGCACCGCCGGGTCCGCAAGCCGCTGCTCCAGCTCCGCGAACCGACGGACCACTTCCTGTACGCGCTCGTCCACTACGATCACCTGACCCACACTTCAATGGCGAAAGAGCCGGGTCCTGCGCCCGGCTCTCCGTCCACTCTCACTTGGCGGCCTTCTCGCCCCACTTCCTTTGGAACCGCTCCACCCGGCCCGCCGTGTCGACCAGCTTCTGCCGGCCTGTGAAGTACGGGTGACACGCCGAGCAGATCTCGACGTGCAGCTCCGCCAGCGTGCTCCGCGTCTGGAACGTGTTGCCACACGCGCAGTGCACGGTGGCTTCCTTGTAGTCGGGATGGATGCCCTGCTTCATCGCCGTACGCCTCGCCGAAAAAGGAACGGCCCTGAGAACGAGGGCCATTGCAAACCCTGGAAATATAGCGACTCCCGGCTCTCGAATCAACCCGAACCCACCGGAATCCTGCGCCGGCGGTGCGCCGCGTGCCCGCGCGCGACGAGCCGGCGCACGCCCCCGGGCCCCGCCGGGATGCCGGGCCCGAACCGCGTCCGAAAACCTTGACTTCGATCGTTGATTTGGTAATCCGATCGTATCGCTACGGTACGAGGAGGCGACTATGGTCACTGCTTGGAGGCTTTCCGCGGCCGCGGCGTCGGTCGCGCTGGCCGCGGCCACCCACCCGCTCCACTCCCAGACCCTTCGCGGCCAGGTCGTCGAGGCCGGGACGAACAGGCCGGTCGAAGCAGCGATGATCTCCCTATGGAACAGCGCCGGCGTGCGCCTGAGTACCGCCTGGAGCGATGCCTCGGGGCGGTTCTTCATGTTCGCGCCCGCCGCCGGGGAGTACACGCTGCGCGTGGACCGGATCGGCTACGAGACGGTGACGTCGCCCGTGATCGAGCTGACCGTCGGGAAGGTGCTCGATCACCGGATGGAACTCCCGATGCAACCGATCACGCTCGCCGAGCTCACGGTGGTCGGCGAAGACCGCAATTGCGCCGTTCGCTCGAACGAGATGGCGGCGGCGACGGCGCGGGTCTGGACCGAAGCGCGCAAGGCGCTGGACGCGGCCGTGAGGTCCGAACGGGAGCGGGGGCTCCGTTTCGAGGGCGTGACGTACCGGCGCCGGCTGGACCTCGACGGAGAGCGCGTGCTCAAGGACGAGATGCGCCCGCATTCCGGGACCTACGCGAAGCCCTTCGGGAGCCGGCCGGCCGAAGAGCTCGCCCGGGAGGGGTACATCCGTGCCGTAGACGGCGGCAAGTATTTCGACTTCTTCGCGCCCAGCGCGGAGGTCCTCCTCTCGGACTCGTTCGTGGAGCACCACTGCATGCGGCTCGTCCCCGGCCAGGGCGAGGCCGCGGGGCTGGTCGGGCTCGCTTTCGAGCCGGTTCGCGGACGCAACGTCCCCGATATCCAGGGAACCTTCTGGCTGGACGCGCACAGCGCCCAGCTGCGCTACCTCGAGTTCACGTACGTCGCGCCGAATTCGCGTTACCCGACGGCCGGCGCCCGGGGGCGGGTCGACTTCGCCACCCTGCCGAACGGCGCATGGTTCGTCCGGCGGTGGTTCATCCGCATGCCGCTCACGGAGATCTCGTCGGTCTGGGGCGTGACCTCGATGCCGCAGGTGCGGACGGTGGCGTTCCAGGTGGACGGCGGCGAGATCACGCGGGTGCACCTGCCGGGTCGCGAGCCGATCGATGTGGCCGTGCGCGCGAGGATCGACGGGATCGTACGCGACGGTACGACCGGGAAGCCGCTCGGCGGCGCGACGGTTCGTCTGTCGGGCACGACCTATCGAACCGTGGCGAACGAGGCCGGCCGGTTCCGGTTCTCGGAGATTCCGCCGGGCGTGTACGGCGTCGAGTTCTGGCACCCGCGCCTCGATTCGCTCCCGGTCGCCGCACTGCCGTCGGTCGAGATCGCCGTCACCGAAGGCGACGTCGGGCCAATCGAGCTGGCGGTGCCCCCGCTCGACCGAATCCTCGCCGAAGCCTGCCCGGTCCTGGACCCCGACGTCATGCCCAGCGTCGTCCGACCCGGCGAGCCGACCGGCGTGGTCGTGGGCACGGTCCGCGACCCGGAGACCGGGCTGCTCGTTGCCGGCGCGCCGGTTGCGATCCAATGGGCCCGGGACGACGTCTCGTACGCCGGCGGTCAACCCGTCATGGTGCGTCGGGTGCCGTTGGAGGCGCGGACGGTGACGGGCGAGAACGGCCGCTTCTGGGTCTGCTATCTGCCATTCGACATCCCGATCCGCGCCATGGCCGCGCTACCCGATGGGCGGACGATCGAGACGACGTTCTCGGTCAGCAGGCCGATCGAGGTGATCACGCTGGACGCGCCGCGGCCGGCCGACGCCGGCTATACCGCCGAAGCGACCACCTGAGCCGGCGCCGGCCCGGCCGTTGCCTGCGGCAGGACGGAAATCGCGACGCGCGGGCCGGCGCCCACCGGCCCGGCCCGCTCACGCGTCCAGTTCCCTCCCTTCCTCCGCCGACCGGTACGCCAGCGCGACCAGGCGCATGAGCTCGACCTGGTCGTACGGCAGCTCCAGCTCCTTCTCGCCCCGGGCGACGGCGACGAAGTGCGCGAGCTCCTGCCGGTACGACGCGGTGTACGCGTTCTCCCGCCCGGCCGCGATCTTCGGCGTCACGTCGAGGAGCCCGTGCTCCACTTCCTTGTAGACGCTGAGCGGCGTCGTCGAGGCCGCGCCCCGGCTGCCAAGGAGCTGCAGGTAGTGCCGATCTCGCGGCGCGAGCAGGCTCCACGTCACCTCGACCGCCACCGTGGGCCCGTTCTCGAGCCGCAGCATCACGACCGCGGAGTCCTCGACCTCCATCCCCTCGCCCGGATGCATGTAGGCGTTCACCCGGGCCACTTGCGGGTAGCCGAGGAGCCATAGGCAGAGATCGAGCGCCTGCGTGCCGAGGTCCATCAGGACGCCGCCGCCCGCCGTCGCGCGCCGGTGCCGCCACGTCGGCCGCACCGTGCGCACCTTCCGGTTCAGCCACCCCGCCTTGACGAAGAACAGCTCGCCGAACTCGCGACCCTGGATGAACGGGCGGAGCGCCAGCACGTCGGGCCGGTAGCGGTTGTTCATCGCGACCATCACCGTGCGCCCCGACCGCTCCGCGGCCTCGATGACGCGCCGCGCGCCGTCGGCGGTCAGGGCGAGCGGCCGCTCGACCAGCACGTGCTTCCCCGCCTCGAGCGCCGCGATCGCCTGCCGTTCGTGCAGATGGCTCGGCGTGCAGATGACGACCGCATCGACGTCCTTCGACGCGAACACCTCCTCGTCCGTCCGGAACACCCGCGGAACCTCGAAACGGTTCGCGATCGCCGTCGCCTTCGGACGGTCGGTGTCGCAGACCGCCATGATCTCGACGCCCTCGAGCCCGCTCAGGATCGGCAGATGCACCACCTGCGCGATCGCACCCGTTCCGAGGATCGCTACACGAACATCGCTCATCACACGCCTCCCCCGTTCGTCGGCAGCGCGAACGACGCGCCGATCCGCGCCTCCGGATAGCGAATGTCGTCCAGGAGCGTGTACCGCACCTCGACGCCGATCCGGAAACGCTCGGCCGGCGCCACCTCGACCCCCGCCACCGCGTTCAATCCCGCCGTGACCGAATCCAGCAGGTCTTCGATGAATGTCCCGTCGACCGCCGGGCCGCTCCCATCGAACACGTGGAGCCCGAGTCCCGCGCCCAGGTAGGGCATGACGCGCGATTCGGCGCCGAAGACGTACTGGCCGTCCACGGTGAGCGAGAAGTCGCGCCAGTCGATCCGCCCCAGATCGTTGGGCGAGACCGACGCCCCGAGCGCCGAGAGCTGGTCCGCCAGTCGCCGCAGCTCCTCGGCATTCACACGCGAACTCCAGTAGGAGAACGACGGCGCGATCCGCACGCCCGGCCCGAGGAACCCCAGGTCGGCCTTCAGCGTGTACGCCGCCGTCGGCTCGACCTTCGTAGGCCAGATCCACCCGTATTCCAGCCCCAGCCCCCGGAACGTCAGGTTCTCGTAGTCGTAGTCCTCCAGCGCCTGCGCCATCGCAGCCGCCGGCGCGGCCAACAGACAGAGCAGGGCGAGACCCCAGCGGCGGATCATCCTTCGGCCCCCGTTCATCTGGTTCGTCCCCACCGGAAATCGGTGGATTCAGTACAGCTTCAATATTTCCGTATCGCGGTAGTACGTCCGCAGGATCCGGCGGTAGTCCTGCCCCGCGCGCGCACGCCCGATCGCGCCCATCTGACACATTCCGATCCCGTGGCCCCAGCCGCCCCCGGTCGCCACCACCTCGACGACTTCGCCGCCACGGCGTTCGACGTTCAGGGAGAAGCGCGCACTGTTCAACCAGCGACCCGGCTCGGGCTGCAGTATGCGACGGATCGAGTCCGGGGTCGCGACCACGTACTCACGTCCGTCGGCGACGATGCGCAGCGACTCGACGCGCCCCGAGGACGTGCGCCCCCGTGCCTGGACCGATTCGACGCGCCGCACCGGCCCCGGCGCGCCCTCGTGCTCGACCAGCGTCCGGGACAGGATCTCCCGCAGCGCCGCGCCCGTCCAGCGCTCGGTCCAGCGGAATCGGTTCGACGTCTCGCAGTAGTAGCCGTCGCTCCCGGGGATCCGGTCCGAGACCGACTTCAGGTACGGCACCGGTGCGTGGCGCCAGACCTCGTCGATCGCCGCGGTCCGCCCGCCGCACGTCGAGTGATAGTAGGCCAGGATCGGCGCGCCGTGGTAGGTCAGGATCTCGCCGCGCGTCTCCCGGACCGCACGGCTGACCACGTCGTTCTCGCGGTCGCGCCCGCCGTAGACCTGATCCGCGACGGTCGCGTAGAAATCGAAGCCCAGCGACTCCCGCCCGCCGATGTGCGAGATCGCGTACGTCCGCGCGGCCACCGCTTGCGCCTTGACCGCCTCGATCTCCTCCGCCGGCCGAGGCCCGATCTCGAGCGGCACCACGCCGAGCAGGTACTCCTCGAGCGCGACCGCGTTGATCGCCGTCACCCGCCCCGGCCCAGCCGCGCGAACCAGTGCACCACCCCGGTAGGGCGTGCCGTCGATCAGGATCGTCGCACCGCCGCCGAGCGCCCGGACGCGGACCGGTCCGGTGAACGGGCCCGCCCTCCGGCCGTTCGGCCCGCGGGCGACGACGCGTCCCGCCTCGTCCGCCGCGAAGGTCCAGCTCTCCCTCGCGGCCGCCCGAACCGTCCCGCCACCGCCGGGCTCGCCGATCTCGAAAGCTCCGTCCGACCCGACGGTCACCTCCGCCGCATCGACCACGATCCCGACGCGGACCATCGGCTCGGCGTTCGGCAGGTCCATCCGCACGATCGGCGGCGGGCCACCGATGCGGCAGGACGCAAGCACTGTGGAGAGCGCGACCGAACCGAACCATGCGCGGCCGGTCCGCCCGGGCCGCCGCTCGCGCGCCGCCCGCTCGGCCCGTCCCGCCCACCGCGGCTCCCTCACCCCACCGCCTCCCGCAGCGCCGCGCGGAGCACTTCCGCAGTGAAAGCGATGTCTTCGTCCGTGTGCGCGGTCGAGAGAAAGCACGCCTCGAACGCCGACGGCGGCAGGAACACGCCGCGTCGCAGCGCCGCCTGGAAGTAGCGCCCGAAGAACGCCGTGTCCGCCCGCTTCGCATCCTCGAAGCTGCGGACCGGGCCTTCCACGAAGTGGACGCCCCACATCCCGCCGAACGCGCCGCCCGTCGCGGGGAACCCGAGCGCCCGCGCCTCGTCCAGGATCGCATCGACGAGTTGCCGGCCCCGCCTCTCCAGCTCGTCGTACGGGTCGGCCTCCCGCACCGCGCCGAGCTGCGCCAGACCCGCCGCCATCGCGAGCGGGTTCCCGGACAGCGTGCCCGCCTGGTAGATCGGCCCGGCCGGCGCGATCATCTCGATCAGATCCCGCCGGCCGCCATACGCGCCGACCGGCAGCCCGCCGCCGATCACCTTCCCCATCGTCGTCAGGTCCGGCTCGATCCCGAAGCGCTCCTGTGCGCCGCCGAGCCCAACCCGAAAGCCGGTCATCACCTCGTCGAAGATCAGGAGCGCGCCGTGCTCGCGCGTGATCCGGCGGAGTCCCTCGAGGAATCCCGGCGCCGGCTCGATCAGCCCCGCGTTCCCCACGATCGGCTCCAGGATCACGCACGCGATCCGCTCGCCGTGCGCCTCGAAGAGCGCCTCCACCGCGCCCAGCTCGTTGTACGGCGCCGTCAGCGTCAGCTCGGCCAGCCGCGCAGGCACGCCGGGCGAGTTGGGCAGCCCCAGCGTCGCCACCCCGCTCCCCGCCTGCACCAGGAAGCTGTCGCCGTGGCCGTGGTAGCACCCCGAGAACTTGACGACGAGGTCACGACCCGTCGCGCCGCGCGCGAGCCGCAGCGCCGCCATCGTCGCTTCCGTCCCGCTGTTGACGAAACGCACCATCTCGACCGACGGCACCGTCTCCACCACCCGCTCGGCCAGCTCGACCTCCGTCGGGCACGGCGCGCCGTAGCTCGTCCCCCGCGCCATCGCGCCCGCGAGCGCCTCCGTGATCGCCGGGTGTGCGTGACCCAAAATTAGCGCACCCCAGCTCATCACGTAGTCGACGTACTCGCGGCCGTCGACGTCGATGAGCCGCGAACCCGCGCCCCGCTCGACGAAGAACGGCTCGCCGCCCACCGCACGGAACGCCCGCACCGGCGAGTTCACGCCACCCGGGATCAGCTCCTTCGCCCGCCCGTACAGCCGCGCGCTCTCCGTTCCCACCACTGCCTCAGACACCGCCGATCACTTCTCCCACCAGGTCGTCCTCCGCCGCATCCGTGATCCGGACGCGCACGAACGTCCCCGGCTCCAGATCCTCTCCACCGTAGATGTGGACGACGCCGTCGACGTCGTTCGCCTGCCCCGGCGTCCGGCCGATCGCCACGCCGTCGTCGTCCGCCGCGACGTCCACCAGGACCTCGACCTCGCGGCCGATCCACGCCTCGTTCTTCTCCAGCGTGATCGCCCGCTGCACGTCGAAGAGCCGCTCGAGCCGCTCGCGGCGCACCTCCGGCGGCACCTGGTTCGGCATCGTCGCCGCCGGCGTGCCCTCCTCGACCGAGTACTCGAACCCGCCGACCCGGTCGAAGCGGACCTCCTCGAGCAGCTCCAGGAGAGACTCGAAGTCCTCCTCCGTCTCCCCGGGGAACCCGACGATCACCGTCGTCCGGAGCACGACGCCCGGGATCGCGTCTCGCAGCCACCGCACCCGCTCGAGGATCGTCGCCCGCCGTTCCGGGCGCCGCATCCGCTCGAGGACCGCGTCCGAACCGTGCTGGATCGGCATATCGAGGTACGGCAGGATGCGCGGCTCCGACGCGATCAGCTCGACCAGCTCCGGCCGGATCCCCGACGGATACATGTAGAACAGCCGGAACCACGGGATCCCGGTCTCGTCGAGAAGGGCGCGGAGCAGCGCAGGGAGCGCGCCATGGCGGGACACCCCGGGGATCGTTTCCGCGCCACGGACTTGGGCGTCGCGACGCCCCGCCCGCGGAGCGGAGCCCTCCGCCCCGCCGACCCACCGCCCGACGAAGTACCCGGTGGCGTCGCCTGCCGGCGCCAGGCCGCGTGCCCAGTCCCGGCCGTACCACGTCGTGTCCTGGCTGACGATGTTCAACTCGACCACCCCGGCGGCTTCCAGCTCGCGCCCCTCGCGGACCAGCACGTCGATCGGCGTCGACCGGTGTTTTCCGCGCATCAGCGGGATCGCGCAGAACGCGCACGAGTGGTCGCACCCCTCGCTGATCTTGAGGAACGACGTGTGCCGCGCCCCGGTCGAGAGCACGCGCAGCGGGCGCTCCATCGTCGGCACGAAGTCCGGCGGCGGGACCGCCAGCAGCCCCCGCTCCCGCAACTCCGGGATGAGCCGGTCCGCCTCGGTGAGGCCGAGGAACAGGTCGACCTCGGGGATCTCCGCCGCCAGCTCGTCCTTGTAGCGCTGGACCAGGCACCCCATGGCGACGATCGCGCGCGTCCGCCCCTCCTCCTTCATCCGCACGGCGTCGAGGATGGCCTCGATCGACTCCTCCTTCGCCATCTCGATGAAGCCGCACGTATTGATGATGACGACGTCGGCGTCGTCGCCGTCATCGGCGATCCGCGCGCCCGCGCCGACCAGCCCGCCCAGGATCCGCTCGCTGTCGACCGTGTTCTTGTCGCACCCGAGCGTGATCAGCCCGACGCGAAGCCCGGCCGCCCCGGCCAGAGCGGCGGGCGCGGGCCGGTTCGAGAGCACCGGCAGATCCCGGCGAGCCGACTTCTCTGTTCGATTCATGCGTCCTGTGCCGTATGTGAAAACCGCGGGCCGCGGCAATATACCGGGCCCGCGGGACTGCTTCAACGCGACGACGAAGGCCCGGGCCGTCGCCCCGGGCCCGCGCTTCAGCCCCTGTCGACGATGCGCGCCCCTGCGGGCGGCGTGAAGCGGAAGAGGGAGTCCGGCGCGGCCACGTCGACCTCCAGCCGATCCAATTCGAAGTGTCGCTTGACCCCGTTCGACTCGACCAGCTCGAAGCGGCGCACCAGGTGGTCCTGCGCATCGACCCAGACCTTGAGCGACCGGAACCCCGTGTCGACCCGCGGCGTGAGCAGTAGCACGTATGCCCGCTGTCCGCCCACCGACTCCGTCCCCTCGAGCGTCGGCGTGAAGCGCGTCAGCGGATCGCCCAGGAACTGAGCCTGCAGGTCCGCGCCGCCCGCGCCGCCCGCGCCCACCGGCGCCCGGATCACTTGCTTCTCGTTGACGCTCGGGTAGTAGACCCAAATCGACGCCCCGTCGCTCACGATCACGTCGCCCGCAGGCTCGGTGAACCGCATCAGGAAACGGTCCGGCCGCCGCTGGACCAGCGTCCCACGGCTCGTCACCCGGTTCCGCAGCAACGGATTCTCTGCCGTCTGCACGAACTCCGCGCGCAGCGAGCGCACCTTGCCGTACGCCTCGGACGCCCACAGCAACACGGTCCTCGCGTCCGGGTCCTGCTCCCCGGACGCCTGGGCCGCGCCCGCCGAACGAGCGACGTCCCGCGGCGCCTCGCGAGCCGCATCGGGGCCGGCCGCCGCTCCAGCGGCGCCTTCACGGCGCGACGCGGTTGCCAGCGACGCCGCCGCCTCGCGCCGCTCTCCGCCGCCGACGCCCGCGCGCTCGCTTACTTCCATCGCCGGCGGCGCCACGACGTCGTCCGCCGCGGCCTCAGGCGCTGCGGGCGAGTCCGACGGCCCACCGGCCGCCCCGGACGAATCCACCGCGCTCGCGCCTTCCGACCCTACGGCCGGCGCCTCGCGCGCGCCCGACGTCTCCTCCACCACGCCCGCCGCATCGCCGCCAGCTTCTTCCACGACGGTGTTCCTCACCCCGAGCGCCACCGCGCCCCCGAGGATCACCGTCACCGCACCTACCAGAATGCGCCGCATCGTTCACCGAAAAAGAAAAGGGTTCCGGTCCCGTCCTCCTACACGACGCCCGAAACCCGCGTTCCGATCGCGCACCCCGCGCGAACCGCGTCACCCCCGCCGGCGCGGGACGGGCCGCCTGCGGCCAGAGGCCGCGCCCCCGCGCCGCTTGCGCTCCCCCGCCGCCGAAGGCGGCCATCCCCGCCCCAAAGGGGCCACCCGCCGCCCCGAAGGGGGCGGCCTCATCCCGCCGGCGAGCGAAGCGAGCCGGCCACCCCGCGGCGCC